>Ga0164313_10000522_pt1 | contig 31242 bp, 22 predicted proteins | sample GuaBasSedimGuay4_FD_113735 | JGI IMG/M metagenome (GOLD analysis project Ga0164313, IMG submission 113735) | Subseafloor sediment microbial communities from Guaymas Basin, Gulf of California, Mexico - Guay4, Core 4569-4, 0-3 cm | ecosystem: Environmental > Aquatic > Marine > Hydrothermal vents... | reverse complement strand
TCAGGGAGTTTTATTGGTTTTAGCATAGCACCGTTATGGTTAAATCAAAAAACTCAACAAAGTTTCTGATTTGCAGATGTTTAGAAACGGAATAGATTTTCCAATGCATAAAGCGGGTTTAAAAAGGCACCCAACTATATGCCTGATTAAGTAAGATCACCCCCATAATAAATAACAAAAAAAGTAAGAACTGAAACCATTTAAAGTCAATTTTCTCGATCCATTTCGAAGAAATTTTAGGGAATGCAATCCGCGTAACGCCTTTAATAAAGCTAAGCCATCCAATAAGAGTAATAATAATTATCCAATCGGCTACCCATAAATTATGTGCAATGATATTCAATAAACCAATAGTTATGGCCAGGAACGACGTCGTGATCATAAATTTTTCATCTTTCGTGTACTCAAAAATTTGTTTAATTCGCTTTGGGTAAACAATTAATAAAACAAAAAATGTTATAAAATACCAACCCCAAAATTTGGCTAAGAAAATTGAAATATCCATAATGATTCTAAGTGGTTTTATGTAGTACTAATAAGGGTATTTTAGAATGAAAGCTCAATTCTTCAACTTTTGGTTTAAAAAACAAACGTTGGAAGAAATTATAATGTTTCGCTATAATGGCGATCAAATCAATATTGCCTCTACTCTGTGTAAAACAGTTAAGCGCAACCTCAAAATCGGTATTGCTTAAGGTGTGGTAGCTGTGACTAATTTTCTGCAAATAATTCTTCAAAGACTTTTTATTGAACTTCTGTTCTTCATCTAAAGAACCTTTATCACTAAAAAGTAAAACTCTAATACTGGATTGATACATTTCAGCAATTTCAATCAGTGGTACAATATCCTCTTTATCGTAGGGTATTCTGAAATCTGATGGAAAAGTGATTTCTTTTGGATCTTTAAAAACTGCGTTTTCCGGAACGGCTAACACATTGCATTCGGTTTTCATGATTACATCCCCGGTGTTAGATCCCATAAATATTTCTTTGGCTCCGGTAGCGCCTTTTGTTCCCATTACAATAAGATCAATATTTTTAGCTTTGACATGATTTTGGACAGAGTTGATAAAAAAGTTATAATCACTTAATAATTCAAATTTGTCATCAGATTTTGATTTTAACTTTTTTAAAACGTCCTTCATCCCTTTTATAGAGGTTTCATAAAGACCTTCTTCAAGCTTGGCTAATTGATGAGCATCATTTTCCATTAATACTTCATTGGTTACATACGGAATTCTAAAAGCATTTAATAAATAAAACTTACACGGTATATCTTTAAATAATGCTATTGCATAATGCATTGCATTTAAAGAATTTTTGGAAAAGTCGGTAGGAAGTAGAATATTTTTCATTATGATAATATTTAATACCATAAGATACTTTAAATAAGTGTAGATTATACTGATCAAAATCAATGAAAACACTGATCTTGATCAATATAATTTTTTAGGATCAACCGCTACGCAAAGTCTCCCGACTTTGAGTTAGATCTAAAATTCTGGCAAGCAGATCGTAATTCACACCTCTTTTTACACCAATTTTTTTGAGCTTATCAGTTAATGAAACATCTACAAGTGTATCGTAACACTCTATAATTCTTTCCTAAGCAAATATTAAATATTTAAAGTGTCAAACTCAAGAAAACGTCCCATTTGCCGGGCGTTTCTAATTATTATTATATTGTGAGTGAAATTTATTTGCCCTTTGTAGCTTTATTTTTCCTTTCTTCTTTTTTCTTTTCCTTTCGTTTTTTATAATTCTTTCTCTTTTCTGTTTCCACCTTTTCCGATCCCTTCTTCATATTTTGAACTGACCTTAAAAGCCCGCCTTCAATGGTTTCAATCATCCCAGATGCCAAACTATACCAAAAGTATCTAAAAACCGGTTTATCGGGCTCACGAACATAAGCTGTAGAACCAATTACATAATTCCCTTTACCCGGTATATTATTTTTTTTGATTAGGCCATTAATAACTGAGTTCATCACAAAACTAGAATTAAGCTTTTCTTTTTTTTCTACTTGTACAGTACTCGTAGTGTCTGTATTCACCTTAGCTGTGTGGTGTTTTTTAAGTACGGAAACCTTTAAATCTTCATAATCAAATTTCACAGTCCCATTGGACTTCTTTTCATTAAAATCTATATCAAATACAGCCTGATTTAACCTTCCCCTCACAATCGATATGTCGTACAAGTCCTTAATTAAAGTATCAGCGGCAGACATATCCATATTGTCAACTGTTCCTTTTAAATTAAAAAACCTGTTTGGGTCGGATAAACTTATTTCTCCAAGAATATGTGCCTGACCCTCACCCCACAAAAGTGTGTTAACATCAATCAAAGTATTTGGTTTTTTCTCTATTATTTTGGGATCATTACTAATATTTTGAATCGTACCGTTTATATCATTAAAAATCAAATAACCACTTCTTAAAGGTGTGTTATGCTGCATATAAATAGCTACTTCACTATTTTTAACCGTAACATTATCCACTGTATAAGGGATAGATGATGATTTTATCATATCGACAAACAGTGGCTTAATTTTTGGGTTCACATCGAGTTTAACATCGAATTTATAAAGAAATTTAGTCCCATTAATCTCTATCTTTCTAATATGGGGATTCGTATTAACAAGATCATCCAAACGAAAAAAGACATTTATGTTTGGAACAGAAATATCGAACCAGGGTACACGGTATTTTTCACCTTCATAGAGCTGCGCTAAAGTTTTCGCATTCTTCATTTTAAAGTCGTTAACCGTAAGCTTCTCCTGTTTTAAATTATAATTAATACTACTTAACGACATTAGCATTTTAGGATTATTTACGGAACTGAAATCTTTTGCTTCAATTTCCAGCTCTTCCACTGATAAAGGCAGCTCTGATTCTTTCTTATCTTGATATAGCCTAATACCTCTGGCATTTATGTTTGTGTTCTTAATAGCAGTGTATGTCTTGGTTTCCTCATCAGAAAACATTTTAAATTGAGCCTGTTTTATCGAGAACTTATCAATAATTAAATTCGCGTCGTTGGCAAAAGGTGCAAAGAACGGTTTGTTCTCCATTTGCTTCTTTGGTTTTTTATTTTTATCGGTGAATTTTCTTAATGTTATTTCCGGTTTTATGAATTCAATGGAAGGTAGTATTATTGCCGCTTTGGCATCGGTTCCATTTTTTTTAAAATCAACGCTTAAATCATTGATTTTTAACGACAATAAATCCGATTTTTCTTTCTTGTCGCTTACTTCTAAATCCGCAATTTCCAACCCTTTTAATAAAGCATTGCCATCAAATATTTTGTTCTTTTCATTGAGGACTATATGAAGTGCATCCAATTTCCCGTCTCTTAATTCTTTGTGAATAATAGGCTTAAGTCTGTTATTTACTTCTTTTAAGGATAAATTTGTCAAATCAATCCTCAAATTTCCATTGTCCACACCCTTGCGCTGATCCATCTTGGCTGAAATATTAATATTCGCCTGCTTAAAGACCTTCCCAGTCAACTCAAGCTTTAATTCAGGATTGTTCTTCAAGAACTTCGGATTATTAGATATATTCGAAACCTTGCAATCAATTTTATTGGCAAGTAATACTCTGTGCTCTTTATTTTGTTTTGTTCTTATCGAATACTTAATATCCGCATTGTCTAAAACAATTTTGTCAATCAAATACAAGAGTTCATTTTTCGTTTGTTTAGTTTGTTTCTCTTCGCTTTTTGTAGTTTTCGTATCATTAGGATCATTAATAAAAGTGAGTATTGGGTTGTCAATTTTTATTTTGGATATTTCATATTCACCTTTAATAACTTTCAAAATATCAAAATCCACCAATCCTTTTTCAATAGTTAATTCCATCCAATATTTTTCCTTTGATTTACGCGATAAAAAATCAAATTTCGAAGCTTTATTCTTGTATCTAATGCCTGCAATATCTATTTGCCCCCTTTGTTTATAATATTTAATCTGATTTATATCGAAGAAATTCCGTGTAGAATTATTAAAACTCACTTTGATGAGTTCAAACGAAAGGTCCCCCGGTCTAAAATTTGTCATCCCCTTATTATCTGTTTTAACCAGTATGTTTCTAGACTTAATCCACCCTTTGTCTATGCTAAATATTGGCAAACTACCCCCTTTATTATCATAAACTTTTACAGTTAAGTCATGCAAATCAGCATAATTGATTTGGTATGTTTTAAAAAGAACATTCCCCGGTTTAACCTGTACATCCAAAGACTTTACTAAATTTTTTCTTTCAACTTTTATAAACGAAACAACAGGTTTTTTTATTACCAGAGTATCTACAATAAGTTTCCCTGACTCCCCAAGGTTCCTGTTAAAACCTGCTTTCAATTTTAATTCATTCATACTAAAATTTATATCTTTAGTGCTTTCCGTAAAAATCAGATTTTTCGGGTTAACATGAACATTATGAATAAGGAGATCCAAATTGCCACTAACATTATTTTTAAAAAATAAAAAGTCATAATAAAAATGTTTTATTTCACCTGAATAAAGATCAAGGTCAATTCTCTCTTCGAGTAGATGTTTTATTTTAATATAAGAAAGATCACCCATTTTTAGATGCCCTTCAAACCTGTCAGAGGAACTATCAACATCTAATTTAACACGGAATTCTACCGGTGTATTTTCCCACACTAATGATTGAACTTCCATTTCCACCTGCGGATGGATATTTTGATAAGCAGAATCAGTGCTAAAAAATAAAATATCGGCATTAACATTTTTAATATTAATTGTGTCTTCTTTATTTATCGTTTTACTTATTATTCGCAGGTTTGCATTAGAACTCAATAACCTAATGGTATCAATTGTTAAAGGGAAATTAATTTTGTTAAGTATTTCTGCATACGATAACTTTTTCTTTGAAGTCTTTGGCAAAGTATTGTTTTGATAAAAATTTATTGAGGATTGCCCTATTTCCAGTAAATCAAGTTTTATATTTTTATCTAATAACTGATTAATGGGAATTTTAAAATTTATCTCTGACGCATTCAGGTTTATCCAGGGTGTATTATTATTAGCTGATTGTTCGAATGCTTCTAAAGATTTAGAATTTTCGAACTCGATATTTTTCACACTAAAGAACCCCTCATTGCTATTATAATTAATCGTTCCTACTTTTAAGAAATGGTTGTTGATGTTGTTGATGTCTATTCCGGATAAATCAAATTCAAATTCCTCATAAATGTACTTTTTTCCTGTTTTTGAAGAATCAAGATCTATTTCCGATGATTTAACATTTAAATCGAACTTCTCAACTATGGCAATATCTATTTCTGCTCTAGCAGAATCTAACTGGTTTAATTTAAGCGACCCGTCATTTATATTAATATTGTCAATGCGTATCTTGTTGAACAATGTACTTCCTGTCTTTTTTCTTTTTTTCTTAAATTCATCTAAAGCTAAGTTAAGTATTAAGTCAGGTTCATCAATCTTGATTTCTTTTACCCATAATTCTCCATCGCTAAACATTTCCGAAAAATCGTGAAGTTTCAAAACCAATTTATCGAGGCGAAATTCAAATTTCCGAATTGGATCTTCTTCTACAGCATTAATTTCTTTAATAGAAATATCCTCAATTACCAGACGTTTTAAAATAAACGTCGACTTAACCTTGCCTACCTCTATTATATATTCATTTTTATATAACTCAATCTGGTAATCTAATTCACTGTTTATGGTTCCTTCTATAATTTTATCGATATATAAAACTCCTACAATTACAATACAGAGAACAAAAACAGCTATAGTAAGGAGTATCTTTTTTTTTCTTGACATAGTTTTAAAATCAGATTATAGAATAATCAATTATTTAGTACTACGATAAAGATACAACCTAAATTTTGTCAATACAAGAGTTGCACACCGTTAGGCGAATCACATCGAATAAAATAAAATCACCCGCTACGCAAAGTCTCCCGACTTTGAGTTAAAACAATAAGCCAAGGAACCTAATCATAATTCACAAATATTTTATACCGTTTTTTTTGATGTACCAATTAAAGGAACATTTACTTGTGTAGCGTAACACCCTTCAAACTTTTACTAAGAAAATATTGACTGAATACTTTTGATTGATATATATGCTCAAAGTCAAGAGACTTTGCGCAGCGGTAGGTTACTTAATTAACTTTAATTTTTTAGGATCAATTATTTTTATTGATTTTCTTTTCGTTTTGATAATTTTCTCTTCTTTCAATTCTGTTAAGGTTCTAATCAGCGATTCCTTTGCAATACCAACCAAATTTGCCAGGTTTTTTCTTGATATTTTAATAATTTCTGATCCTCCATCAATGTATAATTCATATAATATTTCGGCTGTCTTTTTTCTTACGGAATCGTAGGCCAGGTGAATTAAATGAGTTTTTAATTTTTCTAATTTATCAACAAGTAAATCAATTATGTTTATTGATAACCGGGGGTTTTCCTTCACCGCATCTAAAAATTCTTTTTTTGTAATCTTAATTAGAGAGGTGTCTTCTAAAGCCGAAGCATTTTCACTATATGGCATATTTTTAAGAAGTGATGTTATACCAAATATACTTTTGCTTTTATAGATTCTATTAATTAATTCTTTCCCATATTCATTATTCTTAAAGGTTTTAATTTCGCCTTTAATCAAATAGAAGATATGATTACTGCTGTTTCCTTCGCAAAATATAGTTGATCCCTTCTTATAATCGTATTTTTCCTTATGTGCAAATAATTTAGCCAAACTTTCAACTTCTATATCACTATGCTCTTTAGCAGTACTATTTTCATTGCTTAAGTTGTTTGATATTTCCCCAAACTTTAATCGCGCCTCAATGGCACTGAGCAATTCAGACTTATCAATGGGAATCGTAATATAATCACTTGCCCCTAAATCCATGCCTTTTCTCACATCACTATGTTTGGTTTTGGCTGACATAAATATAAACGGCGTATTTTTTAATTCTCTGTTCTTTCTTAATATTTGTAACACGCCATACCCATCCAAATCACTCATTGGAATGTCGCTAAGTACAAGATCTGGTTTTGATTTAATTGCTTTTTCAATTCCCAGCTTGCCATTTTCAGCTGTGATAACCTCATAGTTCGCCAATCCTAAAATCTCCGCTGTGTTTTTCCTTAAAATAGCATCTTCTTCAATAAGTAAAATCTTTGCTTCCATATTTTAACCCTTTAAGCGATAATAGAAGAAATAAGTTCCTCATATTCATTTCTATAACTATAATTATAGATTACAATCATGAATTTGAAAAATAGTTCTTTAAGTTACAAAATTTTAGGCAATAAATTAGATACTAATCTGTATTAATTTCTGTCAAAATAAAGATGAATTTTTGTGAATTTTTCTATAAGAAGGAACGATTAAAATTACGAAAATTTTAGGTAAAAAATAAAGGTTCTTCCAAAACTAAAAAAACCTATTGCGAAACAACAGGTTTTAAAAAATAAGAAGTGGTACCTCGCAGAATCGAACTGCGGACACAAGGATTTTCAGTCCTTTGCTCTACCAACTGAGCTAAGGTACCAAGACCTTTTTAAGGGCTGCAAATATAATTTTAATTTTTATAGAAAACCAAACAATTCATTAAAAAATCTATCGTACTTTTGCATTTCATTTTTTTGCCAGATGAATTTAACTATTGACATTGGAAATACAAGAGTTAAAACGGCAGTTTTTCGAGGGCATGAAATGCTGTTTAATGACTCCTACCCTCTTCAAAATTTTAAGAAAGGCATTGTAAAAATTGTGGATAATTATGCTATTAAGTATGCCATTATCTCTTCTGTTGGGAATTCAAATGACGCAGATTTCGAATTTTTAAGTGATCTGGTTGAAATCCATTTTCTGACCTATAACACAAAAGTTCAATTCATTAATAAATATAAAACACCCTCTAGTTTGGGTGTTGACAGAATAGCATTGGTTTCGGCATCAGTGGATCAATTTCCTAATACTAATGTCCTTGTTTTCGATGTAGGATCATGTATAACTTATGATTTTGTAAACGACCGAAAAGAATATTTTGGAGGAGCAATTTCTCCTGGTATTGAAATGAGGTATAATGCATTGAATACCTTTACGGCAAATTTACCAAAATTATCTACCGTCAATGAAATTCCGTCTCTCGGTGATACTACTGATAATGCGATACATTTGGGTGTGTTACAAGGTGTAATTTGTGAAATTGAAGGAGTTATTGAACTGTTTAAGGCTAAAAATCAAAAATTAACAATAGTTTTAACAGGTGGAGACACAATTTTCTTGGCAAAAAACATAAAAAGTACCATATTTGCCAATCCAAATTTTTTGTTGGAAGGATTGAACAGTATATTGACGTATAACATTGAAGTATGATAAAGAAATTAATTGCAATTGCTTTTCTTATGTTTTCAACTTATAATTTTGCACAAAGAACGAATTCATCACCATATTCCTTTTTTGGGATTGGAGATCAGGCAAAACTTAAAACTGTTGAAGAAATTGCAATGGGTCAAATGGGAGGTGTACTGGATAGCGAGTTTCAATTAAGTTTTACAAATCCTGCGTCTTATGGTTCATTATTATGGACTACCTATGTTTTTTCAGGTGGTAATAAAACAAATAAAGTAAATGATGGTGAAATAGAACAAACAAGTTCTGCTGCATCTTTAACTTATATTGCCATAGGAATTCCTATAAGAGGCAATCAGGGAATGGCAGCTGGTTTGCAGTTGAATTCCGCCGTTGGTTATTCTTTATTAGAACAACTTTACGATGATAATAACGAATTGAATGAAACGAATTTGTTATCAGGGAATGGAGGGACAAGCAGACTTTTTCTGGGGTATGGATATAAGTTTCCGTTTAATTTAAACCTTGGTGCTGAAGTGGCCTATATCTTTGGAGGAATCACGAATACTATTGTTAATAGAAGAGCCGGAGTTCAATTGGCAACAGAAAACATAACACAATCGAATCTCAATGGGGTTTCTTATAAATTTGGAGCCCAGTATACCGTAGATATGCCCAATAATATGCATGTGAAACTGGGGACAACCTTTAATTTTGAATATGAATTGCACGATCAAGGCAGTCAACATTTATTTACTATAGATAATACAAATGATGGTTCTATATTTCCAAGGGATTCAATAAGGTCACAAGGCTTTAGCGGTACAATTAAGTATCCTTTGAATACTGTTCTAAGTGCCGGTATAGGTCAAAGTAATAAATGGTTTGCCGGTGTAGAATACACCTTTGCAAAAGCTGTTGATTTCGATGATACAATTTATAGTGAGAATCCAACTTATGAATATGTTAATTCTAATTCCCTGTCTGTTGGAGGTTTTTTTACACCTAAATACAACTCAATAGCAAGTTATTGGAATAGAGTTACTTATAGAGCTGGCTTTGTGTATAAAAATCTTGGATTGGTTGTAAATGATACAGAAATTGACGATATTGGCATATCTTTTGGTGTTAGTTTACCATTGGGCTTGAAAATATCAAATTTTAATTTAGGCTTTGAGTTAGGGAAAAGGGGAACAACTGAAAATAATCTGATACTGGAAAATTATTATAACTTTCGACTTAGCATTTCATTAAATGACAAGTGGTTTGGAAAACGAAGAATTCATTAATAAACATTAAAAACATGAAACGAGCGAAAATCGTTTTTTTATTAACGGTAAATGATTATATGCTTGTTACAATTGACCTTTGAAAAAAAATAAAAATATGAAAACATTAAAAACGGCAATGATTTTGGGTTTGATTCTCTTATTTGGATCAGAAAATTCTATTTATGCACAGGACAAGTACGGAACTGATCCGGATAAATGCAAAACCAATCTATCCATTTTCTATGAATATGCAAAAGTTGGTAACTACGAACCAGCCATAGAGCCCTGGAATTGGTGTATGCAAAACTGTCCTTCATCCTCTAAGAATTTATACAAATACGGTTTATTAATGGCCAAAGACAGATATGATAAAGCCGCCGGATTAATGGAAACCACTACTGAGCCCGCAGGTGTTACCTTTAAGAAAGTAGGTAAAAAGTACTATAACCCCGCAATGGCTGACAAAGCTGAATTGGCAAAGATATCAGTGGAAATTGATGATCTATACAAACAACGAATTAAATATTTTCCTCAAAACTTAGGTAAGGTCTACAGTGATTGGGCGAATGATATCTTTAAAAGTGCCTATATGGAAGAAAGAACGCGAAAGGATGAGCTGTATGAGAAATTGGGATTGTCATTTCAAGCGGATCCAACCGGTATGAGCGTTAAAAATATGGGTAAATATTTTGAAATATATACGGAATTTTTGATAGAAAAGGAACCACAACTTGTATTTGACCGCTATGACGAAATAACGGAAGCCGTAGGATTAAAAATGGAGGGCTATTCAAAAAAATTAGATGCTATTGTTGTCAAAGAAAGCGAAGGAACAGCTTTATCCAGCAAAGACAAAAAAACAAAGAGAACTGCAGAAATAAATTTAAAGGCCTTAGGGCAAATTGAAGGATATTTGGATAATGTATTGGCCGAAGTTGCTACCTGTGAAAGGTTAATTCCGTTATATAGTGGTTCTTTTGAAGAAAATAAATTGGATAACATCTGGTTAAAAAGAGCGGTATCAAGGTTAAATGAAAAGGGGTGTACTGAAGATCCTTTATATCCTAAAATGGTGGAAGCATATGTAAATGCAGCGCCATCATCTGATGCATTCGTTTTTTATGCCGGAATTTTGATGAGTCAAGGTGATGAGAACAAGGCAATAGAATATTTTGATAAGGCAATAAATTTAGAAACAGATAATTATAAAAAGGCTAAATATTACTATCGCGTTGCAGCAATCAATAAAAGAAAAGGCAACAAGAGTAGAGCTCGAAATTATGCTTATAAAGCGTTGGCTGAAAGACCAAGCATGGGTTCTGCCTATTTGTTAATTGCCAGTTTATACTATTCAAGTGCCAATTCATGTGGAACAGATGAATTTTCAAAACGAATGGTATATGTTGCAGCCGCTGATAAGGCAAGAAAGGCAAAGGCTAGTGACCCCGGAATCACATCAACAGCCAATAAATATATAAGAAGCTATATGGCAAGTGCTCCTTCGAAAAAATTAGTTTTTCAAGAAGGTCTTAAATCCGGATCGACTTTTAAAGTTGGTTGTTGGATTGGTGAAACAACAAGAATTCCCTAAACTTATGAATTCATAAAAAATGGTTAACAAAATATTAAACATTGTCTCTATTCTTTTAGTGGCAATGTTTTTTTCTTGTGGGAACGAATTAAAAGAAGTTCAGGATTTTTTAGCAGAAAAAAATTTACCTATTGGGGTAGCAAAAAATATCTACACCATTCAAACGGATTCAGGCCTGGTTAAAACTAAACTTATAGCTCCTGTATTACACGATTTTTCAAATAGAGAAGATCATCCATATATGGAATTTCCTAATGGTTTAACAGTGGTTACCTATGACAAAAAAGGAGATTCAGTTGTTCTAATTGCCGATTATTCCATAACCTATACGAACACAAATATTTCGGAAGTTAAAAATAATGTGAATATTACTAATTATGCTGATACGTCAAAATTAATTACGGATCAGCTTTTCTGGGATGCAAATGAGCATTACATTTATACGGAGAAAAAATTTACATTGATTACAAAAACAGATACTATTCACGGAAAAGGTTTTGAATCGAATGAAGATCTGTCAAAACTCAATATGAAATCAGTAAGTGGTACTCTTTATATAAAAGAGAGTCCCTAAAATAGTTAACAAAAATGAAAACGTATTATAAATTTATTGAATTTGGGTATTTAATTATTGCTGTATTTTTAATGGTGGAAACTTTTCTGAACTGGAAATCTGAACCTCAAAAAGCATATCTTTATCTTGCTTTTTCACTATTGGCAATTTTTATGTATTTCTTTAAAAAGAGGTTTAGAAAAAGGATGAATGATAGAAATAAGGAAAGCTAAAAAATGATTATTGTAATATTTATCATATTAATTTCTATCCTGCTTTCAGCATTCTTTTCAGGTATGGAAATCGCATTCGTTTCCGCTAATAAGATGCATATCGAGTTGGAAAAGAAAAAGGATACTTTCCTGGCAAATATTCTTTCAAAACTCACCCAAAATCCATCCAAATTTATCACTACTATGTTGGTGGGTAATAATATATCGTTAGTAATATATGGATATTTTATGGGTGATCTTTTGATGTATTTCTTTGCTGCGTATTTTTCAAGTGAATTCTTGCTTCTTCTTACACAAACTCTTATTTCAACGATAATAATACTAATTACGGCAGAGTTCTTACCCAAAGCGATTTTCAGAATTTATGCAAATGAGACCATAAAGGTTTTTGCGTTTCCAGCTTATTTATTTTATCTTTTGTTTTATTTTATTTCCTCATTTGTCACATTTATTTCAGATTTCTTTTTAAAAGTTTTTTTCAACACCAAAGAAGATCAGGTACAATTGGCTTTTAGCAAAATCGAATTAGGAAACTATATTTCCGAGCAACTCGAATCGGTAGATGAGGAAGTTGATTCTGAAATTCATATTTTTCAAAATGCGCTTGATTTTCACAATGTCAAAGCACGAGAAGCAATGATCCCAAGAACAGAAATTATTGCCGTTGATGTGGACGAGTCCATAAAAAATTTGAAAGATCTTTTTGTGGAAACAGGATTATCAAAAATAATGGTGTTCAGTAATTCATTAGATGATATAATAGGTTATGTTCACGCATTTGAATTGTTCAAAAAACCAATTAGTATTCGGTCCATTTTATTACCTGCTGAAAATGTACCCGAAACCATGATGATTCACAATATTTTAAACAATTTAACGAAGAAGAGAAAAAGCGTTGCCGTAGTATTGGATGAATATGGAGGTACTTCCGGATTAATAACCGTTGAGGATATAATTGAAGAATTGTTTGGTGAAATTGAAGATGAACACGACAAGAATAAGTTGCTGGAAGAGAAAATTAATGATAGAGAATTTAAGCTATCCACAAGGTTGGAGGTCGATTACCTCAACGAAACCTATAATCTGGATCTTAGAGAGGATAGCACCTATGAAACTCTGGGCGGGCTGATAGTTCATCATACCGAAAGTATTCCGTCAATAGGTGAAATCATAACTATTGATAATTTTCAGTTTACTATTTTGAAGGAAACGGCTTCGAAAATTACGGAGGTCTATCTAAAACTTTTATACCAAGATAAATAACTGATATTTCTGCTTAAAATTTACCACTAAACTACTTTTATAATTAAAAGGGTTATTGTACTTTCGCAACCTAAATTTTAAAAGAAGAGAAAGAATGGCAATTTTAGGAAAAATTAGAGAAAGGTCACTGTTTTTAATAATTATTATAGCACTTGCATTATTTTCATTTGTTCTTAGTGGACTTTTTGATGGAAATCTTTTTAGTAAGAATCTATCAGAAATAGGTGAAGTTAATGGAGAGACTATCGGTAGAGAAGAATTTGCTCAACAATTAGAAATATATCGTTCAAGATCTAATGGAAGGACGACCAACACTCAAAATGTAAACCTTGCATGGGACAATTTGGTTCGTGAAAAAATATATGAATCGCAGTTAAAAAAATCCGGTATTGTTGTTGGTGAAAAAGATATTTGGGATGCTATGGTCGCTCAAATCAAACAGCAAAATAATCCGCAGTTTCTAAATGAGGTTGGACTTTTTGATGAGGAAAAATTTAAAGAGTACATTGCAACTCTTCAGGAAGATTCAGAAGAAGGTCAAGGGAAAGCTGCCTGGTTAGGATGGTTAAACTATGAAAAGAGTATTAAAAATTCTCTTGAACAAAACACCTATAACTCATTGGTAAGAGCTGGATTAGGCAGTACTTTGTCAGAAGGTAAATCAAATTACTATTTTCAAAATACAAACGTTGATTTAAAATATGTTTATGTTCCATATCAAAGTGTTCCTGACAGTTTAATTGATGTAACTGATACAGATCTAAAAGACTACATTAAGGCAAGACCTAAAGAATATACCGTTGAAGAATCGAGAGATATTCAATTTGTTGCATTCAATATTGTTGCCTCTGCCGAGGACGAAGAAGCTATAAAAAGTGAATTAAGAGCAATAATTAATGACAAAGAAGAATATAGCACCGCGGCAAAAACAAATGTGATGGTTCCGGGATTTAGAAATGCTGAAAATATAGCAGATTTTAATGCTGAAAACGAATCAGATACTCCATTTGACAATAAATTTTATACCGAGGCAACCCTGGTAAGTACGGTTAAAGACACGCTGTTTAAAGCGGAGATAAATGAAGTTTTTGGGCCTTATAAGGAAAACGGGTATTATAAAATATCTAAAATTTCAGAAGTCAAACAACTTCCTGATTCTGTGAAAGCCAGTCATATTCTGATTCCATTTCTTGGCTCTGCAGCAGCAGATCAAACTACAACACAAGATGATGCAACAGCACAAAAAGTTGCTGATAGTTTATTGTCAGTAATAAAAATCGACAAAACAAAGTTCGAAGAATTGGCCTTAACGCATTCTATCGACAAGGTTAGTAGCGCCAAAGGAGGTGATTTAGGTTGGTTTACGTATAATGCCATGATTCCTGAGTTTAGGGATTATGTATTTGAAAATAGTACTGATGATATGGGTATTGTTAAATCGCAATTTGGATACCATATCATTAGAATTGATGGTCAAAAGAACATTCAAAAAAATGTACAGGTAGCTACTTATTCAAAATTAATAGAAGCTTCTGAAGAAACGGAAAATCGGATATTTGAAGAGGCAGAGACATTTGCGTCTGACCTTTCTTCTGGTGGTGATATGAATAAATTGGCCGCCGAAAAGAATTATATTGTAAGTCCTGTATTAGGGCTTAAAGTTTTTGATGATAATATTGGGCGTTTAGGATCGCAACGTGAAATTGTACGCTGGTCATTTGATGAAAATACTGAAATTAACAATATTAAACGATTTGATCTTGACAACGGATATGCGGTTGTATCATTAACGAAAAAACACAAAGCGGGTCTATCTGTTCAAGGAAAAAATGTTCGAAATATCGTTCTTAATCAGAAGAAGGCTGAACTGATCGAGAAAAGGTCTACCGGCGAAACGTTGGAGGACATTGCTAAACAAAACGATGCAACTGTAAGCACTTCATTATCTGTTTCTAATACTAGCCCGGTGTTCGCCGGTCAAGGTAGATTTACCGATATAGCCGGAGTTGTTACCTTTTTAGAAGAAAATAAAATGGCTAAAAATATTATCGGAAAAAATGGTGTTGCATTTGCTATTGTATCAAAGGTAAATTTACCCACTGAATTAGACAATTATAATGCGAGCAAAAGATCTGTGGAAAGGTTATTACAAAATAGAAATTCTCAAATTTATAATGCGATAAAAGACAATTCAGAAATAGTTGATAATAGATCATCATTTTATTAATGAAAATACCCATTTTCAAAAAATTATACCTATTTAAAAAAAAATGGCTTAACGCTTGTTTATTATGAAGTTTTCATATATTTGTGAAATTATACAGAGCTTACTAACATTTAAATAAAAATAAATTATAAATTAAACTTACTTACAATGAAACATTTAAAAAAATTAATATTAATTCTTTTAGCAGTTGTTAGTTTCAACAGCATTAATGCGCAGGATGAAGACAACAGATGGTTAATTGGTATTGGGTCCAATGCAGTGGATTTTTACCCTACCGGAGCCTATTTTAACCCAACGGGTCCTATTGCTGTTCCCCTTGACGGTCAAACATCAGATGGAAACTATTTAGGTGGAATGTTCAATGAATATTATAACCAAGATCACTGGAATTGGGGATCGGTTGTTTCAAGAATAAATGTAAGATATTATTTAGGAACAGGTTTTACTGTTGGATTGGGCGGTTCTTTTAATTCTATCAGCATGATAGGAAATTATGAGACTCCAAGTGATCTTACATACTTCTCAACGGATTTAGACATACAATATAACTTCCTTAGAAGAGGCCGATCCGGTGTAGGTAATGGCAGTGGAGGATGGTTTGATCCTTACCTTGGTGTAGGTGGTGGTTATACTTGGTTTGACAGTCAAGGTGAGAGCACTGTTAATGGAGGTATTGGGATTAACTTTTGGTTAATTGAAAATGTTGCTATAAATGTGCAAAGTTACTACAAACACTCCTTTAATGAAGATATTCTATTACCACATTTTCAACATTCAGTTGGAGTTTCGTTTAGATTTGGAGCAAAAGATACGGACGGTGATGGTATTTATGACAAACATGACGCTTGTCCGGATGTATTTGGCCTAGAAGAATTCAATGGTTGTCCTGATTCTGATGGTGATGGTATTCAAGATTCTGAAGATGCTTGTCCAAATGTTTATGGTTTACCAGAATTTAATGGTTGTCCTGATTCTGACGGCGATGGTATCCCAGATAAAGATGACGCATGTCCGAACGAAGCAGGTCCAGCATCTACTAATGGTTGTCCAGATAGAGATGGTGACGGTGTTGCTGATAAAGATGACAAATGTCCGGATGTTGCAGGTCCAGCAGAAAATAATGGTTGTCCTTGGCCAGATAGTGATGGTGATGGCGTATTCGACAAAGATGATAAATGTCCGAATGTAGTTGGTCCAGCTGAAAATCATGGTTGCCCAATAGTTACTGCGGAAGTAGAAAAACAAATTACTGATTTGGCAAGAGCAATTTACTTCAATACTGGCAAAGCAACGTTCACTGATGAAACATCCATAAGAATGGAGCAAATTAGTACGATCGTAAATCAGTACACAACTTTACAATTTACCGTAGAAGGACATACTGATAGTACAGGAAGTAAAAAAATAAATGATTCCTTATCACAAAAAAGAGCAGAAGCTGTAATGAACTATTTAGTTGAAAATGGTTTCCCAGCTGATAAAATGTCAGCCAAAGGCTTTGGTTCAGCTCACCCAATCGGGGATAATAAAACTCGTAAAGGTAGACAAGAAAACAGAAGAGTTGAAGTATACTCTGAATTTGCGAAAAGATAATTAATCTCATTTAATAATTAAAAGCCATCTCATAGAGGTGGCTTTTTTTATATCCACATTTTGTAGTTTTGCAACATGCAAATATTCCTGAATAGAGTAGTCTCGGAGGTATTATCTAAATATGATAATATCACAGAGATAGATTTTATATTGCCTAACAAAAGGGCAGGTCTCTTTTTAAAAGAAGAGATTAGTAGATCTATTCAAAGTTCAGGTATATTACCTCGAATAATAAGTATTGAGGATTTGGTCCAGGAAATTTCCCGTTTAGAACCCATTGATAACACTACTTTAATATTTGAATTTTACGATGTTTATCTTAAACATACCAAAAGAAACAGAACGGACCCGTTCGAAATATTTTCAAAATGGGCCACAGTTTTACTACAGGATTTCAATGAAATTGACAGTAATTTAATTAGTGCAAATGAGGTGCTGGATTATATTACCGACTCCAAAAGATTAGAACACTGGGATTTAAAAAATAAACAGAGCACATTAACAAAAAATTATCTCAAGTTTTTTGATGATATTAAAATCTACTATAAAAATTTATATGAACATCTAATAACCAAGAATATTGGATATCAAGGAATATTATATCGTGAAGCACACAGACAAATTGATTCCTATCTGAGCTCGAATAATGATAAAAAATTTGTTTTCCTAGGATTCAATGCCTTAAATAAGGCAGAAGAAAGTATAGTTCAAACTATTTTGAGCACTGCCACTTCCGAAATATTTTGGGATACCGATAAATTCTATTTCGATCGAAAGAACGAGGCCGGTAAATTTTTCCGAGAATACAAAACGAAGTGGAATTATTACCAAACCAATGAATTTAATTGGATTGAAAATAATTTAAACAGCTCAAAAAATATAAAGATAAAAGGATTCCCAAAAAATATTGCCCAAATTAAGGAAGTGGGTGAGATTCTCCAAAAGCTTCACAGCAAAGAAAAAAAATTAATGAATACGGCAATTGTACTCAGCAATGAAAAATTACTGCCGGTTCTGCTAAACTCCATACCGAAGGAAATTGAAAGTGCCAATATAACTATGGGATATTCTTTACAGAATATACCAGTATCTAAATTGTTCCATTTAATTTTTAAACTTCATCTCAATACAAATAAGTTTGAAAAAAATGATGGCTACTACTACAAGGATTTTATCAGTGTAATAAACCATCCTCTTCTCCATAAAACATGGATAAAAGATGACACTTTTAAAAACGAATTGGACAGGTTACTTATCAAGAACAAAAATATTTTTATTACCGATGCTAATATTAAAAAACTGATAAATGATAATTTAAAAATTGCTGAGATATTTGGGTTGATTTTTATCAATTGGGAGCAAGAAGTCGATAATATCCTCCGTCGATTTATATTAATTATTGACTGTTTAAAGGAAGATGGAGAATCCAATTATTTGGAAAAAGAATATTTCTTTAGGTTTAACAATGTCTTTCAGCAGCTTGTTAACCTGAATATGGAATTCGGACACCTGAATAATCTGAACACTCTGTACGTATTCTATACACAACTCTTGAATTTTGAAAATCTTTTTTTTAAGGGAGAACCATTAAAGGGATTGCAAATAATGGGAATGTTGGAATCTCGTGTTTTAGATTTTGAAAATGTGATTTTAACCTCGGCCAACGAAGGGTTTTTGCCTTCAGCGAGCAACCGTGACTCCTTTATTCCTTTCGAAATCAAATTGGCCAAAGAGCTGCCCTCCTATCAGGAAAAAGATGCAATTTTTGCTTACCATTTTTATCGTTTATTACATCGAGCCAAAAATATCTATATCCTGTATAATACCGAAACAGATGATTTTGGGTCCGGAGAGATGAGTCGGTTTATTACACAATTGGAAATCGCTCAACAAAATTATTCATTGGAAAAGATTAATCTGACCAAATCGATTGTGAGTCCAAAATTTATTTCCAAAACTATCCCTCTGAAAGAAATAAGTAAGTCACCTCATGTTATAAGCAGGTTAAATGAACTTTCTTCAGAAGGCTTTAGTCCCTCATCAATAAGTGTATATATCAGAAACCCCATCGACTTTTATAAGCGGAAGGTATTAAAATTGAAGGAGGTTCAAAAAATTGAAGAAACTGTTGCGGCAAATACCTTTGGCACGATCATCCATGAAGCGCTGTACGCCTTGTATCATCCGTTTATTGGATCTTTTCTCACAAAAGCCGATTTATTAGTCATGAGATCTAAATTAGATTCAGAAGTTAGAAGTCAGTTTAAAAAACATTATTCAATAAATTCAATATCCACCGGTAAGAACTATTTAACATTTCAAATAGCCATACAGTTTCTGACCAACTTTTTGAACTATGAAATAGGTGAATTAGATAAAAATAATAGTATAAAAATATTAGCGCTGGAATGCAAAGTGGATTATAACTATAAATTTGACGGACTGTCATTTCCAGTCAGATTGAAAGGAACGGTAGATCGAGTCGATGAAGTTAATGGAGGTCTACGAATTCTTGACTACAAAACAGGCGCCGTTAATTCAAAGGCCTTAAAAATTAATGATTGGGATTTACTTTCATCAGACTATGGTTATTCCAAGAGTTTTCAGGTACTGCTGTATGCCTATTTGTATGCAAAAAAAAATAATCTTAATTTCGAAGATAAAAGTATAGAAAGTGGTATAATTTCCTTTAAAAATTTGAAATCGGGTTTTATGAGAATAAATAATGCACCACTCGGTCAAAATGAAATTGATCAATTTTTGATTCAATTGGACAAATTATTAATCGAAATATACAATCCTGAGATCCCATTTAAAGAAAAAGAAATATTATCAAATCACTATTAAAATGAAGATAAAGAAGAATATTCCCCTTGAAGGCAAAAATCAAAAACCTGTTTTGATCGATCTGTTCTATAAATCAAATCGAAAACCAAAAAACGTTATTATTTTTTGTCATGGCTATAAAGGATTTAAAGATTGGGGTGCCTGGAACCTGGTGGCAGAGGCCTTTGCAAAAAATAATTTCTTTTTTATAAAGATGAACTTTTCTCATAATGGAGGTACCATTCAACAACCAATAGATTTTCCTGATCTTGAGGCTTTTGGAAATAACAATTTTACAAAAGAACTTGATGATATTGAAATAGTTATCGAGTGGTTGGAAAGGAATAAGGAAATTCACAAAGAAATTAATAGTGAAAATATTTCATTAATTGGTCATTCAAGGGGTGGTGCAATCGTTCTAATCAAGGCACACGAAAACAACAAAATATCACAGGTAATTACTTGGGGGGGAGTTTCTGATTTTAAATCGAAATTTCCATATGGAGAAACTTTAGAGAAATGGAAGAATAATGGAGTTGTTTATGTTGAAAATTCCAGAACCAAACAAAAGATGCCCCATTATATTCAGTTTTATGAAAATTTTAAGGAGAATGAAAACAGACTGCACGTTAAAAATGCCGTTCATAACCTGAACATTCCCTATTTAGTAATTCATGGATCCAATGATGAAACTGTTTTAATAGAAGAAGCTAGAAATTTATATTCATGGAATTCGAATAATCAAATATTAATTGTTGAAAATGCGAATCATACCTTTGATAGCAAACATCCCTGGGATAGTAATGTTCTTCCGGATAATTTGGAAATAGCCACAAATGAAACAATCCAATTCATACACTCATATAATAAGAAATAGTAGAATGGCCGGTGTCCTGCTTCCTAAAAATAAATTAGATTATTCGACTACGCTCAGCCTGCCTGCCCTTTGGTTGGCAGGAATGACATTATAATAACCTTTTCAGACAGCCTCTTTATATCTCAAATATTTATAGAATTCAAATCTAATTGGGTTGTATACTTTTCTTTTTTAATGGCTATATAACTATGCACCTTTCTTATGTCAGAGATAAGGGAAAGTTTGGTCTGAACAAACTTTTCATAAGCATCAATGTCTTCTAATACTAATTTTATTAAAAAATCAAAATTTCCAGACACCTGATATGCTTCAACCACCTCAGGAAATTTATTTATTTGTTGAGAAAAATTATTCAAATAACTTCTGGTATGGCCCTTCAGTGATATACCAATAAAAATAGTTTGTTTTAACCCTATTTTTCTTTCATTCAATAAAGCAGTATATTTTTCAATATAGCCATCCTTTTCTAGTTTTTTAATTCGTTCAAAAACTGGCGTCGTAGACAAGTTTAATCGCTGCGCCAACTCCTTATTAGAGATTTTACAATCCTCTTGTAAAAGCTTTAAGATTCTCAAATTAGTTTGATCTAGCAATTTCTTCATAAAGATTATTTTTTGTTAAATATGTGTAAAAATACAATTTGAAAGAATAAAAACTAATTAATTAATGATTAAAAAGAATAAAAAACTATTTTTTATAAATAATCTGGTGCTATTATATATTATACTGGGTATAAGCTTAATTTTGTTCTAAAATGAATGTTTCAGAAAGTATATTTAAACCTTATATAATAAAAAAGGACTATGACGGTGGGATTACCAGAAGTGAAATAACGCTTCCCGGTGATGATATTACCATATGGAAACTCTCCTCTAATGAAAATGTATTAGGACCATCACCTTTAGCTCAGAAGGCTATTATAGATAATGTTTCTAATCTGCATGAATACGGCTTTAGAGATGATCATAACTTAAAAGAAGCTATTTGTGATGCTGTGACCTATTTACGTCCTGAAAATATTGTTACAGCCAATAGTGGTATAGAAGTATTAGAACTTATATCAAGGGCCTTCATTCAACCCGGGTCCGAATGTATCATTAGTTCTCCTACATTTATTGCGTATAAAAACCTGATAGAAAATGAAGGAGGGATTACAATTGATATTCCCTTGAACCCCTTGGACTATACAATTGATGTTGAAGGCATTTTGGCCGGCATCAATAACAAAACAAAAATGGTATTTCTTACCAATCCCAATAATCCTACAGGTACTTATACCAACAAGGAAAGTCTGGATTATTTGATAAATAATCTTCCTGAAGACATCGTCATTGTTTATGATGAGGTTTATTATCATTTTGTTGATGTGCCCGATTATCCCAGAGCGATTGATTATATTGAAAACGGGAAAACCCTGATAGGAATCCATAGTTTCTCAAAAGCTTATGGGCTTGCAGGGATACGTCTTGGATATGGGATTTCTAATCCCGAAATAAGTGCCTATTTAAATAATATTAAAAGACCATTTATGATCAACACCTTATCCATGGTTGCCGGTATTCATGCTTTGAAAGATATTGATCATTTGAATAAGACAATAACGCTAATAAAAACTGAAAGACAATGGCTCTACAAAAAATTCGAAACTCTTGGAATAAAGTACTGGCCGAGTCAAACGAATTTTATTTTCTTCGAACCAAAAATAGATCTTTCAATATTTATAAATAAAATGCTTAGGCAGGGTATAATGATCAGGCCATGCCAAAAATTTGGTGCGCCAAATGGAGCACGTGTAACAATAGGAACCAGAGAGGCCAACACTGCCTTTGTACATGCCCTCGAAAACATTTACTAATTAAATTAGACAACGATGCCGAGATATCATACGTTAGGAAAAATACCACACAAAAGACATACTACTTTTGAAAAACCTGAAGGAGGTCTATATCAGGAAGAACTATTTGGAACCGCAGGTTTTTCCGGAATGTCATCTCTATTATACCATATTTATCCACCAACCGTAGTTTCCGAAATAAAAAATTCGGGATCTGTTGTCCCCAAAATTGCAATAGCAAAGAACATGAAAGCCCTGAGTTTTAAAGGATTTTCATTGAGCCCTGAACAAGACTTTTTAGAGAGTAGAAAAACCTTATTTGTAAATAACGATTTGCATATTGGTTTGGCTGCACCAAGATCATTTTCCAAAGAATATTTTTATAAGAATGGAGATGCCGATGAATTATTGTTTATTCATGTAGGCTCCGGGACATTACGCACGAGCTACGGAAACATACCGTTTAAATATGGTGATTATTTAATCATCCCCAAAGGCACAATTTACCAAATAGATTTCGATTCTGCAGATAACAGAATATTATATGTAGAGTCTTTTCAACCTATTTTTACACCGAAAAGATATCGCAATAACTTTGGGCAGCTTATGGAGAACTCACCGTTTTGTGAACGCGATATGCGACTTCCACAAAATTTAGAAACCCATAATGAAAAAGGAAAATTTTTAGTGAAAATTAAAAAGCAGGGAGTGATGTGGGAATATACCTATGGAAACCATCCTTTTGATGTTGTTGGATGGGATGGATTTAATTATCCTTATGCTTTTTCCATCCATGATTTCGAACCAATAACAGGAAGAATTCACATGCCGCCTCCAATTCATCAAACATGGGAATCAGAAGGATTTGTAGTTTGTAGTTTTGTGCCTAGATTATATGATTATCATCCCAAAGCGATTCCTGCACCTTATCATCACAGCAACATTGATTCTGAAGAATTACTTTATTATGTAGATGGGGATTTTATGAGTCGAAATAATATTGAAAAAGGACAAATTACCTTACACCCGGGAGGTGTGCCACATGGTCCTCACCCGGGAGCAATGGAACGAAGTGTTGGGAAAAAAGAAACGGGAGAGTTAGCCGTAATGATTGACCCTTTTAAACCGATGTCAATAACAGATGAAGCATTAAAACTGCAAGTAGAAGATTATCACAAATCCTGGATTATTTAACAACCTATTAAAATAAGAAGATGTCAACAGAAATAAAAAATTTAGAAAACATTAAAAACGTAACTTACGGATTGAAGAAATTGTTTGATAGCGCAGCGGATTTCCTCCCCTTGCTAGGAACAGATTATGTTGAGTTATATGTGGGGAATGCAAAACAATCAGCACATTTTTATAAAACTGCATTTGGGTTTCAGTCAGAGGCTTATGCAGGTTTAGAGACAGGGATGAAAGATCGCGTGTCGTATGTATTAAAGCAGGATAAAATACGATTAGTATTAACTTCTCCAATGGTAGAAGGAGGAGAATTAAACGAACATATTAATAAACATGGCGATGGCGTCAAAGTGGTGGCACTTTGGGTAGATGATGCTACAAAAGCATGGGAAGAAACTACAAAACGTGGAGCAAAATCTTATTTTGAACCAAGAGTTGAAAAAGATGATGATGGAGAAGTCGTTCGGTCCGGAATTCATACCTACGGAGAAACTGTACATATATTCGTTGAGCGTAAAAACTACAAAGGGGTGTTCTTGCCAGGGTTCAGAAAATGGGAATCTCATTACAATCCGGAACCGGTTGGATTACGTTATATTGACCACATGGTTGGGAATGTCGATTGGGGAGAGATGAATAAATGGTGTGACTTTTATGACAAAGTTATGGGGTTTGCGCAAATTGTTTCATTTGATGATAATGACATTTCAACGGAGTTTACAGCATTAATGAGCAAGGTGATGAGTAATGGAAATGGACGAATAAAATTTCCTATCAATGAACCTGCTGACGGAAAAAGAAAGTCACAAATAGAAGAGTATATAGATTATTATAAGGGGCCTGGAGTTCAACACATAGCAGTTGCAACAGATAATATTGTTAAAACAGTTACTGCCATGAGAGATAGAGGTGTAGAATTCTTATATGTTCCTGAGAGTTATTATGATGACTTGTTGAAGCGTGTGGGTAAAATTGACGAAAACATTGACGTTCTTAAAAAACACGGAATTTTAATTGATCGGGATGAAGAAGGTTATTTGTTACAATTATTTACAAAACCAGTGGTTGACAGGCCCACGATGTTTTTTGAAATAATTCAACGAAAAGGAGCTATGTCATTTGGAAAGGGTAACTTTAAAGCACTGTTTGAGGCAATAGAACGAGAACAGGAAAATAGAGGGACCTTATAATTAAAATTTAAAACATTGAAAATACTTTATGAAAACTTGGGTGTCCATTCCTGAAAATTCAGATTTCACTATAAATAATATTCCTTTTGGAATTTTCTCCACTCCATCAAACCAACCTAGAGTTGGTGTCGCCATAGGTAATCAAGTTCTTGATCTGGTAATGGTTAACAGATTAGGTGTTTTCAAACAACTCGATATTGATGAAGCTGTTTTTGAGAATAAGTATCTAAATAGTTTTATAGCTCTTGGCAAAAAGAATACATCGAAAGTACGTGGATTAATTCAAAGAGAACTTTCATTAAATGCATCGATCTTACGGAATGTGAATGCCGTTTTTATACCTCAATCTGAGGTAATTATGCACATGCCGGTAGATATTGGTGATTATACTGATTTTTATTCCAGTATAGAGCATGCCACTAATGTAGGCATGATGTTCCGAGATCCGGAAAATGCGCTTTTACCTAATTGGAAACATTTACCTGTAGGGTATCACGGAAGGGCTTCTTCCATAATTCTAAGTAACCAAAAAATACACAGACCAAAAGGACAAGTATTATTACCAAATACTGATAGCCCGGAATTTCGGGCTTCTAATAGAGTCGATTTTGAATTGGAAATGGGGTTTATCATTGGTAAAAACTCAAAATTGGGCGAATCAATTTCTGTAGAAAAAGCGAATGATTATATTTTCGGTAAAGTTCTTTTTAATGATTGGTCAGCACGAGATATTCAAAAATGGGAATATGTACCACTTGGTCCCTTTTTAGCGAAAAGTTTTGCTTCTTCTATGTCGCCGTGGATTGTAACCATGGAAGCTTTGGAGCCCTTTAAAGTTGAGGGGCCGAAACAAGAACCTAAAGTACTACCCTACCTGGAACAAAGTGGATCTAATAATTATAATATAAATTTAGAGGTGTCTATCCAACCCAAAAATGGAAAAGAAACCATTGTTAGTAAATCTAATTTTAAATATATGTATTGGAGTATGTTTCAACAATTAGCACATCACACCAGTAATGGTTGTAACCTAAGAATTGGTGACATGATGGCCTCAGGAACTATCAGTGGTCAAGAGCGCAATAGCTATGGCTCAATGTTAGAACTTTCATGGGGAGGAAAAAGAACAGTAGAACTAAATGACGGAAGTGTACGGAAATTTATTGAAGACTACGATACGGTGATAATGAAGGGGTTTTGTGAAAAGAATGGAATAAGAGTCGGTTTTGGTGAAGTAAGGACCCAATTATTACCGGCATTAGATCAATAAACAGGATATGAGCAGCTTAACGTCTATAGATCCTAATTCCATTTCAACCCCTGAAATGCATAAAATATTATTAGCGGCAGTTGCTCCCAGACCAATTGCCTTTGCCAGTACAATTGATTTGAACGGAAATGTCAATCTAAGTCCCTTTAGTTTTTTTAACGTCTTTAGTGCTAATCCACCTATTTTAATATTTTCTCCCGCGCGACGTACGAGAGATAATACAACAAAACACACGCTTGAAAATGTCAGAGAAGTAAAGGAAGTTGTTATAAACACAGTTAACTTTCCAATGGTAGAACAGATGTCATTGTCAAGTACCGAATACGACAAAGGAGTCAATGAATTCAAAAAAAGTGGGTTCAATTCTGTTTCATCCATTAAGATAAAACCTCCAAGAGTATCTGAATCTCCGGTTTCTTTCGAATGTATTGTTGATAATATTATAGAATTAGGTGATCAAGGTGGTGCGGGAAATTTAATAATATCTCGAATTGTTTATATCCATATAAACAATAAATATTTAGGAGATAATGGTGAAATAGATACACAAAAATTAGATTCAGTTGCACGTATGGGTAGCAATTGGTATACAAGAGTCACAAAGGAATCCTTATTTGAAATTCCCAAGCCAATTCTTAGCAAAGGGATTGGTGTTGATAGTTTACCTAAGCACATTTTTAAAACTAATATGCTTTCGGGAAACAATATAGGCAGGCTAGGAAATATAGAACGAATTCCAACGGAGGGCGAAATCAATCAATTTAAAGGCACACCTGAATTGGTCAAGGTATTACAAGTTTCCAATTACATGGAAAAGCTTGAAGCCTTACATTTGATCGTCAAAAACCACATTGAAAATAATAATATGGATCTTGCAATTAAGACTGTCTTTGTTATAGGGTAAGACCATTTACCAATAGTAAAATACAATAACTGCCTCGACGCAAGCCTGCCTGGACGGCAGTCAGGTTAAACCAAGTCTTCTCGTCCGCCGAATCCGCCAACGGCGGAGAAGGAGGATTAAAACTATTTTTTGAGTAGGAGTTATTGAGTCAAAAACTGCAAGTGTTTCTATAACACCTTGTTTCTTTGTTCTTTAATTAATAATTTGAATTAAAAAATTAACTTATCAAATCTCTTGTTAAAAACTTTGTATGTAATGTGAATAAATAAGATTTTATATCTAATTAAATTTTGGAATATTTGCTGACACGATTTCCCACAATTATTTTTTAATTAATCAACTAAAAAAAAAGGATAAAATGCCGTCTATAGAACCCATTTTACAGGAGAATAAGAACCGTTTTGTAATATTTCCCATTCAACATCATGACATTTGGGAATGGTATAAAAAACAAGAAGCCAGTATTTGGACTGCAGAAGAAATTGATTTGCATCAGGATGTTTTGGATTGGGAAAACAAACTAAATGATGACGAGCGGTATTTTATAAAACATATTCTGGCATTCTTTGCCGCTTCCGATGGCATTGTAAATGAAAATCTTGCCGAAAACTTTGTTAGTGAGGTTCAATACACCGAAGCGAAGTTCTTTTATGGTTTTCAAATAATGATGGAGAATATTCATTCAGAAGTCTATTCATTATTGATCGATACCTATGTTAAGAATGACGTTGAAAAGGATGAGCTATTTAGAGCAATCGATATTTTTCCTGCAATAAGGGAAAAAGCGGAATGGGCGCTTCAATGGATCGATAGTGAGAGTTTTGCAGAGCGTTTAATTGCTTTTGCTGCGGTGGAAGGAATTTTCTTTTCTGGAAGTTTTTGTTCGATATTTTGGATGAAAAAAAGAGGGCTACTGCCTGGATTGACCTTTTCGAATGAACTGATTTCGAGAGATGAAGGCTTGCATTGTGATTTTGCCGTGCATCTTCACAATAATCATATTGTCAATAAGGTCCCCAAAGATAGAATTACGCAAATTATTACTAATGCTCTCGATATAGAAAGAAGCTTTATCACTGAATCCCTGCCTGTGAGTTTGATCGGAATGAATGCAAAACTAATGACGCAGTATTTGGAATTTGTTACGGACAGACTTTTGGTAGAATTTGGTTGCGAAAAAGTATACAATGCAACAAACCCATTCGATTTCATGGAAATGATTTCACTAGAAGGAAAAACCAATTTCTTTGAAAAACGCGTTTCTGAATATCAAAAAGCCGGAGTTAAATCAGGGGGAACCGGCAGCATAAGTTTCGACGCAGATTTTTAATAATTTGCCACTTATAAATAAGTAAGAGCATCTTTTAAGGGGAGGTGTTTTCCATTTAATAAAATATTAATAGTAAACAAAATAACATATGTATGTAGTAAAAAGAGACGGCAAGAAAGAACCAGTAATGTTCGACAAAATTACCGCGAGGGTGAGAAAACTTTGTTATGGTTTAAACAAATTGGTAGAACCAACCAAGGTGGCGATGCGAGTAATTGAAGGGCTTTATGATGGCGTTACAACATCCGAACTGGATAATTTAGCTGCAGAGACTGCTGCAACCATGACAGTACAACATCCGGATTATGCAAAACTAGCCGCTAGAATAGCCGTTTCCAATCTACATAAAAATACCAAAAAAACTTTTTCTGAAGTTATTACTGATTTATATGAATATATAAACCCTCGTACGGAAAAAAAGGCTCCATTAATAGCAGAGGACACCTATAAAGTGATCATGGAGAATGCCGAAAATTTGGATTCTACCATTATTTATAACAGAGATTTTAATTACGATTACTTTGGTTTTAAAACATTAGAACGCTCTTATTTGTTAAAATTAAATGGTCAGGTTGCGGAGCGTCCGCAACACATGTTGATGCGAGTTGCAATAGGTATTCACCTCGATGACATAGATGAAGCAATTGCAACCTATGAGCTAATGAGTAAAAAGTTCTTTACGCATGCAACTCCCACACTATTCAATGCAGGCACGCCAAAGCCTCAAATGTCTTCTTGTTTTTTATTGCAAATGCAGGAAGATAGCATCGAAGGTATTTATGATACTCTAAAACAAACAGCCAAAATATCTCAGTCTGCCGGAGGAATTGGTCTTTCTATACATAATGTAAGAGCAACAGGTTCCTATATTCGCGGAACCAATGGCACTTCAAACGGGATTGTTCCAATGTTAAAGGTTTTTAATGATACAGCGCGTTATGTTGATCAAGGAGGTGGAAAGAGAAAGGGTTCTTTTGCAATGTACATGGAACCCTGGCATGCAGATGTTTTTGAATTTCTTGATCTGAGAAAGAACACAGGAAAAGAAGAGATGCGTGCACGTGATTTGTTCTACGCCATGTGGATTCCGGACCTTTTTATGAAACGGGTAGAAGAAGATGGACAATGGACCTTGATGTGCCCTAATGAATGCCCTCATTTATTTGATACTTATGGTGACGAATTTGAAAAACTGTATGAAGGTTATGAAAAAGTTGGAAAGGGTCGTAAAACAATAAAAGCCAGAGATTTATGGGAAAAAATTCTTGAAGCACAGATTGAAACCGGGAATCCATATATGCTGTACAAAGATGCTGCAAACAGAAAATCCAATCAGAAAAATTTAGGAACCATACGCTCTTCAAATTTATGTACGGAGATTATGGAGTACACAGCAAAAGACGAAGTTGCGGTTTGTAACCTGGCATCAATTGCGGTCTCTATGTTTGTTAATGAAGATAAGGATGGTAAAAAATACTTCAATCATAAAAAGCTTTTTGATGTGACCAAAAAGGTTACTCGAAACTTAGACACCGTTATCGACAGAAACTACTATCCCATAGAGGAGGCCAGAAATTCAAACTTTAGACACAGGCCTATTGGATTAGGTATTCAAGGACTGGCGGATGCCTTTATCATGTTAAGGTTTCCATTTACCTCTGATGATGCGAAACAATTAAATAGTGATATTTTCGAAACCATCTATTTTGCGGCTGTAACGTCTTCAATGGAAATGGCAAAATCTAAGGAACCCTACTCCTCTTTCAAAGGATCTCCCATGTCAGAAGGAGAATTTCAATTTAACATGTGGAATATATCTGAAGATGAATTTAGCGGAAGATGGGACTGGAAAAAACTCCGTGATCAAGTAATGAAAAATGGGGTGCGGAACTCTTTATTGGTGGCTCCGATGCCCACCGCATCTACCTCTCAAATTTTGGGAAATAACGAAGCTTTTGAGCCTTATACTTCAAATATTTACACCAGAAGGGTCTTATCGGGTGAGTTTATAGTAGTAAATAAACATCTATTGGAAGACCTGGTTGAACTTGGGCTATGGAATAATAGTATGAAAGAAGATATTATGCGTGCCAATGGATCCATACAACATATAGAAACAATACCACAAGAATTGAAGGACCTGTATAAAACAGTTTGGGAATTGAGCATGAAAGATATTATTGATATGGCCCGACAAAGAGGTTATTTTATAGATCAGTCCCAATCAATGAATCTATTCATGCAAGATCCTAATTTTAGTAAATTGACATCTATGCATTTTTATGCATGGAAATCCGGTTTAAAAACAGGGATGTACTATTTAAGGACCAAATCGGCTGTTAATGCAATTCAATTCACTCTTTCAAATTCTAAGAAAAAAGAAGAAGATGCTCCATTATCAGCAGAGGAATTAAAGGCAATGTTAATTGCTTCACAAAACAATCCGGATGATTGCGAGATGTGTGGTTCCTGATTTAACCCGGCTTTATGTAATAGTTCAATATGGGCACGCCCATAATACAATATATGATAACTTAGGGTTAAGGCACTACCTTTGATATAAACCAAAGGGAAAGAGTTTCAAACCTTTTGTTTTATTGGTGCTTCAAAGCCCCTGTAATAGTTTAGGTATGTATGCTTTTTAGAATACTTATTGGAGGCAAGACCCCTTATGATAGAATATCTTTTTTTGGCATACTGTAACTCTTTCCCTTCTTAAATATAATCCTATGTCAAATATA
>Ga0164313_10000521_pt1 | contig 31251 bp, 30 predicted proteins | sample GuaBasSedimGuay4_FD_113735 | JGI IMG/M metagenome (GOLD analysis project Ga0164313, IMG submission 113735) | Subseafloor sediment microbial communities from Guaymas Basin, Gulf of California, Mexico - Guay4, Core 4569-4, 0-3 cm | ecosystem: Environmental > Aquatic > Marine > Hydrothermal vents... | reverse complement strand
GTCATCGGACAGGAGCAGCGCTATGGCGAACCAGAGGTTGTCGCGTGGACCGACGCTCTCCTGTTTCTTTGGATCCCAGTATTTCCATCCGTATTGACGGGCCCAGGACAGAAGGCGTCGTCGGACCGGGCTGGTCGTTGGATCGATCATGCCGGGTGCTTGGTGACGGCAGCGCGAATGGGCGTTGCGGAGCTCATGTTTCGTGGGTAAAGGTTCCGGATGGGAGGATGACATCGGGGACTGATGAGTCGAGTCCCATCCCGTGGGATCGAACCGGTTCGGTTTGTGAACCGCGAATGGGGTCCGGCGGTTGCGGTCTGACCCGCAACGACCGGATTGATCAAGGGTGTCGGCCGGCGTATCAGCCCACCTGGTATTCGGCCATCTTGGCTCGGAGGAACAGGGCGGATTCAGCGAGGTGCTCCATGCCGACGGACGGTTCGTCCCCATCCTCGATACTGATCCAGCCCTTGAAATTGATTTCTTTGAGGATGGCAAAGATGGCCTCATAGTCGATTGCGCCGCGTCCAATAATGCCATGCTTGAGCATCGTGGCGTAGCCGGTGCCACCGCTCGCGTCCATCCGATTCAGATCCTCGAGCGTCCCGCCTTCGAGGTGGCGATCACTGGCGTGCATTGTCTTCAGCCGGTGCCTGACCGCTCGGAGCATTTCGATGGGGTCGTCACCCGCCACCAAAGCGTTCGAGGGATCGTAGTTGACGCCAAAACATGGATGATCCGGGATGGCATCAAGGAGTTCCAGGAAAACATCCATCTTCTGGGCGAACTCCGGATATTGCCAATAGCCGTCCTTGTAGTGATTCTCGAGGATGAGGCAGACTCCGTGTTCCCGGGCAAAGGGCAGAAGCCGCTGGATGCACTCCGCCACCATGGCGATACCGTCCGATCGCGAAATTCCAGGGTCGCGCTGGCCGCTGAGTACGCGACAGAACGTGACTCCCATCTCGGCGGATCCACGGATGGCCGTTTTCTCTTTTTCGATCTCCGCCTCTCGGATCGCCGGGCTCTTCGAGATGAAGTCCGGAGAATAGCACATCATCGATGCGGTCAGTCCGTGCGATTCCACCCGGGCTCGCAGGGCGCGTCGACCGGCCGGATCGGCGGGAATGGTGGGCCAGTAAAATTCGAGTCCGTCTATGTCGAGTCTCGAGGCGGCGAGGTCGATCCACTCCTCGTTCGTCATTGTTTTATCAACGACGAGGGCATCGAGGTAGCACTTGGGGAAAGCGGCCAGGGGCATGGGGGGAGTGGGAAGTAAGAAGTTTGAAGTAAGAAGGCAGAAGTGAGTTGAATTAGGAATTAAGCTTTAGGAAGTTTGATCGAATCAGCTGTCGCGAAGGCCGGTTTGATCGGACTTCCTCATTCATCATTCCTAATTCCAGCAACCTGCGGCGCCAATACGAGTGATTTTGAAATCACTCGTATTGGCGCCGCAGGTTGCTGGGGAGAATTCCGAGTTCCTCGCGGTATTTGGCCACCGTGCGGCGGGCGATCTTGATTTCCCGTTCGGCCAGCTTCCTGACAATTCCCTGGTCGCTGAGCGGGTGGGTGGTGTCCTCTGCCTGGACAAGGCCGGCGATCATGTCCTTGACGCTGGTATTGGATACGGCTTCACCATCGCCTGACCTATAGCCGGGGGTGAAGAAATACTTGATTTCGAATACACCGTGCGGGGTCTGGATGTACTTGTTGGCGATCGCACGGCTGACCGTCGTTTCGTGTACACCGACCACTTCGGCCACCTGCGTCATGGTGAGGGGGTGGAGCTTGGAGACGCCTTCTTCGAAAAAATCGATCTGTACCCTCAGGATTTCCCGGGTGATCTTTTCGATCGTCTGCTGGCGCTGTTCGATCGAGCTGATGAGGAACTTGCCGGAACGCAGCTTCTCCTGCAGGTATTCCTTCTCCTGTTTGGAGAGCTTCCCCTTGGCGATGAGGTCCTTGTAGGACTGGCTCAGGCGGAGTCGCGGGATATAGTCGCTGTTGAGTTCGATCTTCCACTCATCGTCATCCTTCGTGACGATGACATCCGGAACCACGACACGATTGCTGTCGTCAGCGAATTTTCGACCCGGGGCGGGGTCGAGCAGAGAGATCTCTTTGAGCGCCTTCTGGATCTCCTCGACCGGAAGGCCCATGCGTCGGGCGATGTCTGGTATTCGGCGCCGGGCCAGAAGGTCAAAGTGATCTTTGGCGATGCGGGCGGCGACCGAGGTCGAGCGCCCCTTGACTTTCAGCTGCTGGAGAAGGCTGTCGCGCAGATCGGCACATCCGATACCCGGGGGGTCGAAGGTCAAGAGAGTCTGATGGGCCTCCTGTATTGTTGAGAGAGGCAGATCAGCCATCAGAGCAATATCGGGAAGGCTGGAGGTCAGGAAGCCGTGACCATCAAGGCTGCCGACCAGATATTGCATGGCTTCCTTCTGCTTATTGGTCAGGTCGATCATATCGGCCTGCTGGATCAGGTGCTCCTGAAGCGAAGTTTCGGTAACGAGCGAATCAAAGAAGTGTTGGCGGCGATCGGCGTCTTCGCGGGTGAAAGAGGTGCCGCCCATCTCGGCCATGTGATCACGCCATTCGTCGTTGAGTTTGTTGAGAATCGCGAAGCTTTCGTCGAACTCGAGCTCCTCCCGGTTACCCTCGGTTTCCTCGGGCTCCCCGTTGTCGCTCTTTTCCTCGATGCTGATCATCTCGAGCGGCATCTCTTCCAGGGTCGGGTTGCTCTGAAGTTCTTCCTGAATGGCAGTTCGCAGATCGAGGGCGGCAACCTGAAGGATCTTCAGGGACTGTCGCAACTGGGGCGCAAGAACGAGATTCTGGGTCTGCCTCTGGCTTAACTCCTGACTGAATCCCTGGGCACACATGATTCCTTTTTCCGCTCCGGCGGTCTAGCGGGATGAAAAGTGGGCAATCAGCAGGGAGACCCTGCTCTTGATTGGGTGATCGACGTGTATGCCCTGAACCATGCTCTGAAAGCTAGGCATCCCGACGGGTGCTTGCAAGTGAAGACTCGGGCTCTAGCACGGTTTATGCTTCTGTTTCGTTCTTTGCGCCATGGTCGTTTGAGACCGGCACCCTGCATTCTACCTTTTCTGCCATGATCTCCCTTACAACCCAAGCGGCCAAACGTGTGCGCGAACTCCAGGATGACCTCGGGCAACCGGAGAAACGGCTACGCCTGTTTATCGAATCGGGTGGGTGTTCGGGTTTCCAGTATGGGATGTCCTATGACGTGGCGAAACCCGAGGACTCGATCATAAAGAGCGAAGGCGTCGAGTTGCTGATCGATCCGACCAACCAGACCTATCCGGATGGCTCGGTGGTGGAGCTTGACGATGGCCTGCACGGCAAGGGGTTTGAGATCATGAACCCCAACGCGGAAACGACTTTCGGGTGCGGCAAATCGTTCAGTTGACGAAACCGTCTTGCTTCTGAGATCGCGTCGGTTCCGAACGGATTACGCTCTCGCCACGTGGAGAGCGACGATACCGAAGGTCAATCCCCGGTGGTCGACCATGGAAAATCCGGCGGTGCTGATCTCGTCGGCCATCCGGGGGCGGTCCGGGAAGGACTCGATGGTATCGCCGAGGTAGTCGTAGGCGGATTGGTCGCCGGTCAGTAACCGGGCAACCCGGGGAAGCAGGTGGCGAAGATAGAAATTGTAGACGGGGCGAAACCATGACCGGGGTTGAGAGAATTCCAACAGGTGCAGGTGTCCACGTCCGGGTTTTAGCACGCGCCTGATCTCACTCAAGGCCCGCGCTCGATCCTCCATATTCCTGAGCCCGAAGGAAATCGTCAGAGCATCGATCGAGTTGTCCTCGACGGGTAGATCGAGACCATCTCCGAACTGGAATTCGACACGAGCCCCACCGCGGATCCGCTCTTTTTTTGCATTTGCGCGGTCGAGCATGGGCTGGCAGAAATCCAGCCCGAGCACGTGTGCGTCCGGTGGAAGCGTCCCGGCCAGCGCGAACGCGACATCTCCGCTGCCGGTTGCCAGATCCACCACCGTTTTCGGGCCTTTCTTGACGACGCCCCTTACCAGGTGCCATCGCCACCAACGATCGATGCCGAGGCTGAGCACGCGGTTGGCCAGGTCATAGCGGGGCGCGATGCGCCCGAACATGTCGTTGACGGCGGTCGGATCAGGCATGGTGGAAATCATTCGAAGGGGTCAAACCTTGATTTCTCGCATTGGCATGCAAGAATGCAAGGAATGACCCCGGCCTCAAGGCTCTGAGCGGAGGTCCTTGAAACTTTCTGCGACCCAGCGGGATAGCTCCTTGTCAGGGTTCTCGATTGTGTTCCGGGTGATGGTGAACACCGACTTGTCCGTGTTGCGTGAGATCAGAGTGAGACCGTAATGGAAGTCGTGAAATTTGCGGTCGCAGAGAGCTCGAATGGTGGTGTCCGATTCGATGCTCTCGTCGACCAGGGTCTCCACGGCTTCTGAGTGGAATTTGAGTTCGAATCCGTGTTCTTCCTGGAATCGCTGAGCGAACGTTTTGACCTCGGTTGCCAGCAGTTTTCGCTGGGCGGCCTCGTTTTCCTTGAGCATGGCCTTCAGGTGCCGGCCAGGTTGCTCGATCGTCTCAGGAGTCACCTCGAATTTTCGTATCGAGGTGGAGGGGAGTTCGAACTTGAAATCCCGGAACACTCTCTCAAGCACGGTCATCAATCCACGGGCCCCTGTCTTCTGCTCATAGGCCATTTGTGAGATCCTGGTGATAGCGCCGGGCAGGAGAGAAAACTCGACTCCGTAGCCGTCGAATTCGGTCTGGTACTGGCGGAGTATGCTTCCCTCGGATTGGAGCAGAATGTCCTCGAGATCCGCGGATGCGAGGTGATGGCAGGCGACGCGGACCGGTAGGCGGCCCACGAATTCGGGTTCAAAACCGTAATCGATGAAATCGGTGGTTTCGACTCGGGATAGAGGTTCGTCGTTCAGGACGGGGTCATGTTTACCGGAGGCGGCGAACCCGACCTGCGTATTCTGAAGTCGCTTGCGGACCTGGTCGCCGAGTTTATCGAACGCGCCACTGACGATAAAGAGGATATGGCGGGTGTTCAAGGTGCGTGGTTGCGACTTCCCTCCGCGTTGCATCTCAAGAACGGCCTGCATCTGCCCCATGATGTCCGTCTGGCTGTGCAGGTTGACGTCTGTTTCCTCGAGCAATTTGAGCAGGTTGATCTGAACACCGCGGCCGGAAACGTCCCGGTTTCCGGCCGATGACTGAGCGGCGATCTTGTCGATCTCGTCAATGTAGACGATGCCGTATTGGCCCAGTTCGATATCGCCGTTGGCCGCGCGGACCAGATCGCGGACCAGATCGTCAACGTCGCCTCCGACGTAGCCGGTCTCAGAGAATTTGGTGGCGTCGGCCTTGACGAACGGTACGCCGATCAGCTTTGCGATACATCGCAACAGGTAGGTTTTCCCAACACCAGTCGGTCCGAGTAGCAGGATGTTCTGCTTGGTGTGTTCCTTGTCGCGGAGGTCGGGGTTTTCGAGGCATTGCCTCACGTGGTTGTAATGGTCGCAGATGGCGACCGAGATCACTTTCTTTGCCTCGTCCTGCCGGATGATGAAGCGGTTCAGGTAATCGCGAATTTCCCGTGGTTTGAGGTTGAAATTGCGGATTTTCTCCAGAATTTCTTCCCGCTCCCTTTCCGGTTTCTGGTCGACGGGGTCACCGGGGTCACTCCCCCCCCCGGATTGCCTCGCCGGGGGGCGTTGGGCAAAGAAGGTGTTGAAGTTACCTTTCTTGAAAAGATCCTCGACCTGATTCTGGAACTCCTCCATGGGGTTCCGAGTGTCATCTTTATCGCTCATTGTCAGTCAGTTTCGGCTCGATTGGGGTTGACGCAACCTCAAGTGTGAAAATAAGTTAGGGGCACTTTGATTAATTGGAGACGGTCATTCTTCAATTAATCGAAGTGCCCTTAAGTTGTATATCCTGTGTTTCGTGCCACATTAAACCCTTTGTTTTATGCCCAGTAATTTGACCAAGCGGGAGATCGTCCTGGAGATCTATGGCAAGACTGGATTTCCGCAGAAGGAAGTACAGCAGACAGTGCAGATGGCGTTGGACATAATCCTCAACGCTCTCTCACAAGGTCGAAACGTCGAATTGAGGAACTTTGGAGTTCTGGAAGTCCAGGTTCGCAAGTCGCGGATCGGCCGTAACCCCAACCGGCCGGAGACCGACGTTGTCATCCCCACCCGTGCGGTGGTCAAGTTCAAGGCCGGCAAGATCCTGAAGGCCCGTCTCAAACGACTCGATCTGGACTTATTGTCCAAAAAGCCCCCGATTCGGCCTTCGGAAGGTTGATTTTCCATCTGGATGGGCGGTAACGTCCATCGAATGTCCAGCCTGCAGACACTTCCTGGTTTTCGGGAGATTTATCCCGAGGATTGCTCCCGCTTGCATCACATCTTTCGCGTCTGGCGACAGGTGGCCATCTCATTTGGGTTCCAGGCTTATGAGACTCCCGTCCTGGAACCGTTGGATCTGTTCAGGGCAAAGTCGGGCGCCGAGATCGAGCAGCAGCTTTTTTCGTTTGTGGACAAGGGAGGGCGAGAAGTGGCCCTTCGTCCGGAGATGACCCCGGCGCTGGCTCGGATGGTTAGCCAACGGGCCCAGAGCCTGCGGCGCCCGGTCAAATGGTTCAATATCGGAGAGCATTTTCGCTACGAACGCCAGCAGAAGGGGCGTCTGCGTTCCTTCTACCAGTTCAATGCCGATGTTTTCGGAGAGGCTGGTCCCGGAGCCGAGGTCGAACTGGTCGCCCTTCTGATCCGGTCGCTGACTGTGTTCGGGCTGACACAGGAGGATTTCTGGGTTCGGCTGAGTGACCGCGATCTCTGGGTTCATTTCCTTGCGACCCGGGGGCTGAGCGGGGAGGAAATCGAGGTTGTGCTCGGCATCATTGACAAGATGGGTCGCGAACCCCGTGAGGTGAGCGCGAAGAAAATCGATACCCTGGTGGGTGATCGAGGAACCGGGCTGTTCGATCGCATCGAGAAACTCGCCGGGGTGCGGTCAATGGAAGCGCTCGAATCGTTCTTTGCCGAAAATGGAACCGATGGGCAATCCGACGAAATCAGAGTGCGACTCGCGGATTGGCGCGTTCTGATCTCGGGACTCGAAGCGATGGGGCTCTCCGCTTTTGTTTCCATCGATCTCAGCATCGTGAGGGGGTTGGCTTACTATACCGGTTTTGTCTTCGAGGCGTTTGACAGGAAGGGCAAATTCCGGTCGATCGCCGGGGGCGGGCGCTACAATCATCTCGTAGGCAAGCTTGGGGGGCCGGAGTTACCGGCGACGGGTTTCGCTATAGGCGACGTCGTGCTGCAGGATCTGCTGGAGGATCGGGGCTTGAGCCCCAAGATTGTGAGCGGCCCGGAATTCTATGTCGTCGCAAGCGGGGAAGCCGAGCGGGGAGAGGCGCTTGCCGATATCAGCGCCCTGCGGGGAGCGGGTTATTCTGTCGAGTACCCACTCAGGGCGGCCGGTTTTGGCAAGCAGTTCAAGGCGGCAGGGCAATCAGGCGCTCGATTCAGCCTGATTTACGGATCAGAAGAACTGGGTCGCGGGATGGTCAAGGCACGGAATATGGCTGACGGCAGCGAGCAGGAGATTCCCCGAAACCATCTGCTGGAAGCGGTTCGCGACCTGAGGGGCTGAATCGCTGGTTTTGGGAGATTCATGGCCGCTATGATGGAAAAGACAGGACAGTATTTACCGGAAAAATATTTCCTATGTCATATTCTGTCGTTGCCTTTTGGGAATGGCCAATTTTTGTCTGCCTCTTTGGCATAATGAAAATTCTTGTTGCGGATAAGATATCACCGTCGGGTGTCGCCTACCTCCGGAGTCAACCTGGTTTCGAGGTGTTGGAGGCCTACCAGTCTTCCGGGGAGGAGATTGTTGGACTGGTTGGAGACGTGGACGCCATTGTGGTGCGCAGCGAGACGCAGATCAATCGGATGGTCATCGAAGCGGCCTCCCGGCTCCGCGTGGTGGGACGCGCGGGCGTCGGGGTTGACAATATAGATGTGGAAGCGGCGACTGAGCGTGGGATCGTGGTGATGAACACGCCGACCGGCAACTCGGTTGCGACGGCGGAGTTGACGTTTACCCATATGCTTTGTGGCGCTCGTCCGGTCCCGCAGGCGGTCGCGATGATGCGCGAGGGGAAGTGGGATCGAAAAGGCTTCTCGGGCATGGAGCTCTACCGAAAGACGCTGGGGATCGTCGGTTTGGGCCGTATCGGCAGCGAAGTTGCCCGACGGGCGCAGGCCTTTGGGATGCGGGTCGTCGCTCATGATCCGTTCCTCGCTCCGAGCCGAGCCAAGGCGATGCAGATCGAGTGTCTCGCATTCGACGCCCTCCTGGCGGTGTCGGACTATATCACCGTTCACATGCCTCTGACGGAGGGAACGCGGCATCTCATAGACGCAGCCGCCTTCGAAAAGATGAAGGATGGCGTTCGCATTTTCAACTGTGCCCGGGGTGGCATCATCGATGAGGCTGCGCTCCTGGCGGCCGTCAATTCGGGAAAGGTGGCCGCGGCCGGCCTCGACGTCTTCGAGGACGAACCGCCTGGAGCCGACAGTGAACTCCGGGGGCATCCCCGCATTCTCCTGACCCCTCATCTGGGTGCATCGACGATCGAGGCGCAGGAGAGCGTCGGGATTGAGATTGCCGAGGCGATCACCGAAGCACTGTCTGGAGGCGTCATCCGGAGCGCGGTGAACATGCCATCGATCGACGCAGAGACCCTGGAGGTGCTCAAGCCCTACTTGGAGCTTGGAGCCAACCTGGGCACCTTATTGCAGCAGATCTCTCCGGCCCAGGTCGAAAAGATCCAGGTCAGCTACTGGGGCAAGATCGTCGACCTGGATTCCAATTCGGTGACCCGCGGCATTTTGAAAGGTTACCTTCGGCTGATCAGCGGCGGCGACGTGAATTTCGTAAATGCTCCGGTCATCATGAAGCGCCTGGGCATCGAGGTGGATGTGACGAAGACCAACTTGGAGAGTGACTACACCGAACTCGTACAGGTCGAGGCTTTCGGCTTGGACGGAACCGTCTGCTCGGTTGCGGGAACCCTTATCGGCAAGGCGAATATTCCACGGGTGATCAACATCAACGGGCAGGCGGTCGAAACCGATCTGGGTGGCATCCACCTGATACTTGAGAACAAGGACGAACCTGGCATCGTAGGGCAAGTCGGCACCGAGATCGGTCGTGACGGAGTGAATATCGCGACCATATCGATGAGTCGAAATGAAGTCGGAGGGGTGGCCATGACCGTGGTCAACCTGGACTCTGAACTGAGTGACGCGGCGATGGAGGCCATCACGGCCGCTCCCGGGGTCAAGCGAGCCCTGCTGGTCCATGCCTGAATTTTGGGTATCCATTGTTCGATGTCGTACCTGTATTTAGCTTTCGCTGTTTCGGCCGGTTATCTGATCGGCTCGCTGCCGTTCGGTTACTGGGTGGCCCGGGCGCATGGGGTCGACATCATGAAGGTGGGCAGCGGCAACCCGGGTGCGACCAATGTGAAGCGCGCCGTGGGCGGTGCGGCCGGAAACGTGGTTTTCCTCCTCGACTTCCTGAAAGGGGTGGTCGCGGTCTCCTGGGTCTGGCTGCTGCCGGCCAACGAGGTGGACCCGGTCCACCTTTCACTCTTGGGCCTGGTGGGCGCCATCCTCGGGCATTCATTTTCGATTTTTCTCGGGTTCAAGGGAGGAAAGGGCGTCGCCACCACGATGGGAGGAATGGTGACCCTTATGCCAATTTCGGCCCTGATCGGGATTGGGGTTTGGCTGATACTCTTCTTTCCGACCCGGTATGTGTCGCTCGCCTCGATCGGGATGGCGGTGGCGCTCCCGATTTCCCGCCTGATCCTGGACGGGCCTGACCTCCTGCTCGGCTTCGCCACCTTGGTTGCGGTATTCATAGTCGTAAGACACAGAAGCAATATCCGCCGATTGATGGAAGGCCGTGAAAACCGGTTTGAACGGCGGCAGAAACGGACGAAATCACCATGACAGCACGGGTGTACAGAAAAACGATGAAGATCGGTCTCTGCGGGTTTGGCGTGGTCGGCCAAGGTGTGTGGAAACACCTCAACCAGCGGCGGCGTGAACTCGACAAGCGACTGGGCGTCTCACTTGAGATCGCCCGTATCGCGGTGCGCGACCCGGCTAAGGAACGTAAACTGCCTCTTCCGCGAAAATTGGTCACAACCGATCCCTTTTCGATCGCGGTGGATCCGGAGATCCCGATCGTCTGCGAGTTGATGGGTGGCACGGATGTGGCGCGCGAGATCACCCTGACCGCCCTTCGTGCCGGCAAGATCGTGGTGACCGCAAACAAAGCGCTCTTGAGCGAGTTTGGTCCGGAGATCTTTGAAGCGGCGCGGACCGGGGGTGGGCATATCCTGTTCGAAGCCAGCGTGGGTGGGGGAATACCCATTATCAAAGCTCTCCGCGAGGGCCTGGTGGCCAATCGTTTTCGATTGATCTACGGCATACTGAACGGGACCTGCAATTACATCCTGACACGGATGGAGAATGAGGATCTCAACTATACCGATGTCCTGGCCGATGCCAAACGGCTCGGGTATGCGGAGGCAGATGAGTCATTGGATGTTGACGGGTGGGATTCGGCCCACAAAGCGTCGATTCTGGCCTTCCTGGCCCACGGCACCTGGGTCCGGCTCGAGGATATCGGGGTTGATGGTATCCGACGAATCAGCCCTTCAGATTTTGCCTTTGCCCGTAGTTTTGGCCTGCGCATCAAACTGCTGAGCGTGATCGCACGGAACTTCGAGTCCAACGATCTTTCAGTATCTGTTCGGCCAATGCTGCTGCCGGAGCGCCTGGTTCTGGCCAACGTCAACGAAGTCTACAACGGGATTTGCGTGGCCGGTGACGTGGTTGGCACGACGCTTTATATCGGTCGTGGCGCCGGCCAGGACGCGACGGCGAGCGCGGTGATCGGCGATCTGGCGGATGCGGCCCTGGTATTGTTGGGCGGGAAGTCACCGCTTCTGCCCGACGACGCTCCCTCCATCGTGTCCGGCGAGGAGGATCGATTGAGGATTACTCTGCCGGAGAATCAGGAGAGCCGGTTCTACCTGCGACTCACGGTCAAGGACGCCTCGGGTGTGCTTGCCCGAGTTTCGGCATCGATGGCCTCCAATCGGGTGAGTATTGCCAGCGTTCTTCAGAGCGAGAGCGACTTGCCGGATTGTGCCTCGCTCATTCTGACCACCCACCGGACCAACGAAAAAGCGATTCAGGACACGGCAAACGACCTGAAGGCGATGTCGGTCGTGGTCGAGGATCCGGTATTGCTCCAGATCGCAGAATTCGAAGATTGAACATGACTCGAATCGTTCAGAAATACGGCGGCACCTCGGTCGGAGATATCGACCGGATCAAACGTGTGGCTGCACGGGTCAGGGAGGGTCATGACGCCGGGAACGAAATTGTGGTTGTGGTCTCGGCCCGGTCCGGGGTGACCAATGAACTGATCGGGCGCGCCCTGGCCATCAATCCGGTGCCGGAGGACCGGGAAATGGACATGCTTCTGGCGGTGGGTGAGCAGGAGACAATAGCCCTGATGGCGATGGCCCTGCATGCGCTAGGGGTTCCGGCTGTTTCGCGGACGGGTTCGCAGGCGGGCATCGTAACCGATCCGGCCCATACCCGCGCGCGTATTGTGAAAATCGATACTCAACGGATTGAGGACAGCCTGAAGAAGGGCGAGGTCGTGATCGTGGCCGGGTTTCAGGGAACGGACGGTCAGGAGAATATCACCACTTTTGGTCGCGGGGGGTCCGATCTGACGGCGGTGGCTCTGGCGGCGGCGTTGAAGGCGGACCTATGCCAGATATTCACGGATGTGGAAGGCGTCTACACGGCCGATCCGAGGGTGGTTGCGGATGCCCGAAAGATATCCGAAATCAGCTATGATGAGATGTTGGAACTGGCCAGTCTCGGATCGAAGGTGATGCAGGCCCGTTCGGTCGAGTTTGCCAAGAAATTCGGAGTAATGTTCGAGGTGCGTTCAAGCTTTAACCAGAAACCGGGAACTATCGTGAAAAAGGAAGTGAAATCGATGGAGGATGTCGTCGTCCGCGGAGTGGCGGTTGACAAGGATCAGGCCAAGGTGATGGTCAGCCAGGTGGTGGACAAGCCGGGTTCAGCGGCGCGGATTTTCCAGGCCTTGGGCGACGCCGGAGTCAGCGTCGATATGATCGTTCAGAATGTCGGTCGGAATGGAGTGGCCAACCTGACCTTCACCGTGCCACGGAACGATTCCCTTCGGGCCGAACGGACGGTGAAAGATCTGCTGGATGATGATGGCGGGGGGGAAGTCGAGATCTTTGATTCGATCGCGAAACTTTCGGTGGTCGGGATCGGGATGAGGAGCCATTCCGGGGTGGCGGCGATATTGTTTTCGGCGCTGGCCAACGCGGGGGTGAATATCCAGTTGATCAGCACATCGGAGATCAAAATCTCGGTTGTGATTGATCTGGATGCGGCCGAAATAGCGGCCAGAACGGTGCACTCGGCTTTCAATCTGGCCGGGGCTTGAACCACCCGAAGGATAGGATCATGCGGTTCGTCAGCACCCGGGGGCAGACCTCACCCCTTTCGTTCAGCGAGGCGGTCGCCACTGGCCTCGCCCCGGATGGCGGGCTGCTCGTGCCTGAGAATCTGCCCGGGATAGGCGATCTGCTCCCTTCGTGGGCCAGTCTTGATTACCCTTCGCTCTGTGATCAATTCTTCCGCCTCTTTGCCACGGACCTTTCGGAAGGTGAATTGAGGCCGATGATCGACCGGGCTTATGGCGGGTTCGATCATCCGGACATCGCACCCCTCCGGCCGATCGGAGACGGCCGGTATGTATTGGAGCTGTTCCATGGCCCTACCTTGGCCTTCAAGGATTTCGCCCTCCAGTTCCTGGGCCGTTTGTACGGACGGCAGATCCGTGAAACGGGCCGGCCGATCAACGTCCTGGGGGCGACCTCGGGTGACACTGGTGCCGCCGCGATTCACGGTTTGCTTCATCTCGAAGGAGTCCGCCAGTTCGTGCTTTATCCCAAGGGACGGATCTCGGACCTGCAGGAAAGACAAATGGCCTGCACCGGATCCGACCACGTTTTCCCGCTGGCGATCGACGGGTCGTTCGATGACACCCAGCGGATTGTAAAGACGATCTTTGGAGACGGGGCTTTCAAGGTCCGTCACGGTCTTTCGGCGGTCAACTCGATCAACCTGGCACGTGTTCTGGCCCAGTGTGTTTATTACCTCTACGCTTGGCTGCGCCTGAACTCGAGCGAACGCACGGACGTCACCTTTGTCGTCCCGACGGGCAATTTCGGGAACGTTCTGGCCGGCTGGCTCTGCCATCGTATGGGCGTTCCCGGTCTGAGATTCCGGGTCGCCACCAATCGCAACGATATTCTATATCGCTTCTTCACCACCGGCATCTATTCGGTCCGGGAGGTCGAATCGAGTCTGGCTCCGTCGATGGACATCCAGATTGCCTCCAATTTTGAGCGTTACCTTTTTTACCTGGCAGGCGGTGATTCCAGGCGTATTCGCGATGTGATGACACGGCTTTCCGAAGAGGGGCGCCTTGAATGGACGCTCACCGCCGATGATCGGTTCGACGCGACCCGTTCGTCGGACGACGAGATACTCGATCAGATCCGTCGGGTGCATGATGAGTACGGCTTTCTGATCGATCCGCATACCGCCTGTGGATTCACCTGCCCGGGCGAGGGGCGGACAGAGATCATTCTTGCCACGGCGAGCCCGGCCAAGTTTCCCAGTGTCATGAAGGCGGCGGTCGGGGAGGCGCCGCGCCATCCCAACCTTGAGGACCTCAAGGCGCGGCCGATGAACATCCACTCCCTGCCCGCCGAAGTGGACGCGGTACGGGCCTTCATCACCGATCACCTGCCATCCTGAACCCTCAAATATTTGCTCTGGCCGCATAAGCCGGCTGCTGCTAACACGAGACCGGTCAGATGAAGAAACCCGTACAGATCTACGACACCACTCTTCGCGATGGAACCCAGGGCGAAGGTATTTCGTTTTCGGTCACAGACAAGATTCTGATCACCGAACATCTCGATGCGTTCGGGATCGACTATGTCGAGGGGGGATGGCCGGGGTCGAACCCGCGCGACATGGCCTATTTCGAGGAAGTGCGGAAGCTCGACTTGAAGCACAGCAGGATTGCCGCCTTTGGTTCGACCCGCCGGGCGGGGATTCCGGTGGAGGATGATGGCCAGATTCGACTCCTGATCGAGGCGGAGACACCGGTGGTGACGGTTTTTGGCAAGACCTGGCTGCTGCACGTGACCGAGGTTCTGAGAACCACGCCCGAGGAAAACCTGGCCATGATCGAGGACTCGGTCCGCTACCTGGTTGAACACGGCAGGGAGGTCATCTATGACGCCGAGCACTTTTATGACGGCTATTCCGACAACCCCGGGTATGCGCTGTCCACGCTGGAGGCGGCGATCCGAGGCGGGGCGTCGTATCTTGTTCTCTGCGACACGAACGGAGGCAAATTGGTCCCGGAGATTGGAGAGATAACAGCCGCGGTCATCCGGCGGTTTCCAGATCAGGAGATCGGCGTTCACTGTCACAACGATTCCGGCGTGGGGGTGGCGGTGTCGCTGGCCGGTGTGCAGGTGGGTGCCACCATGGTCCAAGGCACGATGAACGGGTACGGAGAGCGGATCGGGAACGCCAACCTGACGGCAATCCTCCCGAACCTTATCCTTAAGATGGGCTACGAGACCGCATGCGACGCCAGGTTGCCCAAGCTTCGTGCGCTATCGCTGTTCATCGACGAGTTGGCGAATCTCCGACCCGATTCCCGGGCTCCTTATGTCGGTGATTCTGCGTTCGCTCACAAGGGTGGCGCCCATGCGGATGCCACCAAGAAAGTGCGCCATAGCTATGAGCATATCGGACCGGAGTCGGTAGGGAACCGGCAGCGGGTTCTGGTCTCCGATATGGCTGGGCGCAGCAGTGTTTTTCTCAAGGCGAAGGAACTGGGAGTTGTCCTGGAGAGGGATTCAGAGGCGACAAAGAAGCTGGTCGAGGAGGTGAAGAAACTCGAACACGAAGGCTTTGAATTCGAAGCGGCCGACGGTTCACTTCATCTTTTGTTGGCCCGGAGCGAGGGCCTGTGCAAGGAACACTTCGTGTTTGAAAGTTACCGGGTCATCGTCGAAAAACGCGGCGGAGGAGCCAAACCCACTGCAGAGGCGACGGTCAGACTGCGGGTTGCCGGCAAGAGTATCTATACCGTGGCCGAATGCACCGGACCGGTTGGGGCCTTGGACAAGGCTCTGCGCCTGGCGGTCGAAAAGGCCTTCCCGAGGATCAATGAGGTTCTGTTGAAGGACTACAAAGTCCGCATCCTCGAAAGCAACCAGGGGTCAAATTCCCGGACCCGGGTTCTGATCGAGTCCGCGGACAAGGCGGCTCGTTGGGGCACGGTTGGAGTCAGCGGCAACATCATTGAAGCGAGCTGGCAGGCCATTCGCGACTCGATCGACTACAAGTTATTCCGTGATTCGCTGGAGACGCCCGGAGAATGAGGCGGTCTGCGTGCTGATCCGGATGGGTGGCAGCGCAGTCCATGACCGCGACAGGGAGCGAATCCGGTCAGGCGTCCAGCAGGCCTTCGATCTTGGCCTTGAGGGCTGAGAAATTGAACGGTTTTCGCAGGAACGCGGTGCGTGCGTTCAGGCGGCCCTCGAGTATCACGATGTCATCGGTGTATCCGGAGACGAAAAGTATACGTGACTCCGCATAACGCTGGCGAATCTCGGATGCGAGCTCCAAACCTCCCATCTTGGGCATGACCAGATCGGTGATCATCAGGGCGAAGCCGTCGGAGGCATGCTTCCCTGCGACCTCAAGCAAGTCCTGGCCGTTCTCCGCACTGTGAACGACGTATCCGAGGTTGTTCAGAAAGAGCGTTATCAAATCACGGATCATCGGTTCATCCTCGGCCAGCAGGACGATTTTTGAGCCCGGCATCTCCGCCGTGGCAGTCGCTGAGGCGGAGAAACTGTCGGCTTGCAACGCGTTGCTGAGATCGGGTTGTTTTTCTTCGGTGAGATTCATGGTCACGTTGATTTGATGGAAAAATCTGGTCAGACGATCAGTTGATTGCCTGGAGCTTTGTCGGATTGCTGTCGTGTTCGACCCACCGGACAGCAAATCGGATCAGATCGTAGGAGGTATTCAATTTCAGCTTGTCCTTGATTCGTGATCGGTGGGCTTCGATGGTTTTGACGCTGACATGCATGCGTTCGGCAATGATCCGGTTGTTGCAGCTTTCGCCTATGTATTGAATGACTTGTAGTTCGCGGTTACTTAATAGATCGACCCCGGAAGCGGATTCTCGCGAATTTCCTTGCGCTATCTGGTGCAACATCTGGCGGCCGATCCGCTCGCTGACGTGGATTTCGTCGTCAGCCACCTTCATGAGAGCCGAAAGGAGGACTTCAGGATCCTCGTTTTTCATTACGTAGCCCATTGCACCGGATCGAAGTGACCGTTCGGCGTAGAACAGCTCTTCATGCAGGGAATAGCAGAGAATCTTGAGGTCCGCGTATTCCGCTTTGATCATGCGGAGAAGATCGAGCCCGTGAATTCCGTTCAGGGAAATGTCCAGGACGCAGACATGAGGTTCGGCGTCCTCGATTTGCGCCATCGCTGAAGTCGCGTCGAGAGCGGTGCCGCAGACATGGAAATCATTCTGTCCGTCGATGAATGCCCTCAGGCCTTCCAGAAGCACGGGATGATCATCAACCAGGAAAACTCTTATTGGTGTTGTGGCATTCACGGCAGGGGAGCGGTTCAAGGTTCACATACTCTCATCAGATCGCAGCCCACGGAGTTGGTTGCGTCGTTAAGTCCGAACGGAGCCTTTTCAAGCATGGGACTATTCTATCCCCTCGCGGAGTGTTTCCACAATCGGGCCACAACCGCACAGTGGAGGCGAGATTCTCCGGTCCGAACCCTGGGGGATCCCACTAGCCGGGTTCGTGTGTTTACCCGATGCGGGATAGGTCAGGGAGGGAATTCCGGCATCAGCCCCTCGACGGGGGGCCATGCTCGGTCGGGTCCCTCGAGCCGCTGATCAGGAGGTACGACCGTTTTCCTGCTCAACCCATTGGACCGAAAACTGAACGAGTTCGGTCGCGTTGCGCAAGTTGAGCTTCTCCTTGATGTGCGCGCGATGCGATTCGATCGTCTTCACGCTCAAGTTGAGGTTTCCTGCGATCTCGCGGGTCGAAAGCCCTTTCCCGATCAATTGAATCACCTCGAGTTCGCGATCACTGAGCCGGTCGATGGGGGACTCGTTCCCGGTTGCCTTGCCGTTCACGAGCTGCTGCAGGACCTGGTCAGCCACCCGATGGCTGACGTAGATGTCGCCGCTTATGATCCGACGAATCGCGAGAAGGATCTTGTCGGCCGACTCCTGCTTCATCACGTAAGCACGGGCACCCGCGCGAAGGGCACGCTGAGCATAGACGGTCTCGTCGTGCATCGAAAAGACGAGAATTCCAAGGTTCGGCAGGACGGCCTTGATATTCTTGATCAGTTCCAGGCCGTTGTTTCCACGCAGGGAGATGTCAACAATGACCAGGTCTGGCTGCTTGGTCTCGATCAGATGAAGGGCTTTGGAAGCGTCTTCTGCCTCTCCGATGACTTCGAGATCGGTCTCGCTGTTGATGATCTGGGCAAGGCCCTGGCGCACGAGCGGGTGGTCATCGACGAGAAAGACGGAAGTCTTTACCTTGTTCTCAGGTGTGACGGTGGACATCGTATTGGCTGTTAAGGTGTTCTCGTTTGGGAATCTAACGTTCGTTCAGTCTGGAAATTACGTTCTCGATCAGACCGGTCGGTCCGAGCACTCGGCGCATGTAAAAATTGTTACTTCCAAAGAAATCGTCTTCTTTGGGCCGACCTGAAATCCGATCCAAGGGAAATCCTCCATGAGTCCTGAAGGAATTGATGGTGAGGTTGGGCGTCTCTCGTATGTCTGCTCAATCATTGTCGGTGGAAATGGCCGCCGTCTGTTCAAGGATTACGCCACCCCCGTAGGACACGGTCTGCGCGTTCCCCTAGGTACTTTCCCTTAAGGATTTGGATAAAAACCCCTAGGACCATAGGGGTCAATGGGAATCAACGGGTGGGATTCCGTCGATGGATCCGTCCGAGGGGGTCAAGGCACTACCGAGGCAGCCGTGCGGTCGATATCAGCCAATTTCGCATTGGCATGCAGGATTGTGAGCAATGACCCCGGAATCAGAACATGCGTTCGGGCACCCAGATGACGTCACCGGGATAGACAGGGACTCGCGCGGGCTCGCCCGATCGTCGTCCGCGTCCGGTGATCATGCTCTCCACGTTGACCGTAAAGATGATTTCGCGACCATCGTCGCCTACGCGTGTGATTCTGACTCTGTCGGCGTGGGCGATCTGGGTGAATCCGCCGACCTTTGTTATGACGTCCACGATATCGAGGCTGGAGACTTCGGTTGGAAAGGGGAGTTTGCCTGGAGATCGGACGGCTCCCAGGATGGAGATCTCCTTGGGCGCATAATCGATGACCCGGACGGAGACGATGGGGTCTTTGAGTATCTCATTTTCGATATACGCCTTTTCGATAGACGCCTCGGCCTTGGAAATGGTGAGGCCGGCCACTTTGACCACACCGATCAAGGGGATCCGGACGCTGCCCTCACCGTTGATCCTCTGGGCCACGCTGAGGTCGGGCTCATCGAAAATCGTGATCTGAATCTGATCGAGTTTGCCCAACCGGTAGTTGCCGTTATCCGGATCTTCCGAGGCGCCCTGACCGCACAAGGCGGTCATTCCAGCGAAAAGCAGGATCAGCCCGAGGCAAACCGCGTGCAGGGGGGCGGCGCAGGACAGGCTTTTGGAGTGAGTCATGTTAACGGGGTTGATGGACGTTGGTTCAGAACGTGTAGGACACCCGCAATGAGACACGGTTCCGGGTATACTCTCCCAAAGGATTGTTTGAGCTGCTGTCCCGGTATTCGTAGTCGATGCCTCCGCTAAGGCGGGAGTTGTAAGCATAACTCAATCCGATTCGGAAGTCGAGCACCTGGTCGTCGCGGTCGCTCTCGTAATCGTACCAGCTGTAGCCAAGACGTCCGTCGAGGCTCCAACGTTGACCGATGTCCTGGTTGGCGGTGACAGTGACAGTTGTATTGTAATAGCCCGTATTGTAGCCTGAGATATTGAGTTGGCGCCCGATCTGCAGCCCGAGGGTCGTCTTCTCACGGGGCGTCCAGGTGAGGTTGGCGTTCAAGATCCACCGGTCCGCGTCCACATCACCTTCCTCACGGTCGTCGGTGGTTTCATAACCGATGGAGGCGGTACCATGGAGTTTGCCCCCGAGCGGACGGGAGATACCGAGAAAGAGGGCATCACTCACGTAGTCGCGACCGGTATTGATATCACCTTGGTTGTCGCTCGTGGACGCACGGCGCCGGTAGTCGAGAAACAGGGTATTGATACTGCGCAGATTGTAACCGACACCGAGAGTGACATCGTAGTAGGTGGATTGGCTGTATTCCACCGGTGGATCCCTGATGATATCCTTCGGGTCCTCTATCCGGTAGCCCGCGCCGAAGCGAAGGCTGGTCCTGGTCCCGATCATGTAACTGCCGTCGACGTTGAAATGGAAACGCTGGGTCTGGACGTATCGGAGGACACTCTGGTTGGAACCGGTATCCTGGTTGTATCTGAAATCGATGTTTCCGGTGAACTTGGAACCCGGAGCGGTGGGCGCATCGACGGTGAAACCGAGATCAAAATCGTTGAAGTTGATATCAGTAAAATCCTGGTAACGTGAGAAATCCAGGCCGAACCAGGCGTTGATATCGGAGCGGCCGACATCGCGTTCGTAACGAAGCATTGGCCGTAACGAGAACAGCATGTCGCTGAGATCGCCGGCGTTGCCGATGGCGTTACCGCTGACATTGCTGTCATAGATGATGCGGCCTTCGAGATCGAGGGTCAGGGCTCCTCGGTAGATCTCGGCGAATCCGTAACCTTCCTGGGTCAGGCCGAGCAGGAGCGCCGTACTCAGCAGAATGGATCTGACGATCTTGTGGGTTTGAGCGATGTGGGCCATGGTTGGGTTCAGCTTGGGTCGACGGATACCGGTCTTGGCCGGAACCCGTCGATCAGGTAATAGCCTCAGGAAGGTTTTCTGGTGATTTGATGGAGGTAGTGCAAGACTCGACTGACCGGGCGTCCTGGTGCTGGAACGGGTCGATCTGCCCCACGGATCCCGGGTTGATCGGGCGAGTGTTCATCACCTTCCCGACTTACGGCCTCGCTGCAGCATTCAGAGATGGCTGAGGCGGATGAGGGCATTGGTAAGGACACTGTTGAGCATCCATCCTTTTTCGAGTCGCCTGACGGTCTCCAGGTAGAGGTCGAGTACGATGTCATGTGCCTCTCTGTCGCCTGGTCGGGCCACGATTCTCTTCAGGCAGGCCTGCTGAAACTCCTCGATCGCTCTGACCCCGGGGACTGGATCGAGTATGGCGGTCATTCGAGGGGCGGGGTTGGTTCGGTCTCCTGGTATTTTCGAAGCACCCTCATGTGTCCGTCGATTGCGGCTTCCCGGGTCGCGTAGTCCTGGGTTTCAAGTTCGGGCATGACTGGCGTGCCATTCTCATTGAGCTTGAAGACCACGGTGGTGTACATATCGAAACCGACGGGCACCGTTCGGTCACCCGACATCTCGGTGTGGCGTTCCCCGATCGTGGCCACGCAGTATTTTCCGACATGGGCATGAAGGCAGAACGTACATTCATCGGCGAAGATGAAATGACCAGGGGAGTTCTGCCAATGGATTTCAGGTAACTGAGATTGATGGGGTTGTGTTTGCAGGCTCATGTCTGGGACGGGTTGGCATCCGATGCGGTTCACATGGGTTGAGAACTAAATCGGCAGGTTGTGCCGTGTCTTTATCAGGGAATAATGTGCGGACCCCAAAGCCGTTTCCCTGTTCCATGATGAGGCGCCTGTATAAGAATTCTCGTTTTTTCCGTCTCCTCCACCTATCATTGCGATGATGGAACCGGAAGATGGCATACGTCTGGACAAATGGCTCTGGTCGGTTCGTGTCTACAAGACCCGGCGTTTGGCGATCGAGGCGTGCCGATCGGGTCGTGTATCTTTGAACGGAGATGTCGCCAAGCCATCGCGGTCGGTTCAGCGCGGGGACGAAATCGAAGCTCGGACTCCGTCGTTTGACCGAAAGGTCCGGGTGTCGGGTCTCCCGCAACGGAGGGTTGGCGCAAAGCTTGTTTCGGACTTTCTCGACGACCTGACGCCAAAGGAAGAATACGAACGGGGCCGCAAGACCGCGGTCGAGGGCGTATTGGGTCGGGCGCGTGGGCTGGGTCGACCGACCAAGCGCGACCGGCGCGAGATTGATCGCTTCCTCGGTTGACCAGTGCACCCGAACCGAGGTCAGGAACCTGATCTCATCCCATCACTGGACGACGCGACGTGAAGCCCGGAAATACGCGGTCACCAGGTGGAGTATCACCTGTGAGAGCATCAACCCCGATCTCCCCATCTTCATCCAGATGGAGATGGAGGCACGATCCGGAGTGATGTGCATCGGACGTAGCGGGAATGTGCGGATCGAATTCATCATACGGGTTCTCCACCATCTTGTTTCGTCGTCGAAATGCCACAGCAACACCGGAGGGTGCGCCTTTGACGTCGATTTGCATGGGAATAGGGGATTTCCCCTAGGCAATGAGGGATTTCCTTGGGAAACCCCGATGAATCCTTCAGCTCGGTTTTAAAAGAACTGTAAACATTCGCGGTTGATTATTCGCCTCCCTGCTGTTTGGATGGTGGCATGCAATCGTGGACCGTAGGCGAATCAGAGGTGGAGATCATTCCACCGAAGTTTCGGAGTTTTCCGGGGCGTCGTGGGTCCATGAGCAGTCTGAGTGCGGATTATCGGCAGACGGTCAATTTGACTCGTGTGGCGGCTTTCAGCATGTTTGATCGAGTCTCAACCTACAATGCATCCGGGCGGTTGGATCGTCTGAGAACAGAGGTATCTTCAGAGTTCAGCGCATACGCTTGATCCTCCATCCCGGCAGACTCGATCGATTGTGTCTTCAGCAGGACCAGATTCGGGCGGGCGCAGGTCAGTAAGGTGGATCTCCCGCCCTGATCGATCGCCGCCCTGGGGGGCGATCATACTTCTGCTTGCGGTGCTCTTTCTCGCGCACATCGTCGGCCAGTCGGTGGCAAAGGCGGCTTCTCTGGATGATGAACAGGCCAAGGCCGATAAGCTGGTTCAGACCATTCCGGTGACTGAAGTGCTGGGGCCGCTGGCACCGATTGCACTTTCACCCTTCTTTGCCTTGACCTGCCTTTCGGGCGCCTCGCTCCTGGCTGAAACGGGGATTTTGCCTGAGAACGCACTACTCAGCGGCAATAGTGTCCTGAGTAACGGTCTGGTTTTTCTTGGTCTGCTGGGTCTGACCGTGGTGACGGCCCTGCCCAAACTGACCAAGGTGACCAAACCGTTGGCCCAGGCGATCGATCAGGTGGAAGGGTATTCCGGTATCATTGCTGTCCTGCTCGTCCAGGCTGCGGCCAGTTTTGGAAGCGCCGGGGGCGGACAGGAAGTGGTCTATCAGGCTGGAATCTTCAGCGTTACCCTGAGCACCCTGTTGATGGCTGTTTCAGTGGTGAATATCTTCGTCATCAATACGGTGAAGTTCTTCTTCGAGATGATGGTCCTGCTGTCACCCTTTCCGGTAGTGGATGCCGCGTTCGAAGCGGCCAACAAGGCTTTTGCCGCCGCTCTGTTGGGGATCTACGCCTACAATCCCACGTTGGCGACCATGTTGAATTTTATCATCTTCGGCATCTGCCTGCTGATGTTTGGTTGGGTGTTTCGGCGGACGGTCTATTACAAGGCGATCCTCGGCGACCCGATACTTGGGGCTCTTTCGGAAACGATCTTCCGTCGAAGACGTCTCGGGCCAATGTCCACCCGTGCGCCCACATCGGTGTTGGAGGGCGTTTCATCGCCCATCCTTGTCATGAAGGTTTTCCCCGTCTCCTCGATCGATACCATCAAGCAGAAGGCACGGTGTTATCTCGTCGCTGGAGAGGGAAGGGTGCAGGTGGCCCGGCCACGATTCCTGAGAAACCCGATAATTGTGAAGATCGATACCGGGAATGCCACAATCGACAAAGGTTTTCTGACCAATTCGATCTCCTGGGGCTCCGGAGGGAATCCGATCAAGGTCGTGTTCAGCCGACACTATAATGGACTTCTGACCGAGATTGCATCCGCACTGGGTAGCCAATCGGAGGGTATGGACTCGGTACGCGATCGACCGCGCGATTTCATGCGTGCGGCGCGGAGTGCTTCGGGCGACGAATTGAAAGCGGAACTGGCCTGACGCACCAGGGTACCGTCTAGAGCTCCTGCAGGAGCACGTCGATCATGGCAAGTTTGGTTCCGACCTTGTCCATTGTCCTTTCATAATCTTCGGTGGAACCACCGATCAGGCTGACTACGATGGGATCGGGTTCGGGGGCGTCAAACTTCCGGCAACCGGAGCTGATGAATTTGCTCCCGATGTCCTTGGCCAGGTTCAGGAGGCATGCGGTCTTGCCATAGGTCTGGCATTCGAGCGGCCTGAGCTGAAAACGAACCGGCTCGCAGACATTTTCCGGAAACTTCCATCGATCGAGAACATGGGCGGCGACGTCGGCATGCGATAGTCCAAGCGTGGTGACCTCATCCGTCTCAAGATCCGCCGGCTCTTCATCGAGATTGAAACGCTTGTTCGAGCGCATGGCCAGGAGGTGCTTGTTGACAAAGATCATGCCGATCGAATGGAGAAGGCCGATCGTATATCCTGTATTGGTGGCGGAATCATGGGCCTGAGCCAGCACTTCGAGGGTTACGGCCGTGGCGATTGACTGCTCCCAGAGTTCACCCGCACTCAGGCCGTAACAGGCCAACGGACCGCTCATGAGTTTGGCAAATGCCACCAGGGTGATCACACGGAAGACTTCATCATACCCCAGGTAGGTTACGGCATCCTCGATGTTGTCGATTCGAGACTTCGGCGCGAAAAACGCCGAGTTGCTTGTTTTTATCACCCGGGTGGTCAGCGTCTGATCGAGCTTGATCAGGGTGAATATGTCGTCCGGGTTGGTATTGCAGTCGCGGATCAAGGCCTGGAGTTTTGGAAGAATCTGTGGTGCGGCCGAGAGATCCTTGATCTGCGCATCGATGAAATCGAGGGAGAGAGGCGAGGGCAAAGTGGAAGGCATGATCACTTCGATTATTCGGCTGGGAGGCCCCGTCCCTTAAGAGACTGTCTGAAAAGTGCTGAAATGTGTCATTTCTGGCCAAACCCTTCGGGCCGAGTTGCTTTGGGTCGTGGCCGGCGTTGGGCACGAGGACCAAGGCCTTTGGGCCTGGGCGCCTCGCGCCTGCCTTGCCCAACAACCCAAATCAATCTCTGCGACACGTTTCAGCACGTTTCAGACAGCCTCTAAGAGCACCTTGAAACATTCGGGCCACGCTGATGGGTGTGGAAACGACCTGATCGAACCAGACGACGATCCCGGCGGCGCCCGATCGTTATCAGCGATACAGGAGAGACCGTTGCTGACCGTGACGGTGTCATCGAGCCAACTGAGTCTGTCGCTTCTGGTATTGTTGCACTCCCTCTTATTCCGAGTTGGCCTCCCGGGCATTTAGCTCCACCACAATTTCGCCGGGTTCGATCCTGATTGAGCGCACGAAACCGAGTTCATCTCCCAAGCCGTTCGACTGGAGGAGCTTTCGGGCTTCGGCCGGATCCTGAAAGCGACTGATCAGAGCGCCTGGAAGCGGTTCCCCCGCTGCGTTTGCGGATTGGAGGTAGAGTGGCAGGGGATATCCGGCCGGAGGTTCCGAGAGTTCAATCGTGCCCACAAAATACCGGCCGCCGAGCAGTGGAACCCCCTTCAGCGGGATGGATGCATTCAGAATCAGACGATCGTCCGATATCGCGAAACTCACGTGCGCACCCTTGGGAAGATCCTTGAGATTCCTGAACGCCAGTGCATTGAGGTCGGCAGCGGTCAGGCGGATCGTGGGTGGAGGTGTCTCACCCTGCGAATCTCCGGGTTCATCCGCTTCCTCCGTTTTGTCGAAAAACTGGTCGATTCGAGGTTTGAGACTCTGGTATTGAGCGTTTGCTTCCTCCTCGGTGTATGTCGGCGCGGACGGAGGGACATCCGTTGTGTATTTGATGCCCTGCCGGTAGGCATAAAACAGCGTTCCGCCAATGATCAGTGCTCCGACGACGACTACGATCAGAAGTGCGACGGCGAGTTGGGTAAGGCATCCTCCGCGACGGGATTGATTCAACGTCATGGTTTCAGGCTTGTGCATCCGGGAACTCGTTTCAAGCCGGGGATTCTGTCTGAGCCGAGATTGACTGGATCAATTCCGCGTTGCCACAGCAGGGTTGCCGATTCAGTCGTGTGGACTTCGTTGGGCTCCGACGGCTTATCGAAGTTCCCCCGTTTCCCCATGCTATTGCGCGTTCCGGCCCTGATTCCGGGTCTCGCTTCCCTGTTGATGGCTGCGAGCGAGGAGCCTGGTTGGAGGTTCTTTTCTCCTGCCAGGTGGGTGATATCGCAAGCGAGGAAATTATCGCCCCGGTTGATCTTGAAGTGATCGATCCCAAGGCCACGGCGCAGGCACGCCATGCCGCAGTCCGGTTTCGGCCATCTGTATGGATGCCTCAATGACGGAGGGTGGCATCTGCGAATCGTGACTTGACCCACGAATAGAAATTGCCTCCTGACAGGTTCTTGGTCTACCCATCGTATGCCAAAGCCCTTTTTCATGACGCGACCTTTCTCACTTCGGACCGGATCAGATGGTTCGCTGTCCTGCGGGACTGCGCGGAATCCGAGCGCGAATCCCGGAAACTGAATCGATGGCAGACGTATCCGGAAAACTGACTGCAAGGCCGTGGTGGAGTTGGTTTCCACATCTGATCACGGCGGTTGGTCCCCTGGCGGTTTTACTGGCCATCTCCATGAGTGCTGACCGTCTTTCGGGTGCAGACCGAATCGAGTCGTCATCGGTTCCCGAATACCTGATCGGTGATCTTGCAATCGAAGATGTTGTCGTTCCGGCCGGTTTGACTCCACTGGATCCCGGTTTGGAACTCGGTCTGAACGGTCGTGTTTCCGGCCGACTCTGGGTCTATCGTCGCGATTTGGACATAACGGCCCGGGTGGTCGAGGAACTTCAAGCTGATTTCGTGCGTTCGCAGGATCGGTTCCGCAAGGTCCTGATCGATGGGTTCGGGGAGTTGCCGGTCCAGCGCCGGGATGTCAATTCGGTGCGTTTTCGCTCCTTGCAGGCAACCTTTCAGAACCGAAACGAGGGATTTCCGGTGAATTACCAACTGGCGGTCAGTTGGGCTTACGAATTGGACGACTCGCACTTTTTCCTGCCCGTAAGCCTGTCGGTCTTTGAGAGTTTCGTCGGGCGTGCCATTGTCCCCGACGGTGCGGGTCGGCCGGAGGACGGCGACCGGGTCTTGATCGTCCCGGCGGGACAGATCGGCGACGACGACCGTCCGGTGACCGAGATCCTCGAGGGTGCGGCGCGGATTGATGGGAACAGTGTTGATGAAATTTCCGACATTCGCGAACGAGTCTATCGGGCGCTGGCCGGAGAGTCCCTGATCCTAGCTGAATACGTCGCCCAACGCATCGAACCCAACGCCGAAGTTGACCATGACCTGACCACCGGTCTGCGGCTTCACATGGAGTGGGTGGATGCTCTTTCAGCGAGATTGGCCGCAGGGACGATCATTGTTCGGAAGGGTGACCGGATCACGGAAGACACGCTTCTCCTGCTGGCAGAATTAGAAACAGCCATGGCCGAATCCCGGACGATTCGGAGATCCGACGGTTCGCTCCGGTCGCCTTCGTGGCTGCCTTCAGTTTTCTCGTTTGAACGATTGAAGTCCGTCAACGGTTGGATTGTGGGCCTCGGGTTGGCATTGCTCATCTCCACCGCCATCTGGACAACCTCCCGCCTGACCCGAAGCAAAACACGTCTGCCGGCCGTTATCTCCGAGTCTGAGGAAGCAGGGTTTTCCAGCGGAGCCGGGAGAGATGAAAACACGGTCCTGATCAGAGCTCTCCGAGACCGTACCGTCCAGGCTCTCTATTCCCAGCACAGGGAATTTCTGGCCCACGAAAGATCGGCGACCGAATTGCTGAAGGATTTCGAGAATCGAATCGCCACTCTGGAGCCGAGAGCCCAGGAAAAGATCCACCGCTACGAACTGAAAATCGAAGAACTCGAAAGGCAATTGGCGGACAAGGAAGCGGAAAACCGTGAGTTGATTCGGAATCAGATCGAAAGCACGCGAAGGGAGATCGCGCGGGAACTCTCCGGGGTCAACTTCGAAAACAACTAACGGGCACTTTGATTCATTCGAAACGACCTGCGGCCCGAAAACAGCTCAGACGATCGGGCGTTTCGGTACGCTGGTCTGCCCGAGAGCCTTTTCATAGCATTCCAAGGCTTCGTTGTAACGCTCGAGTCGATTCAGGATCCCGGCTTTTCCCAAATTTGCGGCGACCATGGAGGGCTCGATCAACAGCACCTGATCGAATGCTTCGAGCGCTTCGTTTTCGCGCTGCAATTGCTCGAGGGTTCGCGCCCGTTTGAGATGAACCTCGCTCTTGCCCGGTGCCAGGCTCCGGGCCTGGTCGAAGCAGACCAAGGCGCGGTCAGCCCTGCCGATGTCAAGAAGTTGGGTGCCCTTCTCAAGAAGCCGGGTGACTTCGAACTCATTCTGGTCAGCGGAGGTTTCCTCGGGACCATAGGTCACTGTTCGCGCCCGATCGGCTGCGACGGATGGGGCAGCTGCTTCTTGATGCGCGCCCTGCTCCATGGTTTCGATCTGGTTCCGAAGACTCTGAACCGCTTCTGAGAACTGCTGCCGTGACGTCCGGATTGTAGAGGATGTTCGGGTGGGCTCGGGAAGACCCTGGGGACCCCAACCCAGCGGGGACGGTGCAGGTGGATAGGTCTGGGCAAGGGCTGTTTCAGAAACGCGGTTGATCCAGCGTGCCTGCAGTACGACAACTGCAATGACGGCGCCGATCCCGGTCAGACCGGTTACTCCGGACACGATGAGAGTGATTTTGATCATCATCATCATCATCGAGCGGTCCTGTTCGCGATTGCGCTCCAGCAATCGCTCTATGGCAGCCATCCGCTCATCCAGGTGTCTCGCGCTGACTTCGATTGTTGCGGCCGGGGCTGAAGCAGGGGATGCGACTGTCGGGGGATCGGGTTCAGGAACCGGGATGTGGCTCTCCGGGGCAGGTGCCAGGGGCGACGACGAGCGCGCCTGGAGAGCGGCCGATGATGGTTGAGGGGGCGAAGTCGTGATCGCTTCGCGACCAGGCACAGAGGTTGACTGCCTGAGGACCAACCCACTTGAGCGTGGCTGATCCTGGGCCGGTCTCCCTGTGGCGTTGGTCGTCTCCCCGGTGGAGAGCGCCATTCCCTTGGTCGTGGCCAGAAAGAACAAGGCGGCCAACGTCGCCGAGCGGAAAACGTGATTTGCCAATCCCTTCATCGCCCCTTGATGGGAATCCACGCTCTTTGGCAAGACAAGCTTTAAGACGGTCCCGGTGGCCCGGCAGACCCCTTAACAGGCACTAGGGGAAACGCTATCTTCGCCGGGAAATCGGGCGGATGATACACCTCACGTTCTCGTGAGCGAGCCGATCACCCGATCAAAAAAGCCGTTCCCAGACTCAGAAAAATAAAAAAACCGGCCACATCGGTCACAGAGGTGAGGAAGATCGATGAACTCTGGGCTGGATCGAGCCCCACCCGTTCGAGGGTAAGGGGAATCAGAGCGCCGGCTGTTCCGGCCAACGTCATATTCAGAATCATGGCGACAAAAACAACCATTCCAATTCGGATGTCCCCGATCATCAGATAAGCCGCGATGGCAGCCGTCAGGCCGATTCCAATCCCATGGAGAATTCCGAGAGAGGCCTCCCGGAGGCAGATCCGCGATCTGTCGCCAGGGGCGACCTCGCCCATGGCGAGGCTTCGGATGGCGACGGCAAGAGTCTGGGCGCCCGAGTTGCCTCCCAGACTGGCGATGATCGGCATGAACACGGCCAGGAGTGAAAGCTGCTCGATCTGATGGCGAAACAGATAGACGACCGCCGAAGCCAGGGAAGCCGTTCCCAAGTTGACCAGGAGCCACGGCCCACGCTTCTTGAGACTGTAACGAATCTTCGAATGTACGTTTTCATCGCCACCCGCACCGACAAGTTTCTGTATGTCCTCAGTCGCCTCTTCCTGAAGAATGTCGAGAACGTCATCGTGCGTTACGATGCCGAGAATGCGGCCGGCACCGTCGACAACTGGAACAGCCAGCAGATTGTATTCGGCCACGAGATGTGCCACTTCTTCCCGGTCGGTTTCCGGGCTGACGATACCAAATAGTTCCGGCTCCATGACGTCGGCGATCAGGTTTCCGGATCGCGCAAGGATCAGGTCACGCATCGATGCGACGCCAACCAGGCGATTGTCCCCATCGAGGACGTAGATGTAATAGATTGTCTCGACTTCCCGGCTCTTGGTACGGACGCGGGCGATGGCCTCGTCGACGTGCATTTCTGGAGAAACCGAAGCGAACTCCGTCGTCATGATACCGCCGGCCGAGTCCTCAGGGTAGGAGAGCAGCTGGGTGACGGTTTCAACCTGCTCGGGTGTGAGGTCGCTGAGGATGCGGGAGCGGTCATCCTCATCAAGTTCGGCGATGATATCGGTCGCATCGTCAGGGTCGAAGTGCCCAACGATCTGCACCGCCCGCTCTTGACCCATTTCGCCGAGCAGTTCGGCGGACTCCTCTGGTCGGAGTTCTGATACCACGTCCGCTGCCAATTCCTCGGAAATCAGACGGAGGATGTGACGCTGCTCGTCAGTATCGAAGTGTTCGATCAGATGGGCGATATCAACAGCTGGTGTGGCTCGCAATCGGCCGACATCGATCTCTTGGATTGCCATCCAGTCCATCGACTGGAGTTCCTCTATCGAATAGGCCTCGGCGGTATGTTTCTCCGGTATTATGGGTTCCATGGGTGCGAGAAAGTTGAAGGGGGGACGCGATTCTTGCGATGGGCCCGGGACTTGGCAAGAGTGGCGAAGACCGGCGACTCGTTCTTGGCATTCACGGAATCGATCCTCAGTTTTGACTGAGATGAACTGGATCCGGACAATTCGCCCCTGTGTCCCTGCCGCAGGCGAAGTGCATCTCTGGAAGGCCGACTTTGCCGATTGGGTGGGTCGTCTTGCCGAGCTGAAGTGCACCCTGAGCCTGGACGAGGTGAATCGAAGTGATCGTTTTCTGAGGAATGAGGATCGGGACCGCTATATCTTTGCCCATGGGGTGTTGCGCAGGGTTTTGGCGGCCTGTCGCGGGTGCGAGCCCGGAACTCTGGTTTTTGACCTCGGTGACCACGGGAAACCCTTCCTGGCGATTCCCGTCATCGAGAGCGAAAGCATCGAATTCAACCTCAGTCACTCCGGCGATCTGGTTCTGATCGGAGTTACTTCGAGTTGTCCCCTCGGTGTCGATGTTGAGCGATTGTCCCGAAAAGTGGAATTTGAGGGGTTGGGTGACCGTTTCTTTTCTTCCGAAGAGTCGGAGGCGATTCGGCTTCGTCCCGAAGGGGAGCGTCGTCGGGTCTTTTTTGACACTTGGGTCTGCAAGGAAGCTTTCATCAAGGCGGTTGGCGATGGCCTGACCATGCCTCTCGACTCGTTTGCCGTTCGTTTTGAAGACGAACAGACCCTGGTGGGTGACAGTGCCGGAAAAGAAAACCCGCGTCTTCGGACGTCGTGGTTTCTCGATCGATTTGAGGTGGCACCCGATTACGTGGGCGCAGTCGCAGCCTCCACGGAGACGCTGGCTATCACTGGTTTCCTGTTACAGTAAATCCGGCGGGATCGTCATCGGAATTGAAGGGTTTCCGATGAAACCTTTCGTAGTTTCCAGTGGTGGTGG
>Ga0164313_10000520_pt1 | contig 31270 bp, 35 predicted proteins | sample GuaBasSedimGuay4_FD_113735 | JGI IMG/M metagenome (GOLD analysis project Ga0164313, IMG submission 113735) | Subseafloor sediment microbial communities from Guaymas Basin, Gulf of California, Mexico - Guay4, Core 4569-4, 0-3 cm | ecosystem: Environmental > Aquatic > Marine > Hydrothermal vents... | reverse complement strand
TGGGCGGATCACCATCAACTGTTCCGCCAATGGCAGCTGGGTCACGATCAAGGTTTCCGACTCCGGAACGGGCATGGATGACGAGACCCGTCGACAGTGTATGGAGCCTTTCTACACAACCAAGGGGAAGGCGGGTACCGGACTCGGACTGTCCATTGTCTTCGGCATCGTCCAACGGCACCGGGGGCGGATGGAAATCGATTCTGTACCCGGCCAGGGAACACAGATCACGCTCAACCTTCCCGTCTCCCTGCAGACCAGCCAAGATTCAGCTCCGCCCATCGAAACCGGAAACGGCAGAGCCATGAGCATACTCCTTATCGACGACGAGGACCTGCTCCTGGAGGTCATCTCGGAGCACCTGACGAACATGGGGCACCGCGTCTCCTGCCATTTCAACCCGAACACGGCTCTTGAAAGCGCCTACAAGGAAGACTTTGACCTCGTGATCACCGATCGAGCCATGCCCGGGATGACCGGGGACCGGCTCGCGAAGTCGGTCAAGGAGTTCCGCCCTGATCTACCGGTCGTCATGCTGACCGGATTTGGCGACATCATGCTGCAGACCGGGGAGCAACCCGAGAACATCGACCTCGTACTGAGCAAACCTGTATCCCTTCAAACAATACGGGACACGCTGGCCCAGTTCGCTCCGGTCGGCACGGAAAACTGAGGAGTGAAAGGGGGCACGCCCGTCTACGCTCCGCTACGCCGTGGCAGGCAAGGCACGCCCCTTGTACAGAAAGGCCCTGGTGGGGTATGACCGGACCACCTCAATCCCCTTCGATGGGTTCACCCTGCTTCCGGTAGGCCGAGAGCTTGTTGCGCAAGGTCCGAATGCTGATGCCGAGTCCGTTGGCCGCCTGGGTGCGGTTCCCACCGGTATGTTTCAAAACCTGCAGGATGTGACGCTTCTCCAATTCCTCCAACGGAATCGGTTCGCCCTCTTCCGGTCCGGTATCCGATATCGATCCAATGACCGGTGGCTCCACCCCGGACACTCCCGGGTAATTGGTCTCAGGCCTCACCGACCCAACCGGTACGATGCGCGACGGAACGGGAAAGGGGCGAACTCCTGAACCCGGTGCCAGCAAACCCAGCGAAGAAACGTCCAGAAGGCGCCCCGGCTCAGTCAAAATAACCGCCCGTTCAATCGTGTTTTGAAGTTCGCGCACATTGCCCGGCCAATTGTGCCCGACAAGTGCCTGGATTGCCTTTTCCTGGATGCCCTTGACCCGTATGCCATGGTTTCGCGAGAACCGTTCCAGGAAGGTTCCAGCCAGGACCGGAATATCCTCTCCATGGTCCCGCAAGGGCGGCACAAGGATGGGGAAAACATTGAGTCGGTAGTAGAGATCCTGCCGGAATTCTCCTCGTTCGACGCAACTGAGAAGGTCGCGGTTGGTCGTGGCCACGACCCGCACGTCCACCTTGATCGTCTTGTTGCCCCCCACTCTCTCAAACTCGCGCTCCTGGAGCACCCGCAGTAACTTGGCCTGCACCTTGAGCGAGATCTCGCTGATCTCGTCGAGCAGAATGGTGCCGTTATTGGCCAGCTCGAACCGCCCTTCGCGTCGCTGAAGCGCTCCCGTGAAGGAGCCTTTTTCATGACCAAAGAACTCGCTTTCGATCAGAGACTCGCTGATGGCTGCACAATTGACGCGAATAAAGGGCTGGCGAGAACGGGCGCTGGTCCGAAAAAGCTCGTTGGCCACCAATTCCTTTCCCGTTCCGTTTTCGCCCGAAATCAGTACCGTTGCCTCGGTCGGTGCCACCCGATGGATCAACTTGCGGAGATCCCCCATGACCGCGCCATCGCCAATCAACTCGGTTGCGTTGACGCTTTCCTGGTTGAGGAATTGGTTGACCTTGACCAATTGGCTGAACGACTCCGCCTTCTTCAGGACCACGTCGATCTGGTTGATCGAAAAGGGCTTGATCACATAGTCGAAGGCACCCGCACGCATGCAGTTTACGGCCGATTCGATCGAGCCATGCCCGGTGATCATGACCACGAGAGGACTGCCCGGAGATGCGGCCAGGCGCTCCAGTAACTCGGTCCCATCCCCGTCCGGCAGGCGAACATCGAGAAATACCAGATCAAAATCGTCCTTCTCGAGTTGGCGCGTGGCATCGGCCAGAGTCGCCACCCCGACCACACTGTAGCGACGGCGCCTCAATTGCTCTTCGAGTGCCTTGCGGATGACCATCTCGTCGTCCAGCACAAGGATTCGTTCCAACGCCATAGGGGATTAATCGATCAGACTTGAGGGAATTCAGAGGATGCCGACCGGGCGGCCACTCAGAGAAAAAGCTCAAGCTAGGCCCCCACCCAGGCCATTCCAAGTAAAACCGTCAAAGGGTCATGTCTTGACCCCTTCAAGCCTTTCCAGCCAAGGACCCGAACGAATCAAGGGGCGATGACCGGTAGGTCGTCCGGAGCCGGGTACAACGAGTTCGATTCGCGTTCAACCCGACCAAAGATTCCGTGACCGATTTCATGGCGATCTGGAGGAGCCCCAAGTTCCGCCGTTCTGAAGTTTCAAGTGCTCTCAGGCGAAAATCGACCTTCTTCGATTCCTCGGGTGCGAGGTCGGCCTGGCGGCGCATCGGCGCCAGCTTGCCGGCCAGTTTCCCTTTTTTTGCCTGGAGCCGGTTCAGATAAGGCAGGTTGTCTTCGCTCAGGGCAAAGGACTCGAGGCGAGTCAATTCCTCGTAGGCCTCCAGAAGCCGGTAGAAACGATGGGCATGTGTCATCGCTCAGGCCGTACCCGAAAAGTGGGTCAGTTCCGGATTTCCTTCCGGGGTTTTTTCCAGCATCTCCAGCCACGCGTCGCGAATCTCACCCAGCAGGCAGGTGACAATCTTCACCGGCTCCACATCTTTCCTGATATTCGCCTCCATGATCTGGGTACCCATGAAATCGTAGAGCGCGTACATGTTTCGAGCGAACTCACCGCCCTGCTGCAGATCGAGGGAGCGTTGCAGCTCGGTCACGATATTCTGCACCCGGACCAGGTTGTTATTGATGGCTTCATTGCGCTCTCGCAGCTCCTCGAGCTCAAATCCGGCCTCGGCCGCTCCGAGGAAGCGAACCGCCCCATCGAAGAGCATGAGAATCAAGCGACCCGGGCTGGCGGTCTCAACCGCCAGCGTCCGGTAGGATTGTGAAGGAATGGGTCTGGCCATATAGGATTCCGGGATGCCACCCGGCTGGTCCGGATCAGTCGAATGGTATGATCAGCGACGCGATCCTGTGAGTAATTTCGGCACCTGGGTAATTTGGATCGGCCAGTAATTGCCGGCCGCGTTCGACCACCTCGGGCCGTATCTCCGGAATCTGGTCCATGGCGAATCCGATTCGCATCGATCGCTCGACGGAAATCGAATCCCGTCCGGCCTCATGCTGATTTGGCGCCTCCAGGTTGCGATGATTGGACCCATGTGCCCGGTTGATCGGACCACCGCTGCTGCTCAGTGGATCAATATTCATGATTTTTGATTTGTTTGATTGTTGTCTTGTCTGCTCGTTTTTTACCCTTTTTTACAATCAATCGTCCAATTTACGGAAAGCTTTAGTCTTTATCGCTCAGGGAGCGTGGCGAAAACCGCATCGGCCACGTATTTGGTGTAGCGGAGCGGACTCTGAAGAATACTTGATGAGTTCTGGAGGGGATACGGTGGGGCGGATTCGTCGAGGTGGTACCGTCGGGCCGCGGTGGACACCGTCGGATTGCCCGAGTCGAAAACTGTGTCCAAGGACCAGAGGATATCCACCGAAGCCGTCTCAACCAACTTGCACCGGACCCCCATCACGATCGGCCGGTACGGGTGGTAGGCAGTCAGATCGGTAAACAGGATCGCATCGGCCCCAACCTCCCGAACCAGGGTCTCAAACTCATCCGCGGCGATCGGTTCAACCGAGGTGATCTGGTCAATTCCGAAGATCCGATGGACCCGTTCGGGCGATACCATGACCACCTCGAACTGGTCGTGCTTGCCCAACTCCGCGGCAAACGCCCGCTGCAGGCCGGTCAGATCGACGTGATCCCACTCACTGGAATAAAGAGGCAGCAGTGCCACGCGACGCACGGATGTCGGCATCGGACCCCGTTGGTAGAAGTTGGTCGGGGCGAAAGCCTCTCCGACCGGCTGGTCCCAGTCCTGATCTATGGTGCGACAGGCAGGGAGGCCCAATACCAGGCATGCACCCAAGATCAGGACCGCGATTCGGGAAGAACCCTGTCCTGAGTGATGCAGCGAAGATGAAAAATGGTTATTGAATGGACGACTACTCTTGGCTGATTGCATTGTTCAACGCTTGGAGTTGGCTGTTGAATGCGGACTGGGCTTCCTCCATTCGGATGAAACTCAAGGTCAGCGCCTCCTTCTGTTGAACAAGGCGCCTCTCGATTGCCGCGATCTGATCATCGAGGGATCTATTTTCCTTCTCGATGGTCGCTTTCTGAATTCCGAGTGTGCCGTCCGTGGCTGTATTCGCTCCTATGAATGCATCCAACCGATTGGAGAGCCCATTGGTTGGATCGCTGAAAAGTGATTGCACCTCGTCCAGGTGCCCGGAGAGGGCGCTGTCAAGGGATGCCTGATCGCTGATTGAAAGGGTCGAGCCCAGACTTTCGAATCGGATGCCGATATCTTCCAGCCGGCGAATCGTCCCGGTCAGGGCACCCGCTTCACCGAAGACCAGGCTGCGAAGCTTCCGACCTATCTGGTCGACCTCACGATTCGAGGCCAGAGTTCCGGTCGTCACCTTCCCTTCGTCTCCAATCGTGATCGCCGTCTGCTGGTCGATGAATTCCTGAACCTGGTTGTACTTGCCGATGAAACTGTCGATCTCAGTCCGCAGGTCCTCGGTATTCGATGCGACCGTAACCGTCTGGGTGCCGGCCTGAAGCGCATCTACGCTCAACCCGGTGATCCCGTGCAACGTATGGTCAAAAGTATTGCTCGCCGATACCAGAACGGAACCTCCGTTCACGCGAAGCTCGGCATTCTGCCCGCGGGTTTCCGAGGCCCCCGTCGACAGTCCCAGGGCTTCCAGAATTCCACCCGGGTCTTCGGAAAGCACGAGTCCGCGGTCACCGGTGATCGCATTTTCGAGAACAAAGTTATCTCCGCGGGAGTCATAAGCGATGGAGGCACCCGCCTCAGATGTGTTGATCCGGGTCATCAACGCCTGAACGCTGTCAGTGTTGATATTGAACACGATCTCAGTCCCATTGACGAAGAATCGGCCATTCCCATCAACATCGACCGCCGTGACCGGGATCAGACCGCTGGTGGCGATCGGCTGATTGAGATCGACCGTGCCCAGGGGCGCCGAACTGGTCACATTGCTTGTGCCGTTATTATATAGCTGGGTGGCGAAGAGGAAGTTGCTGGTATCATTGCCCCCGCCCAGAATGACTTCGCTCGAACCGGAGAGTGTGATCCGGTCGGTTGACTGATCATAACTCGCTGAAACCTGGCCATTGGTGGCAGTGGCAATCTTGTCGAAAATATCCTGCAGGGTATCGGTCAACTCCACGTCCACCGCCTGACCATCGATGTGGAATCGACCCTCCGTGATGTCGGTTCCCATCCGGAGGTTGCTCAGGAGCAGCCCTGATGTGTCGGAGGTGGAGCTGATCGAAGCACCCACATTGCCGGCGCCGGCCAAACGCGTCCGGGTGGCGATCTGGTCGACCGAGAAGGCGATATCGCCCGTTGGTGTGCCATCGGCCGCGGTCACCGTCCAATTCAGATTTTCATCGGACAGGGAAGCGGCGCGGCGGGCATACAGACTCGAGTCGTTCAGCCCCTTGACAATATCCTGCAATTGCCCGAGGCCGGTCTCAAAATCGGTCAGGGCATTGAGCTCCTGACTGTTCGTGCCCTGCTCCACCCGGAGGCGGTTCTGAGGTGCACGCTGAACCTCGATCAATTGGTCGACGACAGTCTTCCAGTCAAAACCACTGGCCAGTCCGCTGAGTGATAAATCCATAAACGATGATTCGGAGGCACTTCCTCCTGTAGTATAGGTATCGGCACACATCTGAGGGGCTTTACCTAGAAAATCCCCCTATAAAGTGAGGTGACTCACGGGCAGCTCCCCGGTCTGGGGGAGCGCTCCCCTAGACAAATTCCCCTAAACAACCTGATGGGACAGTCGATAGGTAGAACCGCTGGACATTCTTTTCAGCCGGTGGGGTCGAACACCGCAAAAAAACGACCCGCCTTCGGCACGGACGCCGAAATCATACATCAAGGAAGATCATGTCAGTAGTCATCAATACCAACACCGCGGCGACAGTTGCCAATAACAACCTGTCGGCCAGCAACGCGCTGCTGCAACGCAGCCTCAACCGTCTCTCGAGTGGCCTGAAGATTGTTCAGCCCTCAGACGACGCCGGTGGACTCGCCGTTTCCATGAAACTCGAGGCCGCCATGAAACGGACCGACGCGGTCAGCACCAACGTTGCCAACGCCATCTCCTTCCTCCAGACCCAGGACGGTGGATTGAAGACGGCCGGCAACGTGCTCAACCGCATGTCGGAACTCAAGACCCTGAGTCAGGACGTCACCAAGTCGGCCTCGGACATCGCCAACTACGATGTCGAATTCGACGCGTTGAAGTCGCAGCTGACCAGTCTTACCGCCGAGAAATTCAATGGTGTCGCCCTCTTCGGAGGAACCAGCCTGGCCGTGGCCACCAGCGAAGACGGTGTCCAGAGCTTCAACATCTCCCAGGCAAACCTGGTCTCCAACGTCGCAGTGCCGGTGGCTGCCGGGGATCTGGCCGATGTCACGATCGCTCAGCTGAACACAGCCCTCGAGGCCGTGGCCACCAGCCGTGCGCAGAACGGCGCGGAGTCCAGCCGACTCAATTTCTCGGCTGATCTTCTGGTCAACAATCGCACCAACCTGGAGGCCGCCAACAGCCGCATCATCGATGTGGACGTGGCCCAGGAGTCCACCCAGCTGGCTCGTTACAGTATCCTGGTGCAGGCAGGCACCGCCATGCTCGCGCAGGCCAACGCCTCCTCACAGGTCGCCCTGAGACTGCTCAGTTAAGCAACTCTCACTCATGACCGGCTTGGACGACATGTTGTTCGAGCCGGTCCATGACCTCCGAAAAAGCCGAATCTGAAACTTTTCTTAACCGCATATCAAGAATGTCGATACGTATAGCGTTGGACATTCTTTTCAGCCGGTGGGGTCGAACACCGCAAAAAAACGACCCGCCTTCGGCACGGACGCCGAAATCATACATCAAGGAAGATCATGTCAGTAGTTATCAATACCAACACCGCGGCGACAGTTGCCAATAACAACCTGTCGGCCAGCAACGCGATGCTGCAACGCAGCCTCAACCGTCTCTCGAGCGGCCTGAAGATTGTTCAGCCCTCAGACGACGCCGGCGGACTCGCCGTTTCCATGAAACTCGAAGCCGCCATGAAACGGACCGACGCGGTCAGCACCAACGTCGCCAACGCCATCTCGTTCCTCCAGACCCAGGACGGAGGCCTCAAGACGGCCGGCAAGGTGCTCAATCGCATATCGGAACTCAAGACTCTCAGTGAGGACGTCACCAAGTCGACCTCGGACAAGGCCAACTATCAGGTCGAGTTCGCGGCCCTGCAGTCCCAGCTGACCAGTCTGGTCGCCGAGAAGTTCAATGGAGTCGACCTCTTTGGCGGCGGTTCGCTGACCGTGGCCACCAGTGAAGACGGTGCCCAGACCTTTGACATCACCCAGGCCGACCTGGCCGGTAATGTCACGGACGTGACCGGTGCCGCCGATCTGACTGCACTCGCCATTGCCGACGTGACCGGCGCACTCGAGAACGTTGCGACCAGCCGCGCGCAGAACGGCGCGGAGTCCAGCCGACTCAACTTCTCGGCCGACCTCCTGGTCAACAACCGGACCAATCTGGAAGCCGCCAACAGCCGCATCATCGATGTGGACGTGGCCCAGGAATCCACCCAGTTGGCTCGTTACAGCATCCTCGTGCAGGCAGGCACCGCCATGCTCGCACAGGCCAATGCTTCTTCCCAAGTCGCTTTGAGACTACTGAGTTAGTCTTACCTGACGATGATTAGTCGGCTCCCCCGGAAACGGGGGAGCCGATCTATTGTACGGAGGGTTCTTTATCTGGTGGAAGCAAAGGGGCTCCACTGAGACGGGTTGGACCTCACGGAGCCGCGCGTATCACGGCGGACTCGAAATGGTGCAGCGTCGCGGCGTGTCCGCCATAGCCTTTGGCGCCGGAGGGTGTCGACGCTTCCTTCAGGTCTGGATACCAGCGGCATAGCGCGGATGCATCAATCTCGGAGGGCTGATTTCCACATCAGCCGAGCCCCGGCAGGGTTCACCTCCGACACGCCGCGAGAAAGAAACGGCACTTGGTGCCTTCGTCCCCCACCCTGGCGCGAACCGTTGCCCCGCAACGCGGGCAGCGTCCGGTATAGACCGTGCCCTCAGCATTCAGATAGAGTCGGCCGTAGACCTGGCAATCAACGAATTGAACCCCGAGAAAGCGACGCTTGGTCTGACGATGATCAATCGGCATGTTCTTCGGTGGTCGAATGGGAGGTGGGGGGTTTCAAGGGGTCAAAGCTCAATTCTCGCATTGGCATGCAAGAATTGAACAATGACCCCCCGATCGGACCCCATCGTTCTGACCGGTGAGATTTGAGCAATGACCCCGCCGTTCGTATCTCCTACTGGAGCAGCTTGAGGACGGTCTGTGGAATCGCATTGGCCTGCGCAAGCATGGCTGTGCCCGATTGCACCAGAATGCTCGCCCGGGCCAACCGGGTTGACTCTTCGGCGACATCCACATCGCGGATGCGGGAAATGGCCGCTTCAAGATTCTCATACTGAACCACCAACTGGGCACTGGCGATCTCGAGCCGGGACTGAGACGCTCCCAGCGTGGCACGCTCCGTCGCGAGTTGCTGAATCGAATCGGTCACCAGGGCGGCCGAATTGGTCACATCTGTTCCGGCCGCCAGCAACTGTGCCAACGGCTGGGTGGCATCCTGAAGATCCGTCTCGGCGATGGTCATGGTCTGGTCCACCGCCTCCCCGATCGTAACCGTCAGACCGGTCGGATTGGGCCCGAACAATTCGATGCCGTTGAAGGTTCCGAGCGAGCTGCCGCCCCCCAGGCCTATGGTGTCGGCCAGCTGTTCCTTGAGCGCCTGGTATTCTGTATCGTAGAGCGCGACATCATCGGTGTTCTTGGTTACGTCGCGGGCCATGGTGGTGAGCTCACTCATGCGGGTCAGCACCTTTGTCATGCTCTTCATGAAACCATCGGCGGTCTGCACGTAGGAAATCGCATTCTGAACGTTCGTCCTGGCAGCCTGAATACGCGAATTCTGCGCGTCGAGCTTCTCCGAAACGGCCAGACCGGCCGCGTCGTCCGAGGGTTTTACAATCTTCGAACCGGAACTCAGGCGTGAGAGTGACTTCCCAAGGAGGGCCTGGCTTTCGGCCAGGTTGCGAGTGGCACTGATGGCTTGGATATTTGTGTTGATGACCATTGTTTTTCCTTTTTTTTTGAAATGGGGTTATCGCACCGTTTCCGACGGGATCGACCCGGTCGGCTCCGGCTTTCTGGTGGAGAGATTGCGGGCCAGGCCCTTGAGCTGCTTTGAAGGCTCGGCGCGTACCGCGCCCCCGGTTCCTCCGGCCATCGCCTCCTGGTTGCTCTGACGGATCTGGTCGAAGAGTTCCTTTCTGACGATAGGCACCTCACGGGGCGCCTCGATGCCGATCTTGACCACATCGCCGTCGATCCGGTTGATACGGATCACGATCGAGTCGCCGATCACGATGGATTCGTTTGTCTTCCTTGATAATACGAGCATGGTTCGTGATCTCCGGTTCTACTCGGCAGGAACCCCGACCAGCGCATGGCGGGCCGAGTAATCCTGATGGTTGCGCAGCACGACCTGGCGACCGGTTCCGGTCTCACGGTTCACGACAATGGGACCGATCAGGTTGACCGTAGCCTCCTCCGCCCGCCCGTTCCGGAGCGTGACAATATTCAGGACGAGCGCTTCCGCGGGATCGGTGATGCCGATCTCAGCTGCATCCTCATCGGACAACTCGAGCTCGTATTCAGGGATCAAGCCATCCGGCTGGACCACGACAAAGGCAATGGACCGATCTTCAACCGATCGCAGCCACCGGAATGGCAGCTCCTCGGTATTGTGGATCAATTCCAGGTTCTTCACCTCCGCGAAGCCCATCAGGCCGGCCGGAAGTGCGATATCGGCTTCCTTCAGCCAGACATCGGAGGGGGGGGCAGGTTCAGTGTCCGCGTTCATCGTGTATTCTGCTTTCGAGTGTGAGTGATGCGTTTCAGAGGTAGTCGAAGAGTGAGAGGTTAAGAACCCGGGCAGAGCTCTGCAGGGCTGCCTGGTAAGCAGTTTCAACCCGACCCAGTTCAACCAGGCTCTCGGCCAGATCGACGTCAACCTGGCGGGAAATTTCGGTGTCGAGATCGCCGTACATGGTGGCGTTGCGCGCCGACTCCACCTCGATGCGCATCTGGATGGCTCCCAGACCGCTCAGCATGACCAGCAGGTCATCCTCGGACTTTCCCAGATTCCCCCCTGCCATGCGCACGGCGGCATCGGATCCCGTCTCAAATGCGTTGCGCAGGGAAATCAGTCGATCGATGAAAATGGCCATTCCATCGTTCTCCTCTCCCGAGGGAAACGGGCTCAATTCCGTGCCTTCCGAAATTTGGAAGGACGCTCCTTCAAGCATCCCCGTGTTGGTGATGGCGATGATTCTGCCTTCACCGTCACGAGTCGGCAGGAAGGGATCCTCAGCACCGATCGAACCACCAAAGACCGCTTCACCGGCAAACTTGGTGTTGGCGTTCTGCACGGCCTGCTCGATCATCTGGTCGAGTTCCGCCGCGTAGGCGTTGGCCGCATCCTGCCCCAAGAGGTCCTTGCCCAGTACCGCGATCTCTCCGGCGCGATCCGACAGGTCAATCAGGCTGCGCACTCCGGCGATGGCGGTCGTGTTGATATTTGCGGCGCGGTTCGCATTTTTCTCAAATTGGGCCAGGAGCGATTTGTTTTCCCTCAGGTCCATGACTCGGGCGACCGCGATAGGATCGTCTTCCGGCCGGGTGATTCGTTGACCGGTCGAGGTCTGGTCCTGCAGGCTGCCCATTCGGCTGTTCAACCGTTGCAGGTGATCGATCAGGTTCTGGGGAAAGGTGTTGGATGTGACTCTCATGGCTTGGAATATGCGTTCAAAATCACCTATCGGATCAGGCCCGTAACCACCAGTTCGAGCATTTCGTCTATGGTGCGCATCACACGGGCGGACGCCTGGAAAGCCCGTTGGAACCGAAGCAGATCGGCCATCTCCTCATCCAAAGACACTCCCGAAATCGAATCCCGCCGACCCTCCAGCAGTTTCTGTACACTCTCCTGGTCCGAAACCCGGTTGCCGGCCGACGCCAGTTCGCCGCCGACCCTTGAGATCAGCTGACGATGGAAATCACCAAGTGTGCCATCGATTGCATCACCGGCTCCCGTGCTGTGAATCCGCTCGCCGGCCCGGGCCACCGCCAATGCGATTTCATTGGCCCCGGCTTCCGATGTCCCTGTGCTCCGGATGCTCAAGGCATCCAGGCCGAGGTTGAGCGCAAACCCAACCGCCGTCGTCCCGGCCGGATCAAAGAAATTGCGCCCGGCCGAGACCGGGTCGTAGGCGCTGTTGACTGTCGCGACCAGTTGCGCGGACAGCCGATCGAAATCTGAAATGGCATTCTGAAGTGAGCCGTCCCGGGCCTTGAGGGTGCCGGCCAGGCTCCCGCCGGTCAATTCAAGGGGCGATCCGGTCGCTCCGGCCAGAAATTGCGTGCCGTCAAAAGAAACCGTGCTGACCGAACGGATCCCGTCGACCAGCATCACCGAAGCCCCGCCGGGTCCCGAGGCCGATACCTCGATCTGGCCGGGACGATCGGAAATGGTGGCGACCTCGATATCCATCAACTTCGACAGTTCCTCCAGCTTCGCCTGCCGCTTGTCACGCAGGTCCAGTGCCGATCCCGGATGGCTGATCTCGATTCTGACGATCTGCTCGTTCAGAGATCGGATGCTCTCGAGAATTCCATTGACCACATTCGTCTCCGACACGATCGACTCGTCAAGAGATGAACTGAGCTCGGCAAGGCGGTTTCCGGTCAGGTTGAGGCGGTCGACCAGAATGGAGGCCTGCTGAAACACGCTCTGCCGCTCCGAGACGGACGTGGGATTCGCGGACAGCCCATGAAAAGCGTTGAAGAAATCCTGTAATGCCTGGGCAACTCCCGACGCACCCAAAGACACCGCGGAGGCACCGTCGATGAACGAAGAGTCACTGCCCCGATCCACGGTTTCACCAAGATTGGTCTGCAGCCAGCGAAGGGCTTCTTCCTCCGCCCGGGCCGATCCCAGCAATGATGTCTCGCGCAGGATCTGCTTGTCCAGGAGCAGATCGCGGATCTGGGTGGTCTCAAGGACCTGGACGCCCATGCTCTGCGGACCGTTCGGCGTCTGGATCGTTCCGGCGTCACCGAGGGTTACGCGCTGGCGGGAATAGGCCGGGTTGGTCACGTTGGCCATGTTCTTGCCTGCCGTGTTGACGCCCTGGGTCTGAGCGTTCAAGGCACGCGCGGTGCTGAGGAGATCTCCGATCAAGCCTGACATGACAATGAATCAGCCGACCGCCTGGTAACGGGATGGTTTCTCTCCGGAAACAGAGACCTGACCCGACCGGGCATAGGTCTTGGTGAAGGTCTCGGGCTGCAGAAGGCGCAGCGTCTCCTGGGTCAACTCGACCGCCCGAGCCAGCAGTATATGGTTCTGCCGGGCCTTTCGCCGCGTCCGGTTGATCATGAGATTGATATCGCGCACAAGGGCTTCGAGCAGGGGCCGGACAAAATCCGGGAACGATTCATGCATCGCATTCAGCCGGCTTCCGGCCGGAAGCCCGGCTTTTTCTGAAAGATCGGTCATGATCTCATCGCGACGCCCCCGGGCCGAAGCGATGATCTTTGTCTGGCCGTCGATGTCCCCGTTGATCTCGAGGACGGCATCGACCCTGCGGGCGAAGATTTCCTCCTGCTGACGGGTAAGGTGATTGAAAAGGGCACCGTACTCCTCGAGTTCAGCTCGGAGAGCGTCAACCAGCGGCTCCCAATCGTAGTTACTGAAGGTTGTCATCTGTCGTTTCGTTCGAAGCGGGTGTCTGGCCCGCCAGCTGTGCCTGGATCAGGCTCGAATAACCGAATGCCCCCGATTGACTCAGACTCGTCGCAAGGGTATCCGTAATCAGGTATCCATAAATTGGACTCTTTCCACCGAAGGTATCTCCGTTTTCGGTCAGGGGTTTGAGGGCTTCGGTCAGGAACTGCCGCAGCAGTAGCGCCTCGAATTCGGCGCTCGCGGTCGCAAGTTTCGCCTCCTCTGACCGATGATCAGACAGGACTCTCTCCTTCCATTGAAGGGGGTCGGCGGCGTTGAACTGTAAGTGGGGGGCCTCCATGCCGTTGGGGTCAGTTGATCACAAGTTCAGCCTGAAGAGCACCCGCCCGTTTCATGGCCTGGAAGATGGACATCATCTCCCGGGTCGACACACCCAGTGCGTTCAGTGCAGAGGTGATCTTCTCGATCGACGGGAAGTCCTCGATTACAGTGAATCCACCCTGGACCTCGTTGATGCCGGTCTGGGTGCTCGGAAGGATGGCCGTCCGGCCACCACCGCTGTTAAAGGGGCCCGGTTGGCTGGCCGAGAGGCTCGAGGCAATCGTGATGGTGATTGCCCCGTGGCTGACCGCCACGGTTGAGACGCGAACATTGGCCGTGGCTACGATGGTTCCAGTCCGTTCGTTGACGATGATGCGAGCGGGCGTGTCGGGAACGACATCTATGGCACCCACCGCAGCCACGAAATCCACCGCACGACCCGCGAACGAATCGGGCAGCATGACGCTGACCGTCGAAGAATCCACGGCGTGAGAAGCTTCCGGATACATCCGGTTGATCATGTCAGCCATGCGGGAAGCTGAGGAAAAATCAGGATTGATCAGGAGAAACCGAAGAACCCCGTCCATAATGAATTGGGCGGGGATCTCTCGTTCCACAATCGCGCCACTGGAGATCACTCCGACCGTCGGGTGGTTCTTCTGGACCGTGGCGCCACCGGGCCCGCCCACCCCACCGATGAATCCACCGACCGCGATCGCCCCCTGGGCGACGGCATAGACGATGTTATCCGCACCAAAGAGAGGTGTCTGAATCAGCACACCGCCCTGCAGGGACCGGGCATCCCCCATGGAGGAAACGGTCACATCAATCCGCGCGCCCGCTTTGAGAAAAGCCGGTATGTCGGCCGAGACCATGACCGCGGCCACGTTCTTGGCCTTGAGACCGGTCAGAGGAACATTGACGCCGAAACGCTCGAGGGTGTTGGCGATGGATTGGATGGTGAAGGACAGGGTGCTGTCGCCGTCGCCGGCCAGACCGACAACCAGACCGTACCCCATCAACTGATTGTCCCGACCGCCCTCGATCAGAGTGAGGTCCTTGATGCGTGCGCCGGAAAGGGTACCGGCGCACGCAACGAGCAGGCAGACCACAACAAACAAGCTGCGGTGGGTAAAAGTGTGCTTAGAAAGGATTGATTGCATCGTAGAAACGGGTCCACCAACCCTTTTTCTGGGTCACGGAGATCGCGCCCTGGGAAATAAACTCAACCCTCGCATCCGCTATGCTTGACGACAGGACGATATTGCCGTTCTGGATATCCTGCGGGCGAACGACACCACGCAGAATGGCATACTGCTTTTCGCCGGAAAAGGAAACGAGTCGTGACCCCTCAATCACCAGGTTGCCGTTGGGCAGCAGGTCGATCACGGTCACCGCGGCCTGACCGCTGATGCTCTGACTGTTGGTGATCTGACCGCCACCCGTGAAGTCCGTACTCCCACCCAGATCCAACGACGGCATGACGCCGTTCTTGGTCAGAAAGTCGCTCCCATCGGGACTGTAGAGAAACTTGTCGATACTCGCCTTGGTCTTCGCCGACTTGTCCGTCTTGGTCCGGCGGGAACTCTGGGCCGAAGCCGTTTCCTGAACCACGACAGTCAGAATATCGCCGATATTCTGGGCGCGAAGATCCGAAACCATGGGGGACTCGTCCGCACCTTTCTTCGTCCAGAGAGACCCGGCCGAAGCAACGGGAACAATACCGGCAAGGGAAAGGGCCAGCCCGGTGCAGACCGGACTAAAAGAATACCTGAACAGTCTTTTCATCGATAACTTCAGCGGGAAACTCACGTTTGGATTCCAGATTTCGCACCGCGACGATGTCGCCCAGTGCTCCGGTTCTTGTGGCCATGGCCTTCATGGAGATGGAAAGGGCACCCTCGCGAACAACCACGTCCACCAGTTCGCCTTTTCTCACCATGGCACGAGGCGCCAGGTCACCCCAGGAGATCGGCCGCCCCGGATAGACGGCGCGCGCCAACTCATAACGGTTGAAATACTCGGGCTCTGCCACCACCGCCTTCGCATGGCGGGTCAGATCGACCTCAAGGGACTCAAAATCCATGGGCAGAAGAACTTCGCCACTATCGACGCGGCGGGTCGGCACCCAGACTTCGGCGAGGTGCCGGCACCGGAAAACCGTTCGCCACTCTCCCGCCGGTTCACCGGAACGGAGTATCTCGTAGCGAAGCACCACTCCCGATCCGGTCAGCCGCTTGGGGGTCTCCAGCAGGTCCACATCGACCGGACGACCATCCATGGGAATCTTCGGCAACCGGCCGATCGGGGTCAGTTCTACCCGACCCGGCAGCCCAAGCTTGTTCACCAGCGCGGACTCAATCAACGTTACCAGATCGATTTCGGGCAGAACCCCAACCACTGCAGTTCCTTTATCCAACAAAGGTTCATCCACCTTCACCGGAGAATTCTCCGATACCTTGTTCAGCTCCGCCACATTCAGCGGGCTCAAAAGGCCCTCAAGAAGATCATCGGAACCCAGGAGAACGGGAACGATCGAAAAACTGAGAGCGGTCAGAAAAATTCGCAGGTGGTTCATCACTACGTCAACTGGCTGATGACCTGGAGCATCTCGTCTGATGTCTGGATCGATTTTGAATTCATCTCGTAGGCCCGTTGGGCGAGGATCATATTCACCATCTCCTCGACCACATTGACATTTGAAGCTTCCAGGTAGCCCTGAAGGGTGGTGCCGTAGCCGTCTTCGCCCGGACTCCCAGTCTCAGGAAGGCCGCTGCCCGCGGTCTCCTGATAGAGGTTGCCGCCGAGGCTCTCGAGACCTGACGGATTGGGAAAGCGAATCAATTGGAGTCGATATGACTGCGTCCCATTCGCACCGATTACGGTCACATCACCACTGGCTGAGATCGAGATCGAGGTGGTCCCCTGTGGGATGGGCTGGAAGCCGCTCAGCACGGGCAGGCCGCTGCTCGTCATCACCCGTCCATCGGGTCCAATCTTGAGCGCGCCGTCACGGGTGTAGACGCTCTCGCCGTCCGGCCGCTGCACCTCGAGAAATCCGTCACCCTGGATGGCCAGGTCGAGTTCCGCTCCCGTCTGGATCATCTGCCCCTGGGTAAAGACCTTGGCGGTCGATACGACCTCGGCACCGTTGCCATACTCGATCCCTGTCGGGGTGACGTTGCCGTCACCGGATTCAACTCCGGCGGGTGACTGATTCTGGTAAAACAGATCCTGAAATTCGACCTTTGCCTTTTTGAACCCGACCGTGTTCACGTTGGCGATATTATTGGATATCGTGTTCAGGTTGATCTGCTGGGCGTCCATTCCAGTGGCCGCCGAATACATCGATAAATTCATGTCAGGTTAGGTTGCGTGGATGATTCCGGATCAGGTGTTTCCGAGGACCTCAACCGCTCGCTCCATCGCGCGATCAATACTTGAGATGACCCGCTGGTTGGCCTGGAAGGCATTGTTGACCGAAATCATATTCACCATTTCGCGGATGGCGGAAACATTGCTCGACTCGATGGCACCCTGGGTGACAAGCGGAAAGATGACCGGCGAAGCAAACTGGGGACGATCACGATCGATCATGAACCCTCCGGTCGAATCGTTCAGATGACCGGGACGGGGAAACTGAACAAGGGCCAGTTGCCCAACTTCCTGATCTCCCTGCCACAAGGTACCGTCGGCTTCTGACATCAGGTTTCCATTTTCGGGAAGCAGTTGGATCGGACCGTTGAGACCCATGACCGGGAATCCCTGCTTATTGGCCAGGGTTCCCTCTCGAGAGAGCCTGAGTCCGCCATCCCGCGAATAGACCATCTGACCGTCGGGCCGGACAAACTGGAAGAAGCCCGGGCCCTTGATTGCAAAGTCGGTCTCCAAACCCGTGGTCCGAACTTCACCCTGATCGAAGTTCGTGGTGGTGATCATCTTCGGCATCCTCGCAACCGACCCGCCGGTGGCCGATCCACCGGGCAGGACGGCTTCAAACGAAATCGATTTCCCTTTGAACCCCGCCTTGGGCGCTGAAGCTATGTTCTGCGCAATGACATCGTTCCAAGTCTGGAGCGCATTGATTGCAGCCGCGTTCTGGTAAACACCGTTGATCACGCCGCATTCAGAGCAACGTGCGTGCCAGAAATCCTAACCCATTGACTTCCAAGTATTAGAATATTTCACATCCTCTTCGGGAAAATTTTTCCCACCCCTGATCGGCACGTTCTTGCCGCTCTGAGTGTCTTTTCATACCCGCTGCCGTGCATCCCCCCAATCGATCGGTGCCGACACCGAATGCCTCGCTAAAACCAAATTAAGCGTCTCTACGGGCAGTGTTTACCCGTCCGATCCGATCAAGTTCAAGGTTCGGCCGTCCGAACAGGAGTCTCGCCATGATTTCCAAGAAAAAGGTCGTTGCGTTGGCCACGGGCACATTTGCCCTGTTGCTGGCAGGATGCGTCAGCTTCGAGTCGGACGTCTTCTCGTCCACCTCGGCGGCGCCGACCCCCGAAGAGAAGCCGGCTATGCTCGCTCAAGCCGACCCCATGCCGATCGACGACATGCCGGCGGTGGAATTCAGGTCGATTTCCCCACGCTGATCTCGAAAACGACCAGGTCCAGGTCCCGGATTCAGAGAAGATCGCTCAGCATGTCCTCGATAAAGGACTTGGGCTTATAGCCGACTTTCCGCCGAACGATCTGCCCCGCACGGTCGATCACAAAGGTCGTGGGTATGGATTCAACCCCGCCGAAGGCTTCAACAATCCCCATGTCGCCTATCACAATCGGGTAGTTTATCTTATATTCCTCGATGAACTTCCGAACCTTGGCATCCGCGTCAGGTCCCTGGTCGAGAGAGACTCCCACAAATACAACGCCCTTGTCGTCGAACGCCTCCTGCAACTCGACGTAACCCGGGATTTCCGCCCGACACGGAGGGCACCAGGTCGCCCAAAAATCAATCACCACGATCTTCCCGGCCAGATCAGCCGAACTGAGACGGTCTCCCCCAACCTCCGGGAGGTCCCAGGTCGGCGCAGGTCCCATGGCTCCGGCAGTATTTCCGTCGCCGCCGTCAGCCGCTCCCCGATTGGCAAGTGCGACCAGGGCGACAATTCCCAGGAAAAGTAAAGTCAATTGAAGGTTTCTCTTCATTATCACGTCGGACTCCTTGTCCGGACTTTTATTCCATCCGTCGACCAGAAAAGGGCAATCCCGAATCAGTGGCCGGTATGGGCTCGAGTCGTTGCGGGACCTCATCACCACCAATCGAATCCCCCACGAACCATCCAACCAGAGCGATATAGCCCACCGCCTTCACCACCAGCACCGAGGCAATCGCGAACAGTCCCCGTTCCGCGAAGGTGGCGGCGCCACCCAGCATGACAACCGCCAGGACACCCTCGCACCCCGCCAGAATCCGGTACTGGCTGAGGAACCGGCCAGACCGGAGAATCCCGCCAAGACCCATGTTCCGCCCTCCTTTCGGCGTTCGCACAAATTCCCCTCCACTGGTGAAGAGACCGTCAAAAACCGCCCAGAGACAGGTCAGACTCATCGCGAGCCCAAAACTCAGGACGAGCGGAGCCATCACCAATGTTAAGAAAAGATCGAGCCACCGTCGGTCCCGGCAGAACTGCCCGACCAGGTAGAAGAGGACGGTCGATGCCCCCGCACCCAGAATCACGATCGGGTGCACAAACCAGAATGCTCCCCCGGGCACCGGGCCAAGGACAACGAGGAACGGGACAAAGACCAGCGCGAACAGGACCAGGAAGAAATGGACGAAACCGACCGTCAGATGATAGAAACCCTCGATCTTGATCGATAGTGGGGCATTCGACCTCATCAGGGCCGGCAACAGCTTTCGCATGACCTGAATACCGCCCTTGGTCCATCTCCGCTGTTGCGATTTGAAGGCGGTTATGTGCTCCGGCAACTCGGACTTTACCGTGTAATGCGGGAGGTAAACGAACCGCCAACCCTTCATCTGGGCGCGATAACTGATATCCAGATCCTCCGTTACGGTATCGGCCGACCACCCACCGGCGTCCTCAAGAGCGTCACGCCTCCAGATTCCCGCGGTACCGTTGAAATTGAAGAAGAGCCCGCCCGCCGCTCGCGCGACCTGCTCGACCACGAAATGAGCATCCAGAAATACCGCCTGCAATCGGGTCAGAAACCCGGCTCGTCGGTTGCTGAAATCCCAGCGCGCCTGGACCAATCCAACTGACGGATCGGTGAAAGCCGGCATCATGACCCGGAGAAAATCGGAAGATGGTCGGAAATCAGCGTCAAAAACAGCAAAAAAACAAGCCCTGGATTGCCTCATTCCCGAAGCCAGAGCCCCTGCCTTGTAACCCGACCGATCGCTGCGCCTGAGATGCCGGCAGACTCCTGCCCACCGGGGATTCTTTTCCAGCCACCGTGAGATGATCGACGGCGTCTCGTCGTCCGAGTCATCAAGGATCTGGATTTCCAATTGTCCGGGATACCAATCGATCGCAGCCACCGACTTGAGCAGACCTTCGATCACCAGAGGTTCATTGTAGACCGGGCACTGGATACAGACTGTCGCCCCTTCACGCGGCAACGCCACACTTTCTCCTTCAACCGGCGGTCCCGGTCGGTTGAAAAGGTAACCAAAGACCATCTTGAATCGATGCACCCCGAAAAAAACCAGGCCGCCCACGGCAACCAGGTATAAACCTCCGATAAAGACACCCATCGATCCCGGGAATCTAGTGTGGACCTATCAGGCTGCAAGCCCGCTCACTCATCATCAATTGGATGTTGAGAGCGCCTTACGCGGATCGTATTCCCCTGGAGATGCGGCCCCGGGGCCCCGCCCGTCACACGATGCCCGGAGGAGGACCAGCCGCCAGCATGTCGATAAACTTCTTCATCGCCGGAGCCAGAACCCGTCCCTTCCGATGGAGTAAGGCCAAGGGCCGGGAGAACCCTTTACCTTTGAATGAAACCGAACAAAGGGTGCCTTGGCCGATCTCCTGGACCACCGTCGCCTGGGGGACGATCGCAATGCCGGCATCGATCTCCACCGCCCGCTTGACCGTCTCGATATTGTCGAACTCCATCACCGGCTCGATCTCGAACTTGTTATCCCGGAAGATACTGTCGACCGCCTTGCGGGTCGGAATATCCGGATCAAACCCGATAAACCGGTGCTTCGCCAATTGCTTGACGTCGACCTCCTTCAGCTTCGCGAGAGGGTGATCCGGATGGCAGATCAGGACCAGCTTGTCTTCGCGGAATGAAACAATCTCGATCTGCCGCATCTTGACCGGGAACGCGACCAGGCCAAAATCGACTGCATTGTGCAGAATATCCTCGTAGACCAGGTTCGATCGCCGGTATTCCACGCGCACATTGACCGACGGGAAATCAGTCAGGAACTTCTTGATGTAGGGTGGCAGTTCGTGGAGCCCGATACTGTAGATGGTCGAAAGCCGGATCGTCCCGCTGATTACCTTCTTCATCTCCTGAAGTTCGCTCGCGAGCTTCTCGTAATCATGGAGGATCTCCTTGGCCGTCTCGTAGACACGCTGACCCTCGCGGGTCAACTGGAACTGCTTCTGGCTCCGGTCAATCATCAACGTCTTGAAATGCCGTTCCATCGACCGGGCCTGCTGACTGACGGCAGATTGAGTGATACCGTTCAGCTTGGCAGCCTTGGAAAAACTCTTCGTCTCAACGAGATCGGCAAATATCTTGAAGTTCTCTATTTGCATGCGTCAAAAGGGAATATAGAGAAGACATAATAAGCTCTTATCATAAAGCAAACAATAAGTAGTAACATTAATGGCATTTTCTCCAGAAGATTTCCCGGAACGGCTTGAACGGGTCCGCGAGCGAATTCGATCCGTGGCCAACACAGCCGGGAGAAGCCCGGACTCAGTCCGTATCCTTCCCGTTACCAAGACGTTACCCGCCTCCGCGGTTTGCACTGCGGTGGCGGCCGGACTGGATATGGTGGGAGAAAACCGCGTCCAGGAGGCGGTGGCCAAGATGAAGGAGGTGGACCTACGGGTCTCCTGGGAGTTGATCGGGCACCTGCAATCGAACAAGGTGCGCCTCGCCGTCGAACACTTCGACCGCATACAGAGTGTAGATACAATCACCCGTATCGAACAGATCAACCGACACGCAGCCGAGGCCGACAAGAGGATGGCCATCCTTATTCAGGTCAATGCCGGCCGGGATCCGGCAAAATTCGGAGCGGATCTCAGCCAGGCGCCGGCGCTCCTTGAACGGGCCCTGTCCTGTACGAATCTTCGGATCGACGGACTGATGACCATCGCCCCCCTGAGCGACGATCCGGAGGTCGCCCGCCACACGTTCGCCCGCCTCCGCTCCTGTCGGGATTCACTCGAACAACGATTCGGATGCCGTCTGGCCGAACTGTCGATGGGGATGAGCGACGACTTCGAGAGCGCTGTTCGCGAGGGCAGCACGCTTCTTCGCCTGGGCAGCGTTCTCTTTGGGCCGCGCTAGAATCGGGATTAGTACCCTCGGGGTGCAACCTGATCCTTCCATGCGCCAAAACCCTAAATCAATTGAACATCTTTTTTACGGGTTGCGCCTGCGGATCCTTAGTTTTTGATCGGAGGTGTGAACGGCGACAATATGTCCAGCATCCGTCAGGCAGCCCTCATGGATCTGCTCGACGACACCTCGCCAACCGTCAGGAAGGCGCTGCTGGCTGAATTCCAGTCCCTGGGGCAGGACGGGATCCGCTTTTTGCAGGGCGTCAGTCGCGGGCAAAACCGGATCAATGGCCGCCATGCCCATTGGTATCTGACGGAGTTGAAATTCGCAGATCCCATCGCCGAGTTCCGTGAATTCATTCGCTCGATGAATTATGAGCTCGAAACCGGCATGTTCCTCATGTGCCGAACCCTCTATCCGGAGTTTTCCATCGGTGAGAGTTGCTCCCATCTCGACTCCATCGCCACCCGCTGCCTGGAATTGATCGTCGAACCCATGTCGATCCGCGAAAAATGCAGGGTCATTAATCGTGTGCTCTTTCACGAATTCGGGTACGTCGGAAACGCCGAGAACTACAGCGATCCCCGAAACAGTTTCATCAACCAGGTACTCATGCGAAGGAAAGGTATTCCGGTCACCCTCTCCATCCTCTATATCCTGGTGGCCGACCGTTGCGGCATTCGACTCGATCCAATCGGCGTTCCCGGCCATTTCATGGTGGGCTGTTTCGAGGAAGGTAAGCCATTCTTTATCGACTCTTTCCAACGTGGGCTTCTGCGCAGTCCCGACGAGGTTTTTACCCTGATCCGTAGAAGCAATCTCATTCCCAAGGTCAGCGACCTTGCCCCTGCCCCGATACGCGAGGTTCTGTGCCGGTGCTGTCGAAACCTGGCCCAGCACTTCACCGCCTCCCGCGACTTCGTGAATGCCCGGCTTTTTTCCAGTTTCGTCGACGACTTCGAAGCAACTTACGAACAACAGGTAAGGCATTGAGGAACGTCTTCAGGCGCGTTCACACGCTTGACACGCTTTTGCCGTCCATGCCTTGATCCGGCCCTGCAGGCTGTCTGAAAAAATCGGGCAGTGCGCTCACAGTGGCCGACGACATCCTTACCCTAGATGATCTGCGTAAGTGGTCCGTTCCCGGGACCGCGCTCGCCGTGCTTGGTCACCCGATACACCATTCGGTCAGCCCGCCCATGCACAATGCGGCCCTGGCAGAAATGGCCGCCGAGAGCCCCGCCTTCTCCGATTGGCGCTATTACCGGTTTGAGGTCCCACCGGATCAACTTGAAACCGCGCTGAAACTGCTCCATCGGAAACGCTTCCGCGGCGTCAATCTGACCGTGCCCCACAAAGTTATCGCCTTTGATCTGATCAAAACGATCGATCCATCGGCCAGATCGGTTGGTGCCGTCAACACCCTCCGATGGCACCCCGACGGATATGAGGGATTCAATACCGATGGATATGGCCTGGTCCAGGGGCTCAGAGAAGATCTCCGGACGGACCTGTCCGGTGCCGACGTCATTTTACTGGGGGCCGGTGGAGCGGGCCGCGGCGCCGCCATCGAGAGCATTGCGCAGGCATGCCACTCTCTCTCTATCGGCAACCGTACGAGGCAACGGGCGGAGGAACTCAGGACACTGCTCTGGCAGATCGATCCGGCGGCAAAGGTGCGGGTTTTTGATCCGGGCTCACCGCCATCCGACTTGCCGGAAGACGCGTTGGTGATCAATGCGACTTCAGCGGGCCTCAAACCGACCGATCCACAGCCCATCAACCTTTCGGCCCTTCCAGGCACACCCAGAGTCTTCGACATGATCTACAACCCTGCCGAAACCGCCCTGCTCGGATCGGCTCGATCCCGTGGTTTCGCATTCGCAAACGGGTTTTCCATGCTTGTCTACCAAGGCGCACGAAGCCTCGAAATCTGGTCCGACACCCGCGTTCCGGTCAAAGCCATGTTCCGCGGAGCCCGTCAGGGGATGGCCTCCAACTGACCCATGCTGCAAGAACTCAACGCCATCAACCTCGAGTTTCCCTGGTTCTTCCGTTCCCTCGCCTTCATACTGGGAGCGGTCGTCGGCAGTTTCCTGAACGTATGTATCTACAGGATACCGGCCGGCCGCTCAATCGTCACTCCAGGCTCCCAATGCGCCTGCGGCCGCCCGATCGCCTGGTTCGATAATATCCCTATCTTCAGCTGGTTGATTCTGCGCGGACAAAGCCGATGCTGCGGTCGGCCGTTCAGCATTCGTTATCCTGCGATCGAGTTACTGACCGCTCTGCTCTTTTTGGCCTCGTGGTGGCTTCTGGCCCCGTCGATCGCCCCCGTGGGCATGCTCTTTTCCTCCATCCTGATCTGCGCGACTTTCATCGATCTTGACCACATGATCATCCCGGATCGCTTCACAATCGGTGCAGCCGTGATCGGCGTGATCGCCTCGCTCCTGGTCCCGACCCTTCACGTCACCCCTTCGGGCTTCCATGCGCTCGACGTCATGCGCTCCGGATTTGAATCGATTCTTGGCCTGTTGATTGGCTCCGGCATCATCCTCTGGATCGCCCTCCTGGCTGAGGTGATCCTTCGAAAGGAAGCCATGGGCTTTGGCGACGTCAAGTTTCTGGGAGCCATCGGCGCCTTTGTCGGATGGCAGGGGGCGGTTTTCTCCATTTTTGGCGGAGCGGTCATCGGCACCTTCGCCATCGCCATCGTGCTGCTGATCGGAAACCTGAAATCGCGAGACTCAAGACCTCTCCCGCAGCCTGACGGCGATGATCAGGAACCCGAAACGAACGCAGTCTTCGGCCGGCAAACACCATTTGGCCCGATGCTCGCCGCCGGCGGCCTGCTTTACTTCCTGCTGCTTCGACCGTACGTCGACGCTTATTTCGCGAATATCAGCGACCTGTTTCGCTGAAACCCCTCACTTACAGAGAGAGGCCCCATCGGCCATTCGCACGTGGATGATTTCGGCCGGTGCCCCGAACCGACCGGAAAACCGCGCTCCCACAGACCCGGCATCTTCAGCGCCAAAGGATTCATCCGCCATCGCCATCACAGCGCCGCCAAACCCTCCACCAGTCAGGCGAGCACCATAGACTCCGGGCGTTTCCGCCAGCACCTCGACCAGATAATCCAATTCCTCGGTGCTGTTCTCGAAGAGTAATCGAGAGCTCCCGTGGCTCTCAAGAAGAAGTCGACCGGCCTCGTTCAAATCTCCGGAGGAAAAGGCGGAGGATGCCCGCCCAACGCGTTCGATCTCTTCAACCACGTGACGGGCACGGCGACCGATCGCATCGGGCATCCGATCCATAACCGTATCAAGCCGTGCCGAATCAATATCGGCCAGGAGCTTCACATCGGGGAACACCTCGGCCACCGCGACGACCGCGGCCATGCACTCTTGATGCCGGGTCGAATAGAGCGATTCGATCAAGGCGTGCTTCTGCCGGGTGCTGAAGATCCAGAAGTGAATCCCGCCGGGCGTGGGAACAACCGAGAAGGTGGGACCCCGGCAGTCGATGTGAACGAGTTTGTCGGCCTCCCCGAAAGCGGAGACCCCCTGATCGAGAATGCCGCACGGAACTCCGACAAATTCGTTTTCGGCTTCTCGGCAGGCAAGGGCCAACTCACTGCGACTGAGCTTGAGGTCAAATGCTTCGCAGAACGCGATGGCGCTGGACAGTTCCAACGCCGCACTGCTACTCAGACCTGCCCCCAGGGGGAGGTCGGCGGCAACCGCCAATTCGAACCCACCGTCGCGTTCCAATCCGCGTTTCTCGAGCGCTTTCAGTACGCCAAGTGGGTAATTGCCCCAGGCGGCATCGCCGCCCTGGCGGGCGATCGGGCCCTTGACCGTGATGGGGGTCGGCATGGTCTCCGTGACCAAAACCATGCTCGCGTCAGCCCGAGCCCTGATTGCAACCCAAACCGACCTGTCAATGGCCGCTCCAATCACCGTGCCGCCATTGTAATCCGTGTGATTCCCGATAACTTCCACACGACCCGGTGCGCGGGCGCATAGCGCGGGAGCACCTCCAAATGCACGCTCAAATACGGGGTCAACAGGGTTCCCCATACTCATCGTTGTCTCGAAGACAGGCAATCCGCACCGGGCTCTGCCAAATGAATGCGCCTGGTCAGGCGAGTTTCTTCAGGCCGGCACCAGCTTTGAATTTCACCGTCCTGGAAGCCTTGATCCTGATAGGCTCCTTTGTCCGCGGGTTGATGCCCTTCCGGGCAGCGCGCTTCGAGACCTTGAAGCTCCCAAAACCGATCAGCTGGACCTCCTTGTCCTTCTTGATGCCCTTCTTGATGCCTTCAATGACGGCGTTTACCGAACGTTCGGCAGCCGCTTTTGAAGTATCCTTGCCCAGTGCTTTCTGAACGACCAAGACCAATTCTGTTTTATTCATACTATCGTATATTTTCGGGATTGTTAGTGTTGTGGGGAGAATTCGAACCCGACTCACTCAGCCGAACCCATTTCCGAATTTTCCGTCAACTGAATTCTCCCGATCCGGTCACTCGGAGCACATTTTTCGCCAATCACACCTGTTTGAGCATTTCCATCTCGTTCCAGTCGCCCGCCCTCATTGCGATACAGTCACCCCTGACGCTTTGCGTCAGTTCCCGCAAACACCCGGGCTTCACTTTCCCCGTCAACATTCATGCCGACCCGCAGGTCTCCGGCCAGTTTGGTTCGGACCATGGCCATACCGTTGATCTCCCCGTCGGGATCCGGAATGCTGATCACCTCCATTGAATCGGTCCAATCGGTGACTTCGGCATCGTCGGCAATGATATGGGCCTCCAGACGCTCGCAGAGAGCCTCTCCCATGGGATCGTAGCTGAAAATCCTGTATTCCTTCGGCCCCATCCCCAGCCCTGCACTATCGCCCTGGATCTTACCTTTTCGATCCAGCCAGAGGTCATAAGTGCATATATTTGCAGTATTGCTTCGTAAATCGTTCGTGAATTGACCTTGAAGGAACCTGCAGGCATCGCCTCCTTTGATTTCGAGGCAGGCAGCCCCTGCACAACGATGAAATCGATTCTTCATGAGTGTGGATTCCCATACCCTGAACAGGTGTGAGGCAAAAAAAGTGCACTATTTCGCAGAAATCAGTTGACTGGAGCGATTTTTCTTAGCAACTAGAACCAAGCTTTTAAGATCTCCTCCGCTTAGCGGGGGATTTTGGGGTAAATAAGAAAGCAATAGGCGGGTCGCTTAGGGGTAGGCGACCCGCCTTTCTTATGTCCGGAATCAGGAAAGTGAAGGATTCAACCTCGACAGTCGATCCCCGTTCGTGGCATTGCCACGCTGTGCGCCAGACCTCCGACATCAATGTTCTCGATACCCGAGTCCTGCCCCGGCCCATGGACCTGCTGGCCGAGATTCCGCCCACGGGAGAACAGTCTGATCTGATTTCCAGGGCCCGTCAGGAAATTCATCGCATCATCTTCGGCAATGATCGCCGTCTCCTCATCATTGTCGGGCCCTGCTCGATCCACGATGTTGAATCCGGTCGCGAATATGCACAACGTCTGGCCGGAAACCGAGCGCCTGATCCGGGAAACACATCAGGCCATGGCACACCGGTTCTCCTGAAGACGCCCCGCCAGGATCTGCGCAATAATCAACCGATTTTTCGTGAACTCACCCTGAACAGGTGATAATACCCAGCACATTATGAAACCACCACTACGTGTCGCCGTAACCGGAGCTGCCGGTCAAATCGGGTATGCCCTGCTGTTCCGCATCGCCTCAGGCGCGGTTTTCGGGCCGGACCAGCCAGTCATCCTCCATATGATCGAAATCCCCCCCGCCGTGCCGACCCTCGAGGGCGTGGTCATGGAATTGCAGGACTGTGCGTTCCCACTGCTGAACGGCATGGTTCCAACCACGGACCTCGATGAAGGTTTCCGCGATGTCAACTGGTCCTTGCTTGTAGGCAGCGTCCCCCGCAAGGCCGGCATGGAGCGCAAGGACCTGCTCGGCATCAATGGGAAGATATTCACCGGCCAGGGGCAGGCCATCGCTCGGAACGCCGCCTCTGACGTGCGGGTTCTTGTGGTCGGCAATCCCTGTAACACAAATTGCCTGATCGCGAGGTCCAATGCCGGAGATGTTCCGACCGACCGCTGGTTTGCCATGACCCGCCTCGACGAGAACCGGGCCAAAACCCAGCTCGCCCTCAAAGCCGGTGTCCACGCCAGTGAAGTCAAGAAGCTGGCCATCTGGGGAAACCACTCCTCGACCATGTATCCGGATTTCTACAACGCGGAAATTTCCGGTCGCCCGGTCCCCGAAGTCATCACCGATGATGCCTGGTTCGTAAACGACTTCATCCCCACCGTGCAGCAGCGCGGCGCCGCCATCATCAAGGCACGGGGCGCCTCATCGGCCGCCTCCGCCGCCAATGCCGCCATCGACACGGTCCGGTCATTGACCAACCCAACCCCGGAAGGCGACGTTTTCAGCGTCGGGGTGTGCTCGGACGGAAGCTACGGCATCGAAAAAGGCCTGATGTATTCCTATCCTATGCGCAGCGATGGGGAATCCTGGCAGATCGTCCAGGACCTCCCGATCAACGAGTTCAGCCGCACAAAGCTTATCGAGACCGAGAATGAACTGAAAGAGGAGAAGGCTATGGTGGCCGATCTGTTAGGCTGAATTCCCCAAGTGCAGCCCTTGGCACCCCGCCGCCGCCATCAGGTGTCTTGAATCGGTTGCTGGCCCTGCCCCAGGAAAGTCTCCGGATCCATTCCGTTGGACCCATTGAGCTCCTGCACCAGGGACATCAACTGATCCCGCAAAACGGCGATCTCGATCCGATTGCCATTTGCGGCTCGACTCTCGAGACCCGCGATGATGACGAGCATCTGCTCGACCGTCTCTGAAAACGGATGGGAATCCCGCCCCGTCCGAAAGGAATCAATGACAGCAACGAGTTGCGCCTTGAATGCGAAATAGGTATCGCGGAACTGCAGCGATTCATACCCCTCAGTGCCACAGACCTGAATCACACCAAACGATCCAAAAGCATCGTGGACGGCCGGCAAGGTCACCGAGAGTCCTTCCTGGTGACCGGCAGTAATCACGTCGCCGCCTTCCGATCCGGCCGTCTGCACCCAGGAATAACCGGGACCCGTGATTCCGTAAGCCAACTCGAGGGCATGGATGCCGTATTTCTCCCAGGTTTTGGCCGTAAACGAGCTGATCCAACGGAGGTTGCCGAGCGATTCGATCCGGCCGCGTAGATCCTGGATCTCAGATGCGTAACGCATCGCGCTCGAAGACAGAATTCGCCCCCCCCGGCAACGAGCTGCCAGAAACCATGCCAGATCCCCCAAGTTGTCGGCCATGGGTTTGTCAACGAATACGGGCAGTCCCGCCTCGACAAAAGGACGAGCCCGACGGACGTGATCGCTTCCGTCGTCGGTGGAAATAATCACTGCATCCACCTCACCGATCACATCCTCAGGCCGGTCCACCACGTGATCGATGAAATCGGCCTCGGCAATCGGAGGCGCCTCAGACGGATCATCCGTCCAGAGATGAGTCACCCGCGCACCGGGAATCCCCACTTCTTCCAAAGGTTGTTCATCCAGATATTCGATGATACCCGGGTAAGTGCACTTCGCGGCCATAACCTCAGGATCGTAACCATTGACGATGGCCGACCAGGACCATGGGTGCCCATTTCCCGGAATCATGCCCAGCATCGCCAGCCGAATCGTTTGCTCGGAATGGTTCGAAGAAGTTGACGATTCAGGCATCACTTGAGGTCATCACCAATCACGGACTCCGACCCAGCGCAAGCTCAAGGGGTCATTCTCAAATCCTGCATGCCAATGCGAGAGTTGTGCTTTGACCCGAATGGCTCTAAGTTAAGGGGTATTCAGGATAGAATACAGTCTTCTGTTCCTGGCTTACGGGCACGTCGGCACAGCGACGTGGCTACAGCAAAGCAAACTCATTCCGAGTGTAGAGCCACGTCGTTGTGCCGACGTGTGATTTCGCGAAGGAGATCTCCATCCTGCTATGAAGCTGAGGCCCCATAGTAACCCGTTCCCCTCGTAACCCCGCTTAACATTGCCTTTCTGCTTTGACCCTTTCACACGCGATCGAACCGTCAAATCATCCCATGAGAAAAGAAACCGTCCTCATAATTGGCTGTGGAAGCATCGGAGAACGTCATCTTCGCGCATTCCTCAAAAACGATCAGGTCAACCTGATCGCGGCTGAGACCAGCGCCAGTCTTCGCCAACGAATCGCCGAAACCCATCAGGTTGAGACCACGGACGATTATCAAAAAGTACTCGGACGAGACGAAGTTGTCGGCGCATTGGTCGCCACCCCTGCCCCGAGCCATGTTGCCATCGCCAGAACCCTCATGGACGCCGGTCGGCACGTCCTGATCGAAAAGCCACTGAGCCTCGAACTCGCCGGACTGGATGAACTCCGTGCCCTGCGAGACTCCCGGAGAGTCGTCGCTGCAATCGCCTACGTCTATCACTTCATCCCTGCGGTTGCCGCGGCCCGCGAATTCATCAAGACTGAAGCCTTCGGCCCTGTCCTTCATGCCACCATCACCGGAGGGCAGCATTTCCCGACCTACCGTCCAGCCTACCGCGAGATTTATTACGCCCGGCGAGAAACAGGCGGAGGTGCCATCCAGGATGCGCTGACCCATTTTGTAAACGCCGTCGACTGGATACTCGGTCCGGCGGCCGACGTGATGGCAAACGCCGGCCACCAATGTCTCGAGGGAGTCAAAGTCGAGGATACGGTCAACGTCATCACGCGCCACAGTTCAGCCCTTGTCGCCTACCAACTCAATCAATTCCAATCCCCGAATGAAAGCGTTTTTGATTTTCACTCCGCAGGCGGAACCGTGCGTATCGAGATCCAAAACCAGCGATGGGGCACTTTTGCGCACGGGTCAGAAGCCTGGACCTGGCATGAGGCAACCGTTCGCGATCGCGATTTCGTGTTTGAGAAACAAGCCGAGGCCTTCGTGGCCGCAATGGCCCGTGAGGCAACCCCTCTCGCCACTCTCGAAGAGGGCATCCGCGCGGTAGCCTTCAATCAGGCCACCTTCCAATCGATCGAAAAGGGACAACGGATCTCAATCTGAAGGGGTCAGGCCGTTGTTTGTATACGAATCTGATTCGTATACAAACAACGGCCTGACCCCTT
>Ga0164313_10000519_pt1 | contig 31405 bp, 34 predicted proteins | sample GuaBasSedimGuay4_FD_113735 | JGI IMG/M metagenome (GOLD analysis project Ga0164313, IMG submission 113735) | Subseafloor sediment microbial communities from Guaymas Basin, Gulf of California, Mexico - Guay4, Core 4569-4, 0-3 cm | ecosystem: Environmental > Aquatic > Marine > Hydrothermal vents... | reverse complement strand
GCATCAACCGTGTCGGCAAGGTTACGGTAAATGGCAAAAACTCCTCTCTCCCTTAACTCGATAAGTATGTCAAAAGTCGGCGGAGATTTTCTCTCAAGAATTGTTTTTTGCGTACCTCTCCTGTCTGCCTCTTCATCCCCGAGTGTCACTGCAGTGATACCACCTATAAGGTCCTGAAGAGTGGGGTTTACAAGAAGATTTTCGATGCTTGTCCCATGCGCAGTTCCTATCAATCTCACGCCACGCTCTGCAATTGTTCTGCATGCTTTTGCCTCTTCGGTTCTTCCTATTTCATCAATAATAATTACCTCAGGAAAATGATTCTCTACTGCCTCAATCATTACATCTTCCTGTCCTCGGTTAAAAGGAACCTGCATTCTTCGTGCATTGCCAATACCAGGGTGTGGAATATCACCATCACCTGCAATCTCATTTGATGTATCAACAACAATAACCCGTCTGCCAAGTTCTTCGCTAATGACCCGAGCAGCCTCGCGCAAAAGAGTTGTTTTTCCAACACCCGGCTTACCCAAAAGTAAAACATTTTTGTCACCTTTTATAATATCCCGTATCGGTTCCATTGTTCCATAAATTGCCCTTCCTACCCGAGAGGTAAGGCCAATGATATCCCCACGTCGATTTCTCACGGCAGATATTCTATGAAGCGTGCGTTCTATACCGGCACGATTATCCTTATCAAAATCACCTACATATGATATAACAAAATCAAGTTCTTTTTCTGTTACAGGATCCTCCATCAGGTAAACAGTCCTATCCGGGAAACGAGCTTCAGGTTTTCTCCCGAGATCCAAAACGATTTCAATAAGTTTATCAAAATCGCCAATCGATTGCAGTGCTTCTCTTATAGCAGGTGGAAGTATCCCCAAAAAAACTTCTTTTTCAAAATTTTTTTGCTCGTCCATATTTTTGTTCATTTCTTACTCTGCCCGCACCAAAAAAAAGTCTCTATCTCTTTCCGCACATCATCCATGTCTCCAAATAGACTAAAAAGCTCATATTTATCTGTGTCGATCTGAATAACAGGGGCTATTTTAAACTCACTCATCCAGCGATCGTACTGCTCATTAAGTTTTTTGATGTAAGATCTGTGAATGTTTTTTTCGTACACCCTTCCTCGCTCTTTTATGCGCTCCATCAACGTAGGAACAGATGTTTTTAAGTAGACAACCAAATTGGGAGGAGTAAGCGTCTCTACTATAAGATCGTACGCACGTTTATATATTTCGTACTCCTTACTGGAAAGCACAATTCTAGCAAATACTTCGCTATCCTCATAAATTGTTCTATCCAACAAAAGGTACTGTGCATTTTCTTCTGCTATTTTCTGCATTCTTGCCCTTTCTGTAAGGAAGAACAACTGTGAATGAAATGCCCATTTCTTTGAATCTTTATAAAAATCTTTCAGAAATGGATTTTTTGCTTCTGGTTCAAGGACAGATTGAAAATGCCATTTTTCTGATAGGTGTTTAGTCAGTGTAGATTTCCCTGCACCTATATTCCCTGCAATTGCTATGATAAATTTTGGCTTATTCACACCCTTATCCCTTGTTCGATGAATCTAAAAGGAAGCGATGAGTGAGATAGAAGTTGTATATGAAATTCTTTTTCATTCATCTTTTTTCTAAGTACTTTTTCCTTAGTTGCTACAATAAAATCAAGCCCCATAACCCCTTTTAAGCTTTTTCCATTTTCTATAATAATATCATTAGAAAGCTCATCTTTATCAAGAATAATCCTGTCTTCCTCAATAATCTTTTTAAATTCCTCAATCCCTATTCTTTTATTAAGTAGTTCGTTTTCAATAAATGCCTTAAGCAGTATGCTATACTGGTCATACAAAAAAACAAGTTCAAACTCATCCCCGTATCTATTTTTTAATTGATTACTCATCATTCGTTTGACATAAATTTCCCAGCCCGCATCAAAAAGAGGATTCACAAAAAAAGCTCTAAATTGAGATTCCTTTCTTTTTTTGATTTCGGATTCGTAACTTTTCCCGGGATACCCCAGAGAAACAAGTTTAAGCACAAGCGTCGAAAGCGTCATCGGGGAAGTAAACGTCAAAGGGACAACTGTATGCGTATCAAATGGTCCAGAAGGAATAATGATGCCAGGACTAATTCCTTTAACAAAATCAAACGCTCTATTTTCGTTTTGTAGTATAAGTTTAAACTCTACGGAAAGATCTGTATGCCCAAATATGTTTTCACCTGTGCTCTTAATATGGTCAAAAATTGCGGCTACTTGCTCAATCGTAAATAGTTTCTTTTTGTCCAATATATCCTTAATCGTAACACTACACGACTGAGAAATCTTTATCACTCGCGCCTTTTTTTCGATAAGCTCCCGTAAAGCAGAAAGCCGGTTCTTTAAATCGACCCGAACCTCGGTTAATAAAGAGTTTCCCAGATATTCTCTCTTTAGTTCTTTTGTAAAACTCAAGCTTCTATTTTCCTGAGAAAGAGTGATATTATCAATAAAATTCAGCATTTTTCCTATTTCATCAAGCGCTTCTACCTTTGCTACTTTAAAATCGTCTTTGTCATCTCTGTTACTTTTTCCTAAAAGATAGCCACTAAATTCATCGACAAATATATTTAAAAACTGCAAGTCCTTAAGTGCTGCCGCTTTTTCAAGATAATTTGAAAGTTGCAGATTTTCCTCAATCCCTTTGCGTATTGTTCCTATCGCAGATAACCTGTCAAGAAAATTTTTGCTCCGCACACTAAAAGATGCATGGGACCCAAAAGCAGAATAAAGCAAACCATCTTTAATTACAGAAGTATACATCAACGGATTTGTTGTGTATTCTTTCTCATTTACCACCCAATTGAGCTCGTTATCAACTCGCTTCTCAAGCAACAAATAATCAAGTTTTCTCCCTTTTTTTACCTTTATCTTTGAAAGAAAGAGTTTTTTCTTGATGTTTTTAAGTTCAGTTGTCCAGCTATCAAAATCCATTCTATCAAAGCTGCCAAATCGATAATCATATCGATGTATTCCTAATTTAGTAGCTTTTACAGAAAATCTATACAAAAACTCTTCAAAATATTCTTCAAATATTTTATCCAGTGCGGAATTAAAGTTCATTTGTTATCTTTACCTCGTCATTAATATTCTTTATATTAAGCACAAGTTTGTAGACAACATTGGTTGCGCTTTCTGTTGATTCAAAATTTACTTCTATAGGAAACCCATCTTCTGAAATTTTAATTTCCATACTTCCATTCTCCCAGGCAAAATAAATCACGTTATTTTCAACCCTTGTTTCATCTGGAATGTCAGAGGGAAAAATTAAAGTAAATAATTCTTGTATTGGGATAAATACTATATTTCTCTCATAAAGAGCCTGCTTCTCTTCAGCAGTAAGTGGCCCTTCAACAAGTAGGTTGTCGTCGCTTTTATACATCTGGTCATCAATAGACCATACTTTCATATGGGAGCCAGAAAAATCACCATTGCTTTCAAAAAAGAAATTTTTCCCATCACATTTAGCTACAAATTCCTGGTTTTTACTATTCTCTCCCGAAACAGTCAAGTAATATTTGTACTCATAGCTTGTCACCTCACCAAAAATATCAAGAATCTGTCCTTGAATCTCCTCATAGTTAGCAGTATCCAAAAAAATCCTTGTACTTGAATAAAATATCGCAAATGGCAATTGCACAGTTTTTTCATCGTATCCAAGATGAAAAAACTTCACTTTCTCGGGAAACGCTGTCCGAAAAAACGATAAATTTCCCTGATAATTCGTATAGTAATTGCTTTTGCCCCTGGTCACAGAGGCAAAAGCAATTGGCTTCCCATCGTTCTTACTGTATACTGCTACTCTACTGAAGGAACAACCTATCAGAAGCAAGCATAAAACAACTAATAAAACAATTTTAATGCTAACTTTTTTCATACTTGTTCGGGTTGGAACTCATCAGGAACCGCAAGATTCATTATATCCTGGTAAAACCATCTCATAAATCTTTTGTATCGATTGTCAATAATGATTTCAGATTCATTTTCTTCCATTAAATTTGTCTTTACCTTAATCAAATATTGCCTTTTTTCAAGAGATAGTGCAGCTCTCTTGATTTTATCATACTTCTCCTTGAATATTTCTTCGCTCGTCTTGCCCTCTTCCTTGAAAACAAAGCTCCATTCTTCATAATAAGCGTAAATTTCTTCCGGAGTAAGCACAATATGTTGTGTAAGTTTATCAATTTCTTTTTGCGCTATGATTTTTCCTCTTAATACATTACGCAGCTGCTGCTCTGTAATCTGCCGAAGAGCAAGTTCACTTGCAAGATTTTCTGTAGGGTCTTCTGAAATTCCTGTAATTGTTTTTTTAAACTCGTACATCGCTGTATCTAATTCGCTTGCGGTGCAGTTAAAATTATCCTGTAATCCCATCAGATAAAAGAATTTCCTGGATAGCACTTCCTCTTTAGCAAAATTACTAATTGTATAACGAGCAAATGCGCTTTGTGGATCTCCACCTTGCAGCATCAGTATACTTACATTCTTTTTACGAGCTTGTTCAACAATTTCATTAAACATTTCGTAATAGAAAATCGGTTCACCTTTCACGTATGCATAAACATTTTTCCCGGAATATATATATCCATAGATACCCAAAATTATTGCTGCAATAATAACAATGATTGTAAGAATAAGAAGGGGTAATTTGAATAATCGTTTAAAAAACCGTTCCTTTTTTTCTTTCTTTTTCATTAGTCACTTCCGCCTATTGGTTGAAGAGGCTCACCGCCCTCATTCCCTGCGTCCGGCGAAGGAGTAATAGGAGTGTTAGGTATTTCAGGTGGAGTTTCTTCTGAAGTTTTGCCGGTAGTAACTCTATCCCACCATGCGGTAAAAGTATGCCATTCATCCCCAAAATGTCTATCAAAAAACGCTGTTATGCTAATCCATGGATTTGTTGTTCTCACTTTATACTTTTGCTTCAAGGTTTCAATAAATTCCTCTTCCACTTTCTGTTTTTTCTCGTTTGTAACATCTTCTTTTACTTTTTCATACACTTCTTCACTGTCCAAAGAAGCCTTTACTGCCTCTTTTTTATCGATTACCTTAATTGCGGCATAACCATCATTCGTTTTAATGGGACCTGCAATATTTCCTACTGCAAGTTTCTCTGCCGCTATAAAAAGTTCCGGCCGTTCAGTTTGTGCGAAGAACCCTGTTTCTCCATCATTTTCCTTTGTCGTATCATCCTGGGAAAACCTTTTCACTGCTTCAATAAAATCCATTCCATTTTTGGTTTGAACAACAATAGAATTTGCACTCATTTTGGCATTTTCTTCACTTTTTTCATCCCCTTGCTCATACTTGAAAAGAACAAGGCGAACATTAATCATTGCTGGCTCATCATATTTTTCACTCATTGGTTTTTTCCCTAAGATATGAATAATATGAAAACCAAAATTAGTTTTTACGGGACCAACAATATCTCCAATGTTAACATCAGGGTCAAAACAGGCTTCTTCAAATTCTTCTACCATTTGCCCTTTTGAAAAATATCCAAGACTTTCATAACGCGCGGCTTCTTTGCCGGTATCGGCTGCCGCTTTATTAAATTCTTCTGCCTTTCCACGAGCAAATTCAGCAAAATTAAAATTGTCTTCATCCTTTTCTTTCTCTTCCATTATTTCATCGTAGATATCTTCTATTTGAGTTTTAGCAGTAGCAATATCACTCTCGGAAGAATCCTCTTCTACTTTTAATAAAAAGTGTTCTGCATCAACTTGATATACAGAATTCCAATACAAATTCATATCATCATCCGTAATTTCTATTGTTTTATACTGTTCTTCCAGCGCAGCCTGCGAGAGCAAAGGCCTTTCAACGTAAGGAGCAAGCTGTTTTCTCAAATATTCTTTATATTCATCCATAGAACCGTATTGAGCCTCAACATAAGAATTAAAAATCTCTTCTCCTTGGTTTTGTATCCCCTGTTCTACAATCTGATCAACCTCACTTTCAATATTTTCATTAAAAGCATCCTGATCGATTTCAAGATGTTGCGCCTCTGCATATTGTACAAGAAGCGACTGATTTATAACACTATCCTTTATGTTTTTTTCCAGGTTTGTACGCATTTCGCTATAAGATGGATCCGTCAAATCTATTCCATACTGCTGATACATCTGGATATAATAATCAATTTGATCTTGAATTTCTGCCTTTTTGATTGTTTCCTTACCAACATGCGCAGCAACATCTCGTTCAAGATATCCCCACATCCATACTATTACAAAGAGAATTATAAATACGAGCAACACAGAAATAAGGATTTTAAGCCATCTTCGCTGTTTTGCTTCTTCTCGTACAGGAGCTATAACACCCTCTTTTCTCAATTTTCTAATTCTACTTTCTCTTCCCATAAATTCACCTCTCCTATATTTTACTTAAAATAGTCATCTTTTAAAATTCCATTCGTCAGTATTATATTTTTCTCGATATAATTTTTCTGCCAAATTTTTTTCATCCTTTGTAAGCTCAGTAAAAACCAATGCTTCGTCCATAATCTCTTCCATTCCTCTTTTCAAAACACCTTTTATCATATTAAACGTAATTTCCTTATTCAATTCATCAGAAAGCGATGAAATCTTCTTTTTGGACAATTCCACAAGTTTTTTCCTTGCATTCTCATTCAGGTTAAAACAATAAAATATTTGCTTAAGGTCGACGTGATAAAGAATTGAGCCATGCTGCAGCAAGCCATAATCATTCCTCATCTGTGCAGAACCTACAACTTTTTTGCCGTTCAATAAAATATCCGAAAACGTCGGCGCAGCAAAGCATGAAGGTGAGGATATCTCGTTGTCCTCCCTATCAGAAAAATATGCATTTCCTCCAAGCAAACCTATTGCCTTTATAATACCCTCACAGAGATAATGAAAAGAATCGAGAAGATTCATCTCCAAAATCTTGTGAGGGTATGCCATAGTTACACTATATGTCAACTCCTTATCATGCAGCACTGCCCTGCCTCCTGTAGGCCGTCTGACATAACCAATACCTGACTCTTTGCAATGGGTAAAGTTTACTTCTTTTTTCATTTTTTGAAAATAACCGATAGAAAGTGTCGGGGGGACAAATTGATATACGCGAAGCGCAGGTGGAAAGCCCTTCTGTTTTTCTATAACAAGGAGCGCCTCATCAATTGCCATATTCATCGCCCCATTATTTTCATTCGTTTCAATAATTCTTATCATAACAAGCAATATTGTAATAAATAATGGCAAAAAGTCAAAATTTTTCTAATGCTTGACTGCGCCCTTCAAAGATGTAAACTATGTAAATAAAAGCTATCAAAAGTAGAGAAATATCAAACGCAAAAATGCTGGATAGGAAAAAATTGGATTCAAAAGATAAATAAACTCCGTTAGATAAACTAATATCTGAGAAAAAGCTAAATAGACAGGAATAAAAAATGAAGAAAATTAATATAAGCAACGAAGTAAAAGATACAATAAAAAAATACAACCTCATTAAAAAAGGAGAGCATGTCCTTGTAGGCGTATCCGGAGGAGCAGATTCGATGTGTTTATTGCACATCCTGAATGAATTAAAAGACGAACTTGGTTTCTCAATTGCAGTGGCCACCTTCAATCACAAAATAAGAAAAGAATCTAACGAAGAAACGAAATTTGTGAGCAATATGGCTGTCAAGCTTGGTATTCCATTTTTCTATAACAAAAAAAACATCAGAAAACTTGCTAAAATGCATTCACGCTCATTGGAAGATATGGCAAGAGAAGAAAGGTTTGCGTTCTTTTTAAAAATTAAGCAAGAGGAAAAATACGACAAAATCGCACTAGCGCATACGATGGACGACTTGGCGGAAACCACTCTCATCCATTTATTGAAAGGCACAGGTGTTGCAGGACTCATTGGTATTCGACCAAAAAGCTTTCAAGGAATTATCCATCCATTAATTCGTATAACGAGAAAAGACGTAGAAGCATATATAAAGTTGAACAAAATTCCATTTAGAACAGATTGGACAAATTTTTCGCTTGACTATTTGAGAAACAGAGTGCGCCACCAGCTCATTCCCTTACTTGCCTCTCTAAACCCAGAAATTACACAACATATTTTAAATCTATCATTAACTTTACTTGAAGAAGAACAATTTATAAATGAAATCTCGCTAAAGGATAAAGCACTCCTCTTCAACAAAGAACGATATTCTCTTACTATTTTTAACACCTTGCCTTTATTCGAAAAACGAAGAATCATCAAATTAATACTAGGTAAATATGCAACATTCAACAGAATAGAACGAATCGTACAATTTTTATCAACAGGGAAAAGTAATAAAACAAATTTGTATGCCAACCTTTATATACAAAGAAATAAAAAAGAATTCTGGATAGAAAAAGCCAGTCGTCTACCTTTTTCATTAAAAAAAGAATACCCGATTATCACGCCGGGAATAACATCAATAGAGAAAGCGAATATCATAATAAAAGCAGAAATTATTGAGAATGTTAAAAAATCAATGCTAAATAACAATAAAATCGTTATTGATATGGACAGTGTTCCTTTGCCCCTCAAAATACGATTCAGGAAAAAAGGAGATAAAATCAGCCTCAAAATGGGAAGCAAAAAAATCCAGGATCTTTTTGTGGATCAGAAAATCGACGTAAAAATGAGACATAAAGTTCCACTACTTGTGAGCAGTAAAAATGAAATCATCTGGGTTGTGGGTGTACGAAGAAGTAATTTATATCAAATAACCAAAAATACAAAAAATAAACTACTTCTAACCACCACTTTAAGAAAAACCATTTTCTGATATAATTAAGCTATGAAAAGAGATGTTAAAGAAATCCTTTTTTCAAAGGAAAATATTAAACAGCGCATTAAAATAATAGGGAACCAAATTAATACGGATTATAAGGGCAAATTCCCCTTATTCGTCTGTATTTTAAGAGGGGCTTTTATGTTTCTTGCGGACCTTTCCAAGGAAATAAAAATTGATATGTCGATCGATTTTATGGCAATTTCGAGTTACGGAGGAAACACAGAATCTACAGGTCAAGTAAAAATTTTAAAGGACCTTGATACCCCCATCAATGATAGACATGTGCTTATTATTGAAGATATCGTAGATACAGGCCTCACAATGGATGCAGTAACACGATTGCTTAAAACAAGAAATCCAAAAAGCATAAAAATTTGCACATTGTTAGATAAAGAAGAACGAAGAAAAATTCCTATAAAAGTCGATTACTACGGATTTAAAATACCAAATAAATTTGTTATAGGTTATGGCTTGGATTACAAAGAAAAATATAGAAACCTACCATTTATAGGCGTATTAAGAGAAAAAATTTACAGCTGAAAGGAAATAATAAAAATATGGCAAAGAAAGATAATAAAAACTTCTTAAAAAAAGAAATTATTGCTTGGGTAATTTTAATAATAATTTTATTCTCGGTTTCGACTTTCTTCGGCAGAAATAGTGGTGCTCCCGTTACAACAGTGCCTTACTCAGAATTTATTGATAGAGTGAACTCCGGAGATGTAACATCTGTACAAATAAGAATGAAAGAAAATTATCCATCTCAGGTAATTGGCACACTAAAAGACGGAACTTCCATAGAATCGGGTGTGCCTGGCAATATAGACGCTCTTGAAAAGGACCTGATAGAAAAGGGTGTTACCTACGATGTTCAATCAAACAATAGTACATTCTGGATGATATTCTGGAATATTGCACCGTGGATTCTTATTATTGGCGTGTGGTGGTTCTTCATGCAGAAAATGATGCGAGGAGCAGGTGGCGGAGCAAATCAAGCATTTAGCTTCGGAAAAAGCAAAGCCAAATTGTTTCTTGATAATAAACCGCGGGTTACCTTTAAAGATGTGGCAGGTGTCGAGGAAGTAAAAGAAGAACTTAAAGAAATAATAGAATTTTTAAAAAACCCCAAGAAGTTTGCGCAATTTGGTGCAAAAATACCAAAGGGAGTATTGCTTTTAGGCCCTCCCGGCTGCGGAAAAACACTAATAGCAAGAGCTGTCGCCGGAGAGGCAAAAGCTCCTTTCTTTTCTGTTTCAGGCTCAGAATTTGTAGAAATGTTTGTTGGTGTTGGCGCATCCAGAGTAAGGGACTTATTTACCCAGGCAAAAACATATGGACCATGCATAATATTTATAGATGAAATTGATGCCGTAGGTAGACATAGAGGAGCGGGAATTGGCGGAGGACACGATGAAAGGGAACAAACCTTAAATCAGCTTCTTGTAGAAATGGATGGATTTGACCCACATACCGGTATTATTGTAATGGCTGCCACAAACAGGCCAGACATATTGGATACTGCGTTATTAAGACCGGGAAGATTTGATAGAAGAATTGTAGTAGGACTTCCTACCACAAAAGACAGGGAAGAAATTCTTAAAGTTCATGGAAAGAAAAAAACATTTGCAAAAGAAGTAAGCTTTAAATCAATTGCCCAACAAACACCGGGCTTTACTGGAGCAGACCTTGAAAACTTATTAAATGAAGCAGCGCTTTTGGCGATAAGAAAAAATAAAAAAGAGATTTCCCAGCAAGAAATTGAAGAAGCAGTCGATAAAGTTATAGCAGGGCCAGAAAAAAAATCGTTAATACTTTCAGAAGAAGAAAAAAGAGCAGTTGCCATCCACGAAACAGGACATGCTATAGTCAACACTGCTCTTCCTACCGGTGATATTGTCCATAGAATTTCCGTTGTATCAAGAGGAATGGCGTTAGGGTATAACCTTCAACTTCCTGAAAGAGATAAATATCTACAGAAAAAAAGTGAACTGATGAATAAAATTTCAGCACTTTTAGGCGGACGGGCTGCAGAGGAAGTAATACTTCATGAAACTTCAACTGGCGCAGCAAATGATCTTAAACGCGCAACTGATATTGCAAGAAAAATGGTGAGGATATATGGAATGAGTGATAAGTTGGGACCAATCACCTTTGGTACACATAGCGACATGATTTTTCTTGGCAAAGAACTAGGAGAAGAAAGAGATTATAGCGAAACCACTGCTAACATTATCGATGCAGAAGTAAAAAAAATCATCGAAACAAGCTATGAAAAAGCAAAACTTCTCATTGAAAAACAACTTGATACGGTAATGACCGTTACAAACGCACTGTTAGAAAAAGAAACGCTTCAAGGTGAAGAGCTTAAAAAATACCTATCGCTGGTAAAAAAAGAAAAAAAGAGAATTGCAAAAAAACATTCCAAGCATATTTCAACTTCTTCGTAATGAATTTGGTGCACAGAACTGGTGGCCGGGTGAAACACCATTCGAGGTAATGGTAGGAGCCGTTCTTGCTCAGCAAACTTCCTGGAAAAATGTTGAAAAAGCAATAAATAATTTAAAAAAAGAAGGAGCACTTTCACCTTCTTCTCTTAACAAAATACCTCTCGAAAGGATAAAACAACTTATAAAACCTGCTGGTTTTTATAATATAAAAACTGAGCGGCTAAAAGCGCTTACGGAATATTTCATCAAACAGTATAATGGCAGTATATCTCAGATGCAAAAGAATACAGTAGCTAAACTAAGGAAAGAGCTCCTGTCAATAAAAGGTATTGGCAAAGAGACGGCAGATTCAATTCTTCTCTACGCATTAGATAAAAAAATTTTTGTTGTAGATGCTTATACAATAAGGATGCTACATAGAACAGGCATTTTAAATAGCGCTGATTACGATAAGTTAAGAAAAATTTTTGAAATAAACTTGAAAAAATGTAAAATTAATGGCTATTCTACTATTGATGTTTTTAAAGAAATGCATGCACTTATTGTCGAATTAGGCAAACGTTATTGTAAAAAAATACCAATTTGTACTGAATGCCCATTAAATAAGATTTGTAAAAAGAAAGGAGTATAGAATGAGCACACTCGGAATCAAAAGATGTAATTCGTATAAAAATCAAGAAGTGAGTGATGCATTTAACGCTGCTGCTGCATCATTTGATAAAGAAAAAATTAAAGGGAAAAAGATTGCTATTTATTTTGATTTCCCCACACCAAATGCGACAATTTTAAAAGAAACAATCCATTTTCTTAAAATAAATGGGGCAAGTGAAATCACAGTAGGAGCATCCATTTTTGTAGATAAACTGCCCGAAGAAATAGTTAACCTTTTGAAAAAAGAAAACATTCAATTCGTGGACTTTAGGAAAAATTCTTATGAAAGGTTAGATGTCCAAAGAATGGAAGAAAAAAGTCCTGAACATTTCAGAGGATTTGCCATGTTATCACCCATACAATATTCAACTGAAAAACAGGTAGCTAAAATGGGCGTAAGAGGAAAAAAAATAATAAAATACGCTTTCATTCCAACAACTCTCACAGAAGCGAATTATATTGTTCCCGTGATAAAAATGAAAGATTCTCCCACTACAAAAATAGGAGGAATTGTAGCATCAACCCTTACTCTTATGCCAACAATGACTCGAAATCAAGTACTGTTAAGAAAATTAACATTTCAATTTTGGAAAGCTCTTCTCGAAATATATTCTTTAATAAAAGATAATGTATTGTTTGGCGTTGTTGATGGAGTGGATGCTGTAATAAGCAATAATGAAGAGATAAACAAAATGAACGTAATTCTCTTCTCTGAAGACCCACTTGCTTTAGATTCTACCACCGCTGTGTTGACAGGCCATAGATCAAGAGAAATAGAATCAAACAAAATTGGCGATTTCATGGATCTCGGCAGTGGCTTATTTGATCATATTACGACATATGGAGATATTTTCCTTACATTTAGAAAAGAAGTAAAACACTCTTTAAGATACCCTGCAAAAAGATCAATTCGAAAAATTATTCCACACATCACTTCTGAGCAGAACAAATTGATAGATGTCGTCTCAAATTTTTGCCCAACCGGTGCTATTGTGAAAGAAGGCAAAAAATACAAAATCGATAAAAGAAAATGCACATCATGTTTTTTTTGTGTACAATTAGCCCCTGACCTTTTTAAAATTAATAACAATTAAGGCAGCGAAACAGTCATTAATATACTGTCCATAGATGGAGAAAGTTCAAATAAAATAGAGAATATAGAGAATAGAAAAACAGAAGAAACTACTATCACAAATGCATAAATTCTCTCTTTTCGCTCGCCTAAAATTTTTTGCTGAAGATTTTCCGGTACTTCTACTCTATTATATTGAGTAGTAAAATATTCTCTGATTTCTTCATCCATTAACAATCACCTCTTTTAGCTTTTTACGCGCATTAAATAAGCGTGATTTAACCGTACCTTCCGGTATATTCATAATAAATGCTATCTCCTTTTCGTTCATATTTTTAAAATATTTTAAAAATAAAATTTCGTAGGTATCGTGACTCAGTTTGTTCATAGCGCTTCTCAATGTATCACACGAATTCTCTTCACCCACATCCAATGTTTTGCAAAAATGGTTTGGCTTGTTGACTTCTTTAAAAAATTTCTTTACTTCATTTGTCGCAATTCTATAAATCCAGGTAAGAATAGAAGATTTACCCCTGAATGTCCAGAGATACCGCTTTACTCTGAGAAATGTCTCCTGCGTAATATCTTCAGCGTCATCTCTGTTTTTTACCATCATAAAAATAAATCGGTACACATCTCTGTAATATTTATCAACAATTTCCTCAAATTCATACTTCATTTTAATGTTCTAATAAAGAATAAAGAAAGAGAAGTAAGAACAAACCCAGCTGTCGAAGAAACAATCAGAGTGAGTAGCCACAGTACAATCCCTTTTATATAATCAATTTTTAAATAAATCTTTGCTAAGTAGCCATTAAGCAATGTGCCGGCAACAAACCAGATAATGCTCGCTGCAAAAAAATGCTTATGAAACAAAACAAAAAATGCCCTGGAAAGGAAAAATGGAGTAAATGCCACAAAAAAAAGTAAAAGGGAGAGCACGAGGCTCCTGAAATAGTCTGTCTCTCCTTGAATTTCTTTCTCCTTAGCAATGTACTTCAGTACAAAAGGAGCAATAAGTACTGCGGCAAACCACACGGTCATTCGTATCGTTATAATACCCTGAATTGAATTTATCTTCATATACCAAGCCCATCTGCAACTTGATTAAGCAAGCCTAATATTTTATCAAGATTTTCTTTTTGCTTTTGCACTATTTCAATTTCTCTTTTAATTCTCTTTGTGACGCTCTCTAAAAGTTTTACTGCTCTATCTTCTTTTTTCTCCGCTTTGAGCTTTTCGGCAGTTTCTCTGACTCTGTCCGCCCTGTTAAGTGAGAGCTTCAAACTAAAAGGCAAAACGTTCCCAATCTTTTCCTTCAGATTATGTGCCTCTTTCAAAAGATTTTTTATCTCTTCTTCATTTCCGCTACTTTCTCTCATTTCTCTAATTTCTTTCATTTTTTCATTTAACTGGCCTGAAAGTGTTTTTGCATAATAAAACCTTGCATCTCTTATATCCCTGAGCCGTTCTGCTGATTTTTTGATCTCTAAAAGTTTTTTGATAAGCGGTTTTACTTCTTCATTAATATCTTCTCCGTTATCCTTCTTTTCTTTTAGCACTGTAAATATCTCTTTTTGTTTTTCTCTCACCTGTGTCATCTTCTCATTTAAAATAATCAGTTCGGAATTAGCTTGTTCAATTTTTGCATTGTACACATTTAATGCTGTTTCATAATCGTTCCCTTCTGCAAATCCTACGTTTGGTGCGACAAAGAGTGCTGCAGCAAAAACTGCAACCAACAAAACTACTAAAATTTTTTTAGCCATCTCACGCCTCCTTTTTTTGACTATCCATATATTAGATACTCTTGAAAAGAAAAAGGTTCACATAAATTATAAAATACTGTATAATAAATTAAAAGCGCAAATATTAAAATAGCCTTGTAACACAATTCAAACAAAAGACAGGAGAGAAAGGAAATACATATGAAAAGCGGATTTATTGCAATTTTAGGCAGGCCAAATGTAGGGAAATCTACATTGCTCAATTATCTTGTGGGTACAAAAGTTTCTATCGTTTCGCCAAAGCCACAGACCACGCGCTTCAAAATTTTAGGAGTAAAAAACCTTCCTGATGCGCAATTGGTATTTATAGACACTCCCGGAGTACATAATGCCAGGAGTGCATTAAATAAATATATGGTAAAAACTGCCATAAGAAGTATAAAAGGAGTCGATCTTATATATCTTATGATAGAACCCGAAGATTTTCCCGGAGAAGAATATCCGAAAATAATGGAAAAACTTAGCAAAATAAATATTCCGGTATTTCTTGTAATAAATAAAATAGACAGATACAATGAAGGCCAGATTAAAGCCACTGAGCAAGAATTTCGAAAGCTATTCCCGTTCAAAGAAGTGGTAAAAATCGCTGCATTAACAGGGAAAAATGTTGATTTGCTCGTTAATAAAACGATAAAATATCTTCACGAAGGACCCGAATACTTTCCAAAAGATATGTTAACAGACAGGCCGCTGCCACTTTTAATCGCTGAGGCAATAAGAGAAAAATTATTTCTTCGGCTTGGAAAAGAGCTTCCCTACTCCGCTGCTGTAAACATAGAAGAAATGAAAGAAAAGAAGAACGGGATGTTATATGTCCGCGCTGTAATTTCTGTCGCAAGAGAATCTCAAAAAGGCATCGTAATAGGGAAAAAAGGCAAAATGCTCAAAAGAATTGGGACAGAGGCACGTATTGACATACAACAAATCGTGAACAAACCCGTTTATCTGGATATTTTTGTGCACACAGAAAAAGATTGGCCAAAATTAGAAGAAAAAGTAAAAAAATTAGGTTACAGAATCTCTGATTGAGATTGTATTTATAAATAATATAATAATATGGAGGTAAGCATTCAAGAACAGCAATCGGTGTAATCAGCTTACCAGTCGGAGCCACAATGGAAATAAGCGCAATAGTAAAATTATATTAAATTCAGGCTATTTAAGTGGGACTACAAGTACAGGGATTGACGACCTCTGTAATACATTCAATGCAGTGCTTCCCAAAAAAAATGAACCAACAGCACCCCTTCCCTGAGCACCCATTACAATGATATCCGCCTTATACTCAAATGCTTTTTTGATAATGACCTTGTCAGGTGGGCCAAACTCCACACACGTTGTCACGTCAAACCCTATTTTTTCAAACCTTTCTTTAAGAGGCTGTAGTCTGAGATTCATTTTTTCCTGAAACCTTTTCAATTCCAATTCATTGTATAACACATGTTTAAAAACTTCATTATACTCCACTACATTAATGATAATAACTTCTTTTCCCCCTATACTCTTAAATTTTTCGATATAAGGAATTGCCTTTTCTCCATATTTGGAAAAATCGTATGGAAAAATTATTTTCTCAAGCATTTTAACCCCCTTTCTTCTCCTTACAAATTAAGTAAATATAAATCCAACAATACCAAGTATTATACAGTACAAAGCAAAATAATAAAACTTTGCCCTTCTAATAACCGCAAAAAAGAATTTTATCGACAAGAAACCAAAAATAAACGAAGCAAGAAAACCTGCAAAAAGTGCACTAAAAGAAACCCCGGAAATGGATACGTTCAAGGCACTCTTCAATTCAAGAAGGCCTGCTCCTCCAATGATGGGAATGGAAAGAAGAAAAGAAAATTTTGCTGCATCTTTCTTATTCATCCCAGAAAAAATCCCACCCGCAATAGTAGAACCTGAACGAGAAATACCGGGAAACAGTGCAATAATCTGGAGAAAACCCACAGATAATGCATGTTTCAAAGAAATATGCTTCAGGGTGTCGCGTTCATTATGAAAATTAATGCTGGATACAATAAGAATAGCCGCAGTAATAAACAAAAATATAGAAACAATATGTGGCTGAGCAAATACTTCGCCAATTCTATCCGAAAAAAGTAGGCCCACAATACTGGCAGGAAGTAGGGCTACAAAAAGAAGCCAGAACAACCGGACATAAAAGCTTTGTTCGTCTGTTTTATTGCTTTTAAACGTGTGAAAAAAACCTACAACAAGCTTCTTCACGTCTTTAAAATAGTATAAAATAACGGCAAAAAGTGTTCCCAGATGCAGGGCCATTGTAAAAGAAAGCGTCGGTGTGCCCCATTTAAAAATTGCAGGATAAATAACAAGATTGCCTGAGCTGCTCACAGGTAAAAATTCTGTTAATCCCTGGATAACGCCTAAAACAATTGCCCTAAATATATTCATCTCATTTCCTTAAATATTTTCAATTTTGTTTTCCGTACCTAAGGATTACTCGTGTCTTTTAAAAATTTTTCTTCCAAGAAAGCTAATATAGCCACTCCAATTTTCTTCACTATTATTTGCTACTTCAATAAAACTTTCAACCTTGCTATCCAACAGATCAGCATAAGCAAGTACAGCTGCTTCTACGGTGCAGGGAATTTGGGGAGATCCAAATTCACGTTCGCCATGATGCGAAAGAATGAGATGTAATAGGTCAATTTTAAGATTGTCAGGAAAGGGTTGTATCTTTTCAATCTCTTTACTTATAAATGCCATTTCAAGTGCAATGTGCCCCAACAATTTACCGCTGTCTGTATGCTCAATTATTTTGCTGTAGTTATACTCTTCAATCTTCCCGATATCATGCAAAAGTGCCCCAGTTATTAACAAATCTCTATCCACCGTTGGATACATAGATATTACTGTTTCACATATTTTTACGACATTCAAAGTATGCTCAAGCAGACCTCCCACATAACTATGGTGTATAGAAACACTTGCGGGAGCATTTTTTATGCCGTCAATAATTCGCCCGTTAGCAAATATATTTTTTAAGAGAGATTTAAAGTATGGATTTTGGATGCTTTCTGCTATCTCTAAAAAATTTTTAAGTAAAACATCTCTATCCTTTTCTGTAACTGGTAAAAAATCAGCGCTATCTATTTCCTCTTCGTTGCATTTTCTTAAGGTTTCTACGCGAATCTGAGGTGTTCCTTTGTAAGTTGTAATATCGCCTGAGATCTCGATAATATCCCCTTTTTTGAACAATTTATCAAGTTCCGTGGCATTATCCCATATCTTTCCATATATTCTCCCTGTCTTATCTGCAAGAATAAGTGAAATATATACCTTTTTGCCCTTTGTAAGCGCCTTTTCGGTTTCTGCGACAATAAAAATACTCTTCACAGGAACGCCTGGTTTTAAATCCTTAACAAACTGTTTTTTCATTGTCTATTCACCTCTTTCTAACAATACAACAGCTAACGCAACAATGCCTTCTTTTCTGCCAACAAAACCCATTCCTTCATTCGTTGTTGCTTTTACGTTAATTTTGTTCAAATTAATACCAATAATTTTAGAAAGATTCTCATTTATCTTTCTGGTAAATGGTATTAATTTCGGTTCCTCCGCAATAACTGTAGCATCAATGTTTTCAATATCCCATCCATCATTATGTACACGTTTTAATGCCTCTTTAAGCAAAATACTGCTCCTTATATTTTTATATTTTTCTTCCCCGTCCGGGAATAGTGCGCCTATATCGCCTAGTGCTGCTGCTCCAAGAAGTGCATCAATAAGAGCATGTATCAGTACATCTGCGTCTGAATGACCTTCCAATCCAAATTTATAGGGAATCTTGACTCCTCCAATATACAAAACCCTTGATTCGCTAAATCTATGAGAATCATACCCGATGCCTACTCTTTGTTCCATTTTTTCAACACTCCTTCCATTAAAATTAAGTCAAAAGGCGTTGTAATCTTTAGGTTTTCTTCTATCCCCTCTATAACTTTTACCTTTCCATTCGTCTTTTCTATTAGTATCGCTTCATCAGTTATCCCGATGAGATTACTCTTGTGATATGCATCCAATAATCTTTTTTTCCTGAAGAGTTGAGGTGTTTGAACAATAACTAATTTTTTTCTATCAACTGTTTTCTCCACAAAAGAATTCTCATCAATAAATTTTACTGTCGATTTTATAGGTATTGCCGGTATTACAGCGTCCACTCCCGTAGTCATACCAGCAAAAATTCTATCCACAAGCTCTTTAGTAATAAAAGGACGCGCAGCATCATGTATCAAGACAAATTCTTCCTTTGCCTTTAGCACACCGTTTCGCACACTTTCAGCACGTGTATCACCGCCAAGTACCACTGTTAATTTATCAGACATCAGCAATGTTTTTCCTTCTTTAATATTTTTGTTATTCAGTACAACTATAATTTCTCTAACAAATTTATATTGAGATAAACAATTAAAAGAATAAGAAATAACAGGTTTCCCATGTAAATTCACAAAACTCTTATCTAAGCTGCCTATTCTTTTTCCTCTACCTGCTGCAACAATAATTACAGAAACTGAAAAGTCCATATTAGAAAAGAATTTCCTTAACGTCTTTTATATTATCTACAAAATTGAGGTTTATGCCTGTAATTTTAATTTTGTCCTTAAAAAAAGAAGGTAGTATAAAGTTCTTAAATCCAAGTCTCTTTCCATACATTACTTTCCGCTCTGCTCCAATTGTAGGCCTTATTTCACCACCTAACCCTAATTCACCAAACACCACTGTTTTCTCAGAAATACTCTTTTCAAGAATATTGGACATAATTGATACAGCAATAGAAAGATCGATTGCTCTATCCTGTGTCTTGAAACCTCCAACAGTATTTGCATATATGTCAAAACTGCCCAATTTAAGATGTAACCGCTTTTCTAAAATAGCAATAATCAATAAAAGTCTGTTATAATCCACGCCGCTAACAACTCTTCGTGGTATTGGAAAATATGTTGGTGTTGCAAGTGCTTGAACCTCGATAAAAATCGGAAGACTGCCTTCTAACGTAGCAGTTATAACAGAACCAATTGGAAACTCATTTTCCCCTGAAATAAAAGTGAGCATTGGATTTTCAGCTTCGATAAGCCCTTTTTCCTGTATTTCAAAAATGCCAACTTCATTTGTTGTGCCAAATCTATTTTTGACTCCTCTTAATATTCTTTTTATATCTGTTCTCTCACCTTCAAGATAAAAAACACCGTCTACAAGATGCTCAATTGTCTTAGGCCCTGCTATTATCCCACCTTTAGTCACATGTCCTACAAGCATAATGGGTATGCCATTTTTTTTAGCAATGTCAGTAACAATTCTTGTGCATTCCTTTACCTGAGTGACACTACCTGCTGAGCCTTCCAAATGCGGAGAAAACATTGTTTGCACAGAGTCAATGACTACAAGTACAGGCTTTTCTTGTAATATTGTATTCCCAATGAGTTCTATATTCTGCTCTATGAGAAGGTATAAATTATCTAATTCCGTTCCAAGTCGTTTAGCCCGCATCCTGATCTGAAGATAAGATTCTTCTCCTGAGACATATAGTACTTTACTTTTTTTTGCAAAAATACTCGCTACTTGAAGCAAAAGGGTAGATTTTCCTATACCGGGTTCTCCGCCAATGAGAATAATGGAGCCTCTTACGATGCCACCGCCAAGAACTCTGTCAAACTCGCCGTTGCCAGTCTTAATCCGCTCTTCAGATAATTTTATTGTCTCAGATGTAATAGAAATTGGAGTAATGGTTTCTTTGTTACTTTCACTTATTTCTATAAAACTATTCCATGCACCACATTCAGGACATTTACCCAATCTAATTGGGGATCTGTATCCACAACCAGTACAAACATATTCTTTACTCTTTTTCTTCTTCATCCGTTTTTGTCTTAAGTTGCGGAAAAAGAATAATTTCTCTGATAGATTCTTTTCCCGTAAGAAGCATTATCAGTCTATCAATCCCTATGCCCAATCCACCGGTAGGAGGAAGACCATACTCCATTGCCTCTACATAATCTGTATCCATCATATGTGTCTCTTCTCCGCCTTTCTTCTTTGCTTCAAGCTGACCTTTAAACCTTTCGTATTGGTCAATTGGATCATTAAGCTCGGAGAAAGCATTTGCAATCTCCATGCCGCCTATAAATAATTCAAAGCGTTCAACTACATGAGGGTCATTATTCTTTCGTTTTGCAAGAGGTGAAATTTCTAAGGGGTAATCATACACAAATGTAGGTTGCACGAAATACGTTTCAACTCTTTTATCAAAAATCTCATTAATGACATTGCCAAATGTAAGAGGTTTATTCATCTTTATCTCTAATGTCTCAAGCACTTTTTTAGCCCTTTCAATGTCTCTTAATTCGTCTACATCTACATCTGTATATTTCTTAAAAACTTCTGCAAAACTAACTCTCCTAAATGGAGTAGAGAGATTAATATCATCTCCTTTAAATTGTACGCTTTCCTTTCCCATAACTTCCTTTGTTGTTGCATATATGAGCTCCTCAGTAAGAGTCATCATCTCTTTGTAATCTGCATAAGCCCAATATACTTCCATCATAGTAAATTCAGGGTTATGCTTGGTAGAAATACCCTCATTTCGGAAATTCCGGTTGAGCTCGAATACTTTTTCGAATCCGCCAATGATAAGGCGCTTAAGGTAGAGCTCCGGTGCAATTCTTAAGTACATATTTTGATCAAGAGCATTATAGTAAGTAGTAAATGGTTTAGCCATAGCTCCACCTGCAACAGATTGAAGCATAGGTGTTTCAACCTCGAGAAAACCTTTATTTTTTAAAAATGTACGGATTGCAGCAACAATTTTACTTCTTTTCACGAACAGATCTAATACTTCTCGGTTGGTAATAAGGTCTAAATATCTTTTTCTATATCTTATCTCGGAATCTTTTAATCCATGCCACTTTTCAGGAAGCAAACGTATCGACTTAGATAAAAGAATAAAATCTTTTACCTCAACGGTAATTTCATCCGTATGCGTTTTGAACAGTGTTCCTTTTGCTCCTATAATGTCTCCAACATCTACAACTTTTTTAAAGAATTTATATTTTCCCTCACCAAGATTGTCAAAGCGAAAATATAACTGTATGTCTGATGAAAAATCTCGCACGACAACAAATGATGCTTTTCCATGGCCCCTTATTGCAATTACTCTGCCTTTTGCTTTTATTTCCTCGTTGTCACCTTTATCAAATTTTTCCTTTAATTCTTTATTTGTATACAAAGTAATAAATTTTTCGCCAAATGGATTAATGCCCATTGAACGAAGGTACAATATAAGCTCTTTTCTTTTTCTCTCTACTTCATTTAGATCGCCATTAGCCATTACTCTTCGCCTTTTTCAATCTTTACAATTTTATATTTTATAACGCCTTTAGGAACTTTTATCGCAATAGTATCATTAACTTTATGGTCAATCAACCCTTCACCAATAGGAGAAGCCCAGGATATTTTATGGTTTTCAGGGTCTGATTCTAATCTACCTGTAATAATAAAAGTAGATGTTTTTTTAGAGTTTGGGTCCTTTACAGTAACTTTAGATCCGACTTTTACTGTATCGAGAGAAACATTTTCTATAATCTCAGCGTGAGCCAACTCTAATTCAAGATTTTTAATCTCACTTTCCAAAAAAGCCTGTTCATCTTTCGCCGTGTTATATTCAGAATTTTCGGTAATGTCTCCAAAAGCAATAGCTTTCCTTATTTTTTCTGAAATCTCTTTCCTTTTTACCACCTTAAGGTATTCCAGTTTTTGCGTCAATTCTTCAAAACCTTTTTTAGTAAGAAAAAACTTCTCGTCTCCCATATTACCTTTATTAATCATTGTCAACCTCCTCATATGTTGAACAAATATTCTCTACAATCCTATCAAGGTCATTTTTGTCCTGTGCTTTATTAATCATATTTCTAAAATAAGCTGCATTTCTGTACCCTTTTATATAAAAAGGCAAAAGTTTTCGCATTTCCTTAACTCCTCTTGCTCCTTTATCTTCTATCACTAAATTTATATGTCTCATTATTATATGTTTTTTTTCTTTTAAAGAAAATTTAATCTTTATCCCCTTTTCAATAAATTGGGCGGATGATGCTATAAACCACGGAGCACCCAGAACTGCTCGCCCTACCATAACTCCATCTGCACCGGTTTTTTCAAACATCTCTTTCACATCTTCTTCTGTTTTTGTCCCGCCATTTCCTATAACTGGTACTGACGCAGATTTTTTTAAATCTTTAATGGAATTCCAATCCTCCACTTCTCTGTCAAACTTTTCTCTAACAGTAATCCCATGAATAGTAATAGCATCTACGCCTTCTCCTTCAGCAATATTTCCGATTTCTTTCGCTACATCTTCTCCTCTATTGAAACCTTTTCTTATCTTTATGGTGAATGGGATCTTTATTGCAGCCCTTGTCTTACGCAAAATCATCATAATCTGTTCTTTATTTTTGAGAAGAGCTCCCCCTGTTCCATTTTTTACTACTTTAAGTGCAGGGCAGCCCATATTTATGTCTATTGTATCAAATCCTCTACCTTCCAAAACTGCTGCAGCATACGCAATTTTTTCAGGGTCGCTGCCAAAAACTTGTGCCCCAATTGGCTTCTCTATCTCATCGAAATGTGCAATATCCAGTGTTTTTTTATCCTTATAAAAAATACCCATGCTACTTATCATTTCAGTATATACCAGGCCTACTCCAAAACTCTTCACCATTTGCCTGAATGATGAATCGGTAAAGCCTGCAAGTGGTGCAAGCACAATCGGGGGATACACCTTAAGATTGCCAATTTTAAACGCCTTTAAAATATTCATATATATAATAAACTCCCTTCAAAGTCAACTGGTCGTCAAATTTTTCTATACGTTGAGTCACTCCCGCCATTACATGAGAAATCCCGCCAGTAGCAATAACGCGCAAAGGTTTACCTAACTCTTGCTCAATTTTTTCAACGAGTCTGTCGACCATTCCGCCTAATCCCACTACTACTCCTGCCTGCATCTCTTCCACAGTATTTCTACCTATCACGCTTCGTGGAACATTTAATGCTATCCGCGGTAATTTGGCAGTCTTTACAAAAAGGGCATTAGCTGCCGCAATAATCCCAACCGCGATTGGCCCACCGATAAAACGTCTATCCTTTGTTAAAATATTAAATACTGTTGCCGTACCAAAATCAATTACGCAAATATCTTCTTGCGGGAAGATTGTAGCTGCCCCCACCACATCACAAATTCTATCGCTTCCAACAAGATGAGGCTCTTCAACATCAATTTTTATTCCTAAATCCATATTATTTGAAATAGTTATGGCCTTTTTGCAAATAATTTTTTCTGATACGCTCTGGAAAATTGGCGTAAGCGGGGGTACAACAGAAGATATAACAAAATCTTCAATATCATCTTTATCTATCTCCTCTTCTTTAATAAATGAAATTAGGAGAAGTTTGTACTCATCAGAAGTCCTTCCCCTGTCGGTAGCAATTCTGAGAACTTTTTCTGCCTTACCGTTTTCCATAAAACCTATAACAATATTAGTATTGCCTATATCAGCTGCTATAATCATTTCAACCCTCCAAAAGTTCTTTTAACTTTTTAATTTCTTTTTCAATATCTTCTTCACCTTTCTTTATACGTTCCTTATTCTTAGAAAAATCCATAGCATCCAGGTCAAGCCCTGTTTTCACAATTAAATCTCCGTTCTTAAGCTCCATTTTATAAACATAATTTTGAGTAATTCCCGTAGCACACCAGCTAACACCAAGCGAAGTTTTAAACAATTCCTCATCTCTCTCCTTTATATCTCCATACACATCTATCGCCAGCACAACTTCTGCGCCCATTTCTTTTTACAACATCAATAGGAGCATTGCTCGTAATTCCACCATCTACAAGAAGCATTCCATTATACTCAAAAGGTTCAAAAATCAAAAACAACGAAATTGTCGCTCGTATTGCAGAAGAAAGCTTTCCATTATTTAGAATAATTTTCTTCCCGCTTAAAAGATCTGTCGCTATAAATGCAAATGGAATATCTAATTCCAAAAAAGCTTTCTCCGCAAGCGTTTTATTAAGAAAATATTAAATTTTCCTTCGTTGTCCAGCGCCCTTTGTCTGGCCAAAACGCTTACCGATGCTCCTATTCCTCCATATTTTGCCGGTCCTGCCTTCTTTAGTTTATTTTCTTCAAAATAAATTAAAGGTGATTTTGTATCAAGCATTTTACTCACTATAACCGACATTGCAAATTTTTTCACCTCAAGCATCCTGTAATCGCTTTCATTTTTACACGTTAAAATATATAATATAAGGGAGAGATGTCAAATGAGTGATATTATTATAAATGACCCGCGAAAAATTTATCAATATAAAAAAGACGACAGGCACCCGATATTTAATATCGTCACGGAGAATAATCTATATTCTGAATATAAATTGTATTTCGAAAGCCACGTAAAACTCCCGCAAAATGAAACAAATATCGCTTATGGACATTACTTTAAGGCGAAAAAGGACAGTGGCAAACTTATCATTATTTTGCATGGTCATGGACACAATGGAAAGCAATGCATGTTTTATTTTCCCCCACAGTTTGCAAAACAAGGGATATCATCGCTTATCCTAACCCTTCCTTTTCATGGCGAAAGGAAAAAACACGGAAAAAATGATGGCGAAGACTTTTTTGTACTGGATCCCACCACTATGCTCTCTCACTTCAGGCAAATTGTAGTAGACGTACGAACTATCATTGATTTCACAGAAAATGGTAGTATTCAAAACGTAAAAGAAATCAGCATATTTGGACTAAGCCTGGGTGGAATGAGCGCAGTCATTGCTATGGGGGTTGATAAACGCATCAAGAAAGGCATATTTGTACTTGCAGGCGGGAACATTGCCAAAATATTCTGGAAAAGTATAGCAACCCTTCCTCTAAGGCGTTACGTATATGCAATAAAGCAAAATCATGACATTTTACAAAAAGAAAAAGAGTACACTGAAATTTCCTTGTTATACGATCCTTTAACATTTGCAAAGTTTATAAAAAACAGAAAGGTTATAATGATTAATGGACTTCAAGACCCGGTTATTCCAAGAAGTTCAACAAACGAACTGCGCAAATTGTTAAGAAATCCCCCAATAATATATTTACCCGGAGGACATGGCAGTATAATGATTTTCAGAAAGCTCATCGCTAAAAAAATTATCAGATTTTTACTTGGAAAATAACAATTAACTTTTTATGGTCTTTTATAAAGCAAAATCCAGCATATAAAAACTGTACAAATTGCAAAATATGCAACAAGTAATACCACAAGCACTAATTATTTCAAAATAAAATTTTATATATACTTTTTAATAGCTTCAATGGCTTTATCGCATATTAAATCCTTATCAAAATCCATCGTTGCAACATGATAAGAATTTTCTAACCATACAATTTCTTTGTCTTTAGAAGATATTCTGTCAACCGTATATTTTGGATTATCTAACGGAACTACATGGTCTTCCTTTGATTTAAAAATAAGGACAGGTTGAACAACTTTGTTCAGGTTATTCCGTGTAATTTTTAACAATTTGACCATTTCACCTGCTCCTGCTGTCGGAGTCCTATCGTATGCCAATTCTTTTTGCGATGGATCCTTTATGTCCGAACCTATCGCCGGCGTCGATTTAACAAAATACTTAATCAAAGGTATAAAAGATAATCGAGGATCATGCAATAAAACAAGATGGTTTACAAGGATTACACCTAAAATATCAGGATGATTTTCTGCAAGATATAAAGCAAGCGTACCACCCATAGACAAACCGCTGACAAAAATCTTTCGCGCTCTTTGTCTAAGAGTTGCTAATCCTTCCTCCACATCATTAATCCAATCGATATATCTTACCTTATTTAGATCTTCCCATTTAGTCCCGTGTCCAGCAAGACGAGGACCTTCAACATTAAAACCAGCTTTATTCGCAAGGCATTTCGCAGGATAGATTACACTACTTGTAGTCCCTGTAAAACCTTGTAACACCAAAACGCCTACATCAGAATCGCTTTTAAAAGAAAATGGTTCAGCGCCTTTTAATAATTCCATGCTTACCTCCTTATTTTTCCCAATTTTTAACACGTTCGACAGCTTTTAGATATTTTTCATAAGCCGCTTCTCGTTTTATATTATTCCATAAAGGATTAAATACCTTCTCTACAGCAAAATAATTTCCAATTTCTTCTTCTTGCAAAATGCCAGCCCCAATAGCTGCTAACAAAGCAGCCCCTTTTGCAGTAGATTCTTTACATACAGGTCTTATTATTTTAATGTGAGACATATCCGATTGAAGCTGCATAATATAATCATTTTTTGCTACACCTCCGTCTACCCGCATTTCTGATACCTCCGGATATTTTTCTTTTATAAACCTTAATAGCCCTTCTGTCTGCAAAGCAATAGAATAAATTGCCCCCTTCACTATATCTTCTCTTTTAGTTCCTCTGGTTAAACCAAATATCCCTCCTCTTGCATATGGGTCCCAATGAGGTGCACTCAATCCTGTAAAAGCAGGCACAAAATATATATCTGTTTCAATACCGTTTGACAAAATATCGTTTAGTTCATCAAAGCTTTTTAATAAACCAACCTCCAACAACCAATCTATTAAAGCACCAACAATAAATATACTGCCTTCTATAGCATATTGAGTTTTGTCTTTAATTTTTGATGCAATAGTGGTAAGAATCCCTTTGTCAAAAAATTGTGGCTTATCACCCGTGTTTAAAAGTAAAAAACTACCGGTCCCGTAAGTATTCTTAGCAATGCCTTTTTTAACTCCTCCCTGACCAAAAAGTGCAGCCTGTTGATCTCCCATAACACCTGTAATAGGAACTCCATCCGGAAGAATATCAATACCGGATGTTGTACCAAAAATATCTACGCTCTCTACCACTTCCGGAAGCATCTCTTCGTTAACTTTGAAAAGATGTAAAAGTTCCTTGTCGTACTGCAAGTTATTTATATTAAAAAGCAAAGTTCTTGAAGCATTTGTTACATCCGTTTTAAAAAATTTGCCTCCGCTCAATTTATATACAAGAAATGCATCAATTGTACCAAATAATGTCTTTTTATTGTTTACCTGAGGGACATTTTCCAGCAACCAACGGATTTTTGTTCCGGAAAAATATGGATCAAGAAATAACCCCGTTTTCTCATGAATAACCTTTTCCATTCCTTGTTCCTTCAAAGCTTCGGATAGCTGTGTAGTCCTTCTGCATTGCCATACAATTGCATTATGCAAAGATTTTGCGCTATCTCTATCAAACGGCACAACTGTTTCGCGTTGATTGGTTATTCCGATGGCTAAAATGTCTTTTGAATCTATTTCCCCTTTTTGCAAAGCCTCTTTGATCGATTCTAATACTTTTTTAAATATTTCTTCAGCATCCTGCTCTACCCAACCGGGTCTTGGGAAATACTGATTAAACTTCTTTTGAGATGATGAAACCTCTTTCATCTTTTCATCAAAAATTATTGCCCTCGTGCTCGTTGTTCCCTCATCGATGACCAGAATGTAGCACGCCATATATCCTCCTTAAAAAATTTATACACAGCATCAAACAAATACTTCTTCTAAACTCGGGTTAATTTAAAAAATTAACTCAAATACATACTACTCCCATTCAATAGTAGCCGGGGGTTTCGAGCTGATATCATAAGTAACTCTGTTCACGCCTGACACTTCATTGATGATACGTGATGATACCTTTTTCAAAAAATCAAATGGAACTTTAGCCCAATCAGCCGTCATCCCGTCACTACTTTGAACAATCCTTATAACAATCACTGAATCATATGTTCTTTTATCGCCCATAACACCAACTGTTTTCACCGGAAGGAACACACAAAAGGCTTGCCATACTTTGTCATATAAACCCGCCTTGCGCAGTTCTTCTAAAAGTATATAGTCCGCTTCTCGCAATATGTTTAATTTCTCTTCAGTAATTTCTCCGATAATTCTAATAGCAAGTCCGGGTCCCGGAAACGGGTGGCGTGCTAAAATTTTCTCTGGGATATTCAATTCTTTTCCAAGCACACGCACTTCATCTTTAAACAATTCTCTAAGCGGCTCAATAAGAACAAACTTCATATTCTTTGGAAGGCCTCCGACATTATGATGCGATTTAATTTTTGCGGAATATTTCCCTCCTTTTTTCGACTCAATAACATCCGGATAAAGCGTACCTTGAACAAGATACTTGATATCACCCTCATCTTTAGCAACTTTCTCAAATATTTTTATAAATTCCCGTCCTATTATTTTTCTTTTTTTCTCTGGCAAAGAAACACCTTTTAAACTATCAAGAAACTGTTTCTTTGCATCTACAAACAGCACCTTAAGCCTCAAATCTCTGCGAAAAGCATCAAGAAGTTCAATGGCTTCGTTTTTCCTCAAAAGACCAGTGTCAACAAAAACAGGAATCAAATTTTTACCAAGCGCCTTTGAAACAAGAATAGTTGCTACTGATGAATCCACTCCACCACTAAGTCCTGATATAACTTTGCCATTCTTTGCAGTTTCTCGAATTTCATTGATTTTAGCAATTGCAAAACCGGAGATGCTCCAGGAAGGAGAAATCTTGCATATTTTAAACAAAAAATTGGAAATTATCTCTTTACCAAATTCAGTATGATCAACTTCAGGGTGAAACTGTATGCCAAAGATACTGTCTTTCTCAATTGATGCAATAAGGCCATTTTCGCTTATTGAAGTGGTATTAAAACCGGCTGGCGCTTTATCTACATAATCCCCATGACTCATCCACACAATGCTTTTTCTAGGAATAGAGTCAAATAAAAGAGATTTTTGAACAACTTTTATTTCATTTCTTCCAAATTCTCCAAGTGTACCCCTCGTCACTATTCCATCAAACATTTTGATAATAAGTTGGAGACCGTAACATATGCCAAGCACAGGGATGCCTATCTTAAAAATTTCTTTGTGTGGAAAAAGAGCATCCTGTTCATAAACACTGCAAGGACCACCGGACAATATTATTCCTTTTGGTTTTAAAGAAACAATCTCATTAATCTTGGTTTCGGGCGAAACAATCTCAGAATAAACTCCGAGCTCTCGCACCTTTTTTGTTATAAGATGTGTATATTGTGAGCCAAAATCAATTATTACAATACTTTCGTTAAAGTTCTTTAACATTATGTGCCCGACTCTCACTAAGGCCCATTCCGGTAATCTGGTAAAATTTTGCTTTCTCTCTCAGTTCTTCGATATTTTTTGCCCCGGTATATCCCATACCGGAGCGAAGCCCCCACACTAATTTAAACATAACATTCTTAAGAGCTCCAGTGTACAACGTTAAAGCTTCAATTCCTTCAGCGACCATTTTAACTCTCACACCTCCACCATATCTGTCCCCACTTCCCCTTTTTAATGCAGGAATTGACCCCATTCCTCTAAAATATTTATACTTTACTCCTTCTTTTTCTACTAATTTTGAGGAACTTTCATCACAACCTGCAAAAATGTTTCCCATCATGACAGAATTTGCTCCCAGTCCAATAGCTTTAACAATATCCCCGGAAGTTTTTATACCTCCATCCGCTATCATGGGAATACCTTTCTCCTGACATGCTGAACAAACATTCATAATAGCAGAAGCCTGTGGAACCCCAGCGCCAGAAATAATACGAGTAGTGCATATTGATCCCGGGCCAATTCCCACTTTAACAGCATCACTCCCTGCCTTAATCAGAAACAAAGCACCCTCTTCAGTTGCAACATTTCCCGCAATTACATCTGTATCAGAAAATTTGTCCTTTACACGTTTAACAAAATCTCCAACTCGTTGTGAATGACCATGAGAAGTATCTATAACAATAAAATCACAGCCAGCCTCTACCAAACACTTTACTCTGCTAATTTCTCCGTCAGCAACTCCCACTGCACCACCGACAAGTAATCTGCCGTCTTTACCAAGTGTGCTATTTTTAGTAACTTTTGTTTCTTTCACTTTTTTTACTTGAAGCGCCTCTTCCTCTTTCTTCATATTCCTGTGTATAACTCCAACCCCGCCAAGTCTTGCCATTTCTATAGCCATTTTGCTTTCGGTTACTGTATCCATGGGAGCAGAAATAAAAGGAATTTTTAAATCAATATTTCTTGTTAATTTCGTACGTATATCCACATCATGGGGCAGCACATCAGAATACAAAGGAACAATTAAAATATCATCAAAAGTAAACGCTAAACCAATAATTTTTGGTGTATCTTTCATTTTTTACCCCTCCTTACAATCCCTCATATCATAATGCTTAAAAAAATATTACGCATATCCAAATTATAAACATCATATTATCTTTTTCTTTAGAATAATCAAGATTTCATAATTAAATATTGAATAATTTTGGGAAAATTAAATTAACTTATGGGTAGATTTTATAAAAACAAAAAATATACATATAATAAATAAAAATTTAAAGAGAAGGAAAACTCTATGGCTAAAAATAAAGGAAACAAGCTAACTGAAGCTATTATTTCAACTCCAATTCATGAATACTTTCATGTTAAAAACCTCGGTAGACATAATAT
>Ga0164313_10000517_pt1 | contig 31422 bp, 18 predicted proteins | sample GuaBasSedimGuay4_FD_113735 | JGI IMG/M metagenome (GOLD analysis project Ga0164313, IMG submission 113735) | Subseafloor sediment microbial communities from Guaymas Basin, Gulf of California, Mexico - Guay4, Core 4569-4, 0-3 cm | ecosystem: Environmental > Aquatic > Marine > Hydrothermal vents... | reverse complement strand
TTTGTAATGGTTGCTTCTATAACCAATGCGCTTTCAAAAGTTTCCGTTTCTGAAATAAAATCAATTTCTTCAACACAGGAGACTGATATGAACATTAATAGGATTACTAATATTTTATAGAAATTTTTCATTTTAAAATTTTAAATTATAGGTGATCGTCGGAATTGGAACTGAAAAAATAGAACTCTGATATGCCTTAACCTCTCCATTTTCAGTAACAAAAAACACGGAATATGGATTGTTTCTTCCCAAGACATTATAGATTGAAAAATTCCAGAAGCTATGGGCTAACTTTTTAAGTTTATGATTTCCTTCAACATTAAAACTAAGGTCTAGCCTATAGTAATCGGGGATTCTATATTCATTTCTGTCGCTATACAAAACAAACTCTGAATCATTTAGAATAAAATTCCCAATCGGCACGGTAACAGGTCGACCTGTCTGATAAACAAAATTTGCTGAGACACTAAAACGTTGTGTAATCTTATAATTTGAAACGATACTTAAGTCATGGGGCTTATCGTAATTGGATGGAAAATACTCACCCTTATTAACAGTCTCTTCTGCAAAGTCTCCGTCCAATTTAAAAAACGAACGGGAATAGGTATACCCCACCCATCCATTCAATCTACCTTTTGTTTTGCGAAATAATAATTCTATTCCGTAAGCCTTCCCTTCTCCCTGAAGTACTTCGGTCTCTAAAGTTTCATTCAACAAAAATTGCGCTCCAACTTTATAATCCAAAACATTATCAGATTTTTTATAATAACCTTCAATACTAAGCTCGTATAAATTGTCTTCAAAGTTCTTAAAGAAACCCAATGAATATTGCAAGGCCTCTTGAGGTTTTATATTGATATCTGAAAGCTTCCAAGTATCTGTAGGAGATACTGTGGTATTGTTTGAAATAGTGTGGATATACTGATTCGTATTATTAAAACTAGCCTTTACCGAATAGTCATTTCCGAGAAAATATCTTGCTGATAATCTCACTTCTGGACCACCATAGGTTTCAATCGTTTCATTTTTATCAAAATGAACTGTATCTATTAAGGTTGCCTCGTTTTTTGGAAGCCCATCTTCATAGATTCGCTGATCTGCCTCTCCCAAAGCGATATAATAGGAATATCTAAAACCAGCATGCAGCATAAATTTATCAGATACCTTAAATTCATCCGAAATATAGACAGCAGATTCCAAGCCTTGTTCCTGAGGAATGATTTTTGGAACTACAATAGATTCACTTCCGCTCGCTTCCAATTCTCCGGGATTTATTTTATAATATTTACTGGAAATACCATAGCTAAGTGTATGCGACGGATTTATAAAATAATTTAACTGGAATTTAAATTCGGTCTCATTATTCTTATATCCAAAATCGAAATCGGTATTGGAATTACCATCAAATCCAATATCAAATCTATACTCACTATTTGTAAAGATCATACTTCCTCTGTGCTTATCATTAAAATCATGGTTCCAGCGTGCAGAAACCAACCTATTGCTGTAATTATAGGTTGAATCTGAAGTAATACTAAATTTATCCTTACTATAATATCCCGTAACCTTCAGGCTATTATTTTCATTTACTTTAGTGTTATATTTTATAATCGCATCATAAAAGAATGCATTGCTATTTTTCAACCGTTCATCATCCAAGGTATTCAATATCCAATCTGAATAGGTACTTCTCCCCCCGATTAATACCGATGACTTTTCCTTTACAATAGGAATCTCCAAAGCAATATTGCTAGTTACTGGTCCGATGGAAGCTTCCCCAGAAAACTTTTCTGTATTACTATCTTTTGTCTTCATATCGAAAACAGAAGATAATCTTCCTCCGTATTCGGCGGGTATATTCCCTTTATAAATATTTACACTTCCAGTAGTAAATGGATTGATAGCAGAAAATAAACCGAAAAAATGAGTGGGGTTATAGATAACACCGTCATCCAAAAGGTATAAGTTTTGATCTGTTTTTCCACCTCTCACATTATATCCTGAAGCACCTTCCCCAGCAGAAGTAATACCCGGTAAGGCAGCAGCAACTTTAAATATATCGCGCTCTCCAAGTACCAAAGGGATGTTCTTTACTTTTTTAACATCGATTGTAGTTGCTCCCGTATTGACATCAGCTATATTTTTTTCAACATTCGATTTTATAATAACTTCCCCCAAGCTTTCTATCTGCTGTGATAAGCCAATATCAACCCTACCATTATTATAGATTATTATATTCTTTTGGACGTCTTCGAATCCAAGCGATTTTATTTCAATTTTATTGAGGCCTATTGGTAATTCAATTTCAAAAAATCCTTCGTCGTTACTTACCACTCCAATATTCTCCCCGACAATTTTTAGAGTTGCGTTGGCTATTGGCTTTTCGGTTAAAGTATGACTTATAAATCCGCTTAAGACAAATACATTATTAGTGCCTGATTTATTCTCTTTTCCAATGCGAATAGTCTCTATCTTTTTATTTGCAGAATTAGTTGATTCGTCAAAAAACACCGGATTAAAATTTCCCAATTCATCTTCAGCAATACGCTCCTCTTCAATGATTTCTTTCTGAGTATCTTCTTTGTCCAAATCACCAAAAAATCCATCAGGTAAACGATCATATATAATATTGTTTTTGGTGAAGATGATCTTGTTATCGTTTGAAATATAATAATTCAATTCGGTTGTATTCAGCAGGTCATCCAGAATAACAACAATTGGTATAGCAACATATTTTCCTGAAACCTGTACACCATCAATCCATTCTTCAACAAAGAAAAACTGATAATTGGTCTGTGATTCGATATTGATTAAAACATCTTTAATTGAGGAATTTTCGAATTCAATAGAGATATCCTGAGCAAATGTTAAACAATGTATTGTAGTAAAAATTAAGAGTAAATAATACTTCATATAATTAAATAAAAAGATGGTATTTATATTTTTTCATTTCAAAAGTATATAAGATATTCTTCACTATCAAATCAATAGTGTCGCTATTTATCAAAGAAGAGTCTTAATTTATAAATTCAGACCAATAAATTTGAAATAAGAAAGTTTGTATCGGCCTATTTACCTATTAGTTACAATCTTTTATTTGCTAATCTCTTACCAAGCTCAACCCCCCATTGGTCATAGCTAAATATATTCCAGATGACCCCTTGAACAAAAAGTTTATGTTCATACATAGCGATTAAACTCCCTAAAGATTTTGGAGTCAATTTTTCAATTAAAATAGTATTCGAGGGTTTATTCCCTTCGAATAGTCTGAAGTTGTTTGGCACCTCTTCATTATAAGTTCCTTGCAACAAGGCCTCAGATTGAGCAAAAAAGTTAGCCATCAATAATTTATGGTGATGTTGATCTCCGTGGAGAGATTCCGCAAATCCTATAAAATCAACAGGTATTAATTTTGTGCCTTGGTGTATCAACTGAAAGAATGCGTGTTGTGCATTCGTCCCCACATTTCCCCAAATAATAGTTCCGGTTTGGTAATTTATGCTGTCTCCATTTCTATCAACACTTTTACCGTTACTCTCCATCACAGCTTGTTGGAGATAGGGAACAAATTTCTCTAAATAGTTGGTGTAGGGAATAATCGCTTCGGTTTCAGCAGTAAAGAAATTGTTATACCAAACGGAAAGTAAGCCCAAAATAACAGGAATATTCTCTGAAAATTCTGAATCCTTAAAATGAAGGTCCATTTCGTGAGCACCTTTCAGTAAGCTTTCAAAATGATTATACCCAATACCGCAGCATATTGAAAGCCCTACAGCACTCCACAATGAAAATCGGCCTCCAACCCAATCCCACATAGGGAAGATATTTTCTTCAGAAATGCCAAATTCTGTTGCATCTTTTATATTTGTTGAAACGGCTACAAAATGCTTGGCAATATCAAATTGTGTAGCTTCTTTTAAGAACCAATCTTTTATCGTTGAAGCATTGGCAAGTGTTTCCTGAGTTGTAAATGTTTTAGAAACAATAATAAACAAGGTTGTTTCTCTATTTAGGTTTTTTAATGTTTCTGAAATATGATCTCCATCCACATTCGAAACATAATGAACTGATAAGTGGTTCTTATAAAATGAAAGTGCATCTGTTACCATTTTTGGACCTAGATCACTCCCCCCGATTCCTATATTAACAATGTCTGTGATTAGTTTTCCGGAATATCCTTTCCAATCTCCTTTGATCACCGAGCCAGAAAAACGCTTCATTTTTTTAAGTGTTCGTTTCACTTCGGGGCGCATCATATTAAAATCTCGTAATGCGGTATGCAAAACTGCTCTGTCTTCGGTCTGATTTATATTTTCACCTGAAAATTGCTGTTCTATTGCTTCTTTTAGTTTAACTTCATCTGCAAGGCTTAGCAGTAAAGAAAGAGTGTCATCGGTAATTCTGTTCTTTGAAAAATCGACTTGAAAATCATTCCAACTTATATTAAATCGATTTCCCCTGCTCTTGTCCGCTTCAAATAAATCCATCATATGCAGCTCTTTCAATATTGAAAAATGCTGCATTAAATTTTTCCAAGATTCTGTTTTGATTGGATTTACGGAAGGGAAACTCATTTAATATTTGATTTATGAATTAATAATAATTCAAGCATTATATTTTATTATTTATACGCGATGAATTGCGTATCAACATATTTCTATTATTTTACGCGATGAATCGCGTATTTACGGTAATTTATTCTTTCGATAATACTCGATCAATCCATCAATAGGTCGTCTAACGATAGAACCTAATTCTAGATGATACGGTTTCAGGCAATCGCGGATTATATCTTCTGAAAAATGTGCTATGGAACCAACAAAATGAATGGGTACTTGCTGGGCTTCCTTAAAACAAAGAATCCGATATTCTATAAACTTCGACATACCTTCACTTATCAGTTTATAAAAGTAACCATTTACTTCCTTACTGGTAAAAATAAATTCAGCAAATGATGCCAAGTAAGCATTTGGATTGGGCTTTTTATAAATGTTTGCTTTGATGGTATCTGCATCTAGGTTAAATTCTTTCTCAAACTTTATAACTAATTCGGAAGGCATTTTATTATAATAATAATCTCTTATCAGTCGCTTTCCAAAATAATTCCCGCTTGCCTCATCCATCAAAATATAGCCCAATGAATCTGTTGCGGTTTGAATAGTCTTTCCGTCGAAATAACAACTGTTCGATCCTGTTCCCAAAATACAAACAATTCCGGGTTGATTTGTCACAGCATAAACCGCTGCATACAAATCCTCTTTAACAGTCACTTTCGCCTTGGAAAATAATTGCTGAATAACATTTTTTAGTAATTCGCTTGGAGTTGAAGTACCACAACCAGCACCGTAAAAATCTACTGTATCTACTGTTTCGAATATTGAATTTAGTTCCTTGTTGGATTGTATTCTTTCAAATAATTCCTCTTTTGGAAATACCGCTGGATTTAGACCTTGAGTACGCGTTTTAAGAGTGACTTCTCCTTTTTCATTCAGAAGTACCCAATCGCATTTTGTAGATCCGCCATCGGCTATTAAAATCATTGTTTATAGATTAGAAACGTGTACCGCCAGCTCAACTAATTTAGAAGAATAACCATACTCATTGTCATACCAAGCCACTAACTTAAAGAATTTATCATTAAGAGCAATACCCGCTTTAGAATCATAATTACAAGTATGTGTTTCTGAAACGAAATCCTGTGATACAACTTCATCTTCTATATACTGAACAACACCTTGATAATCACCATTTGCAGCTTCTTTAAAAAAGCCATTAATTTCATCGATGCTTGTTGCTTTCTCGGTTCGAACCGTTAGATCGACTACTGAAACATCTGCGGTTGGTACTCTAAAAGCCATTCCTGTTAGTTTTCCTTGTAGTTCTGGGATTACCTTTGTCACAGCTATTGCTGCACCAGTTGAAGTAGGTATTATATTGTTTAAGGCACTTCTTCCTTTTCTATACCCACCTTTTGGTCCATCTACTGTTAATTGGGTTGACGTTGCTGCGTGTACAGTTGTCATTAATCCTTCAACTAATCCCACATTATCATGTATGATTTTAGCTAAGGGAGCCAGGCAGTTTGTTGTACAAGAAGCACAAGAAACGATGGTGTCATTCGGTTTAGCATCCTTATGATTAACACCCATCACAAACATAGGTGCTGTTTTAGATGGGGCAGAGATCACTACTTTCTTTGCTCCAGCTTTTAAATGTGCGGAAGCTGAATCTACTTCTTTAAAAATCCCTGTGCAATCTATTACAATGTCGGCTCCTATCGCATCCCATTTTAAGTCTTCAGGGTTTCGTTCAGCAGTAACTCGGATTGTTCTTCCATCTACGATTAATTTACCATCATAAACAGTAATTTCTCCTTGATATTTTCCGTGTACTGAGTCGTATTTTAATAGATAAGCAAGATGATCAACATCCAATAAATCATTTATTCCTACTACTTCAATATTCTTGTCTTGTGATGCTATTCTAAAGGCTAATCTGCCAATTCGGCCAAAGCCATTTATTCCAATTCTTGTCATTCAATTTAAATTTAAATCGACGTAATATCCGCCACTCTTATTAATTCTTTATCTATTTTATTTTCTCCTTTAATTGCTTCTGAAAAAGGGACCGATATAATTTTACTATCCTGAACACCAATCATCACTCCATATTCTCCCCTCAATAAAGCATCAATTGCATTAACTCCTAACCTACTGGCGAATACTCTATCCCGACAGCTTGGTGATCCACCTCTTTGTACATGCCCTAAAACGGTAACCCGTACTTCGTAACCTGTAAGTGTATTTTCTATATAATCTGCTATCTGATAAATATTCTTACCCACTTTATCGCCTTCTGAAACAACAATTATACTTGATGTTTTTCCAGATTTTTTACTGCGTCTCAAGGATTCTATCAATCGCTCTTTTCCCAAATTTTGCTCGGGAATTAAAATAATTTCTGCACCAGCACCAATACCTGCACTTAGTGCGATATCTCCAGCATCTCTTCCCATGACTTCCACTAAAAACAATCTGTTATGGGAATGGGCAGTATCTCGTATTTTATCTATAGCCTCCACTACCGTATTCAATGCAGTATCGTAACCTATCGTAAAATCGGTGCCATTAATATCGTTATCAATCGTACCTGGAATTCCAATAATTGGAAATTTATGCTCCTTGCCTAATGCCAAAGCCCCTCTAAAAGTCCCATCTCCTCCAATTACTATTAAAGCATCTATATTCGCTTTCGCAAGATGATTATAGGCTGTCAAACGCCCTTCTTCTGTTCTGAATTCTTCTGATCTGGCTGACTTTAAAAAAGTACCACCACGGCTAATTAAATTTTTAACCGAACGTGCATTAAGGGGTTCAAAATCTCCTTCAATTAATCCTTCATAACCTCTATAAATCCCTACACTTTCAAAACCATGATACACACAAGAACGAACTACTGCCCTTATAGCTGCATTCATTCCAGGGGAATCTCCCCCACTGGTTAATATTCCAACTTTTTTAATTGCTTTTGCCATTGGTGTAAAAATATGCTAATTAAATTGTTTTACCAAGTCGCTAAAGGGACTACAACGTTTTCGGTTGATAAATTGTTCTGAAAACTTTGTGAAAATGAGAATTTTACTAGTATCTGATTAGAATCTTATACTCCCAGGGGGAAAAAGAAAAGGTTTTATCTTTCGTCAAAATTATTTGTTCCCCGGTAGCTACATCTATCATTTTTACCTCCACATCCATTTTAAACTCTGAAGGTTCACTACTCATATTAGCGATAAACAATAATTGATTTTTTTCTTTTTTTCTTAGAAAAGCCAAAACAGAATCATCATTTGTAGTTGTTATTCTTTTATAAGTAGCAGCATTTTTCCCGCCATCAAAAGCCGAATTAGTAGCCTTCAGATCAGCAAACTTCTCCAACATAGGCCAAACTTTACCTTTATTTTTTGGGATGGAATCTTTTTCAAAAAACTTTAGGCGATGGTTTAGATCATATTCTTGTCCGCTGTAAATTAGCGGCATTCCAGGTATAGCATAACTTAAAGCAAGCATCGCTTCTCCGGCGTCTCCCATTCGTTCAGTTACGGTTCCAGCCCAAGAATTTTCGTCATGGTTAGTCACAAAATTCATTAAAATGTCGTCTGTATCGTATGCTTTATTCAAGTACTCCATCAAATTATCCCAATCCTTTACACTTTTTTCACCTTTTGCAATTTCATTCATTAAATGATGAGCCTTCCAACCATAACCCATATCAAACAGTCCTTCTTTCATAAAAGGCACTTCATCTGCTTCTGCTAACATAAATACGTTTTTATGTGATTTTAGTCTTGGTATTGCTTTTTCCCAAAAAGAGATTGGTACTGGTCCAACGTGATCACATCTATACCCGTCAATATTTTCTTGAGTTACCCAATATTCCATATCCCTAATCATTGTCTCTTGCATTTGGGTGTTGGCATAGTCTAATTGCGCAACGTCTCCCCAACCTTTTGATGTTCCATCATCGTTTAAAGGATCTGTTATTTCACCTTTGTCATTTTTCTTATAAAATTCTGGATGTTCTTTTATCCAATGATGATCCCAACCTGTGTGATTTGGAACCCAATCTAAAATCACATAAATGCCATTATCGTGAGCAGCATCAATTAATTCTCGTAAGTCTTCAATAGTTCCATACTCTGGGTTTATCTTCTTGAAATCTGATACTGCATAATAACTACCAAGTGCTTTTTTGCGCTCTGCTTCATCCTCAATTAAATATGCAAAATCACCTCCAGTAGCTTTTCGTTTAGTTTCAGAAATAGGAAAAATAGGCATTAACCAAATTACTTTCACTCCCAACTTCTTTAATTCTGGAATATCTTTGGTGAATTCATCAAAAGTACCTTCTGGTGAATACTGACGAATATTCGCTTCATAAATTATCGCACTTTCCAGTACAGTATCATTGAATGGCTCTATTGTTTTATTTGTTATTTCTGCAACGCTTTCCACTTCATTTTTATCGTTCTTGCAGGCAGTCATAGCAACTACTAACAATAATAAAATTAATCCTTTTTTCATTTTTATATCTTTTTAATTAATAGGTTCACTTCGACTCCGCTTCGTGAACAACATCTTTCGGACCCTGAGCGGAGTCGAAGGGTCCATCTTGAAAATAATGTTATAATTTTTTAATTATCCTGAAATCATTTGAAGGAACGACCGTGTTTTCAAAAGTAAACTCTTCTTCAGATTTATTGAAAACTACTGTAATAGTTTCATCAAAATACCTTCGTTTAATTATGAGTATTGTATCGTCTGCTTGTAAAACTTGAGTACTTCCATATTGAAGTGCCATCGAATTCCTACGCATTTTAACCAGTTCAGTAACTTTATTTTTTAATTTCTGTTCGTACTCATCGAGTCCTTCAAACTTCATCATTTTTCTATTATCGGGATCATTTCCTCCTATGCTTCCATATTCATCTCCATAATAAATACAAGGTATTCCGGGTGTTGTTAGGTTAAATGCTTGAAGCATTCCTAATTTATTATATGCCTTGGTATCACTCATTCCAATATCTCTAGTCCATCCTGCTTTTTTTGCATCTTCATCAAAACGAACATCGCCTGAAGCATAACTTATAAATCTCGCTCGGTCTTGATTCCCAGAGATATTCCCCATTAAATGATGACTCCCATAATAGTTCAATCCTTGCTTCAATGTTTTTGAAAGTCTATCAAACGAGGCATCTGTAGCAAATGCATTTACAGATGAATCGTATAAGTTAAAATCGAATTGCCCTTCAAGCATACCAGTATTGATATAACTTCTAATTAATTCTGGGCTTCCATAAGTCTCTCCAATTTGGAAAATGGGTCTATCTGCTCGCTCTTTAACTTTCCGAGTTAAGGTACGCCAAAATTCCAATTGAATATGCTTAGTAGCATCATGCCTAAATCCATCTAATTTATAATTGGTAACCCAATACGTTGCTGAATCTGTCATTTTATCTACTACTTCCGATTTACTAAAATCTAGAGTTGGTAAAAAAGTGTCGAACCAAGTTGTAAGGCGATGGTCATCCCATCGTTCGGTATTCATTGTACCATCTGGCAAATAGAGATCGGTTGCCCAATCGGGGTGTTCTTGATACAGCGGATGCTCCTGATGTACATGATTTGCAACATAGTCTAAAAGGACATTCATCCCCTTATCATGTGCTTTTTCGATAAGTTCTTTAAACACCTTTTCATCTCCAAAACGATGATCAATTTGAGTGTTACTTATTGGCCAATATCCGTGATAGGCAGAAAACTTGGTATATGGTTCAGGCCATAAACCGAAGGCACCTTCCGGATTTTGAGTAATTGGTGATAACCAGATTGTATTGATTCCTAATTCTGAAAAATAGCCCTCATTAATCTTGTCCAATACACCTTGTAGATCGCCCCCGTAATAATTAGCTATTGGTAGAATTGTATCATCTACCTTTTTTGTGTTTTCCAGATTGCCATCATTAAATCGATCGACCAATAAAAAATACATAATCTGGGTATGGAAATCGGTACGAGAAAGTTGTGATGCATCGGTGATTATTTGTCCTTTTTCCAAGGGAATTAAGATATCATTGCTTCTCCCGAACTCATTTGAAGCATACACCCTTACTAAGGATCGCTCCTTTTTATTCTTGGGCATGTTTACTGAAATGATTCCACTTTCAGTCAATACACTTTCAGTAGCGATACGCTGATTATCTAAATAAACGATTATCTGATCTACTGGCTGACTTGCATGAATAGTAAAACCATCTTCGCTAATATTTTCAGTTTGAAGAAATGCAATTTTATCCTCGTTTGTTGGTACAGAAATAATTGAATTGGTACCTCCCATACCATTGCTTACAGTATTGGGGTTAGTAGGATCTGGTTGCTCTTTTCCATCGAGGACTAACACGTATTGATGGTCTCCCGGACTCACATTAGCAGAAAAACTCCAAACTCCATTTTCATAATCTAAAAGTATCATTTGCCAATTACTGAACTCCCCTTTTACTTTAACTTCTTTATAATTGTTTTCGGAATCAAGAAGTGAAATGGAGACCTCCTTTTTATTCGTTTTAAAAAGAGGAATATCATTGGGAACTCCCATAGTCCAAACTCTTAAATTAACAACGTATGGGGTGTTTTCGTTCATTGTATAGTGAACAGTCTCTTTATTATTAGATAAAGTAGCTTCATAAAATGGACTCATACCAATAGAATCTATTTTGGATATATCCAAGAAGTAATCATTCATAAGGATATCACCAATATTCTCTTCTAAAAACACAGGAGTTGCCATCCCTTTAATTTCTGAATGTGTTTCTAGGGACTTGTCTTTACTCGTTTCACAAGAGGAAATTAGGGTTACGATAAATACGATCAATAAATATTTTGCCTTCATAATTATTCTTATTTGTTTTCAAACAACCAAAGAATTGCTTCTTCAAATTCGGTTCTCCAAAATTGCTCATTATGCTCTCCGTCAGGTACTATTTTTGAAATAATATTTTCAGAAGGGAAGCCTTCTTCTTTTAACAGTTCAACAGCTGTATTCATATCTTTTACGGTCTGACTTATTTCTTCAAAAGAAACATTGTCTCCTTCTCTCTCACCCCCCAAAAAATACATCTTGGTTTCTTTTAAATTCCCCTTTGTTTTAGCGTATTCTATACTTTCCTCTGAAAACCATAAAGAAGGAGAAAACACTCCGGCTTTTCCAAAAACATCAGGGTGTTTAAGGGCTGCATAATAGGAAATCAATCCGCCCATGGAGCTTCCCATTATTGCAGTATGTTCTTTATCCGGAAGAGTCCTATAGTTATCATCTATATAAGGTTTCAAGGTATTAACCAAAAAATCAACATAGGCCTCTCCTTCTCCTCCGCCATATTTTTCATTCATCCATGGGGAGTATTCGTTAAGTCGTTTTTCTTGACCGTTATCTATTCCTATTACAATGAGTTTGAAATCGATTAAGGTATAAAGATTGTTCAATATTTCATCAACTTGCCATTCACCAGAAAAAGAAGTTGTAGCATCAAAAATATTTTGTCCATCGTGCATATACATTGCGGGATATGATTCATTAGACATTTCATAATTTGGAGGTAAGTACATCCAAACTCTTCTTTTTCTATTTAATTGAGGAATTTCAAAATCTTCTGATAGTATAAAAACATTTTCATTTGCAGTCGATTTCTTATTCTTTGTAGAAGAATTTACCCAATTAACGATTTTAATATTTACCGTATCGTTTGCTTTTACAAACTCATAAGATCTGTTTTCTATGTTTAAACCTTCTGAGTTGGTTTCGACAGATCCCCAAGAGCCATTGGTGAATTTATAGTTAATCTTATTTTTTAGCTTAGGTATTGTAATATAATAAACACCGCTTTTTTGCTGTAATTTATACTTTTCTTGTCCTCCTGTCCATTCTTCAAAATCTCCTGATATAAAAATGGAAGAATCTTTTGATGTGTTTACAGGAATGTCATCAAGCACAAACGTTACTTGCGAAAACGAGTATTGAAAAAACAAAACTAAAAGTAGCGTGAGTGTTTTCATCTTAAATCAATTATCATTGAAGTTTTTGCAGGAATTATAAGTGTTTCAGAAAACTCCATATATCTTCCTGAAATAATATCTACTCCCGCTGTTGTTCCTTGAAATCCTTCAGAAAAACGGTCCAACACTATTTCTTTAGAGGCATCACTATTATTTAAAACAATCATTACTCTTTCAGTATCATTATATCTAAAATAGACATACACATCATCTTGAGGAAGGTATTGCAAAAATTTCCCCCTGTGCATGACCTCTTTATCTTTTCGCCAATTGAGAACATTTTTCACAAAACTATGGTAAGCATTTTGAGTCTCTGTTCTTCCAGATTCTACAAATGCATTTTGGGGATCCCCTTCCCATCCTCCAGGGAAATCTCTTCGAATGTCTCCATCCCCTTTTGCATCTTTGTTTCCTTGCATACCTATTTCATCCCCGTAATATATTTGTGGGATTCCTCGAACTGTAAATATTAAAGTCATCGCCAATTTAAAAGTAGGGAGATCATTTTTATATATTTCATTGATTCGATTCGTATCGTGATTCCCTGCAAAAACAACTATATTATCAATATCAGGATATAGAAAATCATTAGTGAAATTATCGTAAGCCTTTTGCATTCCTGTATTCCAACCCTGGTTTTCATGGAACATGGAAGTTATTGCATCGTACAATGTAAAATCCATTACAGTAGGTAAATTCGAGTTGAAGTCTTGTAAGGCTCCTATTTTACTGTCCTTTTGCCAATATGCAATTTCGGCTTGATTATGCATCCATACTTCCCCAACAATATTAAAATTTGGGTATTCATCCATAATAGCCTTAGTCCATGCAGCAATGGATTCTTTATCATTATACGAATAGGTATCAACCCGTAAACCATCTAAACCTGCAAATTCGATCCACCAGATTGCGTTTTGAATCATGTATTTTAAGAGTAATGGATTTTTTTGATTCATATCTGGCATCGTAGTATCGAACCATCCATTCATACAATTTAAGGCATCTATCTTTGAAGCATTGGGATCGAATTGTGTTGTCATTCGATAATTGCTCCGCTTGAATCCTTTTTCACCATCTTCCCATACATGGATCCAATCTTCTGCAGGCAGGTCATTGATTATCCAATGTTTAGAGCCCCAATGATTGGTTACATAATCCATGATTAGTTTCATATCTCGATCGTGCATTTCGGAAGCGAGGCGCTTGTAATCATCATTAGTTCCATATCTAGGATCGACCTTATAATAATCACTTTGTGCATAAGTGTGATAGCTATAAACCGGTTCATTATCTTCCAATAATGGAGTGCTCCAAATAGTAGTTACCCCCAAGTCATTTAAATAATCTAAATGGTCAATTACCCCCTGAAGATCTCCACCATGTCTTCCTCCATTATAATCGCGATTTGCTTTTTCAGTGGTATCTGAAGTACTATCATTAGAGGAATCTCCGTTTGCAAAACGGTCTGGCATGATTAGATAAATAACATCTGAAGCATCAAAGCCACTTCTTGAAGCTGAATTTTTGCTACGCTGCTTTAATTCGTATGAATATGTATATTCGGTTTTATTATTTTTCTGAAAAATGATATCAAATGAAATAGCTGGTACATCTTTGGTGTCGATAGTAATGAACAGATAATTTGGATTTGATGTTCTTTTTATTTGATTGATATTAATTCCTTTTGATACAGAAACATCATATTGTGCAAGATTGTTTCCATAGCAAAGAACTTCTAATTCTGTTTGTTGCATTCCTGCCCACCAAAAAGGGGGTTCTATTTTTTCTACTTGAGCAAAAACAAGGCTAAAAGAAAAAAATATAAAAAGTTGAATTATGGATTTCATTAGGATACTTTTATTTTATTATTTGGAATCACTTCTATAAATTCTCCATTTACTGAAATCTGCAAAGGAGTTTCTCCTTCTAATGTAAATGAGCAATCATTTTGTGTAACACTTACTTTAAGAATTTGATCTCTAAAATTGATCTTAAAAGTATAAGACTTCCAATTCTTAGGGATTTGAGGAGAAAATGATAAACTGTTATTTTTTATTCGCATCCCTCCAAATCCTTCGACAATGCTCATCCATGCTCCTGCCATACTCGTAATATGACATCCTTCATCTACTTCCATATTATAGTCGTCTAGATCTAATCGAGAAGTTCTAAGATAAAAATCATAGGCATGATCTAATCGTCCAAGTTTTGCAGCTTGAATAGCATGGATACAAGGGGAAAGTGAAGATTCATGAACAGTAAAGGATTCGTAAAAATCAAAATGCCTTTCTAATTCTTCAGTTGTAAATTGATCTTCAAAAAAGTAGAATCCCTGAAGAACATCTGCTTGTTTGATATATGGAGAACGTAAAATACGGTCCCAAGACCACTTTTGATTAATTGGACGTTGGCTCTTGTCCATTTCAGAAACAGGAACTAGATTTTTATCAAGGAATCCATCCTGTTGTAAATACACTTCGTGTTCTTCGGAATAAGGAAAATACATAGAACCTGCCACTTCATTCCAACTTGCTATTTCAGACTTAGACAGTCGAGTTTTATTCATTATACGAACATAATCAGTTTCAAATTCTCTCTCTATTCGCTTTATTTGTGCACTTGTATGCTGTATACACCAAGCAGCTATATAGTTGGTGTACCAGTTATTATTAACGTTGTTTTCGTATTCATTCGGACCCGTAACACCCAAGATAACAAACTTGTTTTTTTCTTTAGAAAACGTAGCTCGTTGGTGCCAAAAACGAGAAATTGCTATTAAGACTTCCAGCCCTTTTTCTGGGACATAAGAGTAATCTCCCGTATATCTCACATAATTGAAAATAGCAAAAGCAATAGCTCCGTTGCGATGAATTTCTTCGAAGGTTATTTCCCATTCGTTATGACATTCGTCTCCATTCATGGTAACCATTGGAAACAATGCAGCGCCATTTGAAAAGCCTAATTTCTCAGCATTTTCAATGGCCTTCTCTAAATGATTATACCTATATTCCAAAAGATTACGAGCCACCTCATGTTCTTTAGTAGCCATATAAAAAGGGATGCAATAAGCTTCGGTATCCCAATAGGTACTTCCTCCATATTTCTCTCCAGTAAACCCTTTAGGGCCTATATTCAATCTGGCATCTTTACCTAAATAGGTTTGATTCAATTGAAAAATATTAAATCTAATTGCCTGTTGTGCTTTAATATCATCTTCAATTGTAATATCTGCCATTTCCCAAATATGCGCCCAAGCTTCTTTTTGAAGTTGTTTTAATTTTGAGAAACCAAGGCCTAAGCCCTTATCAAGTATTGATTTTGATACAGTTAGCAACTCTTCCGTTTCGTGATTTGTAGAAACACAATATCCAGCATATTTCTGAATGGTAAATTTTTGCCCTTGATTAACAGTTACAGAATAATTAAAACCTATATATGAATCTTTTTCCTTTTTAGTAAATCCCGACTGAATTTCATTGTCATCAATAAACAGCTTAGACTGCATGAAAGTAGATACATTAAAATCTGTTTTCAATGTTCTGGATTGAATAAACGCTTGGTCCTGTTCGTCTGTTATTTGAATAGTGTCCCAAAACTTATCATCCCAGTTGCTGTCTTCATTTGTGATTCCCCCATCAAGATAAGGTGTAAGCTCTAATTTAGCGTCACTGTTTAAAGGAGTGATATTATAATTTATAAGACCTAATTCATCAATATCTAGGCATAAAATACGTGTGCTTTCTACTTTAAATTTATCGCCATTGGAAAGTATTGCTATAAAAGATCGTTTATACCAGCCTTCTTTCATATTTAATTCCCTACGGAAATCATCAACCTGTGTACAGGTATTCAAGTCTAAAACTTCTCCGTTGATTGTGATATGAATTCCTATCCAATTAGGAGCATTCAAAACTTTGGCAAAGTATTCTGGATAACCATTCTTCCACCATCCAACTCTTGTTTTATCTGGATAATATACACCTGCTATATAACTTCCTTGAAATGTTAAGCCAGTATAATCCTCCTCAAAATTAGCGCGTTGCCCCATTGCCCCATTACCTAAACTAAAAAGGCTTTCGGAAGACTTCACTCGAGAGGAATCAAATCCTTCTTCAATTATTGACCAAGGGTCTTTTTTTATATAATCTTGATTCATTAAATCTTATAATCTTTTAATGCCCAACAGGCACCCTATATTAGTTATCTATTATTTTTTGAATAAAAGCTGATGAAATTTCTGTAAATCCATTAAAAACATGATTGGCCTCAAAGAGTACCTCTTTTGATCCAATACCAATACTTATCATACCAGCTGTGTTTGCTGCTTGAATACCAGCAATGGAATCTTCAAATACAATACAGTTTTCAGCATGTACTCCTAAACCTTTTGCGGCTTTAAGAAAAACTTCCGGGTTTGGTTTAGCTTCGGTTACTTGATTGCCATCAATAATGGTTTCAAATCCATTAATGATCCCAACTTTTTCAAGAATCGCCTTTGCATTTTTACTGGCGGAACCCAAAGCAATTTTTTGATTGTTCCCTTTTAAATAATCTAATGTTTGCACGACATTGGGTAAAATTTCTTTATTTGTCATGGTAGCGATATAACCCAAATAGTCATCATTCTTTTTAGCCATTAAAGCATCAAAGTGATCTTTATTGAGTGAAAGGTTTCCCCAGCTAAGAATTTTTTCTAGGGATTTAATTCTACTAATACCTTTCAATTGTTCGTTTTGTATTTCAGTAAATGTTATGTTCAATTCCTCAGCAAGTTTTTTCCATGCCAAAAAGTGATACTTAGCTGTATCGACAATAACACCATCAAGGTCGAATATAAATCCTTTAATTTTCATACTTTGGATTCTTCTGTTTGATAAGAAATAGCATGAGGATTTGTAATTAACAAATTACAGAAACCCGCTATAATTAAACTAATACCAGCAACAATCATTGCATTGATAGTTTCTTCCCCAATTAGTTTATAGGCAAAATTAATACCTCCAAGAGCTGCTATTATTTGAGGAATAACAATAAACATATTGAAGATACCCATAAAAACACCCATCCGTTTAGCATCTACTGAACTAGACAGCATCGCATAAGGCATAGACAGAATACTTCCCCATGAAAATCCAATCAAGGCAAAGCAAAGTGCCAACCAAGAAGGGCTGGGAATAAAATACATCAATATAAATCCTATTCCTCCTAAGATCAATGAAACAAGGTGAACTAATTTTCGATTGATCCTTCTTTTTGAAGTATAGAATGTAAGCAACAAGGCAAATGCCATTGATGACAATCCATAAACTCCCATATAAGAACCTACAAGGTTAGAAGATTTTTGGAATTCAGTATTTGCGGAATTATATGCCTCTAATTGTGAGCTTATTGCCAAGTCAAAATTAGCTTCAACAGGAATTGGTGTATGAAATACATGTTCTGTCAAAGCGGGATTGGCCATACTCCACATGGTAAAAAATGCAAACCAACTAAAAAATTGAATAAGTCCAAGCTTCTTCATAGTAGTAGGCATTGAACTAATATTTTCAGTGATCTCTGAAATAAAATTGTTCTTTTTGGCTTTTTCCTTTTCGAATTCCTCCATATTTTCGGGAGGATATTCAGTAGTAGAAAAAACCGTAAATAGTATACTGGCTAAGAATACGAAAGCGCCAATGGCAAAAGCAACTTTTACAGACATTGGGATAACCCCTTGGGGTGCTTCATTACTAACACCTAATTGAGAGATCATCCATGGTAAGTTACTAGCTATCCAAGTACCTATTCCAATGATTAATGTTTGTACAACAAATCCGTAGGATCGTTGAGAGTCTGGAAGCTTATCGGCAACAAGTGCACGAAACGGTTCCATAGAAATATTTATTGAAGCATCTAGTATCCATAAAAATCCTACAGCCACCCATAATACGGGAGAATGAGGTACAAATAGTAACGCAACTGAACTTAAAATTGCACCAATTAGAAAGTAGGGACGTCTTCTTCCCCATCTAGGGCTCCAGGTACGGTCACTCATATAACCAATTATTGGTTGAACAAGTAAACCTGTTAATGGAGCTGCTATCCAAAGTAATGGTATATCATCTTTGGCAGCACCTAAAGTTTGAAATATTCTGGACATAAATCCGCCCTGAAGAGCGAAACCGAACTGTATTCCCAGGAATCCGAAACTCATATTCCAGATATCCCAAAAACTTAATTTTGGCTTTTGCATATCGATAATTTTAGATGAATCGATAAGCCAAATGACTTATCAAAAACTTATTTATAATTGGAAGTAAAAATATAAGTCTTACTGATAGTCAAGTTGCAAATATAACAAAAAAAATAATGGATTATTATTATTGACCTGTAGATTCTCTCTCAATAAGTTCTGTTTCAACCACAACTGTTTCAAAAATAGAATTTTCATTTTCGTCTTCAAGCCTATTAATCAATAGCCTTGCCGCTTCTTCTCCCATAAATTTACCATGCTGACAAACTGTGGATAAACTTGGGGTTGCAAATTTAGAAAGGACACCATCTGTAAATCCGATGACCTTAATATCTCTAGGAATTTCTTTTCCTAGGTTTCTGATACTCTTCATTGCAGCCAAAGCATAAATTTCATTAACGGCAAAAATTCCATCTACCATAGGGTTTCTTTCAAGAAACGATTGTATTTCATTTTCAAGTTCTTCAATATTCTCTTGTTCATTAATTTCATCTCTTAGTTTAAGGATTAAATTTTCATTTAAGGGAATATCGTTTTCAAGTAATGCTTTCTTATATCCTGCAGTCCTTAATTTTCCTACATTTACATAATCTTTAGTAGTGATGATTCCTATATTTTTACTACCTAGAGATATTAGTTTAGTTACAGAGCTTCTAGCTCCTTCGCTATCGTCTACTATTACTTTATCACATTTAATTTCTTTTATTGCCCTATCGAACATAACAATAGGGATCCCCTGACTGATAGTTTCTTCAAGATGATGGTAGTCTTTGAGTAATTGTGTTTCTTTAGCAACAGAAAGAATAAATCCATCAATACTACCATTGGCAAGCATTTCCATATTAATCACTTCTTTAGCGAACAAATCGTTAGAAAGACCAATGATTACATTATATCCTCTTTCATTTGCAATTTTTTCAATTCCGCTGATTACTGTAGTAAAAAAATGATGGACAATTTGTGGAACTAATACTCCAATAGTTTTCGTTTTTCTATTCTTTAAACTAAGAGCTATATTATTGGGTTTATAATTATAAAGTTTTGCGAAAGCTTTGATTTTCTGACGGGTATCATCACTAATTTCAGCACTATCACTCAATGATTTTGAAACAGTTGAAATAGAAACATCCAATTCTCTGGCTATTTTTTTAAGAGTCAGTTTTTGCATGATACTTTATAAAAAAATGTTTAGTTAAGATTATTAATTATGGCCAGAAAGTTAAATAAAAGACCAATTAATAGCAAATTTAAAAAACTTATTAACACGAAAACGTTTTCGTAATCCTAAATATTAACTTTTCACTAACAGTTCGTTTAATTTCTTTTAGCTTTGAGGTGGAAGTAAAAATATAATGTCTTTTATAAAGATTTTATAGTCATTTTAAACTATTGTAAATAAGCAATTTAAACCAAATGAAAGAATTATTAAAAAAATGCTTAACAGTATTAGTTTTTATCCCTTTAGGTCTTATCGCGCAATCAACAGTCAACGGTACAATTACCGAAGATGTTTCAGGAATGGGTATTTCTGGAGTAAATGTGATTGTTAAAGGAACTTCAGTGGGTGCCATCTCAGATTTTGATGGTAACTATACATTAAGTAACGTAAACGATAATGATATTATCGTGTATTCTTATGTTGGATATGTTAGTCAGGAAATAACTTTTTCCGGGCAAGAACGTATTGATGTAAGTATGCTAGAAGATTCCAATATTTTAGGGGAAGTCCTATTAATTGGATATGGTTCAACAACTAAACAAGATGCCACAGGAGCTGTCGAAAAAGTTTCATCTGAAGATTTTAATGTAGGTGCTATTGTATCTCCCGATCAGTTAATTGCTGGTAAGGTTTCAGGTGTTAGAGTTACAAGCGGTGGTGGTGCTCCCGGAGAAGGTTCTGAAATACGAATTCGTGGAGGATCTTCTTTATCTGCTAATAACTCACCTTTGATAGTGGTAGATGGATTACCGCTAGATCAAAGAGGTGTTCAAGGAGTAAGAAATCAACTTAACTCTATTAATCCAAATGAAATTGAAAATTTTGTAATACTAAAAGATGCATCAGCAACTGCTATTTATGGTTCTCGTGCTTCTAACGGTGTTATTTTAATTACCACTAAAAAAGGTAAAAAAAGAGCTCCATTTAAAATGGAGTATGGACTTCAATTCTCTCTTGACCAAATAGAAGATAAAGTATCCGTTTTTAATTCTGATCAGTTTCGAAATTTAATTGTGAATAACCCAGACGAAGATCCTTCATTTTTAGGGGATGCAAATACCGACTGGCAAGATGCAATTTACAGAAATGCTACAGGAGGAATTCATGACATTACAGCAACTCAAGGTTTCGAACACTTTTCATATCGTGCAAACTTTAACAATACGAGTAAGCAAGGTATATTAAAAAAGGATTATTATTCGAGAAATGCTTTGAATCTAAATTTAACTGGCGATTTATTTGATAACCATCTTAAACTTACATTAACTTCTAATGGAAGTTTAGAAACTAATAATTATGCCAATCGTGGGGCAATAGGAGCTGCTATATCATTCGATCCAACTAAACCTATTTATGATGAAGGAAGCCCATTCGATGGTTTCTATGAATATGTTGATGATGAAGGAAATGTAATCACATTGGCTCCTAAAAATCCAGTTGCACAATTAGAACAAGATGATAATAAAGCAAAAAGCAAAAGAATTATATCCAATTTCAATGCAGATTATAAATTTCATTTCCTTCCTGAATTATCATTTATAACCAATTTTGGTTTAGATTATTCAGAGCTTGATGGAAAACAATTTATAAGTTCAAACTCTGCAACACAAGAAAATGGTCAATTTAAAAACTTTTATAATGGGTTTAATAGAAATACTAATTTTGATTTATTCCTTAAATATAAAAGCACATTTGAAAGTATCGATACCGATTATGAAATAACAGGTGGGCATTCCTACCAGGAATTTTATGTTCGTTCAGATCAAAATGTAACAGAAGATGGTAGTTTAGTAACTAAGCCTACTGTTATTGATCGCAATGCCTTAGAGTCTTATTTTGGTAGAGCAAGTTTCGATTTCTATGATAAATATTTAATCTCTGCAAGTTTTAGACGTGATGGATCTTCAAGGTTTAGCGAAGATAATCGTTGGGGTAGTTTCCCTGCCGTATCGGTTGGTTGGAAAATGAGCAATGAAGATTTCTTAAAAGATTCTAAAACATTTTCTAATCTTAAATTAAGAGGTGGATACGGGGTTACTGGTAACCAAGAAATTGGTCAGAATTACGGTTATTTAGGGGTTTATACTCCTGGAGAAAATTCTGCTAGTGTTCAGTTTGGAGATGAGTTTATTAATACACTACGTCCTGAAGAGTTTGATGAAAACCTTAAATGGGAAGAAACAACTCAATTTAATGTAGGTGTAGATTTTGGATTTTTTGACAACCTATTAAATGTTAATTTTGATGGTTACTATAGAGAAACCAGTGATTTATTGGCTAGAATACCTACAGCTGCTGGTTCAAACCTTTCCGATTTACTAACTACAAATGTTGGTGAAACAAGAAGTAGAGGTTTAGAATTAGGAATTAGTGCTTCTTTATTCCAAGAAAATGAATTCAATTGGAATTTATCTGCCAATGCTACTTTACAAGAAATTGAAATCACCAAGTTAAATTTAAGTGGTGATGAAGATTTCTTCATACCTCAAGGTGGAATATCAGGAGGAGTTGGTAATACTATCCAACTTTGGAAACCCGGTTATGATCCTACAACTTTCTTTGTATTTAGACAAGTATATGATACAGATGGAAAACCTATCGAAGGAGCTTATGTGGATGTAAACGGTGATAACCAAATTACAGAAGAAGATAGACAAGCTTATAAAAAAGCTACACCTGATTTCTATTATGGATTTACATCCAATATGAGTTGGAAAAATTTAGATTTTGGCTTTACTTTTAGAGGAAGTGCAGGAAACTATGTTTATAATAATGTGAACTCTAATACTGGTAATTTTGATAGTATGTTGGATCCTCCTGGTAATTTTTACCAAAATGGAAGTACCGATGTATTGTATACTAATTTTAGTGACGATCAAATATTCTCAGATTATTATATAAAAAGAGCTGACTTTTTAAAGGTGGATAATATTTCTTTAGCCTATACTGTCCCTTTCGAAAAGCTTGTATTTAAAGTACGAGTTACTGGTACTAATCTAATTACTATAACTGATTATAAAGGTTTAGATCCTGAAATATCAAACGGGATAGATAATAATTTTTATCCTAGACCAAAAGGATTTGTAGTAGGACTTAATTTCACTTATTAAAAAATAGATTATGAAAAATATATTTAAAAATGTTTTTATCCTTATTGCAATGACTGCTTTATTTGTGTCTTGTAATAGCGATTTAGAACTCATACCAGAAGATGATAGAGTCACTTCTGCAGAGGCTTTTAATGAGCCTGGAGCTTACAGAGCATTTCTTGCAAAGATTTATGCAGGTATCTCATTAAGCGGACAGGAAGGTCCTGCTGGAAATCCCGATTTAGAAGGATTGGATGAAGGTTTCTCAAACTATTTGAGATTGTATTGGAAAATGCAGGAACTAACTACAGATGAAGCTGTAATAGGATGGAGTGATGGAACTATTCAAGATCTTCACGGACAAAACTGGACCTCTGGTAATGAGTTTATCAGAACCATGTATACCAGAATCATGTATCAAGTTTCTTTAACTAATGAATTTTTAAGACAAACAACACCTGGTTTATTAGACGACAGAGGTGTGTCTACCGAATTAAGAGCAGAGATTCAGAAGTATAGAGCGGAAGCAAGATTTATGAGAGCACTTAGCTATTGGCATGCAATGGATCTATTTGCAAATCCTCCTTTTGTTACTGAAGAAGATCCTATTGGTGCATTTTTACCTGAGCAAATACAACGATCAGAATTGTATAGTTATATAGTTGGTGAACTTTCAGCAATTGAAAATGAAATTATCACTGCAAAGCAAAATGAATATGGACGAGCTGATCAAGCTGCTGTTTGGACGCTTCTTGCTAAATTGTATCTAAATGCTGAAGTTTACACAGGGAGTGCAGCTTATCAAAATGCTTTAACCTATTGTAATAAAGTAATAGGTGCTGGATATAGTATTCCGCAAACACCTTATACACATTCATTTTTAGCAGATAATGACACAAATGGCTCACAGGTTGAAACTATTTTTTCTATTCCATTTGATGGTTTAAATACACAATCGTTTGGCGGTATGACCTTCTTAGTTCATGCTCCAGTTGGTGGTTCAATGAGCCCTTCAGATTATGGTATTAATGGTGGCTGGTTTGGTGTAAGAACTACTTCAACATTTGTAGAACAATTTCCTGGTGAGGAAAATTCTGCAGATGGAAGAGCACAATTCTACACAGATGGTCAATCTAAAGAAATAGAAAGTATTCCTCCTTTTACAGAGGGATATGCAGTTGAAAAATTTAGAAATGTTGATGTGAATGGAAATCCGGGTTCAGACCCAAATGATCATCCAGATTCAGACTTTCCAATGTTTAGACTTGCAGATGTATACTTAATGTATGCTGAAGCTGTTCTAAGAAATGGAGGTGGTAGTAATGCTACTGCAGTTGGCTATATAAATCAACTAAGAAACAGAGCCTATGGTGATAACAGTGGAAACATCACAGTAGGAGATTTAACATTAGATTTCGTTCTATCTGAAAGATCTCGAGAATTACATTGGGAAGCGCATAGAAGAACAGATTTAATTCGTTTTGGTAAATTTTCAACTCAAGGTATATGGCCTTGGAAAGGAAATGTTGCTCAAGGAACAACCACCGAAGCATTTAGAGATATTATGCCAATTCCAGCATCGGATCTTGGTGTTAATCCAAATTTAGTTCAAAATCCAGGTTATTAATTTTAAAAATATAAAAATGAAAAAAATACTAATATTATTAATTGCAAGTATAGCCGTTATCGGACTTAAATCTTGTACAACAGATGACGATGTAGTATTTGTTGTTATACCTCCATCAGAGAATGTTAATTTTGTAAATGAAAATTTTGCTAATGAATATTTACTTTCTGATGAAACTTCATCAAATACTGCTGAAACATTTATCTGGAATACACCAGACTTTGGCGTACCAACACCATTGAGTTATACACTTGAAGGGTCAATTACTCAAGCTTTTGATAACGTTGATCATACTTCAGGTTCAATTAATGCAACAAACCAATCAGTTACAGTTGGTCAACTTCTGATTCTAGCCGATTTATTAGGATTAGACAACGATGCCAACAATGAAGGAGTTGTTTATTTTAGAGTCCGTGCCTTTTTAGGCCCAGATGGAGAAAGTACCGAAAGTATATCTGACGTTATTAGCCTTAACATTAAAAAGTTAGAAGTTATTAGTGGAGGCACAGGAGTAGAAATCTCTTCTTGGGGATTAGTAGGTGATGCATATAATGATTGGGGGGCTAGCCCAGATGCACCATTCTACACAACTAGTGAAGCAAATGTATTTGTTGCCTATGCTACTCTAAAAGATGGCGAAATGAAAATAAGAGAAAATAACGACTGGACTGTAAACTATGGTGATGATGGTGCTGATGGTTCTCTTGAAGAAGGAGGAGCGAATATCATAGTAACTGCTGGTGTTTATAAAGTAGTTTTCAATCTTAATGACCTTAGCTATACTATCGAACCGTTTTCTTGGGGAGTAGTAGGTGATGCATTTAATGATTGGGGTGGCGACGGACCAGATGCACAATTCCTTTACGATTACACTACTGATACATGGAAATTAGGAGTAAAATTATTTGATGGAGAATTTAAGTTTAGATTTAATAATGATTGGACTTTAAACCTAGGTGATACTGGTGGCGATGGTACTCTGGAAGAAGGAGGAGATAATATTATTGCTATTCAAGGACATTATCAACTAAGTCTTAACTTAAATGATAATACGTATACGATTGAAGAAGCAGATGTCTTAGGTGTCGTAGGATCAGCTTATAACGACTGGGGTAATGATGGTCCAGATTTTGCTTTTACAGAAGTGAATCCAGGTATTTATGTAATAGATGCTGTTACCTTATTGGATGGAGAAATGAAATTCAGACAAAATAATGATTGGGCAGTAAATTATGGAGATGATGATGCAGATGGAACCCTTGAATTAGACGGAGCAAATATCGTTCCTATAGCAGGAACATATAGAATAACCTTAGATTTTAGTACGGGTACACCAACCTATACGATCTATTAATTTTTTTTCACTAATAATTGTTTTCAAAAAAAAGGAGGGAGTGGTTACCCTCCTTTTTTTATTTTTACTAAATAGAGATTGCTAACATGAAAAATGTATACCTAATTCTTATTGTAGCCTTACTATCCTTAAAAGGAATAGCACAAGTGCAAACTGCAACTTTTACAATAAGCCCCCAATTTTTTAATGCTGAAGATGAAATAACTATTACAGTATCTGGTGTAGATCCTGCTATTTGGGGCGTTTCTGATATATACCTTTGGACTTGGTATTACGATCTGGATGATGAAGCCGCTGGTGATTCACCTACCAATGGAACTTGGGCAAACTCTAACGAAAGTCAAAAGTTTAGCAATAATGGAAATGGCACTTTTTCCTATACACTTACACCCTCTATTTTATTTGGAGATCCCAATATTGGAAAAATTGGAATGCTAGCAAAAGCAGATAATGGAACAGGTGATAAAAAAACACAAGACTTTTTAGTAGAAGTAGGAAGTTTTCAAGTCATTCTTAATGCACCAACTGAACCCAATACTATTGTAGATGCTGGGAGCGATGTATCAATAATAGCAACTTCATCTGTAACTGCAAATTTCGAATTATTTGCAAATGGAAATTCAATCCTTACACAAAATAACACTACAACCTTTTCTACTAATTATACTGTCAATGAAGATTCCTATTTTGAATTAGTTGCCATAGAACCGAATTCAGGAGATGAGGAAATAAAAAACTTTAATGTCATACTCACTCCTAATCCACAAGAATTACCGGTGCCTAATGGTATGAGTGATGGTATTAACTGGAATGAAAATAACCCTTCTGAAGCAACACTAGTTCTCTATGCTCCAAACAAAGAATTTGTTCATATAATTGGAAATTTCAACAATACTAATTGGGTACTCTCCAATTCAAACCTCTTAAATAAAGATACCAATCAAGATCGTTTTTGGATTACTTTAACCAATCTTGATAATGGCGACCCAAATATACTTTTTCAATATTTAGTCGATGCAGAAATTACTGTTGCCGACCCCTACTCTACCTATGTGTTAAATGATTTTGATGATGACTACATTCCTGAAACTACATTTCCTAATATTCCTGACTATCCTAGTGATAAAACGAGTTATGCTGTTTCTTGGTTTAATATAGATGAAACTGCTTACGATTGGCAAATAACAGATTTTGAAAGACCCCAACAAGAAGATTTGGTAATCTATGAAATGCTTATACGAGATTTTGTAGGATTTCATAGCTACGAAGCTGTAATGAACCATCTAAACTACTTAGAACGACTTAATATAAACGTCATTGAATTAATGCCTGTAAGTGAATTTGATGGAAACATTAGCTGGGGCTATAACCCTGGTTTTCATATGGCATTAGATAAATATTATGGTGATAAAAATAGTTTTAAAGCTTTTGTTGATGAATGTCATTCAAGAGGAATTGCTGTAATACTTGATGTTGTTTATAACCATGCTACAGGTCAAAACCCTTATTATAGAATGTGGAATGATTGTAATGGTTGTTATGGAGGACAAGCAACTTCAGAAAATCCAATTTTTAATGTTGAAGATCCAAATACATCCTTTCAATTCTTTAACGATATTAATCACGAATCTAGTGCCACACAAGACTATGTAGATAGGCTTAATGAATATTGGCTAAGCGAATTCAATATTGATGGCTACCGATTTGATTTCACAAAAGGATTTACCAATACTGTTGGTGACGGAGGCAATTATGACCCTTCAAGAATTTCAATTTTGAAAAGAATGTATGATGAAATTAGAGAAATAGACCCAACCGCTTACGTGATATTAGAACATTTTGCCCCTAATTCTGAAGAAACCGAACTTATTGAATATAGAGCAACTGGAGACCCTCAAGAACCAGAAATGCTAGTATGGAGTAATCATAATCATAATTACAATGAAGCAACAATGGGTTTTAATACAAACTCAGATTTTTCCTGGATATCCTATTTAAATAGAGGTTGGGAAACCCCCTCTAGTGTTGGGTATATGGAAAGCCATGATGAAGAACGATTAAACTATAAAAATCAGGAGTATGGCAATGAAAATTCAGAATATAACATCAAAGACTTAGAAATTGCTCTTGACAGGTTGGAACTAGCTGGAGCCTTTTATTTTACAATACCAGGACCTAAAATGATATGGCAGTTTGGTGAGCTAGGGTATGATTATAGTATTAACTATTGCCAGAACGGAACTATAAATTCTGATTGTAGAGTAGATCCAAAACCTATTGCCTGGCACGAAGATTACCATAACAATACTGAACGAACAGATGTTTATAATATTTGGAGACAATTTATTGGCATTAAATTAACTGAACCCATTTTTAAAACCAATAATTTCACTTTAGATGTAGGAAATACTAATGGATTAAAAAAAATACAATTAGAAGACCCAAACGCCAATGGCAATGAAATTAAATATGTTACTATTTTGGGGAACTTCGATATTGTAGAAAAAGAAATAAACCCACAATTTCAAGAAAATGGATCTTGGTACAATATGATTGATGGTAGTGAGATCACAGTCGTAAATGTAAATGACCCAATATTACTTCAACCTGGAGAATACCTATTATATGCTAATGAAGTTTCACATTTAAACAATCCTGATTTTAATGTAGATGAATTAATAGTATACCCAAATCCCTCTAAGTCAATAATTCAATTCAATAAAAATATAGATGAAATATTTATTTATAGTGTAATGGGTAAATTAATTCAAATTTTTACTAATTATTCTGCAAATGAATCAATCTCGATCAATCATCTAAAATCCGGATTGTATTTTATTGAAGGGAAAGTAGATGATAAAATCTATAACCTGAAAATCATAAAAAACTAATAAAAAAATACGTGTTTATACGCATAGTTTTTTTAATATCTCAATGTATCTTTGATAAAAATCTAGTTATTCTTTTAATCTATTTTTTGTGGGGATATGAAAATTAGGTTAACCATTATTAGAATTGACTAAATTAATTATTCTGTAAGCGTTTCAATTGTATTGAAACGCTTACTTACTATATCATACTACTTAAAGTTAGCGATTCCTTCTTGAAGCCAAGCTTTATATTCCTCAACATCTGGACTATATCCAATTGCATCTATCAAATTATTTTCATCATGATCCATCAACACATAATAGGGTTGTGCATTTGCTTGGTATTGTTTTATTTGAAAATCACTCCATTTGTTACCTATTGATTTAATTCGCTTGCCTGTAGTTTCACTTGTATATTGATCTTCTTTTGGAAGGTTTCGCTTATCATCTACATAAAGAGATATAAGTACGATCTCATTATTTAAGATTCCTAGAATATGCGGACTTGCCCAAACTCGCTCTTCCATTTTTCTGCAATTCACACAGGCGTATCCTGTAAAATCAACAAGTATCGGTTTGTTTACTTTTTTGGCATAAGCCAATCCTGTTTCATAGTCATTAAAAGCTATAATATCATGAGGTCCTAATTCTGCTCCTTCCGGTAGTCCACTCTCATTAGATTTAAACCCTCCACTAGCTAATTTAGTATAACCAACTCCATAAGGTGCTTCACTGTAATTTAATGGTGGTGGGAATCCGCTAATCAATTTTAAAGGCGCCCCCCAAAGACCTGGAATCAAATAAATGGTAAATGCTAATGTGACTAAGCCCATTGATAATCTACCTACCGAAATATGATCCTCGGACCCATCGTGTGGAAGTTTTATTTTTCCGAAGAGATATAAAGCTAAAGATCCAAAAACTGCAATCCAAATCGCTAGAAACATCTCTCTTTCCAACCAATGTAACTGTAATACCAAATCTGCATTCGATAAGAATTTAAAGGCCAATGCCAATTCTAAGAATCCAAGGAATACTTTTACGGTATTCAACCAGCCACCACTTTTAGGAAGTGAATTAAGCCAGCCTGGGAACATAGCAAATAATGCAAAGGGCAATGCGATGGCTAATGAAAAGCCAAACATTCCTATAATGGGGGCAATGCCTCCTTTTGAAGCCGATTCAACCAATAAGGTTCCCACTATTGGACCCGTGCAAGAAAAGGATACAATTGCTAAGGCTAATGCCATAAAGAATATTCCTATAATTCCTCCTCGGTCTGCCTGACTATCAACTTTGTTCGCCCAGGATTGTGGCAAATTAATTTCAAATGCACCCAAAAACGAAACTGCAAAAACAATCAATAAGAGGAAGAAAATAACATTAAACCAAACATTTGTCGATAAAGCATTAAGGGCATCTGCTCCAAAAATTCCGACAATTACAGAGCCTAGAATAACATAGATTACAATAATAAAAAAACCATAGATAATTGCATTCTTAATTCCTGCTTGACGTGTTTTACTTTGCTTTGTAAAAAAGCTCACAGTCAAAGGAATCATGGGGAATACACAAGGGGTTAACAGGGCAGCAAATCCCGAAAGAAAGGCTATAAAGAATATGGCCCAAAGCCCTTTGGTTTCAGAATCTTTCTGAGATTTTGTCACAGACGAATTGTCTATTTGCTGGTCCTTTTTTTCAGTATCATCTTGAGCAGTATACGCTTCAAAGTCATCATAATTATCTATAAATTCAACCTTATTCGAAACCAGATCAAATACGATATAGCGCTCTTCATTTAAACAAACCTCAATACATACCTGGTAAAAAAGTTCTGCTTTTATCACTTTAACATCTGGTGATGATAGCTTTATTTTTTGGGTTAATACAGCAATCTCCGTAAAATAAACCTCATCGAATCCCCATACATCACTAAATTCTCTATGGGTTTCACTTTCTTCTAATGGCCCTTCCAGTGTCAACTCTTTATCGAGATTCCAAAAATCTAATGATAAGGGTATGGGACCTATTCCTTCAACAGGAGTGTGCTGAGAATACACATGCCAATCGGTGTCTATAAAACCGGTGATCGATAATTCGTAATCGGTGTCACTTTCTTTTGTTATGCTACCTTCCCAAACCAATGGGTTTTTTATATCGATTGAATTCTGACCTCCAATAGACGTTATATCTTGAGCAAAGCCTGCTAAAACAATCCCAAATAGAGAAATTAAAAAAAGTAATTTTTTCATGTGCTAAATTTCTTTCAATGTAATTCTTAATATATCCTTTGTGTTACTATTTACTTTAAACCGTTCATCCATCCGCATTCCAATTAGCCAAACAATCTCATCAGCAGTACAAAGCAACCAGCAATTTTCTTTAGCCAACAAAGATAGCTTTTCATCTTTAAAAAACTTACT
>Ga0164313_10000516_pt1 | contig 31432 bp, 27 predicted proteins | sample GuaBasSedimGuay4_FD_113735 | JGI IMG/M metagenome (GOLD analysis project Ga0164313, IMG submission 113735) | Subseafloor sediment microbial communities from Guaymas Basin, Gulf of California, Mexico - Guay4, Core 4569-4, 0-3 cm | ecosystem: Environmental > Aquatic > Marine > Hydrothermal vents... | reverse complement strand
TCTAAACAATCTTCTACGGTAATGCGTGCCATTTTAAATCCTGTAAGGTGTTAGGCGGAACCGGTTATTTTAACCACTTCCGAGCTGCTGTGCCAGATGCTTGTAATCCTTATTTATTTTATGTGATCGTCGCATACGGTGATCATTGATGATTGAGGCCAGTTCTTCAAGTGCCATGTCAAAGTTATCGTTAACCACTAACTGGTCGAATTCCGCCCAGTGAGAGATTTCAGTACGGGCGTCCCGCATCCTTCTTTGTATCACGTCGTTACTGTCCTGCCCGCGCCCTGTAAGCCTTGTACGTAAGGTTTCGAGCGATGGCGGGATGATGAAAATGGCACAACACTGCGGGAAAGCTGTACGGACCTGGCGGGCGCCCTGCCAGTCAATTTCCAGGATGACGTCACGGTCCTGTTCAAGCTGTGCTGCAACAGAATGACGGTTGGTACCATAGAAATGATCAAATACCCGGGCGTGCTCCATGAAGTCACCAGCGTCTTCCATCTGCCTGAAATCTGCCTCGGAAACGAAATGATAGTGGCCGCCATCGTTCTCGCCGGGCCGTGGTTGGCGTGTTGTGTGGGAAATTGAAAGCACCAGGCGTGGGTCACGTCTAAGCAAGGCATTGACCAGGCTGGTCTTGCCGCCACCGGATGGTGCGGAAATGATGAACAGATCACCACGGCCATTTTTCTCTACCGGTCGCTCCGGTTCATTCGACATTCTGGACCTGCTCACGCATTTGTTCGATCAGAACTTTCAAATCAACAGCTGCCTTTGAAGTGCGTGGATCAACCGATTTCGAGCTGAGGGTATTGGATTCACGATTAAATTCCTGCATCAGGAAATCCAGTCGACGGCCGACTGGCTCGGTCAAATCGAGCACGCGGTAGGCTTCTTTTACGTGTGCATCCAGTCTGTCCAGTTCTTCATCCACATCAATTTTCTGTGCCAGGAATGCAACTTCCTGCTCAATCCGACCGGGCTCAAGCGGTTGTTTCAAGTCTGCCACACGGTCCAGCATGCGTTGTTTAAGTGCCGACCTGATTTCCGGTAGCCATGTTTTGACCTGCTGCGTCAATTCAGCGACACCCTGCAGGCGTTCACGTATGGCATTGGCCATCTCTTCACCTTCGCGTCCACGTCCCGCCTGCAATTCCTGTACGCCCTCGACCAGTAATTCCATCGCGGCCGCCCGTAACGGGGCAGGGTCGGGTCTCTGTTCTTCAATTAAACCCGGCCAGTTGAGCAGCTTGTTGGTGTCAACCTGCTGATCAACAGCGGCAAGGCCAGCCAGTTCCTTTTGCACAGCAAGCAGTTCCCGTGCCAGTGACAGGTTGAGTTTCAGCCCGCTGCCGGTTGCGCCCGCGGCCTCGCTGAAGCGTAAGGTCGCATCAATTTTGCCACGGCTGAGATATTGCCCCAGGCACTTCCTGATATCTGCCTCCAGGGGGCGGAATTCTTCCGGCAAGCGCAGGCCGAACTCAAGATAACGGTGGTTAACAGAACGCATTTCCCAACTTAAACGACCAAAATCAAATTGGCGCTCAACCCGGGCGAAACCGGTCATGCTTCGAATCATTGCTTTTTTCCAAATTAAAGGCGGTGACGCAATATTAACAGGGTAATTTAGACTAAAATAGCGGTCTTTATGAATAACAGGATCAGTCAATGAGACCCAGTGGCAGACAATTAGACGAGTTACGCGAGCTTACCATCACACGCAATTACACTTGCCATGCAGAAGGCTCGGTTTTGATCGCCTGTGGCAACACCAAGGTGCTGTGTACCGCCTCGGTTGAAAGCCGCGTGCCACCTTTTTTGCGCGGTCGCGGTGAAGGCTGGGTGACGGCTGAATACGGCATGTTACCGAGATCGACCGGGTCGCGTATGCGCAGGGAGGCGTCCTCTGGTAAGCAGGGTGGCCGGACGCTCGAGATCCAGCGTTTGATTGGCCGGTCATTGCGGGCAGTGGTTGATCGTGCTGCGCTGGGCGAACATACCATTACGGTTGATTGCGATGTGATACAGGCTGATGGTGGAACCCGCACTGCATCGATTACCGGCGCCTACGTGGCATTGGTTGATGCCTGCCGGTGGATGCTGGCCAATGGCAAAATCAAGAAAAACCCAGTGCATGGGCAGGTTGCTGCCGTGTCTGTTGGAATCTATAAAAACACCCCGGTACTGGACCTGGATTACCCCGAAGATTCCAGCGCGGAAACGGATATGAACGTTGTGATGAACGATGGCGGTGGTTTCATCGAGTTGCAGGGTACTGCCGAGGGTCATGCTTTTCGTAAAGATGAACTGGATCAACTACTGGTACTGGCGGATAAAGGTATCAAAGAGTTGCTGGAAGCGCAGTCAGTCGCATTGTCTGAGCAGTGAAACTGACTGAGTTTGTTTTGGCCAGCGGCAACCGCGGTAAGCTAAGGGAGATATCCGCTATGCTTGCCCCTTTGGGGCTTGTTGTTCATCCGCAAAGTGACTGGAAGGTTCCTGAGGCGGAAGAAACCGCTTCAACATTTATTGAAAATGCACTGGAAAAGGCCCGTAATGCGGCCCGGCATACTGGTTTGCCATCGCTCGCCGATGATTCCGGATTGGTTGTGCCTGCATTAAAAGGTGAGCCTGGTATCTATTCAGCGCGTTATGCCGGAGAAGATGCGGGTGACCAGGCGAATATGCATAAATTACTCGCAACCCTCGAGCAGCAGCCTGGCATTGACCGCCAAGCTTATTTCTATTGTGCCATGGTATTGGTCGATACGGCTGATGATCCTGCGCCACTGGTGGCAACAGCACGCTGGCACGGGGAGATTCTACACTCGATGCGGGGCGATGGCGGTTTTGGCTACGACCCGATATTCGGGGTCAGGGGATCGCAATTGTCGGCGGCTGAAATGAGTTCTGAACAGAAGCACCGGCTTAGCCATCGTGGTCAGGCCTTGAAAGAACTTGTGAGGCAGTTGCACGAACGGGATGGCGCTTGCTGAAAACCCCGCCATTGAGTGCCCCACCATTGAGCGTGTATGTACACATGCCCTGGTGTGTACGCAAATGTCCCTATTGTGATTTCAACTCACATGTTGCACCGGCGACATTTCCTGCCGAGGCATATATCGAAGCACTGATTGCAGACCTTGAGCATGACCTGCCCCTGGTTTGGGGCCGGCCCGTGGGTAGTGTTTATTTTGGCGGCGGTACACCCAGTTTGTTCTCAGCCAGCCATATCGCCACGTTTCTGTCTGCGTTACGGGCACGGTTGGATCTCAGGCCTGATGTGGAAATTACGCTGGAGGCAAATCCGGGTACGGTGGAGCACGATAGTTTCAGTGCGTATAAACAAGCCGGTATCAACCGGGTCTCGTTGGGTGTGCAAAGTTTTTCCGATGAGTTGTTGAAAAGAGTTGGTCGTATTCACGGCCGCGATGAAATTGACAATGCCCTGCAGTCATTGCGTGCGGCGGGAATTACCAACTTCAATATCGACCTGATGTATGCCTTGCCCGGGCAGAGTGCGGCCCAATCCCAATATGACGTGGAACAGGCTATTAACGCCGAACCTGCACATATTTCTTTTTACCAGTTAACCATTGAACCCAATACTGCATTTGCAGCACAGCCACCCGGGTTACCGGTGGATGATGCGGCCTGGGATATGCACCAGGCGGGTCTGGAGTTACTCGAAACTGCCGGTTATGGGCAGTATGAGATATCGGCGTTTGCGCAAGCAGGAATGCACAGTCGCCACAATATGAACTATTGGCGCTATGGTGATTTTCTTGCCATCGGCGCAGGGGCACACGGAAAAGTGACATTGCCGGCTGATGGCTCGATCCAGCGTTATGCCAAGCATCGTCATCCTAAGCGCTACATGCAGAGCCTGGAAGGTGGTGGGTGGTGCGCGGAAAAGCGTATGCTGACGGATGAAGAACGTGTGTTTGAGTTCTTTCTTAACCAGTTAAGACTGAAGCAGGGCGTAAATATCGATGATTTTGAGCCACGTACCGGTCAGCACTGGGAAGTGGTTGAAGCCCGGGTGCAAAAAGCGATCGATTCAGACCTGTTGGAGATTGTCGATAAGCGTCTCAGCCCAACCCCTCTGGGTTGGAGGTTCGTTAATGATGTTCAACAGATGTTTCTACCGTGAAATCCCTGTTAGATTATCTTGCAAATTGGCTGGAGCATCGTTAAAATTGCCGGCTCTTTAGACCAAACGTATACCGGAACATGTGATGAAAGCTGACATTCACCCAGAATATCGTGAAGTGGTTTTTCAGGATTTATCTTCTGATTTTAAAATCCTGACCCGCTCCACCGTAAACAGTAAAGAAACCATTAAATGGGAAGATGGTAATGAGTATCCGCTGATTAAAGTGGAAGTCTCAAGTGCATCTCACCCTTTTTATACCGGCAAACACAAGTTAATGGATACTGGTGGTCGTGTAGACCGCTTTAAGCGCCGTTACAACAAGTAAGCCTGATATAGATCAAGAAAGCCCGAATCGGCGTGCCGTTTCGGGCTTTTTGCTGTGTGGTCATTGGAATATTGCACGGACAGTGTGAGATAATTGCAGGCAGATAAAGAACCCATTCAATTTAACTACCAACAAATTTAAAAGGGAGCACATCGTGTCCGATCCTCGCGTGATTATCACAGACGAAAGCACTGGCAAGAGCCTTGAATTACCCGTTATCAAGGGAACAGAAGGCGAACCCACCCTGGTCATCAAATCCCTGCCTTCAACGCTGGGCTACTTCACTTACGACCCGGGCTTTACAGCAACCGCCAGTTGTACCAGTAGCATCACCTTTATTGATGGCGGAAAAGGTATTTTGCGTTACCGCGGTTATCCGATCGAACAACTGGCAGAAAATAGTGACTTTCTTGAAGTGGCTTATCTGTTGCTTGAAGGCGAGTTGCCTAACGGTGATGAACTGGTCGAGTTTAACCGTGACATCACCAATCACACCATGATTCATGAAAAGCTGAATACCTTTATTTCCGGTTTTCACTATGATGCACACCCGATGGCCATGATGGCCGGCGTGGTTGGCTCCCTGTCTGCTTTTTATCACGACAAAATGGATATGGACAACCCCAAGCACCGGATGCTGGCTGCCAAACGCATGATCGCCAAGATGCCGACCATCGCAGCAGCCTGTTACCGGCATCATATGGGTTGGCCAAAGGCCTTTCCAAAGAATTCACTGAACTTCACTGAGCGCTACCTGCAAATGATGTTCTCGGTGCCTTCCGAAACCTATGAGATCAGTCCTGTTGCGGCCAAGGCATTAAATCTGCTGTTTATATTGCATGCAGATCATGAACAGAATGCCAGCACCTCAACGGTAAGGCTGGTGGCTTCAACCGGTGCAAATCCATATGCATGTGTTGCTGCAGGTATATCAGCTTTGTGGGGGCCGGCGCATGGCGGAGCCAATGAAGCCGTGTTGGAGATGCTCGATGAAATCGGCGATGTTTCCCGTGTAGATCAATATATTGCCAAGGCCAAAGACCGGGATGATCCTTTCCGCCTGATGGGTTTCGGCCATCGTGTTTACAAGAACTATGATCCCCGTGCCTCAATCATACGTAAGGCTGCCTACGAAGTTCTGGAAGACCTGGGTACCGACGATCCAATGATGGATCTGGCCATGGAACTGGAGCGGATTGCATTGGAAGACGAGTACTTCGTGTCCAAGAAACTGTATCCGAATGTCGATTTCTATTCCGGAATCATCTACAAGGCGCTCGGTATTCCGAGAAGCATGTTCACGGTCATGTTCGCGATTGCAAGGACAGTCGGCTGGGTGTCCCAGTGGCTGGAGCAGGAGGATACGCCTACGCCTATCGGTCGTCCTCGCCAGGTATACAATGGTCCGGGTGAACGACAGTACGTACAGGTAGATGATCGGTAAATTATAGAATACCGGGCCTAAACGCCGGCTTATACGCCGGCCAGCAGGCACTCTACCTCAGTTAATGGCGCCCGTTTTTGCGGGCGCCCGTCTATCGGGCTGGACGGTGTCTGGCTTGGTTTCTTGTTGCTCATGTTGAATGAGCACTAGTGGAATGTTTCTCAAAAGCTATCGTATGGATCTTCTTCCGTGCTGACATCAGAATCATCTCCTTCTACTGCATCTTCCATCGACGGAAGGCTTCCTGTCTCGAATACTTCCATAACTGCGGTAGTGTTTTCAAGTCTTGCGAGCAATCCGGTCACCGGATCAATGCGGGCCTGGGTGATACCTTCTGGTATTTCCAGGGCATCATCGGGCACATTCCGAAGGGCCACACGCATGTAATTAATCCAGATTGGCAGTGCTGCTTTTCCGCCTACTTCGTAGCGCCCCAGCGGTTCGTGGCTGTCAAAACCCACCCAGACCGAGGTGACGACTTCACTGTTGTAACCGGAAAACCACGCATCACGTTGCTCATTGGTCGTGCCGGTCTTTCCCGCCAGGTCGTTGCGGCCCAGCGCCATGGCCTTTTTGCCCGTACCTCTGCGCACCACATCCATCATCATAGAGCGGATCAGGAAAGCATTCTGTTCGCTGATAACACGCCGGGCAGGCGATATTCTGGCAACAACATCACGGACTTCGGCGGCCTCTTGCTGCGTAACCTGCAGGTCAGTTTCGCTCTCAAGCTGTAATGGTCTGAAGCTTGGCTGCTTCAGCTCAGCAATAGCAGGCTCAAGCTCAGGCTCGACTATATCGTCACAGTCCTGACATACCACCTGGGGACTGGCGGCCACCACGACCGTACCTTTTGCATCCACTACGCGTTCGATAAAATAGGGATCAATCAGGTGGCCACCATTGGCGAATACTGCGTATCCTCTCGCGATACTGAGTGGCTTGAGCGACGCGCTTCCTAACGCCATGGACAGGTTATCCGGCAACTCTGCAGGGTCAAAGCCAAACTGGCTGATATATTGAGTCGCGTAAGGAATTCCGATATCCCGGAGTAGCCTGATCGAAACGAGGTTGCGTGAATTGACCATGGCTTCGCGCAGCCTTGTTGGCCCAAAAAACTTCTCGCTGTAATTCTGAGGTTTCCAGTCTCTTTCAAGTTCGGCATCACTGAAAACGATCGGTGCATCGTTAACAATGCTCGCGGTCGTTTTGCCTTTTGCCAGAGCGGATGAATAGATAAAAGGCTTGAAGCCTGATCCCGGTTGTCGCCGGCTTTGGGTAACGCGGTTAAATTTGCTGCGTGCATAATCATAACCACCAACCAGCGCTTTAATACTGCCATCGTGTGGGCTAAGAGAAATCAGCAGGGCTTCTGTTTCGGGTAGTTGGGCCAGTTGCCGCTGTCCACTGTCACCGATATGGGTACGGATGATATCGCCCTGTTTCAGTACATCCATAACGCTTTTCGGGTCAAAGCCAACCCGGTCGCGGCTGATAAACTTTTTTGCCCATAGCATATTCTCGAGGGACAGGGCGATGGTCTGGCCATCGGCCTGGTAAATTAGTGTAATTTCTTCATCCACCTCAATCACCAGTCCCGGTACCATTCCGGCGACTGGTTTGTATGGCCGCAGGATTTCGTCCCAATCACTTGTTGTGTCACTGTCGCCAAGCTTGAAGTGTGCTTCTGCACCGCGGTAGCCATGTCTGCGGTCGTACTCCTCAAGACCATCGGTAACTGCCTGGTTAGCAACGGTCTGGAAGTTGGAGTTGATGGTTGTATAAACCTCATAACCGCCCGTGTAGGCGGCCTGCCCAAAGCGTGCCAGCATGTCTTTGCGGACCATTTCAGCCAGGTAGGGTGCGGAAACTTCGGTGGTGGCACCGTGGTAAAAGGCCGTATTTCTCTCGCTTTTTGCTTGTTGGTATTCATTGTCGTCGATATACCCAAGCTCGAGCATACGGCCCAGAACATAGTTTCGACGGCTCATGGCACGTTCCGGCGAGGTGATCGGGTTTATTCTTGAAGGTGCTTTTGGCAGGGCCGCAAGCATGGCGCACTGGGCCAGGCTCAACTGGTCAACGGGTTTGCCGTAATACACGTCAGAGGCGGCACCTACACCGTAAGCACGGTGTCCAAGCAGGATTTTATTCAGGAATAGTTCAAGGATTTCATCCTTGGACAGTTTTCGCTCAATTTCCAGCGCGAGGAATATTTCTTTTATTTTTCGAGTGAAGGTTTTTTCCAGTGTCAGAAAAAAGTTTCGTGCCAGCATCTGTGTAATTGTGCTGCCACCAATCGACTTCTCACCGGTGGTTGCCAGTGTCCAGACTGCCCGGGTAATACCCTGGTAATCAACCCCAGGATGTTCACGAAATCGTGCGTCCTCACCGGCAATAAATGCATTCTTTAAATGCTCGGGCATTTCATCAATTCGCACCGGAATTCGACGTTTCTCACCGAAAACACTGATTAATTTAGCATCTTTTGTGTAAACACGGAGGGGTACTTGCAGTTGTACATCACGTAGTGTCTCAACGTCCGGAAGGTCTTTTGCAACAACAAGATAGGTGATAATCAGTGTTGCCAATCCCAGTACGAATGAGACTACCATTAAGCGAAAAATTAAACGAAACGCTTTTTTCACAGCATTATCCTGTTATGATTGCCTGCAGAAAATGGAATTTTAGTTGATTAATCCTTCGCCGGATAGCGGTTAGAAGGAGCAGAAGAAGATACACCGCATCGGACAGGGAAGTAACCGGTAGTGACGAGTGTTGACAACGCAACTTACCGTTAGTTTCCCCCCCTGCTTAAAAAGCAAAATCCTTTGTCGAATGTTATCGATTCTGTAATGCGGCACCAAATTGGTGTTTGTGTATTGTAGAGATTTCTGTTAAAAACGCTGTAGAAGTTAAAAACAGCTATAAGAAGTTTCACTAAACCATTGGCACAGAAAAGGATTAGGTGGGGTATTTTGAAACTGTTTGGAAAAAAAGCAGATCCAGTTATAGGACTGGACATTGGCTCGACAAGTGTACGTTTACTGCAATTGTCCAGTCATGGGTCCGGCTACCGGATCGACCACTTTGGTATTGAGCCTCTGAGTGAGGGCGTGGTGGTTGATAAAGCCGTACAGGACGTTGAAGCTATTTCGAACGCCATATCAAGGGCGGTCAAGGCTTCTGGCACCCGTGCCAAGTTCTGTGCAATTGCAGTTTCCGGTTCAGCCGTTTTCACTAAAACGATTAGTTTGCCGTCAAATCTCGCCGACGCTGATATTGAAAGCCAGGTGCAGATTGAGGCCAACCAGAACGTCCCATACCCGCTTGACGAGGTCAGCCTGGACTTTGAAGTCCTCGGGCCGTCACCACGTAACGCGGATTTGATCGATATTCTGTTGGCCGCAAGCAAAAGCGAAAATGTCGAAAGTCGTCAGGATGCAATTGATTCTGCCGGTTTAAGGGCGAAAATCGTCGACGTCGAGGCATTTGCGATTGCGAACGCATTTGAATTGATACGCAAACGTGATGGTGTGAACCGTAGCGAAGCAGTCAGTATTTTTGACATCGGTTACGACACGACCACACTGCTGGTGATTAAGGGTGGCAGGGTCATCTATACCCGCGACCACCCATTTGGAGGTCATCAGCTGCTGGAAGAAACCATGCGTCGATATGATATGACGAATGAACAGGCCAGCTTCTTTGAACGCAATGAAGAAGCGCCGGAAGATTTTGAAGAAGAGGTTTTAGAACCTTTTCAGCTGAACATCGTTCACCAGATCAGCCGCGCATTGCAGTTCTTTGCTTCCAGTAGTGAGTATTCGAATATTGGAACAATATATTTGTCCGGCGGTGTGGCATCGCTGAAGGGCCTGGCACCAATGGTGCAACAGGAACTTGGCATGACTACCCGGGTTGCTGATCCGGTAACAGGGATGGATATCGCGCAAAACGTGGCAGTCAGCGCCTTAAAGCGTAACGCTACCAACCTGATGATAGCCACGGGACTGGCTCTGAGAGGGTTTGACTGATGGCAAGAATTAATTTACTTCCCTGGAGGGAAGAACTGCGCCGGGAACGGCAGAAACGCTTCATGATGTCATTGATGATGACGGCGATCCTGGGCGTAGTGCTGGTCTTTATGGTGGGTTTGTTCTTTGACCAGAAGATTCATCATCAACAATTCAGAAATGATTTGATCAAGTCGGAGATTCGTCAGCTTGAATCCCGAATCAAGAGAATTGATGAACTGGAACGTACGCGTGCCCGGTTGATTTCCCGTAAACAGGTGATTGAAGAATTGCAGGCCAGTCGCTCCATGACCGTGGAAATGCTGGACAACCTGGCCAAGTCAATTCCGGTCGGTGTGACACTTGCAGCAGTTCGGCAACAAGGCATGACCCTGGCATTGACAGGTAGTAGCCAATCCAACGCGAGGGTTTCGGCCTATTTGCAGCAACTGGATATTAATGAGCTGTTTCTGAATCCGGAATTGAAATTCGTCAGAACCGCCAAAAAGGCGGCCAGTCCGACGGAGCCTTATCAATTCAGTATCACTGTAAAGCTTCGTCCGGCCAAATCGTCTGACGAAGAAGATGGCTTTGACGAGCCTGAAGACCTGGGGGGTGCGCCATGATACTTGACGACTTCAGAAGTGCAGATTTTTCTGATCTGGGTAGTTCGCCGGGTACCGTACGTTATACCGTGCTTACGATTGCCCTGATCCTGATCCTGGTTGCAGGTTTCTTCCTGCTGATCGATGACAAGAAAAACCAGCTGGCACAGGAAGAACAACAGGAATTGGGACTGCGGACCGATTTTGAATACAAACAACAGAAGTCTGCAAACCTGGAAGCATATGAGCAGCAGTTAGCCGATATGCATGAAATGCTGGAAACCATGTTCCGCCAGTTGCCCAGCAAGACTGAAATGGACAAATTGCTGGTGGATGTTTCACAAACTGCTCTGGCTGCCGGTATTGATGTGCAACTGTTTGAGCCACAGGCGGAAGCTTTCCGAGATTTTTACGCAGAACGCCCGATCTCTATTCGCATGCTGGGTGACTATCACCAGTTTGGCGAGTTTGTCAGCGGCGTAGCAGCCTTACCGAGGGTGGTTATTCTGACCATGCATGACATTTCTCTGACCCGCGCAAAAGCAGGACAGAGTCGCTTTGGCGATTCAGAGGGCCGTCTGATTCTTGAAGGCCGGGTCAAGACCTACCGTTATGTAGACGAAGATGAAGTGGCCCAGCGGTCAGCGGAGCAGGCGCCATGAAACAATCTACCAAACAGCTAATACGTGTTACGGCACTAGTGCCAATGATGGCCGTGATGTTGACGGCATGCAGTGAAAGCATGGATGACCTGAACAAATACATCACCACAATAAAGGAACGGCCAGCGGATCCGATACCACCGATACCACCGGTGAAAACGTACACGCCATATGAATATGCCGGTGTTGTAGGACGTGACCCTTTCCGTGCCTCTCTTAACGAGGGTAGCGATGACGAGCGTTCCAGTAATAAAAGCGGACCACAACCAAATTTTGAACGGCCCAAGGAATTCCTTGAGCGATACGAGCTGGATACGATGGCGATGGTAGGAACATTCAGAAAAGAAAGTTCTTACTGGGCATTGATCCAGGATCCCGAAGGTGAAGTACATCGCGTACCTGTCGGGGATTACATGGGTAAAAATCACGGGCAGGTAGTCCTGATTAGCGATACAGAAGTAAGTTTGAGTGAATTAATTTCGGATGGCGCGGGTGGCTGGCTTGTCAGGGAAGCCTCCATTGCCTTGGGTGAAGGATAATCCGGTCGCACATGGAAAAGTGCGACTTTGAGGGTGCAGTCATGTATAGCAAAAATGATATTAAATTAAATCGAGTACTGGCCGGCAGGTGGGGACAGTTTATGGATAGTAAAAAGACCGGAGTTCGTTTGGGTCTCGGATTGGCATTGTTGGTTTTACCGGCATTATCAGCCTGGGCAGCAACGGAAGTAACCGCAGCGCAATTCAACAGTAATGCCGGGGGTGATGTAACTATAACCCTGTCTACTGCTGGTGATGAGCCAAAAGTGAGTGTATTTGCGACGGAAAACCCGGCGCGAATCATCCTTGATTTGGCGGAGACCAATAGCCAGGTAGACGAAACCCCCGTTTCTGTAGGCGTTGGGTCAGTGCAGACGTACACAACACTGGCCGCCGGTGGCAGAACCCGCGTATTGGTGGATCTTTCCAATTCGGTCAGCTACGACTACCAGTATATAAATGGCAATGTCGTGTTATCGATTGCTGGCGGCGGGGCGGTTTCGGCTGCGCCCAGTCATAGCGGTACTGCAAAATACACGGTAACCAATGTAGATTTCCGTCGTGGTGAAGATGGCCAAAGTCGAATCATCATCGCCATGGATAAGGGTGGTGTAAATGTAGCGGTTAATTCACGTGAAGGTGGATTATCTGTAGACGTGTTTGATGCCAACCTGCCAGATGCGCTGAATCGCCGTCTTGATGTGATGGACTTCGCGACACCGGTCCAGATTATCGATGCCGGTGAGATGGGAAGTGGTGTACGTCTTGAACTTGATGTTGCCGGTTTGTATGAGCATATGGCCTACCAGTCCGGTGATGACTGGATCATTGAAGTTTCCAAACTTGCCGCCCTGGCAGTCGCTGCCGATAATGAAGTGATTGAGTTTTATAAAGAAAAAGAATATGAAGGCAGCAGGGTAACGTTTAATTTCCAGGATATCCCGGTACGCTCTGTGCTGAGTTTGATTGCAGATGTGTCCGACCTCAACGTTGTGGTTGCTGACAACGTAAGTGGAAACCTGACACTCAGGCTGACCAATGTGCCTTGGGATCAGGCCCTGGACATTGTGCTCGATGCCCGCAATCTGGATATGCGTGAAAATGGTAATGTCATCTGGATTGCACCGACTGCTGATATTGCTGCCCGTGAGCAACAATTGCTGCAAGCGTTCCAGGATCGTAAGGAACTGGAACCTCTGGCAACCGCGCTGATTAGCGTCAGTTACGCTTCGGCTGAAGATTTGAAGACCTTGATCACCGAAGCTTCAACCGGAGTCGGCCAGCAAGGTGGTGATAACGGTTTACTTTCTGATCGTGGCTCTGTTGCGATAGATGCAAGAACCAACACATTATTGGTCACCGATACACCGGATAGAATCGAAGCCATTCAAAAGCTTATTCTTGACCTTGACCGCCCTGTCAGGCAGGTACAGATTGAATCCCGAATCGTGATTGCAAACAGTGAGTTTGCCCATGAGTTGGGTGTGCGATTTGGTGTAACTGCGTGGCATTCCGGTAGTAACTATGCCGGTTTGGCCGGTAATGGCCCGGGTGCTGATCTGGTTAATCCAGCCATTGATCCGACAGATGATGGCTCGATAACATTGCCAGGCTTCCCGGATCGATATAACGTCAACCTTCCGGCATCAGCCAGCGCCGCCAGCATTGGTTTGTCGTTCCTGGCCGGAAATGTTTTACTGGACCTGGAACTTTCCGCACTGGAAGCTGAAGGTGAAGGTGAGATTATCTCGACGCCACGTATTGTGACTGCCAACCAGCATGAAGCATTCATTCAGCAGGGTGTGGAAATACCTTATGAGCAGGCTGCATCCTCTGGTGCGACGGCGGTTCAGTTTAAGGAAGCCGTACTCGAACTGCGTGTCACGCCTTTAATTACGCCGGATAACCGTATACAACTTGAACTGGAAATCAAGCAGGATTCGGTAGGTGAGATATTCCAGACCGGCCGAGGTGGTTCGGTACCTTCAATCGATACACGCGAACTGGCGACCTCGGTACTGGTTCGAAATGGTGAGACGGTTGTGCTTGGCGGCATCTTCCAGGATGCACGTACACGCAATGAAGACAGGGTTCCATACCTGAGCAGCATTCCCGGTATTGGTAATCTGTTCAAACGTAAGGCCAATGAAACCCGGAAACGCGAGTTACTGGTATTTGTAACGCCAACGATTGTAGAAGATCGCCCCCAGGTGAACTAAGTCGCGTAAATATGCGTATCCTGAAAGCCCGGGCATTGCCCGGGCTTTTTTGTTTATCATAGTGTCATATGAATCCGGTATTTTCATTTAAACGCGGAACCACGCCGTTATTGGTCAGCATTCCCCATGCAGGTGTGCATGTGCCCCGGTCTGTCAATGATCGCTTGACCCCGGAGGCTCTCCATTTACCGGACACCGACTGGTTTGTAGATCGTGTTTATCAGTGGGTGGCAGAAAAAGGTGGTGGATTGTTGATTGCCAACTATTCCCGCTATGTTATCGACCTGAACCGGCCCCCTGATGATGGCGCACTGTATGCGGGTACCGGTACTGGCTTGCTGCCGGAGCTGGCGTTTGATGGTAAGGTATTGTATCAAAAAGGAATAAAACCAGGTGAAGATGAGGCCGGCAAACGTTTAAAGCAATATTGGATGCCTTATCATGAGAAACTCCGTGCCGAACTGGCGGAACTTAAACATCGTTTCGGACACGCTGTTTTGCTGGATGCTCATTCAATTCTAAGTGAGGTTCCGAGGTTATTTGACGGTACGCTGCATGATTTGAATCTTGGCAGCTTTCAGGGTGCCAGCGCAGATCCCGGACTGGTTTCCAAATGCATGACCGCACTTGGCACCGACCCGCATTTTTCCCTGGTTCTCAATGGCCGGTTCAAGGGTGGCTACATTACCCGGAACTATGGTTGTCCCGGCAATGGTATCCACGCGCTGCAACTGGAAATGGCACAATCCACCTACATGGTTGAAGAACCACCCACCTACGACGAAAGACGTGCGGGAAAGTTGGTGCCGGTGTTGCAAAACCTTGTTGATACCCTGATTAACTGGACCCCGACAGGTGAATAAGAAAAAAATATTCTGCAAGACACTTTTACATGGAAAGCAATGGCGCCATGATGCCATTTTAAGCCTTGACCCGGCCGGTCTTATCACCGGAATCGAAGATGGGTCGGAACAGGATGCGCATGACTGTATTGCTGGAATTGTCGTTCCAGGAATGCCAAATGCACACAGCCACGCATTTCAGCGAGCGATTGCTGGTCACACCGGCCCCGGGGGCATGCATCAGGACAGCTTCTGGAGTTGGCGGGAAGCCATGTACCGCTGTGCCAACCGAATTTCACCTGATCAGTTTGCAGCAGTCGCTACCGGCGTGTTTGTTGATATGTTGAAGGCCGGTTATACCTCTTGTGCAGAATTTCATTACGTCCATCATCAAGCTGATGGCAGCATTTTTCCCAGCCTTGCAGAGATGAGTGAGCAGCTTATAAAGGCGGCGTCAGACAGTGGTATTGCAATGACGCTATTGCCGGTGTTGTATTGCAGTGCAGGTTTAGGTGAAGTCGGGGTTGCCGAGCAACAGCGGAGGTTTGCGAATACAGCCGATCAGTACTTGCGACTATTGGAAGGTTGTCAAAAGTCTGTTTCACACAAATCGTTGTTTACACTGGGTATTGCGCCACATTCTTTGCGTGCAGTACCAGGTGAAATCTTACACGAAGTCCTGCAGGCCTGGCCGGACCAGCATTGCCCTGTGCACATTCACATCGCTGAGCAACCAGCTGAAGTAGCAAGCTGCCTGGAACATCTGGGCGCCAGGCCGGTTGAGTGGTTACTGGAAAACTTCCCTGTCGATAAGCGCTGGTGCCTGGTGCATGCTACCCATCTTTCCGACCGGGAGGTGGGATTGGCTACGGCAAGCGGCGCGACGGCAGGGCTGTGTCCGACAACTGAAGCGGATCTGGGTGACGGTGTATTCAGAACCGCAGACTGGTTGAAAGCAGGTGGGCGGATCGCTGTGGGCTCTGACAGTAATGTGCGGATTTCAATTGCTGAAGAACTACGTTTACTTGAATACAACGAACGCCTGGGTAGCGGACAGCGTAATGTGCTGACCGATCCCGAGCTTACCTGTGGCAGTTATTTGTATCAACATGCGTCAAAGGGCGGCGGGATAGCGCTTGGCCAACCCGTGGGAGTTTTGGATATAGGTTATCGGGCAGACCTGTTGGTGCTGAATGATGCCCATGAGTTACTGACAGGACGACAACCTGATGTGGCAATGGATAGCTGGATATTTGCCGGCGATCAGGCAATGATCAAATCTGTCTGGGTCGCAGGCCGATGTGTTATCAGGCATGGTAGACATTCGCAGGAGGAGTCTATACGGGCAGCCTCGGCCAACGCAATTTCGGAATTGAATGCACCATGAGCACAGTGCCATATTCAGCTGCTACTGAACGGAACAGGCAACCCATTCTGGACCAGTTAACTGAGTTATTACCCAAGAAAGGACTGATATTGGAGATTGGCTCCGGTACTGGTCAGCACGCCGTATTTTTTACCCGGCACCTGGCGGAAATTCAATGGCAACCCACTGACAGGGCTGAAAATCTGGCTGGGCTTGAACTCCAGTTCGCCGCAAACGGCAATCCGCGCATACACAAGCCAATAAAACTGGATGTACTGAAAGATCCCTGGCCTGAAAGGTCCTTTGAGGCGGCATTTTCCGCTAATACTGCACACATCATGCCGTGGGAGGCTGTGCAAGCCATGTTCGCCGGTGTAGCCAAACATCTTTTATCTGACGCCCGCTTTTGTCTTTATGGACCATTTAATATAAATGGTGCTTATACATCTCCGGGAAACGAACAATTTGATGCGAGTTTACGCCGGCAAGACCTGCAAATGGGTATCCGTGATATGTCCGCTGTTGAGTCTTTGTCCAACAGCCATCAAATGTACCTGGAAAGAACGATCGCTATGCCAGCCAATAATTTTATATTGGTGTTTTCTAAGAAATGAATTGAAATAATATGTGGTTAAAGGTTTTTACGTCGCGCCCGGTGTAACAGTTTTCCGTCATGGGCATCCCGTTTGAATTCACCGGGAAACTCAATGACGGCCAGTGTTCCGGTGGCCATCCCGTTAATTGCCGCCGCTTGCTCAGGCTGTAGAATACTGATCAGCAGACCTTCAAAACCCGGGTTATGCCCCACCATTAACAATCGCTCACTGTAACTGAACGCATCTTCCATCAGGGTGCAGAGCATGTTCAGCGAGGCACCATACATGGAGTCAACGTAGTCGGTGACTGAAAGTAATTGTGGCCAATGGGTCAGAAATGGCGCGAGTGTTTGCCGGGTACGTTTTGCAGGTGAGCACAGCACGGTATCAGGTACGGGCAAAGTTTCGATCGCCCATTCCGAAACGGTCTGCGCATCGCGGACACCAATTTCACTAAGTTTGCGGGAAAAATCGTTGCCCAGCGGGTTCCAGGGTTCAGACTCTGCATGGCGTAATAAATATAGTTGCTTCATTATTGTTTTATGACCCTTGATTGTCCCTTATGTGTTGATCATTTCAGCGTGCTGTTGGCACTGCCCGTGCCGAAAGCAATCCACCACGTGGTCATTTACAAGGCCGGCCGCCTGCATTAAAGCATAACAGGTGGTTGCACCAACAAAACGGAAGCCGGCGATTTTCAAACGTTTGCTCAGAGCAGTCGACTCTGCGGTACTGGCAGGAAGATCTTGCAATCGGGTCCAGTGGTTGAGTACGGGTGTGCCATCAACGGTTTCCCAGATCAGCTGATCCAAAGTCTTGCCCTGGTCCCACAGGGCGACGATACGCCGGGCGTTGTTGATGGTGGATTCGATTTTGCCCCGATGCCTGACGATGCTGGCATCGGCCATCAATTCGTCGACCTTTCTGCCGTCATAGCCTGCAACCAGCTGTATATCAAAATCGGAAAACAGGCGGCGGTAACCTTCACGCTTATTCAATATGGTCAACCAGCTTAGCCCCGCCTGCGCACCTTCGAGGGTCAGCATTTCAAACAGGCTTTGTTCGTCGTGTTGCGGTACCCCCCACTCCTGGTCGTGGTAAGCAATATTAAGGGCATGCTCACCGGGCCATGAGCATCTTGGTCTGACGGTGTTGGGGTCGGTGCCGTGTTCGTTCGTCGCCATTTTTATTAATAATGCAGCCTTATCGCTCATCAGCATATAATACTGGCCATCTCACTGAGTTCACCAGTGATATTTCAAGGAAACATGAATGAAACAGAACCAAGCTGGCGAGGTTATATACCGCAAAAATTACACGGCCTACCCGTGGAATGTTATGCGGCTGGATTTGCATTTTGATATTGGAACAGAAACGACAACCGTACATGCGGAGATGGAGTTTCAACTGAAAGATGATGACCAGGGCCCGCAAGACATCATTCTCAATGGTAGCAACCTGCAATTAGTGTCGCTGACACTTAACCACCGCACTCTTGATGAAAATGACTACACCGTAGATGGTGAAAAACTGACAATCAGTAACGCACCTGCCCACTGCGTGCTGAAGACAGAAGTGCTGATCCACCCGGCGACGAATTCGGCGCTGGAAGGTTTATACGTGTCCGGTGAATTTCTGCTCACGCAGTGCGAGGCCCAGGGATTCAGAAAAATCACATGGTTCCCGGATCGTCCGGATGTGATGACCACCTACCGGGTAACACTGGAAGCCGATAAAACAGATTTCCCGGTATTGCTATCGAATGGTAATGAAACCAACCGGGGAGATTTGCCCGACGGGCGCCACTGGGTTAGCTGGGAGGATCCGTTTCCGAAACCCGCGTACCTGTTCGGCCTGGTAGCAGGCGACTTGTCGCTGGTTCAGGATCATTTCACGACTCGTAGCGGTCGCGTTGTTACCTTGAAGATCTACGTTGAGGCAGAGAATCTTGATCGCTGTGAACATGCGATGGAGTCATTGATCAATGCCATGCGCTGGGATGAAGACAGGTTTGATCTTGAGTATGACCTGGATGTTTACCACATTATTGCCACCAACGACTTCAATATGGGCGCGATGGAAAACAAGTCGCTGAATATATTCAATACAAAATATGTACTGGCGAGGCCCGATACCGCCACCGATATCGATTACCAGGGTATTGAGGGCGTCATAGGGCATGAGTATTTTCACAACTGGACGGGCAACCGGGTCACCTGCCAGGACTGGTTTCAGTTGACTCTGAAAGAAGGCCTGACCGTTTTCAGGGATGAAGAGTTCTCAGCAGATATGCAATCTCGGGCAGTCAAACGTATCCAGGTTATCCGCGACCTGCGTATTCGCCAGTTCCCGGAAGATGACGGCCCGATGGCACATCCCATACGTCCGGACCAGTATGTTGAGATCAATAATTTTTATACCGCGACGGTTTACCAGAAAGGCGCAACCATTATCCGTATGTATCACACGCTGCTGGGAGAGCGTGGCTTTCAAAAGGGCATGAAGCTTTATTTTGAACGCCATGATGGCCAGGCTGTGAGCTGCGACGACTTCCTGGCTGCGATGGAGGATGCCAACGATACCAATCTGGAACGTTTTGCCCGCTGGTACAGCCAGTCCGGAACACCACAGGCAACGGTTACCGACCACTATGACGCGGTCACGCAGAAATACACGCTGACGCTTGAACAAAGCACACCGCCTACTTCAGATCAGCATGAAAAGCAGCCACTGGTGTTGCCGTTTGCGCTTGCTTTGCTGACGGCGGCGGGTGAAGAGTTGCCGCTGCGACTGGAAGGCGAGGCAGGTGATGCGGCCGTCCACCGCTTGCTGATTGTGGAGGATGCCCGGCAGGAGTTTACATTTACCAATATTCCTGAAGCCCCGGTGCCCTCCCTGTTCAGAGATTTCTCTGCGCCGGTCAAGATTTTTTATGATTATTCAAAACAGCAATTGGCAACACTGATCAAACATGACAGTGATGCCTACGTGCGCTGGGATGCGGCACAGCGGATGTCTACCAATGCAATCCTGGAACAATGTCAGCGCCACGCTGATGGCCTGGAAATGCAATTGGATGCCGACCTGGTGGAAGCATTCAGGGGTGTTCTTTCAGACCAGCAGGCAGATCCTGCATTGCTGGCCGAAGCCATAACCTTACCGGATGAAGACTACCTCGCTGATCAGATAAAGGTCGTTGATGTGGATGGTATACATGCGGCACGGTGCTTCATCCGCAAAGGCCTGGCCTCCAGGCTGGAGGCGCTTTTTACCACTCATTATGAGACGCTTGATGATGGTGCGGCCTATCAGAAATCAGCGGCTGCAATGGCCCGCCGCAGTCTCAAAAATATCTGTCTGTCGTACCTGATGGAAACAGGGCCAGGCGAAGCACTGGCCAACTCGCAGGTTGAATCCAGCGACAACATGACCGATACGCTGGCGGCTATTCGTGGCTTGATATTTGTGGATTCTGCACAGGCTGATAAAGCCTTGTCAGATTTTGAAAGCAAATGGATCGACGATGCCCTGGTGATGGACAAGTGGTTCATCATGCAGGCGATCAAACCGGGCCCTGATACGGTTAACAAGGTGCGGGACTTAATGCAGCATCCTGCATTCAGTATCAAGAACCCGAATAAGGTCAGGGCGTTGATCGGCGTGTTTGCAATGCTGAACCCGACCGGTTTCCATGCCGCTGATGGTTCAGGTTACAGGTTTCACGCGGACCGTGTGATTGAACTGGATCCACTTAACCCACAGATGGCGGCCCGGATGGCGGCAGCGTTTAACCGTTGGAAACGATACGATGAGGGTCGTATGGCGATGATGAAAACCGAACTGCAACGAATATCATCCGTTGAATCATTATCCGGCGATGTAACCGAAATCGTCGCAAACGCATTACGTTAGCTCAACCAGGTAATTATATATGTTGATTGCTCATTTCTTTGATCGGATCCCGATCGGCTTTCTGTTTATCGGAACCATTGCGGTCATGGTTCTGTTTATTGAGTACGGTTTCAGGCTGGGGCGGAAGGACAAGTCCAAGGCAAAAAAGGCCCAGACCTCCCAGGTGAGGGCAATAATGGGGGCAGGGCTGGGTTTGCTGGCGTTCATGTTGGCGTTCACATTCAGTACTGCACAATCTCACTTCGAAGCCAGGGTTCAGAGTCTTGCCGAGGAGGCCCGGATTGCCCGAAATGCATATTTGCAGGCCGATCTGTTGCCGGAACCGAGAAGGTCCGGGGCCAAGCAGCTTTTGAAAGACTACATCGAATTACGTGCGGGCATTGATGCAGTTAGTGGTGATAATATTACGGAACAAATTGCCGAGCTTCTACAGCAGTCCGAGCAGATTCAACACGAACTCTGGTTATTGGCGGTCAGCTCTGAAACTCAGGATGATGCAGCGCTTGGGACGGCTGATCGTAATTCACCATTTATGGCTTCAATACTCGCGCTGACCGATATTCATTACACCCGTGTGCACTCTGCCATCATGAACCGCATCCCGTTCACGATATGGATAACGCTCTACCTGATGGCAGCACTGTCAATGATCATCATGGGATACCAGGCAGGTCTTACGGAAAGACGCAGCCCGGTCGCGACCGTAACACTGGCGATAGCATTTTCGGCAGTCATTATTTTGATCACGGATCTCGATCGTCCCATTATGAGTTTCTTTGAAATTAACAAGCAGTTGCTGGTGGATTTGTATGACTACATGGATGCAGATCAGCGACTGGAATATTACCAGGGTGACTGAATGTGCTGAGAAATAGCATACTGGCAGCTTTTGGGCTGTGTATGGTGCTGCTCCAGGGCTGTGCTTCCCAGGCTTCGAATCCGTTATCTGGTTTGAAGATAGAGGGTCTGGTGATTGAGAACCGGACCCGAATGTGGGTTTCTGCCGCCCAGTTACTGGTGCCGGTAACTGGAGCCTTCGTTTCCTGTGGCAACATTTCGCCTGAATCCAGCTGTGCAACGACCTTTCCGGAAACTGATTACAGCGGTAACCCGGTGCAGATAACCTGGAGCCAGGCTGGTCAGATCCATTCAACCGGCGAATTTGTGATCCAGCCTCCGGATGATATCGATGTGGAAAGGCCCGCGATGGTCAGGGTAGTTATCACTGCCCCCGGTTCTGCTGGTGCCGCAATTGTGCAACAGCCCCCCAATTGACCGCTATGAACTCTTAACAGCGCTCAGGAATAACTGACGCTCAAGATCTGCATCATGGCGGGTCGGGAATTTTACCGGCAGACGCAGGTCGGTGCTGAATGTAATATTGAACTGATAGCCTTCATCATTATCTGCATCAAATACCCGGCTGACCAATGCAACCTTATCCAGGATAATTGCAAACCCCTGCAACTCATAAACTGCTCTACTCATAAACGATCTCCTTCAATTCGGATTATTGTAAACGACGAAAGACCGGCAAAGTTGCAGAATACTTTCCATCCGTTCAGTAAACATTCACCTAATAACTGCTATTCTTGCTATCAGGATACCGCTAAGACCAGAATATGGAGGCTGTATGAAAAAATTATTGATATTACTATTGCTGTCTCTGTTAAGCGGTTGCGTGACGTACTATACCCCCGAGACAGTGATCGAAGACGGTGTTTATTACGCTGATGAGGACCCGGCATATATCAATAATGCATATGTAAGCGGTTCTTATGTCTATGCAGGTGCAGCCTATTATCCATGGTGGTCGATGGATTATTTTTACCTGGGTTATCGCCCTTATGGCTATGGCGGCTTTTCAATCGGACTTTCCTATGGGTATTCACCCTGGTATTACCCTTATTACAGTTACTTTTCCCCTTGGCACTACCCGTACAATCACTACGCCCATCGTCGCCACTGGCGGCGGCATGGGGATTATTGTCAACCCTACAATGCCTGTGGGCGAAGCAACTACGGTAATAGCGGGGGTGGAGGTCATGACCGCTATGCAGACAATGGCCATGGAAACCCCACTGATCGCAGAAACCGTGGAGGCAAGGATGAAGATGGCAACGAAGATCCCGGCAATCGTCGCGATAGAAATCGTACGGGTAGCAATGGCACATCACCGGTAAGGCGCTATGTGTCCACTGCTCCATCCGGGTATTCCGGCGACCAGGGGATGGTTATCAGGAGTCGTGAGTCCAAAAAAACCGGCAAACACCGGGTAAGTCCGGCCAAAACAGAGCCGGTTGCAGTGACTGATCTGACACCTTCTAAAGCACGTGTGACTCAACCAGTTTACCGTTCCAGGCAGGACGGCAGAGAGATCCGCTATCGTTCATCTCCCAAACAGGGTCGTGCGCGAACCGGGCCGGTTGACAATCGCTCTGCTGCTGGAAGCAGGGTAGTGGCGGTTGCACCAGTACCGGTACCTACGAATTATCGCTCACGCCAGGGTAGCGGTGAAATCCGCTACAAGTCGGCTGCCAAGCAAGGCAAATCGCGGACTCACCCGGTGCGTTCAACTTCTCCATACAGGGGTGTTTCCACAGACGCCAGCTCCCCGGGAGCAGTGGTTGTTCCTGTGCAAAGAAGCGGTAACCTTCAAGCACCCCAGGGTCGGACTACCCGGCAAACATCCGGCAAATCAAATTCTGGCAGAAGTTCGCGTCCAGCCTCCAGGTCAAGAAGCAACACCTCCGTCTCACATAGCAATCGTTCATACCCCAGTTCTTCAAGCTCTGGCAGCAGAGGCTCAAGCCACAGTAATTCGGGACGCTCCAGACACCAGAACCAGTAGCCCTTATATTGCAACGGTCTGCCGGTCTTTTCATGACGATTGGCAGTCGTGATTTCCTGCTGATGTGCTAAAGTTTCGCATCTTTAGGTATGGGTTCTTTTCTAGATGGCAGATTTCATCACAGAGTTGCGTGAACGACGGGTTTTGCCTGCGGTCGGTGTGTATGTCGCAGGTAGTTGGGTCATGGTTGAGATTGTTGACCGCCTGGTCGAGCGTTATCTGCTGTCTCCTTATTTAACAGATATTATTTTCTGGGGGCTTTTCTCCTTGGTCCCGGCTGTCATGCTAATTGCCTGGACGCATGGAAAACCCGGCAAAGACAAGGCAACGCGGGCTGAGAAAATGGGTGTTCCGATCAACCTGATCGCGACTCTTGGCCTGCTAATCACGGTGTTTGGAGGCAAGGATCTGGAGCTGGCAGCGACTCAGATAACCGTCAGCAATGAATTGGGGCAGCAGGAAACACACTATATTCCCAGCGAAACTTTCCGGCGAAGAATGATCGTATTTTTCTGGGAGAATGAATCAGGTGATCCTGAACTGGACTGGTTGCAATACGGTGTGACCGAGTTGCTGGTACAGGATTTACAGCAGGATTCATTTATTCTGGCAAATTCCCCCTGGAACAACTTCAGCAACGGGTTTTATGCGCACATGCGCAAGGCCGGTTTTAACGATGGCCTGGGTGTGCCGCGTTCACTGATGAGGAGGATAGCGACTGACGCAAACCGGCAATATTTTGTGGAGGGCTCACTGGACAGGATTGCCGATGAGTATCTCGTGACTGCCAGGATATGGGATAGCCAGACACTGGATCAAATTGAAGAGATTACCGTTCGCAACTGGGATATCTATGCGGCCATTGACCAACTCTCCAGGGACGTACGGCTTGCGCTCAAGGTACCCGCAGGCAGCAGCAGGATTTCGGAAGACCTGCCATTGGCAGAGACCTATGGTGAATCTGAGGAAGCACTTAAAGCTTATATTGAGGGATTGAATGCCCGCCTGTTTGAAAATGACTTTGAGAAATCCAACGCGTTTTTTGAAAAGGCCACCAGCATTGATGCCAATTTTGTGCTCGGTTGGTTTTTAAAAGCGGTGAACCTGATTGAGGCCGGTAACCTGCCGGCGGCACAAGAGGCTTTGGCGGCAGCTCAGAAGCTGGACTACCGCCTGCCCGAGCGTGACAGGGCACAACTCAAAGCCCTTACCTACCGTCTGAAGGGTGAACACGAGAAATTAATGGCATTCTTGCGATTGCGGGTGGAAATCTATGATGATGCATCTGCGCATACTACGCTGGCCAACGTCTTAATGATGACTGGCGAACTGCAAGAGGCCAAGACAGAGTTCCTTTACGCGCTGGAAAAGGACACACTGAACGCGGGGACTTATCTCAGGTTATCGGCACTCGAACGTGCGACCGGCAATATGGATGGTGCGGTTGATTATGCGCGTCAATATCAGCAGCAAAAGCCTGAAGATATGGAAGCAATTATCCTTTTGGGTGATTTGTTGCGGGACAATGGCCAGCTTGATGAGGCCGAAAAGCAATACAAGCAAGCCCAGATATTGGAAAATGACCCGGTTGCGCCCACTTTGAAGCTATCCCTGCTGGCTGCGCGAAAGGGTGATATGCAAGCTGCAATGGACCTGGTGACAGAAGCCGGGAGCTTCGCACAAACGGCGCAGGACGAAATCTATGTACGGCAAGGAGCGGCATTGCTGGTTCATCGTTTGGGTAAAGTTCATGAGTCCATTCGCTTAATCTATGATCAGGAGGAGTTCCTGCGTCAGTCGCAACCGCCATTTACTGTTGCCGTGAGTATCTATGGGCCGCTGGTCGGATATTACCTGGATCTTGGTGACACCTCAGCTGCCCGGGACGCGATCGAAACTGCGCTCGGTATGGTTCAAGCCCCGATGGATCAGTTTCTCGCGCTTGGCGAAGCAATGATCCAGGCCAGGGAAAAAGATTTTTCTGCCGCAGAACAGTCTGTAGAACGTGGCATAGCCGTTATTGAAATGTTCAAGTTGAAAGTGTTGGAAATCCAGGTGTCCATAACACGTGCGCAGATTGCCCAAGAGCGTGGCGATTACGTTGCAATGGCAGGTTATTACCTGGAGAGTCTGGATATGATCGAGCACTCGGTACTGGCCAATGAGTTACAGGTTGCTGTTCCAAAAATCTACGCGGGACTCGCAATTGCGCAAGTTCGGAGCAGTCAACTGGATGCAGCCGAGCGGTCACTTGCGGCCGGTTTTCGTCTCGATCCGTCTGAACCCATGTTATGGCTGGTCAAAGCCCGTCTTCAAAAGGCAAAAGATATGCCGCAATTGGCCTTGGCTTCGGTCAATTATGCGCTGGCAATCTGGAAAGGTGCAGATGATGACTACATCATGGCTAACAGGGCGAAGGCCTTGGTAGCGGAATTGGGTGGTGCTTCGCAGTAGATAACATTTTCTCTTGATTTTCAGTACAATACGCGGTTACTGAATGATCGGCGTGGTAAGTGAAGCAACAAAATACATTTGAAGTGATTGTGATTGGCGGCGGGCATGCCGGCACAGAGGCTGCGTTGGCCTCCGCGCGTAGTGGTGCGCGAACACTATTGCTAACCCACAGCATTGAAACCATCGGCCAGATGAGTTGCAACCCGGCTATTGGCGGGATCGGTAAAGGGCACCTGGTTAAAGAGATCGACGCCCTGGGTGGTGCAATGGCATCGGCTGCTGATGCAGCCGGTATCCAGTTACGCACGTTGAACCTGAGCAAAGGGCCAGCGGTACGGGCAACTCGGGCCCAGTGTGATCGCAACTTGTACCGGGCATATATACGTTCAGTGGTTGAGAATCAGCCCAATCTGAGTATCTTCCAACAAGCGGTTGATGATCTGCTGCTGGAAGGTGACCGGATCACCGGATGCCGCACCAGCATGGGCCAGGTTTTTCATGCCCCCGCCATTGTTTTGACCACCGGTACTTTTCTGGGTGGTAAAATTCACATGGGTGAGAGCCAAAGTGCAGGTGGCCGCGCAGGTGATCCACCCTCCATATCACTGGCAAAACGATTGCGTGAGCTACCGTTCAATGTCGATCGCCTAAAAACCGGAACACCACCGCGCATTGATGGCAAGACCGTGGATTTCACAAACCTGCAGGCGCAACCCGGTGATGTCCCACGTCCGGTATTCTCATTTATGGGCAGTCACGATGATCAGCCTGAACAGGTGGTGTGTTGGATCACCCACACCTCGGCAAAAACCCATGACATTATCCGTGCAGCCTTGCACCGTTCGCCCATGTATTCCGGTGCCATCGATGGGGTCGGGCCGCGTTACTGCCCATCTATTGAAGACAAGATTGTGCGTTTTGCCGAGCGCGACAGCCACCAGATTTTTATTGAGCCGGAAGGTCTGCATACCCGCGAGCTTTACCCTAACGGAATATCCACTAGCCTGCCCTACGATGTTCAGGTTGAGTTTGTGCGCAGCATTGCCGGTTTTGAGAACGCGCATATCACGCGGCCCGGTTATGCGATCGAATATGATTTCTTCGACCCGCGCGGGTTGAAATCCAGTCTCGAAACCAAGCCGGTTGCCGGTCTGTTTTTTGCCGGTCAGATCAATGGTACGACCGGTTACGAAGAAGCTGCAGCCCAGGGCTTGATCGCCGGCATGAATGCCGCGCGCGGCGTACGTGGCGATGACGCATGGACACCGCGCCGGGATGAGGCCTATATCGGCGTGTTGATCGATGACCTGGTTACCAATGGTACGCGGGAACCTTACCGGATGTTCACCAGCAGGGCGGAGTACCGCCTGCAGTTGCGTGAAGACAATGCCGATCTGCGTTTGACGGAAACCGGCCACAAGCTTGGACTGGTTAATGATGAACGTTGGCAGGCATTTGAAAAGAAAAAAGCCGGGATTCAAAGCGAGCAGCAACGACTGGCTTCAATCTGGGTCACACCGGAAAATGATTTAGGCAAAGCGCTTAATAAAACCCTTGGCGTGGCGTTGAGTAAAGAGTCACGGGCGCTGGATCTGCTCAAACGGCCGGAGATCGGCTATTTTGACCTGATGAAAGTCTCCGGTCTCGGACCGGCTGTCAGCGACGTTAAAGTGGCCGAGCAGGTTGATGTGCAGGTACGCTATGCAGGCTATGTAACGCGCCAGGCGGTTGAGGTTGAAAAGAGTCGACGCAATGAACACAGCAAAATCCCGCAAGGCTTTGATTACTCACAAGTACCCGGATTATCAGCGGAGCTGCGTGAAAAATTACAGCAAACGTTGCCTGAGAGCATTGGTCAGGCTGCGCGCATCCCCGGTATGACGCCAGCTGCCATTTCCTTGCTGTTGGTGTTCCTGAAACGCGGCAAAAATAGTCGCCAGGTGGCCTGATCAATTTTATTTTTATGAATCACAAATAAGCAACGATAGATTTACATCTTTTTAACCTGCAAAAGGTATTCTAAGTGTGTAAGTTGACTGTGCCTGGTGTATCGCGTCTCATGACAGGCAGTCCCCACACTTCTATGCCTTTAGCGATGCACCAATTCCAACCCCGGTTCTTTACCGGGGTTTTTTTTGCCCGCATTTTTCAAATGAAATATGCGGGTTAGTGCTGCTCTTCGAAAGCCAAGCCGGCATGCGGGTCGTTAAAGACATCAATGTCGAGTTCGCCCTCACTCTTCGCCACGATAGTGGTGACCATCGAGTCGCCGGTAATATTGACGACTGTGCGGGTCATGTCGAGCAAACGATCCACTCCCAGTATCAAAGCAATACCTTCGGCGGGTAACCCGACCTGATCCAGAACACCTGCCAGCACAACCAAACCTACACTCGGTACACCGGCGGTGCCAATGGACGCCAGTATCACCATGATGACAACCATCAGGTACTGGCTGGCTGAAAGGTCAATTCCATAATATTGGGCAATAAAGCCAGTGGCAATGCCCTGCATAATTGCTGTTCCATCCATGTTAATGGTCGCGCCCAATGGCACTGTAAACGAAGCAATCTTGTTGCTGACGCCTATCTTCTTTTCAACGGTCTCCAGCGTCACCGGGATGGTCGCGTTGCTGGATGCGGTTGTGAATGCAAATAACATGGCTGCGCGCAATTTGGAAAGAAACATCAACGGGCTAAGGCGTCCAATCAATACCAGGATTGTCGGGTAGACAATCAAGGCGTGGATAAACAATACCGCAAAGACCAAGCCGACATATTTACCCAGGGCGAGAATATCAGAGCCACTACTGGTTGCAGCCAGGATCGCAATCAGTGCAAAAACGCCATAGGGCGCAACCTCCATCACCAGTGTAACCAGCTTCATGATGATGGCGTTCATATCGTTGAACCAGTTTGATACACGCCCACCGATCTCACCACTTAAGGTAATGGATATCCCCAGCAGAACTGCAAAAAGTATGATGGGCAACATCTGTCCATCCGCCATGGCGGCCACCGGATTGGTGGGTACCATGTCGATAAGGACCTGTGTAAACGGTACCGACTCAGTGATTTGTGCTTCGACCGTAGCAATGCCATGCACACCGATGCCTGGTTCAAAAATAAGTGCCGAACCCAGTGCCAGGGTTACAGCGATGGCTGTTGTCAGGAGGTACAACGCAATGGTTTTGCCACCCACTCTACCCAGCATTTTCGGGTCGGAAAGTGAGCTGGAGCCGCAAACCAGTGAGATAAATACCAGTGGCACCACCAACATCTTCAAAAGGCTGATAAAAATCTGGCCGACCACCATCAGAATACCATCAGTCAACCACACCTGGGACCATTCCGGGTTGCCGGAAAAATTAAGTATCAAGCCGGCAAATGCGCCCAGGATCATGGCGATAAAGATTTTTGCGCTGAGGCTAAGTTTCGTTTTAGACGCCATTCCGGAATTCCTGTGTTGGTCTTATCGGTTATTTAAAAGAATAATGTTGTTTAATCATAGTGACTGTCAGTTGTTATGCGCTAGAATTCACTGTCTCCGTCAGAACCAACATTTGAATTGTTTAAAAGGCCCAAGTAGTGAATAACGATCAGACTCCACCTGTCAGTAACTTTATACGAAATATTGTTAAACGTGACCTCGAATCCGGAAAGCACCAGAAAATCGTAACGCGCTTTCCTCCGGAACCCAATGGCCACCTGCATATTGGCCATGCCAAGTCCATTTGCCTGAACTTTGGTCTGGCCGCTGAATTCGGTGGCGTCACCAATTTGCGCTTTGATGATACCAATCCTCTGAAGGAAAGCGAAGATTTTGCCCAGGCCATCATGAATGATGTGCGCTGGCTGGGTTTTGAGTGGAATGAATTACACCATGCTTCCGACTACTTTCAGCAACTGTACGAATATGCGGTACACCTGGTCAAAAATGGCAACGCCTATGTTGACAGCCAGGATGCCGAGGCCATGCGTTTAAGCCGGGGCACATTGACGGATGCGGGCACCGATAGTCCATTTCGAAATCGCTCGGTGGAAGAAAATATCGTCCTGTTTGAACGCATGAAAAATGGTGAGTTTGCTGACGGCGAACACGTACTGCGTGCTCGTATCGACATGGCTTCACCGAATATGAATTTGCGTGACCCGGCCATCTACCGCATACGCAAGGTTGCACATCACCGCACCGGTGATACGTGGAATATCTACCCGATGTACGACTGGGCGCACGGCATCTCGGATGCGATTGAGGGCATTACCCATTCCCTGTGTACGCTTGAGTTTGAAGATCACCGGCCTCTGTATGACTGGTTTCTGGACAATATTCCGGCCAATTGTCATCCGCAACAAATTGAGTTTGCCCGCGGCAACATCGATTTCACCGTGATGAGCAAACGCAAGCTGAGACAACTGGTGGAAGAAGGTCATGTATCCGGTTGGGACGATCCGCGTATGCCGACCATTGCCGGCCTGCGCCGGCGCGGATACACCGCCCAGGCCATTCGTACCTTCTGGAAAGAAGCGGGTGTGTCCAAGGCGGAAAGCATTATCCCGATGGGTGTGCTGGAAAACGCTATCCGCAATGATATGAATGAGAATGCCCCGCGTGCGATGGCGGTGCTCGACCCGATCAAAGTCGTGTTGACCAACTATCCCGAGGGCGAAAGTGAAATCCTGCAAGCGCCATCGCATCCGCAAAAGCCGGAAATGGGCAGCCGTTCTGTGCCGATGAGTCGTGAAATCTGGATTGAGCGTGGCGACTTTATGGAAGATCCCCCACGTAAGTTTTTCCGCTTGCGCCCGGATGGTGAAGTGCGTTTACGCAACGCCTTTATTATCAAGTGTGTGGATGTTATCAAGGATGCGGAGGGTAATGTCAGCGAGATTCATTGTGAATATGACCCTGATAGCCGCAGTGGTTTACCGGGTGCGTCGCGCAAGGTTAAGGGAACCATTCACTGGGTTTCAGTAGCACATGGTGTTAACGCCGAAATACGTTTGTATGATCGTCTCTTTAACGTGGCAAATCCTCTGGCTGATAAACAACGGGATTTCCTGGAGTTTTTGAACCCTGACTCTTTACAGACGCTCACCTCAGCAGTGGTTGAACCGGTCGTTGCCGAGGGCAAACCCGGTGATTTTTTCCAGTTTGAACGTGTGGGTTACTTCTCTGTTGATCAGGATAGCGGCGACGCAAAGCAACCCATTTTAAACAGGACGGTATCCTTACGTGATTCCTGGGCGAAAATGAACCGGTAGGGTGGACATTTATGTCCACCATCACGAAATCTGAATTTCGGGAAAACGGTAAAATCAGTTTTTCACCGATTTCCGTTAGCCAGACAGCGATCCGGTGGACATAAATGTCCACCCTACGATGTGGGTGGGGTGACTTGAGGCACAGTCACTTTGAGCCTGTTTTTGTTACTATTCAACC
>Ga0164313_10000515_pt1 | contig 31458 bp, 30 predicted proteins | sample GuaBasSedimGuay4_FD_113735 | JGI IMG/M metagenome (GOLD analysis project Ga0164313, IMG submission 113735) | Subseafloor sediment microbial communities from Guaymas Basin, Gulf of California, Mexico - Guay4, Core 4569-4, 0-3 cm | ecosystem: Environmental > Aquatic > Marine > Hydrothermal vents... | reverse complement strand
GAAATCACAGGAGCGCGAGGGACTGATCAACCATATCAAAGAACGTTTGTCTGTGGCCTCCACCAGGATGATGGACAACCCTGGTCAGATGCTGGAGATTTCAACTGCGCTGAATAAAGATGCACTGACCATCGGTTTTGCACGGAGGTTTGCTACCTATAAGCGTGCTCATTTGTTGTTCCGAGACCTGGAGCGGCTCTCCAGGATTGTCAATAACCCTGAGAAACCGGTACAGTTTGTTTTCGCTGGGAAAGCTCATCCCAGGGATATACCCGGACAGGATTTGATCAAGATGATTGTGGAGATATCCAAAAGACCCGAATTCATCGGAAAGATTGTCTTCCTGCAGAATTATGATATCCAGCTGGCCAAGCTGCTGGTACGTGGTGTTGATATCTGGCTCAATACCCCTCAACGACCCCTGGAGGCTTCCGGCACCAGTGGTGAGAAGGCAGTGATGAATGGCACCATGCATTTCAGCGTACTCGATGGCTGGTGGGCCGAAGGCTACCGTGAAGATTCCGGGTGGATGCTGCCCATCGAACGTTCCTTTGATAATCAGGAGCTACAGGATGAACTGGATGCAGAGCGTATCTACACCCTGATGGAGAACAATATTGTCGAAAAGTTCTACACCAGGGATAAGGAGGATGTTCCGACCGATTGGGTAGGAATGATCCGGAATACCATCGCCCGTGTGGCACCCGAGTTCACCATGAACAGGATGGTCCGGGATTATCTCGACAGGTTCTACATGAAGCTCTTTGAGCGCTCTAAATTATTAAAGGAGAAGGAGAACCTGGTTCCCAAGGAGCTTGCCCTCTGGAAGCATAAGATTCTTGAGCACTGGAAGAATATCAAAGTGATAGAATATGATTTTCCCGACGTGACCCGAGAGGAGTTTGTTGTGGGCAATACCTATACCGGGAAAGTGGTGTTGGATCTGGATGGCCTTTCTGCCGATGAGATAGGAGTGGAAATGGTACATACCCGCAGTGGTAGTGGCCATGAACCCCAGGTGTTCAGGGGCATACAGGAGTTTGAGTGTACACGTGTGGATGGCTCTGTGGCGGAGTTTACTTTTGTTCAGACAGTGCCTGAAACCGGAGTTTTTGACATTGGTTTCCGGATATATCCAAAGCACGAACACATTCCGCACCGGATGGACTTTCCACTGGTTCGATGGATTTAGCTCGCTCGCAAAGCGAGTACTGTTTGGCTTTGCTTAAGCAAAATAAATATATAAGAAGATCATGATAAGGAGCAGGAGGCCTGCCCAGAGTCTGGGATCCTTAGATCCGCTGATCCTGGACCCCAGTCCACGTATAGTATCTTTCCTGAATATGAGCTCCCGGATCTCCTCCAGGGGTTTTGGTTCAGAGAAGAAACTCATCGTCAGGTAGAATACCGTGCACAATACAAATAGCCACCACGCCTGCATCAGGAAGGGGATGCCCAGTCCGTCTGTAATCAGTTGGGACCCCGATATGGGTTCAAAGTCCAGGCAAAATACAATGCTTCCTGCCAGCAAACCGAAGATCATAGTCGAGAGGGCCACACGGTCGTTCCCCCTGGCAGTGAGAATTCCCAAGATAAATACACTGGCTACCGGAGGTGAAAGCATGGACAGAATAATGGAGATGGCATCGAAGATGCTTTCAAAACGGCCGATCCAGGGAGACCAGGAGATGGCCAGGAGGATCACCACCACGCTGGCGATACGACCGGTCCTTAAGAGGATCTTATCCGGAGTGGAAGGACGCACCCTTTTCAGGATGTCCAGGGAAACCAGGGTTCCCACACTGTTAAGGGCGGCCGATATAGTACTCATCAGCGCTGCAAGCAGAGCCGCGGTCATCAACCCGATCAGGCCGCTGGGTAGTACATGGGAGATCAGCACCATCAGGGTATCGTTTGGATCTGTAATAACATCAGAGAACAGGGCATAGGCCAGGATCCCGGGGAAGACCATGATAAATACAGGTAGTATCTTTAGGAAACCGGCAAAGAGGGGCCCGTTCTGAGCATCGCTCATTGTTTTGGCCCCGAGTACCTTCTGTACGATAGTCTGATCGGCGCACCAGTAATAGATCCCCAGCACAGGGTAGCCCAGGAAGATGGCATACCAGGGAAGGAGTTTATCCTTGCCCGATTGAAGAAGATCGAGCTGTCCGGGTTTCAGGACGGCCCTGAGCTCTTCCATAGAGTGGATACCCTGGTCGCCTAGCATGGAGATGGAGAGAATGGTTAATAGGGCGGCCCCGCCAATCAGGATCACCGACTGGAAGGTCTCAATGATCACGATGGCACGAAGTCCGCCCAGGATGCTGTATAGGGTGGTAATAAATGATATCACCAGAATGGATACCATAATATCGATTCCGAAAAATGTCTTGAGTACCATTGCTCCGGCATAGAGGCTGATCCCGATGTGCGAGAAGAGAGCGGTGATAATGACAATGAAGGCGAAGAATGAGCGGGATCTGGGTCCGTAGCGTTTTTCCAGGAATTCGGGCAGAGTGGAGATCTTGTTCCTGAAATAAAAGGGGGCAAAAAACAGGGCCAGGATGATCAGCAGAAAGGTGGCCATCCATTCAAAGTTCCCCCATACAATGCCATCCTTAAAGCCGTTGGCTGCCAGTCCCACCATATGGATAGTGGAAATATTGGCAGCAAATAGCGCTGCCCCGATCATTGCCCAATTCAGAGAGCGCCCCGCCAGGAAGAAACCCTCGCTACTCACTTTCTTCCTGCGGGAAGAAAGAATACCAATGAGAATGATAAGGACGAGATAGGCCAGGATAATGATCAGGTCCAGGGTGGGAATATTCATCAGATCAGGGGTTTATGCATTTACTTCTTTCATGCAGATTTTTTCCCATTCCCAGAGACGCTGGGGTTCATACATGACAGTGGAAATATCTTTCATAATTAGTTCTATGTGACAGTTCCCTCCTGTTTGGTCCAGAAACTCCCTGATCTCCCGGCGGGCCTGATCCGGGTCAAAGGTCCGGGATGCAAAGATGGCCGGACTTGGCTTCCGGCTGATCACATAGTCATCTCCCAGCTCTTCTATGCCTAAGCGGGTATTATTCCATGGACTGAAAGATACTTTCCTGAGATTTGGAATTTTCTTCAGCAGATGTCCCTTCCCGGCAATGGGTTCGCAGCAACCGTAATAGTTCAGGTTCCAGCGCTCCAGCCATTTCAGATCGTGTTCAATGGCAAATTCCCAGTGCATTTCAGGCGAAACCTCTGAGAAAATCTGAGCATTGGAACAGCCCCACATATTGTAAGGTTTTACCCAGTCCGGTTCGAAAGGTTTCCCCGGCAAAGCTTCGGTATGGCCATAGCCCCCTGATCCGATCCGTGTATTGTTGCAGTCCAGAGACAGGAGATTCTGCTTCTCAAACTGATCCAATTCCACCATCCAGGCCTGCACCATCTTTTCATAGAAAGCATGAACCATATCAGGACGCAGGATCAAGTCCATCATGGCTTCCTGTATGCCCCACCAGCGAATCAGATAGTCCCAGGGGGTGAACCAGATATGGGTCTGTCCCTGCTTTTTAACAGGAAGGATGTCCCCGAACAGGTCCTGCATGAGGCTGAAGCGGATCTCCGTAGCCTTTTGCATATGGCTGACCTGCGGAAACTGTATTTTCTCCAGGTCCCCCATATTGCGAATCTGGATATTATAATGGCGCGAAACAATGTCACTCTTTGTGTCAGTAATGGCCAGGTCCACATCTTCAATGATGCCGAAGTCGGTGCTGTGTATGGCCAGGGGACAATCCAGCCAGGGATTCATGATCATGTCTCCGGGCATGTGTCTCCACTGGTAAAGGGTCCTGCGCATGAGCTCTTCCTGGGACCGTGCCCACTCATTTTCACAGCGAAGACACAATTCTTCCTTATGGTTCATTTCGTGCCAGGGAATCTCATTGATCCAGACCATGGGTCTTTCCGAATCCAGATCGTTGAGTTTTTGCCACAGCTGTGCTTTTTCTTGGTGAACGGGAAGGGAAGCAATCTCTGCCCACTCTTCAGCTAAGGATCGGAGGATATCCACCTCTTCCTGTTTCAGTTCGATCTCCCGGGCTATTTCCGGGACAGCTTGATGGCTAGGGTCATGTAACATTTGAGCAGAAAAATAGTGCAATAGAATGGAAATACCTACCTGATCCTTGGAATTTCCTGTCGTTGCAGGATGATTCCGGTGCGAGAGGGGAGATAGAGCTGCACTTTGTGCTTCAGCCCAAAGGAACGCTCCACCATGCTCCGGTGTATTACGGAAGAATCGTAGCGAGAGAACCCACCGAATTCGTGCTGATCGCTGCAGAGGAGGGTCCGGTATTTTCCAGCGTCTACGGCCAGACCGTAATCGGTATAGGAATTATTGGGATGAAAATTGAATACAAATAAGAGTCCTGCCCGTTCAAAAGCAATGACCAGGTCGGCCTGATCCGTCTTTACATGGCTGCAGGGGGAGGAATAGATTTTGAATTTTCTTAAAACCTGGATCATCTCCCTGTCAAAGTCCCCCAGCTGATGGTATCGCAGGTCCCGGTTCTCCACCAGGCTCCACTGGCGCCTGGCATACTGGTAGGACCAGTCGTTCCCTTCCCTGGGGAAATCGATCCATTCGGGGTGACCAAATTCGTTGCCCATGAAGTTGAGATAGCCGTTGCCCGCGGTAGCAGCTGTGATCAGCCGGATCATTTTATGGAGAGCAATCCCGCGATCTACCACCAGGTTTTGAGCGTCCCTGTTCATGTGCCAGTACATGTCCTTATCGATCAGCCGGAAGATAAGGGTCTTATCGCCCACCAGGGCCTGGTCGTGCGACTCGGCATAACCCACTGTCTTTTCGTCGGCCCGCTTGGAAGTAAGTTCATGGAAAATTTCAGAAACGTTCCATGCCTCATCGGCTTTCTCTTTGATAGTCTTAATCCAGTAATCGGGAGTTCCCATGGCCAGCCGGTAGTTAAAACCAACACCCCCGTGTTCAACGGGAACAGCAAGTCCGGGATAACCGCTCATATCCTCTGCAATAGAAAGGGCTCCCGGCCTGATCTCCTGGATCATCTTATTGGCCAGGGAGAGGTAGGTGATGGCATCTTCATCCTGTCCACCGTCAAAATAGAAATCATAGGAAGTAAAATCCCGTTCCAGGCCATGATCATAAAAAAGCATGCTGGTGACCCCGTCGAATCTGAAACCATCAAAGCGAAACTCAGTGAGCCAGTAATTCACATTGGAGAGCAGAAAGTGGCTTACCTCATTTTTACCATAATCAAAGCAGAGAGAATCCCATGCCACATGTTCCCTCCGGTGATCGCCATGGAAGTATTGTGCCGGATCACCATCAAGCAATCCCAGTCCCTCGTTCTCATTTTTTACAGCATGAGAGTGGACGATATCCATAATCACCGCAATATTGTGGCTGTGAGCTTCGTCAATAAGCTCCTTCAATTCTTCCGGTGTACCGAAGCGTGAGCTGGATGCAAAGAAGTTGGAGACATGGTAGCCAAAGGAACCGTAATAGGGGTGTTCCTGGACAGCCATTAGCTGCAATGTGTTATAGCCTCCATGGACTACATGGGGCAATACTTTTTCGCGGAATTCAGAATAGCTTCCCACCTTGTAAGATTCAGTGGCCATACCTATATGGGCCTCGTAGATGATCGGTTGGAGCTCTGGCAGATCCGGCAAAGGATTCTTCCATTGATAGGCCTGATCCGGATTCCATACCTGGGCATCAAACACTTTAGTCTCGGGATCCTGCACCACGCGGTTGCACCAGGCCGGAATTCTATTTCCTTCTCCACCCTCCCAGCGGACCAGTAATTTGTAACGATCCCCATGAGCGATGGATTGCTTATCAAGTTTTATTTCCCAGTTGCCGTGCTCGAGCCGCTTAAAACGGAACTTCTCTTCAAGCTGCCAGTTGTTAAAGGAACCAATCAGGAATATCTCTGTGGCATGGGGTGCCCATTCGCGCATCACCCAGCCATGTTCCAGCCTGTGAAGACCAAACCAGAGGTGCCCGCTGGCAAAGGATTGTAGTGAGCTTTCACCTGCCAGAGCTTTCTCCCTGTCTAGAGTTTTTTGCATGCGCCTGACTATGGCTTCTCCATAGGGTTCCAGCCAGGGATCATTCTTTATGAGAAGAGGGGGTTCATCCATATGCACATTAAAGTTACTATTTATTTGGGGAGAATAATTGTTAATAGTATTGGAGTATGTCCTGCATAGGATTAATTTAGGGACGAATTCGAGCCGGGTAATATGAAAGTATGGTTAATAGATGATTCTTTTTCTCTGAAACGACCAGTAGCCACTATTGGAATATTTGATGGAGTTCATATGGGCCACCGCTTCATCCTGGATCATTTGAAAGCCCAGGCTGAGGCTCACGGGGGTGAGACGGTGGTGGTAACCCTCTGGCCGCATCCCCGGATTGTCCTGCATAAGGAGCTACACGAGTTTAAACTGCTGCACACCCGGCAGGAGAAGATACGTGAGATGGAAGGCAATGGCATCGACCATCTGGTTGTGGTCCCATTCGACAAAGAGATTGCTTCGCTGACTGCATGTGATTTTGTTCAAAAATACCTGGTTGAAAGGCTGGGGGTTGAGGTATTGCTGCTGGGCTATGACAACCGCTTTGGTATGGATCGCAAAGGAGATCCTGATGGATTGAGAATGTGTGCCGAGAAGAATAAATTCAGGATTGAAAAGCTTCCTGAATACCAAAGTTCATATGGTACTGTTAGCTCATCCAACATTAGGGATTCCATTCTGAAAGGAGACCTGGAGAGTGCTGCCAATATGCTTGGATATCACTATTATGTTTCCGGAACAATCGTGGAAGGAAATCACATTGGCAGGAAGATGGGATTCCCAACGGCTAATATTCATCCACTTGATCCCAACAAGCTGATCCCCATGAATGGTGTATACGCCATCCGTGTCGAGCTAAGAGGAGAGACATATAAGGGGATGCTTAACATTGGATTCCGGCCTACCATCGACAGTGCTATGGCTGTGAAGACCGTAGAGGCCCATCTGTTCGATGCGAGTGGCGACTTTTACGATGAGGAGGTCGTGATCCATTTTGTAAAAAGAGTAAGGGATGAGATGAGATTCAGTGGCCTGGAGGCACTGAAGCAGCAGCTTCAAAAAGACAAAATCACTGTTCAGCTCTTACTGTAGTACGGGAGCAAATCGTTAATTTTTCCTGCGGATTTAACGATTGGGATTCGTATTTTTCCTTTGAAAAGTGTACTTTTGCACTCCAAATTGAAAACGATGGAAACAATGACATATAAGGAGACACTTCCCTATAAGGTGGCTGATATCAGCCTGGCCGAGTTTGGAAGAAAAGAGATAGAGATTGCCGAGAAAGAGATGCCCGGACTGATGTCCATTCGCCGGAAGCATGCAGATGCTAAACCGCTGAAGGGTTCAAGGATCATGGGTTCACTACATATGACTATCCAAACGGCCGTACTGATAGAGACCCTGGTTGAACTGGGAGCCGATGTCCGCTGGGCCAGCTGTAATATTTTCAGTACCCAGGATCATGCTGCTGCTGTCATTGCTGCAGCCGGAGTTCCGGTATTCGCCTGGAAGGGAGAGACCCTTGAAGAGTACTGGTGGTGCACCGCTCAGGCTTTGGGTTTTCCAGAAGGAAAAGGACCTAACATTATAGTAGACGACGGAGGTGATGCAACCATGTTGATCCATAAAGGCTACGAAGCAGAGGATGATGCCACAGTACTGGATGTGAAGGCTTCAAGCCATGAAGAGGCGGTCGTATATGACACCCTGAAGGGGATTTCGGCTGAGGATCGTGGGAGATGGCACAGGATTGCTCCTGGTATCAAAGGGGTGTCTGAAGAGACCACTACTGGTGTGCATCGACTATACCAGATGATGGAGCAGGGAAAATTATTGTTCCCAGCGATAAATGTCAATGATTCTGTTACCAAGTCGAAATTTGATAACCTCTACGGATGCCGCGAATCACTGGCCGATGGCATCAAGCGCGCTACCGATGTGATGATTGCCGGGAAGGTAGTTGTGATTGCCGGTTATGGGGATGTGGGTAAAGGATGTGCGCACTCTATGAAATCCTATGGCGCCAGGGTGATCGTCACAGAGATCGATCCCATTTGTGCACTTCAGGCCTCCATGGAAGGTTTTGAAGTAGATACCATGGAGGAGGCTGTTAAGCAGGGAAATATTTTCGTCACTACCACCGGGAACAAAGACGTGATCACAGCCGGGCATATGGCTGCAATGAAGGACCAGGCCATTGTATGTAATATCGGTCATTTCGATAATGAGATTCAGGTAGCCCAGCTGGAGGCCTGGAAAGGGGTCCGAAAAATGAATATCAAACCCCAGGTGGACAAGTACCTTTACGAAGACGGGCATGCTATATTCCTGCTGGCCGAGGGTAGACTCGTAAACCTGGGTTGTGCCACCGGTCACCCATCATTTGTGATGAGTAACTCATTCTCAAACCAGACTCTTGCCCAGCTTGAGCTATGGAAGAACGATTATGAGATTGGTGTTTTCATGCTACCCAAGCACCTTGATGAGGAGGTAGCCAGATTGCACCTGGAACAATTGGGAGTTAAATTGACCACCCTTACTCCGGATCAAGCCGAGTATCTGGGAGTAAACGTTGGAGGACCATACAAAGCCGAGCATTACAGGTATTAGGGAAAAGGCAGGGGCTTGTCCCCCTCGCTGAATTTCTTTTCTTCGTAAATAAATATAGGCATCGGGGCCTCAAGCCCCTGCCTTTTCTGGGAAGAGAGAACGCCTGTTGATTACACAAGGCTTGTCCCCCTCGCTGAATTTCTTCGCCTTCCCCCTGCGAGATGTTGTGTGTGTACGAAGCCTATAATTCGTTGCTTGCAACGAATTTCAGCGAGTAACACATAACATCGAGGCTAGTTGGATATGAGAAGAAGATTCCCCTGAATGTTTGTACGATACTCCACAAGGGGAAATTCGGCAGGACCTGAATCCGGATAAGCACCATTAATTATCACATACCTTGAATCACATTTGGGACATTTAAAAACACCATCGAAGATAGTGTCTCTTACGACTGCTCTATCATGTTCAGGATATTCAGTGCAGGTCATATCATAGGCATAGAAGCCCAGATCTGTTTCCCTGTACAACACGATACCCCTGTATCCTTCATTGGGGATGATTCTTGTGGTGCCAATTCCCATGTTTCCCAACTCAGCGTAAAGATCCAGGTCAACAAATACCTGGACATAGGGAATGATTTGTCTCCGGTTTGATTCGCAGGAGGTAGAGATCACTGCGGAGAGGAACAGAACCAAAAACAATGATTGTATGTGACGGCGTAAGGACATTTAGCTGCAAAAGTACGAAAATTGACTATTTTTTGTATTTTTAACTGATAATCATAACTATTATTGCACGATACGAGTGAAAGATGGATTTTGACATTGGCAACATATTCTATATAGTCATTACACTTGTTGCAGTGATTATAGGTGTGCTGGGGAAGAAAAAGAAACCTGCAAAAGGGGGTTCTGGTGCACCAGAGGGCAGTGCCCGACCTGGTTTTTTGGAGAACCTTGAGCGTGTATTACAGATGGGGCAGGAGCCAGCTGAGATCACGGAGCTGCAGGAGTTTGAGGCAGATTTGCCTGTAGAAGAGACTGTTGCGGCGGAGGCAGTAGATGGTCCCTTTCTTGATGTAAGGAACAGGCCAAGCATCATGGATGAGTATGACCGGATCATGAATCGAGGGAAGGATGGAGAGTTGGATTTCATGACCGAAGAGGGAGAACAAATCAATGAAGACATGGAGCTGCTTGAACTTGATGAAATACCGGGCACCAACTATTTTGAGATTGTCAAAGATTTTGATGCTGGGACGGCCGTTGTTTACTCCACCATCATCAATCGTCTTGATTATTAGGATTTTTTTGTAATTTTGCTTCAGAAGAGTTCCGGGGTACGCGGAATTCTTTTTCTTTTTAATATTTACAGAAGGAAATTGTTATGGCACAAGCTTCATATATGACAGAGGAGGGACTGGCCAACCTGAAGAAGGAATTGGAACAGTTGACTACTGTGGAAAGGCCAGCCATTTCTCAACAGATAGCAGAAGCCAGGGATAAAGGAGACCTGTCTGAAAATGCTGAGTACGATGCAGCCAAGGAAGCCCAGGGTTTACTGGAGATGAGAATCTCGAGAATGGAGGATATGCTTGCAAAAGCAAGAATCATTGATGAATCCAAAATTGATACTTCCCATGTTCAGATTTTGAATAAGGTCAAGATAAAAAACATTAAGAATAGCCAGCAAGTTGAGTATATGCTGGTATCAGAGAGTGAAGCTGATATTAAAAATGGAAAGATCTCCGTGGCCACCCCTATTGCCAAGGGACTCTTGGGCAAAGAGGTAGGCGATGTGGTAGAGATCAAGGTTCCATCTGGTGTGATGTCATTCGAGATCATAGAGATCTCCCTCTAATTCTCCGCTTATGGCTACTATTTTTTCAAAGATTATTGCGGGAGAGATCCCCTCATACCGGATTCATGAGGATGAACGCTACTTTGCTTTCCTGGATATTAATCCACTTGCAGAGGGCCATACACTGGTGATCCCAAAAGTGGAAACCGATTACCTATTCGACCTGGAGGATGACCTGCTTGCCGGAATGACGGTATTTGCAAAAAAGGTGGCTCTGGCAATCGATCAGGTCATGGTATGTAAGCGGGTAGGAGTGGCTGTTCTTGGTCTGGAGGTCCCCCATGCCCATATTCACCTGATTCCCATTAATAACCTGCATGATATCGAGTTCAGCAGACCGAAACTGAAATTTTCGGAAGAAGAGTTCAGAGCCACGGCAGCAAAGATCTCTGCCGCCATTCAATAAGGCTATTTTATGCGGTCCGGGTTTTTTCGGATAAACTCTTCCCAATTTGACGAGCCGGATTTTGGCATCTTGATTCCATCCTGATAAAAGTGGCATACCGCCGCAGCAAGTCCGTCTGTGGCATCAAGATTTTTTGGCATCTCCTTCAGGTCAAACATTCTCATGAGCATGCGGGCCACCTGCTCCTTAGAGGCATCTCCAGCACTGGTAATTGAGAGTTTGATTTTGCGGGGAGCATACTCAAACACAGGAACATCCCTGGAGAGCACTGCAGCCATGGCCACGCCCTGGGCTCTGCCCAGCTTGAGCATGGATTGCACATTCTTGCCGTAGAAGGGGGCCTCAATGGCTACTTCATCGGGAAGGTACTTTTCCATCAGTTCAATAGTGCGCTCATAGATAAGCCTCAATTTCATATAGTGATCGCCTACCCGTTTCAAATCCACTGCTCCCATATCCATATACGACGGGGTTTTTCCGGTTCCCTTTATAACACCATAGCCCATCATAGTGGTTCCGGGGTCAATTCCAAGGATGATTTTTTCAGAGCTGCTTCGCATTTTTTCCTGTTATGTTCTGGACCACAATGCCGGCCACCAGCAAGATAATACCACCGACGGTGGTCATGTAAATTTTTTCGCCCAGCACCTGACTGGCGAACAAGAGGTTTAGAAAAGGCGCCATATAAACCAGGTTGCTGATCCGGTCGCTCTTAGGAGCAAGCCTGATGGCCATCAACCATAGCACAAAGGTAATACCCATTTCGAAAACTCCCACATAGAGAGCCGCATACCATCCTTCGACTGAGTTGGGAAAGCTTTGGTCCCTGAATAATCCAGCCAGCAGAAGGAACAGTGATGCAAAGGCGAAATTAAGGAAGAGACGGCTTACCGGGTCCTGCTTATCACGGGTGTTGTACAGAAAATAGAGTGCCCAAACCACCGAAGTGGAAAGAGCCAGAAAAATACCCAACCGGTTTTGCGGGTTCTCAGACCCGGTACCTCCCATCAATGAAATTAGCACCACGCCGGAAAAACTAAGCAACATGGCACCCAGGCTAAGCCAGCTTATTTTTTGTCTTAAAATGGGTACGGCAAGCAGGACCAGCACAATGGGCCAGACCATATTGAGGGGTTGAGCCACCGAAGCCGGAAGAATTGTATAGGCTTTAAACAGGATCAGGTAATAGGCCACCGGATTCAAAAGCCCCATAAGTGCTGAAAACGCAAGATCCTTTTTGGAAAATGTAAGAAGAGACTGAAATTTCCCCCTTGCTGCAGTCAGTATGCCAAGAACAAGGGTCGAAACAAGGGTGGCTCCTGTAAGCAATTGCCAGGAAGAAGTGTGCGCCAGGCCAAGCTTAAAGGCAGTGGGAATTGTGGACCAGAACAGCACAGCCAGAAGGGCAAAAAGATAGGCTTTCCTGGTTGATTGAGCGTTCATCTATCCGGGATATCAGGAGATCATAGTGTTTCCGGGACCCATATAGGGATGCAATACTTCAGGGATTATTATACCCTCGGGGGTCTGGAAATTTTCCAAAAGTGCTGCCATGATCCTGGGCAAGGCCAGGGAACTTCCATTGAGTGTATGGGCCAGCAAGGGGCGTTTTTCGCCAGGCTCCCTGAAACGGAGTTTCAAGCGGTTGGTCTGAAAGGACTCAAAATTAGAAACCGAGCTTACCTCCAACCATTTTTCCTGAGCCGCCGAATAAACCTCAAAATCGTAGGTAAGTGCTGAGGTAAAACTGAGATCACCCCCACAGAGCTCCACAATCCGGTAGGGAAGACCCAGTTTGACGATCAGTTGCTCCACATGGGATACCATCTCCTCCAGGGCCTGATAGGACCGTGTAGGGTGTTCTATTTGTACAATCTCCACCTTATCAAACTGGTGAACCCTGTTTAGCCCCCTGACATCCTTTCCATAGGAACCCGCCTCTCTTCTGAAGCAGGGTGTATAAGCTGTATTTTTTACAGGGAGATCCTCTGCATTCAGGATTACATCCCTGTATATGTTGGTGACTGGTATTTCGGCCGTGGGAATCATGTATAGGTTATCGCCAGTTACATGGTACATCTGCCCCTCTTTATCGGGAAGATTTCCGGTACCAAATGCGGATGCCTCGTTTACCATGAGCGGTGGAAGAATTTCTTCATAACCTGCCCTAGTGTTTTCATCGAGGAACCAGGCAATCAGTGCCCGCTGCAATCTGGCACCCTGGCCCCGGTATACAGGGAATCCGGCTCCGGTGATCTTCACTCCCAGCTCAAAATCGATCAAGTTGTATTTTTTAGCCAGCTCCCAGTGAGGCAAAGAGCCTGCGGCAAGTTGGGGAATATCTCCACCAAGACGAATCTCTTTGTTATCGGCTTCACTCTTTCCTGCGGGTACAGATGGGTGAGGAACATTAGGTACCTGTACTAAAAGTTCATTTACCTTTGAGTTGCTAATCTGAAGATTCTGCTCCAGGGTTTCCAGCTCTTGTTTAATGCTTGTGGTTTGCTTCTTTACCTGATTGGCCTTCTCCTGTTCGCCCGATTTGAACAGCATACCGATCTCTTTACTAAGCCTGTTCATCTCAGCCTGTTGTTCGTTGGTCTTTACCTGCAGGGAGCGCCGCTCGTTGTCCAAAGCAATGATCTGGTCGATCAGCTCTGGGTTTCTGAAATTTTTAATCTCAAGCCTTTTGAGGATGGTCTCTCTGTTGTCGCGGATATAGGGAATGGTAAGCATGATGAGAGCATAAAAAAACCTGTAATACACTTTAAAGGTAGTGCATTACAGGTGAAGATATATATTATTTAAATAATTCTACTGGTTTTCAACCGGCTCAATAGAGACGTAAGATTTGTTGTCTCTTTTCTTGGTGAATTTCACCATACCATCGGTCATTGCAAACAGTGTATGATCTTTTCCTATACCCACGTTGCTGCCTGGATGATGTACAGTACCCCTCTGTCTGACGAGGATATTACCAGCCCTTACAACCTGTCCGCCGTAAAGCTTCACACCCAGTCTTTTGCTTTCTGATTCGCGACCGTTTCTTGAGCTACCGGCTCCTTTTTTGTGTGCCATATCTATTGACTTTTACTTTTTTACTTTCAAGTTCTTAACTACTCTGCCTTGTCTCCTGACTCCTTTTTCGGAGCAGCTTTGGCAGCTGGTTTTTTGGCAGCAGGCTTTTTGGCAGCAGGCTTTTTGGCTGCGGTGGTCTTAGCTGCAGTGGTTTTTGCTGCAGGTTTCTTAGCGGCGGGCTTCTTGGCTGCAGCTGGCTTTTCGGCTGTTGCTTTCGGAGCAGCTTTGGATGCAGCTTTGGATGCAGCTGGCTTCTTAGCAGTGGTCTTGGCTGCAGGAGCCTCCTCCTTTTTGGCTGCAGGAGCTTCCTTCTTGGTTGCACCACCTGTCTCCGAAATGGCCTCAATCTGGATCTGAGTCATATACTGACGATGACCATTCAGCTTTTGATAACCTTTTCTTCTCTTCTTCTTAAAGACAAGAACTTTATCTCCTTTCATATGAGAGATAACTTTGGCATCAACAGAAGCGCCCTTAACAACGGGGTTGCCAACCGACACTTTATTCCCAGTATCAATTAATAAAACCTTTTGGAAACTTACTTTTTTTCCTTCTTCTACTTCCAGCCTGTGAACATATAATTTCTGGTCTTTTTCAACCTTAAACTGCTGTCCTGCTATATCAACAATTGCGTACATTTAACAATGCTTTTTACTTTATATCAGAATTTTGGGTCTGCAAAGATAGAAAAGATTGTGTGATCGACAAAGGTTTTAGGTGAATTATTTTTTGGATAAATATGTCCTAGTTATTTCTATATTTGTGTTGAAAGAGCGCAAAACGAGGTATGGGGAAAATCAAGTTAAACGTCCTGGGCATTTCTTACAGCCAGACTCAATCGGGTGCCTATGCCCTGGTCCTGTCAGAGGAAGAAGGTAACAGGAGAATACCCATCATAGTTGGTGGATTTGAGGCGCAGGCCATTGCCATTGAGCTTGAAGGCCTGGCACCACCACGTCCACTCACACATGACCTGTTTAAGAATTTTGCGGAGTCTTACGGAATTACCATTATCGAAGTTAATATCCACAAGCTGGAAGATGGTGTTTTCTTTGCCAATATTCTTTGCGATAATGGGGGGCAGCGGATGACTCTGGATGCCAGGACCTCAGATGCCATAGCCCTTGCACTCAGGTTCAGTTGCCCTATCTACACCACAGACGAAATTGTGGAGAAAGCCGGCATTGTGCTTGATTTCGAGAAGGGAACCGAGTTTGAACATCCTGGTGCTTCACAGGATGAAGAGGGTGAAGTCAAAATTGAGAAAAGCAAAAAAGGTGCTTCACAGATGGACCTCTCCAAAACCAGCATGGACGAACTAAGATCAATGCTAGCCGAAGCAGTTTCAAAGGAGGATTATGAAAAGGCCTCTGAAATAAGGGATGAGATAAACCGAAGGTCCAGATGATTACAGATACTTTGATGGTTGATACCGTGCTTGCCGTTATTCAGCAAGCACCGATTGAATCAGTACCATTATCCAATATTATTCCGGAAAAAGCCGGTTTCACTTTTGACCTTGTGCGTTTGCTCAGGGGAATGATGGGCATGGCTGTTTTGATTGCCATTGCCTATGTGTTCAGTAACAATAGGAAAGCCGTTAACTGGAAGATGGTGGGTACGGGACTTCTCTTTCAGCTTATTCTGGCGATAGGCATCCTTTATATTCCATTTGTCCAGGTATTCTTCGAATTTATCGGCAAGGGATTTGTGAAGATTCTGGCCTTTACCGGCGAGGGGGTCAACTATCTCCTGAAACGAAACGATACTGGTGCTACGGATCCCGCCTTACAAAATTTCGCCTTCTCCATACTCCCTACCATTATCTTTTTCGCTGCTTTTTCGAGTCTGCTTTTTTACCTGGGAGTGATCCAGATATTTGTGAAGGGATTTGGATATGTTCTTTCACGGGCATTGGGCTTGTCTGGACCCGAGAGCCTATCAGTGGCAGGGAATATTTTTCTCGGTCAGACCGAATCCCCCCTCTTGATCAAGCCCTACCTGGAGAAGATGAACAAGTCGGAGATCCTGCTGGTCATGTCTGGAGGGATGGCAACACTGGCCGGTGGTGTGCTGGCAGCCTATATAGGTTTCCTGGGCGGGGGAGATCCCGTGCAGCAGGTGATTTTTGCCAAGCACCTGCTCACGGCTTCGATTATGGCTGCTCCCGGGGTAGTGGTGATCTCCAAGATTATTGTACCGCAAACCGAACAGATCGATAAAACCATTGAGGTTAGCAAGGAAGAGGTGGGAAAAAATGCCCTGGATGCCATTTCCAATGGTACCGGTGATGGCTTGAGGCTGGCGGTCAATGTGGGAGCAATGCTGCTGGTATTCATAGCTTTCATCGCATTTGCCAACTACATCTTTGTTAAAATTGGCGACTGGACCAGTCTGAATGATAGAATTCTCTCATTCACCAACGGGAAATATGATGAACTGAGTCTCGAGTTTATTTTGGGTTATGCCTTTTCTCCGCTTATGTGGTTGATCGGTGTGGCAAAAGAGGACATTACTCTTGTGGGATCCCTGCTGGGAAAAAAGCTGATACTTACAGAATTTGTGGCCTACATTGATCTGGCCGATATGAAAGCCGCTAGTTCCTTTACCGATACCAAATCGATTATTATGTCGGTCTATATGCTCTGTGGGTTTGCCAATTTCGCATCCATTGGAATTCAAATAGGAGGGATTGGTGCGCTAGCGCCGGGGCGTAGGGTCCTACTTGCCCGGTTTGGCATGCGTGCCTTGCTGGCCGGGACCCTGGCTTCACTTCTCTCGGCCACCATTATTGGAGTTCTAATGGGATAGAAATGGCAGGTAAAGGCAAATACGATTTTGATTTCTCTGATAAAATGGTCCTTGTGGTGGAGGACAATCAGATTTCCTTTAAACTGATTCATGCTGTCCTCACAAAGGTGAGGACCAATGTAGTGCATGCTACCAACGGGAAGAAAGCTATCGAAGCCTGCGCATCAGGCGCTCATTTCGACATGGTGCTGATGGATATGCAGATGCCTGAAGTAGATGGGCTTGAGGCGACGCGGCGAATCAAAGAGATTCGGCCCGAGCTCCCCATTGTGGCCACAACAGCCAATACCTATGATGAAACTGCACGTGCTTGCAAAGAGGCAGGTTGTGATGGCTTCCTGACCAAACCTTTGCAGTTCAGAAAGATGTTTGAATTGATGCAGGCTCTTTTTGACCAACAAGAATAGTGCGCATATGGCACTTCCTGTTCTTATCCTCCTTCTGATTGTCTATGGCTATATCTTACTAATGTTCCTGTTCTATTTGGAGATAGGACCGGATTCCGATCCAGGCAGGGATCTCACAGAGCATACACGGGGTGTTAGTGTAGTGGTTCCACTCAGAAACGAGGAGGATCAGCTGCCCGGACTTCTGGATGATTTTGCCAGGCAGTCTTTTCCTGAAGAGCTCCATGAAGTTATTTTCGTGGATGATCATTCAACGGACGCTTCTGCATCGATACTTGCAAAGTGGACAGGCGCTTATCCCCGCTTTCGATACCTGAGGCTATCCCCTGGAACATCGGGGAAGAAGAGTGCACTCTCCTATGGCATACAACATGCAGAACATGACTGGATCATACAGGTGGATGCAGACTGCAGACTGGACCCTGGATTCATCTCTGCACATATTACTTTCCTGGAGGAGCATCCCTCTGACCTGGTTGCAGGTATAGTGACTACCGGAAATGGAAATGGTAGTTTTCTGGAAAGCTTTGGGCGGCTCGATATATTGGCCCTTGCCGGAAGTAGTGCAGGATCATTCAGTCTGGGCAGGCCTATGATGTGTAGTGGTGCCAACCTGGCATATTCTAAAAAACTCCATGAGGAAACACGTTCTTTTGATCCTGAAAGCACTGTTGCTTCGGGCGACGATATGTTTTTGATGATCGGGGCACGAAAGCTGGGCAAGACCCTCTCTTTCATAACTGACAGGAAATCAATCGTTAGGACGAAGCCTCAGAAAGATCTACGCAGCCTGATTGAACAGCGAATTCGATGGGGCTCAAAAACACCCGGGTATAAGATGCTTGATATACAACTGCTGGCGCTACTGGTGTCCTTGTGCAATATTTCCATTCTGCTGATGCCGCTCTGGATTATCCTGTTTTCAATGTGGTGGCCATGGCTGGCTGGTGCATGGATCTTAAAAACCCTTGCTGACTTCATGCTCCTTTTCAGAATGACGGGTATTACTGGCTCACGAAGTGATTTAAAGCGCTTTCTCCCGGTCTCCCTGCTTTACTACCCCTACTTTCTGGTAACTGTGCTGGGGGCGCTCAGGGGAAGAACGGTTTGGAAAGAGGCGCTTAGGTAAACCTTCGGCGCTGCATGAGCCGGTAACTGAAAAAGATAGCTAAAGAGGTATAGAGAAGCACCATAAGGATATTCAGCCAGGCCGGTAATCCCTCTGGCAGGATATCCAGGGTCGATTGATCAATACTATCTGGACTGTTCATTTTCTTTTCAAAAATCTCTATCAGATTGGGTAGGGGAGTCAGTTGTGTGGTGGTCCGCATGGGAAGATACCACCGTATTTCCTGTTTGCGCAGGATGAGGAACAGTACCGGATCAACAAACACCCGCATGGCAAGGAAGGTAAGCAGCGACAGGGCCGTATTTTTCACAAGGAGCGCCACCAGTAATCCCATGGACATATAGGCAATGGAAGATACCAGGTATCTTCCCAGGATCCAGGTGTTTTCCAAGGCAATCTTGAAGGTCAGCTTATAACTGTAGATTAATCCGAGAGTGAGTGAGGTAAGTCCCAGAAGCAGAGTGGCAAAGAGAGCGAGCACCACCACCAGCAATAGTTTTTGCAACAGAAGATCCGTTCGACTCAGACCGAAAATCAACTGGGTTTTAAAAGTGTGGTTGTTAAACTCTTTGGTGGTGATCATAATGACAATTAAGGCCAGCAGGATGTTGTACGGTTCGGTAACCCAGGTTAGGAATAACCATACATCGGGGAAACGGAACAGATCGCTGAGTGAGATTACCGGAATCTCCTTATCAATAGCAGGATAGATGATTAATCCCAGGGTAAAAGCCAGGACATAGATCCCCAGGGTAATCCGAAAAGGATTATAATTCAGCAGTTTAATCTGTTCAATATGTAGTAAACGCCGCATTTAAGATTCCTCTTTTACCAGCTCCAGGAACTGCGATTCAAGACTTCGTTTCCGGCTGAGCATATGATGAACTACAAGCTTTTTGTCAAATGCAAAGGAGTTGATCTCAGCAGGCTCTACCTTTTCATTCAGGGTAAGAATCAGCACCCCGTTTTCTGTTTCAATCTCCTTGACCAGGCTTGATCCTTTCAATGCTGATTTAAGCTGATCGTTATTATTACAGGAGATTTCGATAATCTCATCTTCGGCCAGGAGCTCTTTTACTGGTCCGTTGGCCAGCAATTCACCCTTTTTAAGGATGGCCACATGGCTACAAATCTTTTCAACCTCGCTCAGGATGTGGGAGGCCAGGATCAAGGTTTTTCCCTGTTGCACCTGTTGGAGCACAATCTCTCTTACTTCTGCAATGCCTTCCGGATCGAGGCCGTTGGTGGGTTCATCGAGGACCAGCACCCTCGGATCGCCAAGAAGTGCAGCTGCAATACCAAGTCGCTGTTTCATCCCAAGCGATAGGGTGGAGAATCTGGATCTTTTACGTTCTGTAAGTTGCGCTGTTTCCAGAACCCGCCCAATATCCCCATAGGGCATACCCTTGATGTCACAAATAATCCTCAGGTTTCTTTCCAGATTCAGGTAGGGATAAAAATGAGGCGTTTCAATCAAAGAGCCGATGCTCCTTCGCTGCCCGGCCACCGGCTTTTCCCCGAACCAGGAGAAATGTCCACCCTCCTGTCGAATGATTCCCATAACGATGGAGAGTGTGGTGGTTTTTCCGCTTCCATTTGGACCAAGAATTCCATAAGCCTGTCCTTCTAAGATCTGAAGATCCAGGTTTTGGATGGCTCTAATATTTTTATAGGATTTGGATAAGCCGCGGATGGAAAGGATTTCCTGCATATTAGTTGGCAAGCTCGGAAAAGAATTTGATACGAACAAGCCTTATCTCCTCTTCTGTGAAATACTCTTCACCCAATTCAGCCAGTGCATCATCGATGGATTCTGTCTCGGCCTCCCGGAAATACTCGAAAATCTCATCAAGTTTTTCATCATCCATGATCTCATTCAGGTAATAATCAATGTTCAGCTTGGTGCCAGAACCGACAATGGCCTCAACCTCTTCGATAAGATCCATGAGCGAAAGACTTTTTGCATTGGCGATATCATCCAGACTTAATTTGCGGTCGATATTCTGTATGATATAGACTTTTACACCCGACTTATTAACCACCGATTTGACCACCATGTCCTGGGGGCGGATAATATCTTTCTCCTCTACGTATTCATGGATTACTTCCACAAATCCTTTCCCGTACTTCTTTGCTTTGCCTGTACCAACACCAACAATATTCTGCAGTTCCTCAATCTTAACAGGATACTGGATCGCCATATCCTCTAAGGAGGGATCCTGGAATATAACAAATGGTGGAAGATTTAATTCTCTGGCCAGCTTTTTCCTGAGATCCTTCAGGATGTACATCAACTCTTCATCCACAGCTCCGGTTCCACTTCCACCTGCAGCTACACCCTCCTCCGAGGCAATATCAAAATCATGATCCTGTGTCAACATCATCGAATACGGCTTCTTTATAAAGGCATGTCCGGCTTCTGTCAGCATTAATAATCCATAATTCTCAATATCTTTTGTTATAAATCTGGCAATCAGAGCCTGCCTGAGTACTGCATTCCAGTATTTGACATCTTTATCTTTTCCGGCACCAAAGTACTCAGAATGGTGATGGTTGTATGTCTTCACTGCGCTGTTGGCAATCCCTGAAAGAATAGTAGCAATATGCTCGGATTTGAATTTTTCCTGCACTGCTAAAATAGATTTTAATCCTAAAAGCACATCCTCCTTGCCTTCAAATCTTTCTTTGGGATGCAGGCAGTTGTCACAGTTGTCGCATCCCTCCTCCATAAACTCTCCGAAGTAGTTGAGCAGCAGCTTAGGGCGACAAACGGCCGATTCAGCATATGCCACGGTTTCGAGTAGCAATTGTTTGCCGATTTCCTGCTCCGCCACCGGTTTTCCCTGCATAAATTTCTCCAGCTTCTGAATATCCTTATACCTGTAGAAGGCGATGCATAAGCCTTCACCACCATCCCGCCCGGCCCGCCCAGTCTCCTGGTAGTAGCCCTCCAGACTTTTTGGCATATCGTAATGGATTACGAAGCGCACATCAGGTTTATCAATTCCCATTCCGAAAGCTATAGTAGCGACAATTACATCCACCTCCTCCATCAGGAATTGGTCCTGATTGTTTGAACGGGTCATGGCATCCATCCCCGCGTGATAGGGCAATACCTTGATTCCATTTACCTTCAGGGTCTCTGCCAGCTCCTCTACCTTTTTGCGGGAGAGGCAGTAGATAATCCCGGATTTACCATGATTGGCCAGGATAAATTTGATGATCTCCTTGGACGCATGCACTTTGGGTCTGATCTCGTAATAGAGGTTATGCCGGCGGAAAGATGATTTGAAAACATTGGCCTCCAGCATATCCAGGTTCTTTTGAATGTCGTTCTGAACCTTTGGAGTGGCAGTTGCGGTTAGCGCAATAAGCGGTGCTGTACCAATTTTATTGATGATGGGCCTGATCCTTCTGTATTCTGGTCTGAAATCATGTCCCCATTCAGAAATGCAATGTGCTTCATCGATGGCATAGAAAGAGATATTCACTTTTTTGAGGAATTCAATGTTCTCCTCCTTGGTCAGGCTTTCAGGGGCCACATAGAGCAGGCGGGTGCGTTTGTCCAGCACGTCCTTCTTTACTTTGGCAATGGCATTTTTGGTAAGAGATGAGTTGAGGAAGTGTGCCACACCATCGTCCAGGCTGAAGCTACGCATTGCATCTACCTGGTTTTTCATTAAGGCAATCAGGGGGGAGATCACAATGGCAGTACCGTCTTTGATAAGTGCGGGAAGCTGATAGCAGAGCGATTTTCCACCCCCGGTGGGCATGAGCACAAAGCTATCGTTACCAGCAAGAACATTGCTTATAATCTCCTCCTGGTTTCCTTTGAAACTATCAAAACCAAAATACTTCTTTAGGTTCTTGTGAAGTATCTCTCCTGTATTCTTCATATTCCCTTTACTCCGCTGAGGATATTAAAGATAGTATAATTTGAATTCTGTTTCAAGGGGGTCAGTTTTTTTTTGTTACTTTGCACATCCTTTATCCAGACTGAATATGAGTAAGACTACTGAAGGGGAAATGTCTTTCCTTGAGCACCTTGAGGTGATGCGCTGGCACCTTTTGCGTTCCATTGCGGCGATTGTCATACTGGCCCTGGTGGCTTTTGTATTTAAGGAAATAGTCTTTGACAAGATTATCCTGGCACCCAAAGAGCCCCCGTTCCCTACCAACCGCTGGTTGTGTCAGCTCGGGGAAATACTTGGTATGGAACGTATTTGCATCAACCAGAATCCTTTTACGCTGCAGACCGTGAAGATGGCTGAGCAGTTCTCCATGCATATTATTGTTTCACTGGTGGCAGGCATCGTTATAGCCTTTCCTTATATATTTTGGGAATTCTGGAGGTTTATTATTCCGGCACTTTACGATAAGGAAAAAAACACTGCCCAGGGTGCTGTATTTTTTACATCCCTGCTTTTCATTCTTGGAGTTTTGTTTGGTTACTATATTATCTCACCTCTCTCCGTCAATTTTCTGGGAAATTACAAGGTGAGTGAAAGTGTTATCTCTGCACCCACGCTGCGTTCCTACGTGCAGACCATTACTTCTGTGGTGCTGGCGGCCGGACTGGTATTCCAGTTGCCGATTCTGGTCTATTTCCTGAGTAAAGTAGGACTTGTAACACCTGATTTCCTGAAAAAATACCGGAGGCACTCCCTGGTACTTATTGTGACCCTCTCGGCCATTATTACTCCACCCGATGTATTCAGCCAGGTACTGGTAGCCCTGCCGCTGATGGTACTGTATGAAATAGGCATTGCTATAAGCAAGCGTATTATGAGACAACAGGCAGCTGAAGAAGTAGCCAGAGAAGAGGCATATAAGAGTAAGAAGAAACGTCCTGCAAAAGATCCTGAAGCGGGAAAAGCTGAACCTGATAAAGAGCCTGAAACAGAAAAGAAAGAGCCTGCTGATGAGTCGTCCACGAAAGAGGAGGTGAGTTCCAAGAAACCCTGGAAAAGGCCAGCTTCCAAATCTGATCCTGATGAAGAAGAGGAAACTGGTGAGGAAGATTCTGATCCTGGAGAAGATAAAACTGATTAACTTTAGGAAAGATGAAGCTGCACACAAAAAATCTGGTAAAGAAATATAAGAGCCGAAGGGTGGTGGACGAGGTATCGGTCAGTGTGGAGCAGGGCGAGATTGTGGGTCTGCTTGGACCCAATGGGGCCGGGAAAACTACCACCTTCTACATGATTGTTGGACTGATTAGCCCCAATGAAGGGACTATCATGCTCGATGATCAGGATATTACCAAGGAGCCGGTTTACAAACGTGCCCGGATGGGCATCGGTTATCTCGCCCAGGAAGCATCGGTGTTCCGAAAGTTAACTGTGGAAGATAATATCAGGGCAGTGTTGGAAATGTCTAAACTGTCCCGTGAGGAACAGCGCGATAGAACAGAATCCCTGCTTGCCGAGTTTGGCCTGCAAAAAATCAGAAAGAGCCTGGGAATTCAGCTTTCGGGTGGAGAGCGCCGGCGTACAGAGATCGCCAGGGCCCTGGCTTTGAGTCCCCATTTTATTCTGCTGGATGAGCCTTTTGCCGGAGTTGATCCCATTGCGGTGGAGGATATTCAGGAAATTGTCTCCAAGCTTAAGGAGCTTAACATCGGAATCCTGATCACCGATCACAATGTACATGAGACACTGGCCATCACGGAACGCTCCTACCTGATGTTCGAGGGAAGCATACTGAAAGCAGGTACAGCCAAAGACCTGGCAGAGGACGAACAGGTGAGAAAAGTATACCTGGGACAAAACTTCGAGCTTCGATAAATCAAATGCACCTTTGTAATCCGGAAATTTGGATTAAATTTGCGGAAATTTTGCGGATGTGGCGGAATTGGTAGACGCGCTAGACTTAGGATCTAGTTCTTTCGAGAGTGGGGGTTCGAGTCCCTTCATCCGCACTTAAATTTATGCATAAACCGCTATGCTTTCGGATGTTATAACGATTGTATTGCGGTTTTTGCTAATTTTGCATATATATATTTTTTAGAAAATGAATATTTCACAGGAGAATTCAGGTAAGTTAAATGCGATCCTCAATGTCAAAGTTGAAGAGGTGGATTACGCGGAACGTGTAGAGAAGGTACTTAAGGATTACCGCAAGCAGGCCAAGGTTGATGGTTTCAGGCCAGGTATGGTGCCCATGGGCATTATCAAGAAAATGTACCATACCCCGGTACTGGTGGATGAAGTGAACAAACTGGTTTCGGAATCTCTCTTTAACTACCTGCAAGAAAACAAAGTAAATATCCTTGGAGAACCTCTTCCACATAAGGATGACGTGCAAAAGTTTGATTTTGAAAAGGATACAGAATTTGAGTTCAAATTCGACCTGGGGCTGGCTCCTGAGCTAAATATGGAAGTAAGTGCAAAAGACAAGGTGCCCTTTTATAAGATCAAGGTTGACAAAAAACAACAGGGTGAGCACAAGGAATCTTTGCTGCAGCGTTTTGGTGAGTTCAAGGCTGTGGATAAGGCTGGAAATGATGAACTGATCAAAGGAAGCCTGGTTAAGGTAAATAAAGAGGGCAAAGAGGTAGAAAACGGGATCCGCGTGGATAATGTCTCCATGTCGCTGGAGATGATGAAGGATGATGATCAAAGAGTACTCTTCAGTGGAGCAGCTGGTGGAGACCAGGTGGTTTTTGATGTGAAGAAGGCCTTCCCCAACGATACAGAATTGGCTTCCCTGCTAAGAATTGAAAAGACGGAGGTGGCCATGCTCGAAGGCACTTTTAAGTGCTTTATCGACGAGGTTAATAAGTTTGAACGTGCTGAGCCTGGACAGGAGTTCTATGACAAGGTTTATGGCGAGGGTGAGGTAAAAACCGAAGAGGAGTTTACCAAGCGTGTGACCGAGGAAATTGCATTGAACTATGAGCGTGAGAGTGAGTACAGGTTTATGGTGGATGCACGTGAAGCGCTGATTAAAAAAGCAAAAATTGACCTTCCGGTGGAGTTTTTAAAGCGCTGGATGGTAGAGACCAATGAACAGATCACCGAGGAGCAGGTAGCAGAGGATTTTGAAAAGTATGAGGATGATTTCCGCTGGCAGTTGATCAAAGAGCATCTTTTGAAACAACAGGATATCAAAGTGAGCGAAGAAGAGGCTCTCGAAGCTGCTAAGGCTATGGTTTTAAACCAATATATGCAATATGGCATGAGCAATGTGCCGGAAGAATACCTGGAGAACTATGCCAGGGAGATGATGGCGAAGCCTGAGGAATCCAGGAAATTCTATGAGCAGAAGGGTGAGGAGAAGCTGATTTCCTATATTAAATCCATCGTCAAATTGGATGAAAAGGAGGTCAGTTCAGAGAAGTTCCGTAAATTGTACGAGAAATAAAAGTAAGATTATGAGTCAGCAGGACGATTTTAAGAAGTTTGCAACCAAACATTTGGGCATCTCAAGTATGACCCTCCATCAGTTTTCATCTCAGTACAACTCTTATATATCACCAACCATTATAGAGGAAAGGCAGCTTAACGTTGCTTCCATGGATGTTTTTTCCAGGCTGATGATGGATCGCATCATTTTTCTGGGAGCACCTATTGACGACTACGTGGCCAATATCATTCAGGCCCAGTTACTCTATCTTGATTCGGCAGATCCCAACAAGGATATCCAAATCTATTTCAATACGCCTGGCGGAGGGGTGCATGCCGGACTCGGGATCTATGATACCATGCAGTACACTTCATGCGATATAGCTACTATCTGTACAGGGATGGCCGCTTCCATGGGTGCTGTTCTTCTGGCTGCCGGAACTAAAGGGAAACGCTCCGCACTCAGGCACAGCAGGGTGATGATTCATCAACCCATGGGCGGTGCACAGGGACAGGCTTCTGATATTGAGATTACTACCCGTGAGATCCTGAAAATGAAAAAAGAACTCTACGCCATCATTGCAGATCATTCAGGAAAAAGCTTTGAGAAGGTGGCTAAAGATGGAGATCGCGATTACTGGATGACTGCAACTGAGGCTAAGGAATATGGAATGATTGATGAAGTTCTCACCAGAACCAAAGACAAAAAGTAATGGACCGTTGCTCTTTTTGCGGAAGGGAGAAGAAGGATACAAACCTTCTTATTGCAGGTATTTCAGGTCACATCTGTGACCGCTGTATCGAACAGGCTTACAGCATTGTCCAGGAGGAGCTGGGTGTGCATGGTGAGTTTGATATGGAGCAGATTAAACTTCTGAAGCCGATCGAAATAAAGAGCTTCCTGGACCTCTATGTGATTGGACAGGACGAGGCCAAAAAGTATATTTCTGTAGCAGTCTATAACCACTACAAGCGCTTGATGCAGCAGGATAGCAAGGATGAGATTGAAATTGAGAAATCCAACATTGTGTTGGTAGGAGAGACCGGTACGGGTAAAACCCTGCTGGCACGAACTATTGCCAGAATGCTCCATGTACCTTTCACCATAGTGGATGCTACCGTCCTTACCGAGGCCGGATATGTGGGTGAGGATATTGAGAGTGTGCTGACCAGGTTACTGCAGGTAGCCGATTACAATGTGGAAGCCGCTGAGAAGGGAATCGTCTTTATAGATGAAATTGATAAGATCGCCCGCAAAAGTGATAATCCTTCCATTACCAGGGATGTATCTGGAGAGGGTGTTCAGCAGGGTCTGTTGAAATTACTGGAGGGCTCCATAATCAATGTACCTCCCCAGGGAGGAAGGAAGCATCCCGATCAGAAGATGATACCGGTAAACACCAAAAATATCCTCTTTATTTGTGGTGGGGCATTTGATGGTATCGAAAACAAAATTGCCAACCGCATGAATACCCAGGTGGTGGGCTATAATGCTGCCAAGAAGGTAGACCGTGTTGACAAGGACAACCTGCTTCAGTATGTGGCGCCGCAGGACCTGAAGGCCTTCGGAATGATACCCGAAATTATTGGTCGCCTGCCGGTACTTACCTACCTGAATCCCCTGAGTGAAAAGGCTCTTCGTCGTATCCTTACGGAACCACGCAATGCCATTATCAAGCAGTATGAAAAACTGTTTGAGATGGACGGGATCAAATTGTCGTGGGACGAGAAGGTCCTGGACTATATCGTTCAGAAAGCACTTGAATTTAAGCTGGGCGCCAGGGGATTGCGTTCCATCTGTGAGGCCATTATGATGGATGCCATGTTCGAGCTGCCCTCCAAGGAGAACCCCGGGGATATAAATATTGGGATCAAATACGCCAGGGAGAAACTGGAAAAAGCCAATCTGAAGCGTCTGAAGGCAGCCTGATGAGCAGGTCAAAATCGGGGGTATATTTTCTGGTCATCCTGGCGATGGTTTTCTGGGGATTTACCTTTGTTGCTTTCAAATTTGCCAACCTGTCCTTTCGGCCTATCACCATTGTCTTTTTCAGGCTTGCAGTCTCCATATTCTTCCTCTTTGGTTTTGCATTCTTCTTCAAAAGGCTGAACAAGATTAAGCTTAAGGACCAGAAGTGGTTCCTTTTACTGGCCCTGGTAGAACCATTCTTTTACTTCCTGGGCGAGGCTTACGGACTCACCATGGTTACCGCGACAGTTGGGGCTGTTATTATCTCCACTATCCCACTAATTGTTCCTTTTGCAGCTTACTATCTGTTTAGGGAAAAACTGACTCCGATGAATTACCTGGGCCTGGTAATCTCCTTTGGGGGAGTGCTGCTGGTGGTACTTACCAGGAGCGGTGGCCTGGCAGCTGACTGGAAGGGGATCCTGCTGATGTTTGTGGCAGTTCTTTCAGCGGTAAGTTATACCATGGTGGTGAAAGTACTGACAGAGGATTATACACCCATTACCATTACCGCTTACCAGAGTTTTTATGGACTGCTTATGTTTGTCCCGCTTTTTTTAATTTTTGAGATAAAGCATCTGGATTTCAGCATGGTGACCGGGCAGAGCCTCCTGGCAGTGAGCTATCTTGGGGTGTTTGGTTCGGGTATCTGTTTTATCCTGATTACTATAGGCATCAGGGAGCTGGGAGCCGCTAAGGCCAATATATTTGGAAACCTGATCCCGGTAGTAACTGCCATTGTCTCTTACTTTCTTCTTAAGGAATCCATGCCTTTCATGAAGATCCTGGGTATATTTATCGTAATTCTGGGGCTCCTCCTCTCTCAGATCAGTAGTCTCAGGGTTAAACCTAAGAAGGGGAGGGAGTCGGTTCGTCACATTCCAAACGCCTGAACATGGCCAGCTGTGTTTTTATAGTCCAGGGTGAGGGTAAGGGACATATGTCCCAGGCGCTGGCGCTGAAGGAGTATCTTGATGAAGCAGGTCACACCGTGGCAGCTGTGTTCCTGGGAACAGGTGCTCCCGATGAAGTACCGGACTATTTCAGGATGGCCTTTCCCGATAAATTGCACACCTTCCAGAGTCCCTGGTTCTTGAGGACTCCAAATAAAAAAGGGATCTATGTGGGCCGTACCCTTCTGTTTAACCTGATTCATTCAGTGGGATACCTAAGAGCAATCGCCAGGATCAGAAGAGAGATCGAAGCACTTCAACCCGATGTGATTTTCAATTTTTATGAGTTGCTGGGTGCACTGGCTATGCGAAAAGTAGCTCCGGGAATCAGGAAGATAGGACTGGGACACCATTTTTATTTAGAGCTGAACAAGGAGCTAAGCAAGATGGGACCGATATGGCACAGGACTTTGCTGTATATGCATACTCGTCTGATTATGAAGTCCTGCGACAAGGTGCTGGCACTCTCTTTCATGGAGGAGGAGGGAAATGTAGCAATTCGGGTGGTCCCTCCCCTTGTACGCAGGGAGTTTAGAGAAATGGAATATGTAAGGGGAGAAAGCTACCTTGTCTATCTTCTTCAGGAGGGATTTTTTTATGAGCTGGTACAGTTAGCCAGGAGTGTCCCAGGCTTCCAGGCGGACCTGTTTACCTCTCTGACTCCGGACATAGAAATTCCGGAAGGAATCAGGATTCATCCCTATGATGCAAAAAAATTCAGTAAATTGATGGCTTCCTGTAAGGGACTGATTACCACAGCGGGTTTTGACAGTGCCGCTGAGGCTGCCTGTCACGGAATCCCCCTGGCGGTCATCCCCTCGCATAATCACTTTGAACAGAAATGTAATGCTAAGGATATTACACTTAAGGGGATCGGGGTAACAGTCTCCCGGATAGATCAGGGGATTCTGGAGCAAATGAGACCAAAGGATTGCCGGGAATACAGGGCATGGGTTGATCAGGCTGGTGAGCAGCTGATAAATAGTATGAAGGAATAATATAGTGTGTAGATTGGCGTTTAATAGGATATGATTCGAGCTAAGCTTATCATCGTATTTTTGTTGTTGCTAAGCATGGCAGCTTTGGCTCAGAAGGGGGGAGAATCCACTTATAGTTTTCTCGGTCTTGCTAATGCAGCCCGGGTAGCTGCCCTGGGGGGAGAGGTGGTGTCTCTGAGGGATGATGACATTAACATGGTATTTCATAATCCTGCTCTTCTTTCCGCCGATATGCATAACAACCTCGCTCTGAATTACGTGAATTATTTTGCCGGTGTGAATTATGGGTATGCAGCTTATGGCTATTCTGCAGGTGAGATTGGTAACTTTGGCGCTGGGATGCATTATGTGAATTACGGCACCTTTGACCGGACCGATGAACTGGGGAATTCCCAGGGAACATTCAAAGCATCCGAATATGCACTGAACCTGTTCTACTCCAGGAGCTTTCTGGATTCTGCTTTTACAGCAGGTGTGAATTTAAAACCCATATATTCATCTTTGGAGCAGTACAGCTCTTTTGGCCTGGCACTGGATTTAGGGCTTAGCTATTACCTCTCCAGTTCCCTGACAACCTTTGGCCTTGTACTGAAGAATATGGGTATGCAGATCACCTCCTATACCTCAAACAGGGAATCCCTGCCCTTTGAGATCCAGGCAGGGGTAACCCAGGGACTGGCACATGCACCTTTTCGCTTTACGCTTACTTTCCAGCACCTGGAACGATGGGACCTGAGCTATACCGTTCAGGATGATGACCTATCTTTCTCCAATGATAGTGAGCAAAGTGGATTTGATAGATTTGCTGACAATCTGATGCGTCACGTGGTAATAGGTACGGAATTCCTTATCGGAGAAAATTTCCATGTGGACCTGGGATATAATTACAAACGAAGAAAGGAGATGATGGTCAATGCCCGCCCCGGTATGGTCGGATTCTCCGCGGGCTTTGGATTCCGGGTCTCCAAGTTCCATTTTTCATTTGGACGGGCATCCTATCACCTGGCTGGAGGCACCAGTCATTTCTCCTTAACTACTAATCTATCTGAATTTTACAGATAAGTAAAGAAACTGAACTAGCGTGGGACAAGAAAAATTAATTATAGCATTGGATGGGCATTCCTCCTGCGGGAAGAGTACCTACGCCAAACTGATTGCTGCCGAACTGGGTTACTCCTATATCGATTCCGGTGCCATGTACAGGGCGGTAACCCTTGCAGCTATGGATACGGGGCTTTTTAATGATACCGATGCACCCCCTTTTAGCAGGATCGAGTCACTGCTCGGTCCAATGGAATTAAAGCTGAAGCACAACCCGGATAAGCAGCGTACCGAAATATTTCTGAATAACAGAATGGTTGAAGATTTTATACGCGGTATGGAAGTCTCCGCACATGTCAGTTATATTGCAGCCATCTCAGCTGTTCGCAGGAAAATGGTGGAGTACCAGCGGATGCTTGGCCATGAAAAAGGGGTGGTGATGGATGGCAGGGATATTGGAACTGTGGTATTTCCCAATGCTGAAATAAAGATCTTTCTGACCGCATCCCTGGAAGTTCGGGCAGGGAGACGATACAGGGAGCTGATCGAGAAAGGGATGCCAGCTGATTTTGAAGATGTGCAGAAGAACCTTGCGAAGCGTGACCATATCGATTCGAACCGGGCCGATAGTCCCCTAAAGCAGGCCGATGATGCCATGCTGCTTGATAATAGCGAGATGACCCTGGAAGAGCAGATGATATGGTTCAGAGATCTGTATGAACGTGTAAGATCCACAGGAGATGAAACTTATTGAAATAGACCCGGGAGCAGGCTTCTGCTT
>Ga0164313_10000514_pt1 | contig 31458 bp, 25 predicted proteins | sample GuaBasSedimGuay4_FD_113735 | JGI IMG/M metagenome (GOLD analysis project Ga0164313, IMG submission 113735) | Subseafloor sediment microbial communities from Guaymas Basin, Gulf of California, Mexico - Guay4, Core 4569-4, 0-3 cm | ecosystem: Environmental > Aquatic > Marine > Hydrothermal vents... | reverse complement strand
ATAGCACCGAGAACCTTCCTGAGCAAAAATGGAGCCTCCTTGATGATGCCGGAATGTACCGGTCCCGGGCAGATCACATTTACCCCAACATCAACCTCATCCCCATCCTTATTTAACCGTCGGGATAGCTCAGTAGCATAGGTGTTTAATATGAGTTTGTAATAACTATAATGTGAGATTCCTTTATTTACACCATAGTCTATGTACTTCCCAAATTCATCGTAGTCTATGAAGGAAGATCCCTGGTGTGAATCTGAAGAGATGAAGAGGAAACGAGCTTTGGGCTCCGTTGAATCATTATTCCTGCTGACAATTTTGTGATTTAATAAGAGTGTACACAGCATCACATTGGATAAGTAGTTTACCATGAACATCTCTTCCTGTCCGGAATCCGTTTTTCTCGCCTTGGGGAGTGCTACCCCGGCATTGAGAATGATGCTGTCGAGCGACACCTTATCTTTCTCCATCCCATTAATAAAGGCATGTATGCTGTCGAGTCGGCTCAGATCAAGGGTACGCACCTCAACATTTTCTGATCCACTCAGGGCTTTTACCTTTTGTAGCGTTTCCTCCTGCAACCTGCGACAGGTGCAGATCACCTTTGCACCTCTTTTAGCCATGTCAACAGCCACAGCAAACCCCAGTCCGGAGTTAGCTCCGGTAACCAGGCATGTCTTATTGTCGAAACGATCATCGTCTGTGAGTCGATCTGCGAACTCCTGTTTTCTGAAAAGGTCTTTGAATCCTGCCAGTGCTGCAACCAGCGGGTTATTGAATCTTCCGTGTGACATCTTCTTTTATTTTGCTGCAAATTACAACTATTAGCAGAAAAACGAATAAAATATCAATGCATTATTACAGCTTCAGCACCTTGATAGTTTCGAGTTCACTATTTCCAAAACCATGTTCTTTTGCCTTCTGGAAAGTGAGGATATCACTTGGATCCATTCCCAGCAGACTGGAGGCATACACATCCATGGCCAGGGGGTCTGAACCAATCAGGATGCGTCCTGGTGATGTCGTATCTCCAGGCCCACGGGGCCCATTGCTGATCGCACAAAGGCCTGCATCTACGATGCATAGGTTTGGCTTCCGGATCAGATTCAGGTCCGCAATACAACCTGCTAAGTATTCTTCCTTGGCATAGGTATATTCTCCGTCGGGAGAATGCATATACCTGTTGGTATCTCTTGATGAAACACCCATCAGTCCCTTTAAAACACCGGAATAAATTGTCCCGTTATGATGTTTGGCTACCGGAATATTAATGAATCTATCGGTTTCCATGAAGATCTTAAATACTTCTGCAGACTTCAATATTTTACCGTCGGGTATCTCAACCACAACACGTTCATCGCCATATATTACCTCCTCCAAAATTGGTTTCATCTGCTTGTAATACTGGCTCTCCTGCCAATAGTCGTCGCGAACAGGTTTGTAGCATACTATTTTTCCTGCTCCGGCATCCTTGCAGAGCTTCATCATACATAGCACGATGTCGGGATGAGTATAGAAGCCGGGATGCACCCATGGGCTGTTTGTTAGCAATCCAACCGTCTCGCCGGGTTTGACAATGGAAGCGACTGGCCCGAAGTAAGGCTCCAAAACCGTGTATAGGTTTTCCATAGGATCAGCAGAGGTGATGCTGATTATATCCTCGGTGTCTTCAGAAATATCTGCCCTTGCAAATTTTGGTATGATGGAGGCTCCAATGACTGTGCCACCCAATGCAGCGGATGACTTCAAAAAGATTCTTCTGCTGATTGATTTCATGATCAGTATTTTAATTCTTGATAAACTCAAAGATACTAAATCCAAAGCCTTATATCAAATCATTTACTAGCTTTGGGATAACCAAACGAACAATTTTTATGAAAAAAGCATTACTCGTTTTTGCGGGCAGCATGCTGCTGTTCTCATTCTGCATGACAGGCTACGGCCAGGACAAAAAAGAAAAATCACCACTCAATTCAGGAACGTTCTCAGGCTTCAAGGCCAGAAACGTAGGGCCTGCCATGAAATCGGGTAGGATCGCTGACATTGCCATTCATCCGGAAAACAATAATGTCTGGTATGTGGCTGTGGGATCCGGCGGGGTTTGGAAAACACTGAACTCCGGTACTACATGGACGCCCATATTTGATGGGCAGAAAGTATACTCTATTGGTTGTGTCAGTATCGACCCTAATAATCCGCATATTATATGGGTCGGCACGGGTGAAAATGTAGGGGGACGTCATGTCGGGATCGGCGATGGCGTATACCGCAGCGATGATGATGGTGGCAGCTGGAAAAACATGGGACTGAAAGAGTCGCAACATATTTCAAAGATATTGATCCACCCCGAAAACCCGGATATCATCTGGGTAGCTGCGCAGGGACCACTATGGAACAAAGGGGATGAACGTGGTTTGTATAAATCTGTTGATGGCGGAATAAGCTGGCAGAAAACCCTTGGTGACGATGTATGGGTAGGAGCAACCGATATTGTTATGGATCCCCGTGATCCTGACATATTATATGCAGCTACCTGGCAACGCCACAGGAATGTAGCGGCCTATATGGGAGGAGGCCCGGGAACAGCCATCCACAAATCAACCGATGGTGGTGAAACATGGGTCAAGCTTAAGAAAGGCCTGCCCTCAGGAAATATGGGTAAGATCGGTCTGGCCATATCGCCTCAGAAACCGGACATTATTTATGCAGCAATAGAACTCGATAACCGTACAGGCGGCATATTCCGTTCTGATAATCGCGGTGCTTCCTGGAACAAAATGTCGCCTACAGTATCTGGTGCCACCGGGCCACACTATTACCAGGAACTGGTGGCCAGTCCGCATGAGTTTGATAAAATATACTTGCTCGATGTCCGGACGCAATATTCAGAAGATGGAGGCAAGACATTCAGCCGCCTGAACGAAAGAGGGAAGCATTCCGACAACCATGCCATGGCTTTCAGGGAGGATGACCCGGAATATATGATCATGGGCACCGATGGTGGCTTGTATGAATCCTTCGACGGTACAAAAACATGGCGCTATATTGCCAACCTTCCGGTGACACAGTTTTACAAAGTTGCTGTGAATAATGCCTGGCCATTTTACCAGATCTTTGGAGGAACACAGGATAACGGGACCCAGGGCGGTGTGGCCCAGACCAACCGCCGGGAAGGGATCACCAATGCCGACTGGTTTATTATTTATGGTGGTGACGGGCATCAACCGGCCACGGAACCGGGAAACCCTGATATTGTTTACTGCGAATCGCAACAAGGCTATCTGGGCCGTGTTGACCTGAGCACCGGTGAAGCGGTAAGCATCAGGCCACAGCCACTGAAGGGAGAAAAGGCACAGCGCTTTAACTGGGATTCTCCCATACTGGTCAGCCCGCATTCACCAACAAGGCTATACTTCGCATCGCAAAGGGTGTGGCGCTCCGACGACAGGGGTGATAACTGGACAGCCATCTCAGGCGACCTGAGCAGGGACCAGGAACGATTAACACTACCGATCATGGAACAGACCTGGAATTATGACGCTACCTGGGATGTGGATGCCATGTCGCAGTACAATTCTATTACCTCTCTGACGGAATCACCTTTCAAAGAAGGCCTGATCTACGCCGGAACGGATGATGGACTCATTCAGCTAACTGAAGATGGTGGAGAAAACTGGCGGAAAATTGAAGTAGGCAGCTTGCCGGATGTTCCGGAGACTGCATTTGTGAACGATATAAAAGCCGACCTCTTTGATGAAAATACCGTTTATATTGCCCTGGACAATCATAAATTTGGCGATTTTAAACCGTATCTTCTAAAAAGTACTGACAGGGGAAACAGCTGGAAGTCTATGGTCGGTGATCTCCCTGAAAAGCACCTTGTCTGGAGGATGGTACAGGATTATGTTAAGCCGGAACTGATGTTTGCAGCAACCGAATATGGGATCTTCTTTACCATCGATGCCGGAGAAAAGTGGATCAAGCTAAAAGGCGAAATCCCGACTATCTCTTTCCGCGACCTGGTCATTCAGAAAGAAAGAAATGACCTGGTATGCGCTTCCTTTGGAAGGGGCTTCTTTGTATTTGATGACTTTGCCCCTTTGCGTGAAGTGACTGAGGAAAAACTGAAGGAAGATGCAAGTATGTATCCGATCAGGGATGCCTGGATATTTCCTAAAAAAATGGGAGCAGGCTCCCAGGGGGCATCACACTGGACTGCCGAAAACCCAACTTATGGAGCCGTGATCACTTACCATCTGGCGGAAGGCCTGACTACTAAAAAGGCCGAGCGTAAAAAAGAGGAAGGTAAGCTTAAGAAAGAAGGCGAAGCCCTGGTGTTCCCTGAATGGGAGGTTCTCAAAGAAGAACGCCTTGAAGAAAAACCAAAAATTTGGCTCACTGTCCGTGATGCTGAAGGCAATGTGGTTCGCAAGATAAACGGGCCAACGGGCAAGGGCTTCCACCGAATTGCATGGGACCTTGCATCCACTGGCACGGGCCCTATCGACATACATGAAAAGGATTCATGGACTCCCAGAGGCCCCTTTGTTATGCCGGGAACCTACTCTGTTTCCATTGCAAAAGAACAGTACGGAAAAATAACGGAACTGGCGGGACCAATCAATTTCGAGGTGATCAGATTGATTGAAGGGGCCATAAAGGGCATGGATCCTCAGAAAGTTGAAGCATTCAGGGAAGGAGTTCTTGAACTCAGAGAATCTATTGTTGCGGCAAACATCGTTTTTGATGAAGCAAAAAAGAAAGTAAAGGGCATGGAGAAAGCTTTATCGCAAATGGATGAACCTCCTGGTGTTTTATACGAGGAACTTTACGCAATAAAGTTGCAAATGGCCGAATTTGAAGAACAAGTATGGGGCGATCCTGCTAAAAAGCAATTAAGTGTATATGACTATCCTTCTGTCTATGATAGACTGGGTATTGCTTTCCGCGGAGTCTATAATATGACTTATGGGCCAACAGGAGCACAACTTGAAAGCCTGAAGATTGCGCAAGAACAATATGAGCCATTAAAGACTGAGCTGAAAGTGCTGGTTAATGAAGTCATACCTGCTTTTGAGCAGAAACTGATCGATGCCGGTGCACCCTGGATGAGTGGGCAACCGCTGAAGTAAAAAACAGACCTGGCAGGTCCCTGACCTGCCAGGTCTGTTTTCTATTCAATAATTAGCTTTGAAGTAAGTACTTTTCCTCCTACAAACATCCGTAGGAAATAAATTCCTGCAGGCAGATGTGTGACATCGATCTCCATATTGCTGAGATCTCCTTCCCGGAGGTCTATGATGGCATTGCCTGAGAGATCATACATCACCACCTCTTGAATTTTTTTGTTAGAGGTATTGGATAACATGAACTTGCCACTACAGGGGTTCGGATAGGTAGTGATTGCTTTCGATAGATCAACCTCCTCAATTCCATAATTATCTAATACCCTCATTGTAATTCGGGAAGTAATGTAGCCTTTGCTGATAGCTTCAACCACTGATTCACATCCGACCTCAGCACCATCTGCAGCAGCAAAGTAAACATTTGCTGTTGATGACCCTGTCAATATTGTAATGGGAGCGGGAACCGTAATGCAGCTTGGGTTTGAAGTGGAGAACGAAACAATAATATCTTCCTCCGGGGTAGGCATTACTTCAAGTTCTATCAGGACTGAATCATCCGGCAGTATAGTATTGAAGTAAGGTGTATTGATCACCAGCCTGTCGATTTGCCCGGTAGTGATCTTTACAACGGCTGAATAGCTGGGGTGGTCGGTAAAATACCAGAACTCAATATCCTGCCCTTTTAAAGAGCTCCAGTCACCAGCCCATGAGGCCGGGGCGATGAGCCAACTCCATTCACCTGTTGCCCAATCAGCGATCTGAATGAAGCCATCTTCATATCCACCTGTCGGAAACCATTCCATAGTACCATCTCCACCAGAACTCCATCCTTCGGATGAAGCATTAAAATTGCTCAAATATGTTGTTCCAACCTTCACCACATCAAGTCCGGCAGTATCGGGTCCGGAATGCATTTCAGTACGGACCCAGAAAGAGGTGACATTAGCAAGCACAGCATCGAAAGTTGTTTCATCTACGTTGAAAGTTTCAGCAGTTAGTGGGATGGTGAAGTGTTCCCATACATTTGCTTCAGCAGGCGGGCCATATTCAGCCGTGACCTCCGTGGGAGTGGATTGTGCCCCGGCCATAATGAAAGACATAAGGAAGAGAATAAATAAGAAAGTAGATTTTGATTTCATAATTAGGGGTTTTGGGTTAATACATAAGTGCTTCACAATGTGAAAATTCACGTATTTTCAAAGATAGTAAAATGATATGTGAAATGCAAGTATATGTAAGGAGGGTACAAGGTACAAGGTACCAGGTATGAGGAGGATATTCGAACTCAGAACTTTGAAATCTGAACTTTGAAATCTGAAATCTGAAATCTGAACTTTGAAAAATTATACCTGATACTTTGTACTTAATACCTGGTACTTACTTAATAATAACCTCATCAACGAAAAGCCAGGCCGGCTCACCCAGACCGGGATGCCAGTCGGGGCACTTGCCAATGTTGTATGCAATGATCTTGATATACCGGGCATTGGCATTGCCTGAAAATTCATACGTGTGTTTTCCTATTGTCAGGTCTTTGGATGATTGGCTAAAAGCTTTTTTGTCCAGAGGGTTCATTCTATCTACACGCTTTCCTGTCAGCACTTCGAGCTCGTATGGCAGAAAGATCCAGGAGGCCTGGTTGCTAAGAAAGCTGATCTCAATCCGGTTGAATTCAAGCTGTGCACCAAGATCAATAAAAACATCCAGATTGTCACCATGAAATCCCAGCCAGCTCTCATCTGAAAATTCGAGCGAGCCCATGAAGCCATCCGTCAGGGCAAATTCACTGCCACCGGGATACCTGTGACTGGGCTTATATTTAATATTATAACTTTTGCCTTTTGCCTTATGCCCTATTACTTCATCTTCTATCCTGATCCTCCCCGGTGACCGCTGGTCATTGCCCCTCACACCTGTGATCCTGTCGCCGAGAGCGATCCTTACACTATCTGCCATGGCAAGAAGTTCTTTTACCTTCTCAGGAAAATCAGCTGAGACATCAGTGCTTTCGCTCACATCTTTCCTAAGGTTATACAGTTCAATACCGGCCTTTCCACGTGCATAAGGTCCCGGCATTCCGTCTTTGCCCGGCTTCATGCCTGCATAGGAGCGGAATGTATGTGGAACGATAAGTTTCCAGTCTCCTCTTCTTACGGCATTCAGTCCTCCCTCATAATAATATATAAATTCATGCCTTGGATTGGCTTCATCCTCCCCATTGAAAAGGGGTAGAATATTTACTCCATCGATCTCCTTTTCAGGAAGCGGAGCCCCGCTGAGGGCAGCTATTGTTGGGAGGAGATCAATGCTTGAGGCCATCTTGTCCATGGTAATTCCAGCCTCGATCAATTCAGGGTAATACATTATGCAGGGTACCCGTACACCTCCTTCCCAGGAATTCCCTTTTCCTTCACGAAGTGGATAGGCCGAGCCTCCATGATTCCCAAAGTTGAGCCAGGGGCCATTGTCACTGGTATAAATAACGAGGGTGTTCTCATCAAGGCCTAATTCTTTAAGCGTTTCCATGATCTGCCCCACAGACCAATCGATCTCCTGCATCACATCGCCATACATTCCCTGATCACTGCTGCCTTTGAATTTCGGATCAACGGCAAGGGGAACATGCACCATACTATGAGCCAGGTAGAGAAAAAATGGGTGGTCAGGATTACTTTTGATAAAGTCGACAGCTTTCCGGGTATATATACCCGTTATCTTTTCTTGATCTTCCAGTGTATGGAAGTAATCAATAATTGAATCGTTTTCGATCAGGGGGAGTTCCGGGTATATGCTTTTAAATCCTTCATTCGTCCGCTGACCATCATATCCTACCGGCCACATATCATTGGAGTAGGGAAGGCCCAGGTATTCATCAAATCCATAATTTGTCGGATAAAATTCAGGGAGATTACCCAGGTGCCACTTACCAACCATACAGGTATTGTACCCTTGTTTTTTTAAGATGGATGCAATAGTTTCCTCTTCCCTGTTGAGCCCGGTCATGGCAAAAGGGGAGAGTGCCCCCCGGATCCCAACGCGCTGAGCATAGCAGCCTGTCAGCAGGGCAGATCTTGAAGCACTGCAAACAGCTTCTGAAACATAAAAACTGGTGAACCGCATACCTTCATCCGCCAGGCGATCAATATTTAGGGTTTCAAAATCTTCAGCGCCATAGCATCCCAGGTCAGCGTAACCCTGATCATCGGTGAATATAATAATGATGTTGGGATGAACTGCAGGTGGCTCGTTACAGGCAATCAGGATTGGTAAAGCCAGGGTGAAAATCAGGCTTTTTAATAGCAATGACCTCATATTAATCAGATAGATGTGCATACATTTTTTTCATTGTGTTGTTTGCAAGGCGGGATGCCATTTTTCGGGGAAGCAGACGGGTAAGGATCCAGTAATTGAAACGATTGGAAAAGCCCGGGATGAAGAGATTTTTATGTCCTAGTTTTTTAAGAGCTGCCTCAACCACATCATCAGGTTTCATCACCAGGGGCTTTAGATTGCCATACTGTGGGTTTGTTTTTAAATAGGCCGGTGTTGATGTGGCCCCGGCAATACATGCCATTACATCAATATGGTGGGATTTAAGCTCGTGGGAGATGCCTTCGGCCAGGTTCCAGGCAAAGGATTTGGTAGCTGCATATGGAGCAACAAGCTGCATGCCTATCAGTCCCGCCAGGGAAGACATGAGAATGATACCACCGCCTTTATTATGGTGGATAAGGTGCTTCGAAAAAGAATGTACCAACCTAAGTTGTGTGTGGGTATTTATACCTATAAAGCTATCGAGTTCCTCATCGGTATGGGCAATGAATGGCTTGATTCTACTGAAGGCCGCATTGTATATCAGGAGCCGGATCTCAGGCCCTTTGCAATGCTCCATGATCTTTTTATAAGCATCCTGAGCCCTGAGGTCGATATGGATTGCTATGGCTTCAACCTTATATTCTTGGCGAAGCATTTCGGACAGGGATAAAAGCTTTTCTTCCTGGTGATCGACCATGATCAGGTTCATTCCCTTTTGAGCCAATGCCCTCGACCAAGCTTCTCCAAGGCCCTCTGCCGAGCCCGCAATCACAGCCCATGATCCGTATTTATCTTTTAAAGCCATAACTATATTTAACACAATATTAAGAAAAATCATGTGCACTCAAAACTGTTTATGATTATATTTGTGTACTTCATAAACCATTGTCAGTTAAATACTTTTTCATGATAGAGAACAAATTACTTATTCCGGTTGATTTTACTGCGGCAGCAGATAAAGCTGTTGAGTTTGCGGTATTCATGGCAAAAAAGATGCATTCAGATATCACCTTGCTGCATGTCTTCGAGGATGAAGGCATATCACTCGAAGAGTGTGAAGACAAATTAAATAAGATGGCACTGTCAATCAATGCTGACAAGGAGATCTATTGCGATTTTATTTGCGAAGCAGGAAGCATATTTGAAGTGATTCCTGAAATTGCTTCCAGGAGTGCATATCGAATGATGGCACTTGGGGCGCATGGCCGTAAAGGCTTGCGACAAAAATTCTTTGGCGCAGATATCCTGAAATTACTTAAAAGGATTCCAATCCCTGCATTGGTTGTGCAAGAAGGATCAGTAGTGCCGGCAGAGGGCTTCAAAACAACCATCTTTCCCGTCGGCAGCCACGATGCATACGAGAGAAAGATAGATGCTATGTATATCATTGCCGGCCTTTGCAACCCTGACATACATATTTATTCGATTAGCAAGCCGGGTTTTGAGCAAACCGATAAATTGCGTGAGAATATATTGCTGGCCGAAGAACGATTTGCTGAAAAAGGGCTAAACTATAAACGTATTGATGAAGATCAGAATGTTTTTTCCGTTGGCTTTGCTAAGCAAACCCTTAATTATGCCAATGCGCAACGAGCCAACTTGATCTCTATTATGGTCAACCCCACACAGGAAAATGCTTATTTCGCTGATTCCGATAAAGAAGCGATTCTTATGAATGAACATTGCATCCCGGTACTTTGCACCAGCGATGCAGAGGAGGAGGTGTGAGTTTTAAACAGCTGTTTAAAGTTGACTATTCCTTTCTAATTTAGTATCTTAGGGGGTATTAACCCAAACCCTGAGATCATGAAAAAAGTTTTTCTGCTGGCTCTTTTCCTGTTTTCTTCATCCCTGTATGCCCAGGAAACAGTTACACTATTCATCACCGATGGAAATGATGATGCATACCAGTTGTACCGCCATCCTACGTGGGAGAACCCCACGGGTGAAATGTTTGTTGATGCGGAAAAGCTTTTCGTCGGATACTCTTTTCCTGTCGGAGAAATGGGAATTAGTTATCACATAGGACTTCGGTATCAATCCGTGCCGATACCCCAGGGTTCAACAATTGAGTCAACATATATTCAATTTTATTCTTTTGAAGCCAATGACGATACCACCGGGATTATAATCTATTGTGAAAAAAATCCCGATCCTCTGCCATTTACAGGTGTTGAATATAATATCAGTGACCGGGAAACTACGAATCATGATGAATTTTGGGTTGCATCTGAGTGGCAGCCATTTATCCCGGGCCCAAACCAACTGACACATAATATCAGGGACATTGTTCAGGAAGTTGTTGATTTGGAGACCTGGGTAAAGAATAACCCGATAGTGTTCCTTGTTAAAGGGACAAATCCGGCATTTGGTGAGGATTATCCGAAAGCTGCCTGTTCATGGGAATATGGCGGAGAATTTTACGCCCCTGTATTAACAATTACATATACTGCACCTGCCTCAGTGGAAGAAGAAGATCTTGCAAAAGCATTGAGCATATTTCCAAACCCTGTAACAGATAAATTCACATTGTCATTCATTGATTTAAAGCAGGGCAAATATGAAATCTCCCTTTACGATCTGCATGGCAGAATAATTCATGAAATAAACACAGGCAATCTGACCTATGGCAATCATCAATTTGACTTTTCTGCTGCAGCGCTGAATATGCAAACAGGCATTTACCTTATAAGGGTTCATTGTTCCCAAGGCGATATCAGCCGGAAGATCGTGGTTCGCTGATCCGGCATCATTGAATTTAAGTTAGCTGATTAATTGTATTTTAGCTGCGCTAAAAAGCAGCTATGGAGCAATTGAAAAAAGCAATGAATGAAAAGCCCTGGGTACGCTGGGGTATACTGATCCTTGTGGGATTTATCCTTTCTGTAAACTATTACTTCTACGACGCTTTTTCCACCTTAAAGGACTTGATGACAAAAGAATTCGGGTTCACAAATACGGATTACGGTCTCTTTGTCTCCTTTTATTCCATCCCGAATACCTTTTTGCTGATGGCGGTGATAGGAGGGATCATCCTGGATAAGCTCGGTATTCGCCGAACAGGATTTATGTTTATATTCTTCATGGCTTTCGGAGCATTATTAACGGCCTATGGAGCCTCGAAATCATATTCATCGGGTGGTATCGGGTATGGCCTTATGCAATCTTTTCTCCCTTCATATTCCCCTGAACTGAAAATGATGCTGCTGGGGAGGTTTTTCTTTGGACTGGGGGCAGAAACCAGCATAGTTGTGGTAAGTAAGATCCTGGTGAAGTGGTTTAAAGGAAAGGACCTGGCACTTGCCTTTGGCCTGAAGGTGGGCTTTGGCAGGCTTGGCACATTTGCCGCCTTGCAATTATCTCCTGTATTGGCTGCTGACGGTGTGCATCTCGATACTGCTATCTGGCTGGCTGCCATACTGACGGTTACAGGTTTGTTTGCTTTTATGATCTATATGCTTTTTGATATGAAGCTTGACAAGCAGATAGAGCAAACAGAAATGAATAAGAGCACTGAAAAATTCAAATTTAAAGATGTCTTTGATCTGTTTGGAAACAGGGCCTATATGTATATTGCCATTATTTGTGTGACGTTCTATTCGGCTGTTTTCCCATTCAATGCTTTTGCGCCTGATTTCCTCCTGAATAAATTTGGAATGACCTATGAGGCCAGCGGACAGATTTCTTCCCTGCTGCCTCTTGGAACAATGATGTTCACACCCCTCTTTGGTTTTTTGATTGATCGATATGGCAAGGCGGCGTCAGCTATGATTATTGGCTCCCTGGTCTTATTGATGGTTCATCTCACTTTTACTTTTACTACCTTCACTCCTCATATCCCCATGATCTTACTGGGAGTAGCCTTTTCACTCGTCCCGGCAGCCATGTGGCCATCCATGGTCAGACTGGTGGATGATAAGCAGATCGGAACTGCATATGGCTTAATGTACTCAATACAAAACCTGGGCCTCTGGGGTGTGCCTCTGCTAGCTGGAATAATCCTTGACAGAACGAATCCTGCGGATGCAGAAACATTGAATTACACCCCAACTATGTTGCTGTTTATCGGATTAGGCTTCCTGGGATTAATATTTGCTTTATTGTTGAAATATCAGGATAAAAGGAAGGGCTATGGGGTTGACCTTCCCATGAACAAAAATGATTAGTCTTTTTTGCCGCCAAAATTAAAGGTGGCGCCAACATAAAGGCTCAGCGAGTTTATCATTGCCCGCATATTAGGTTGACGGGTTCCCTGCAGGGCTGCATTTTCATCATAATTATACTCGACTGGATCAGCAAGATTAACAATTTGTTTCAGCCCGTCTTCATAGCCAAAGGTGTACTGGATCCCTGTCATAAGATCCTGCCCAAGTACATTCCACGATAAGCCTCCCGAAAAGTGGTAATTGTCAACACCGATGTTCTTCATGACTTTCCCTACATCAAATCCTTGAGACTCGATGTTTTTGATATAATTAAAGTCAGTCCTGAACCCCGCCATCAACCAGAGATCGTCACTGATTACCCAGCTATATCCCAGCGCCAGGTTCACTACCGGGTTTGCACCGCTAATAAATGTTAACCATTCATTTACGGCTATGGAACTGGCAGCATGGTCGGTGGCCAGGTTAGGGTTTTCATCTGCTTCTACCATTTTGTAAGTATCCATTCCACCAAAGTACTCCGCTGTTGAATATAGAGATCTTTTTCTGTCCGCGGAGTGATATGTAAATCCAGCTGCGATAGACCAGGGCGTTTTATGATCTACTTTAACGGCCTTTTTATCCTGGTAGTCGCCAATGAAATAGTCTGGTAAAGGTAGCCCGGTATCAGGATCATAGATTCCAGATTGCCGTTGTCTTCTCGATACTCTTTTCCCATCTGAATAAATGCCTCCTACGGAGGGTGTGGTAATGTTTGCACCAATGCTTATGCGATCCCATTTGTACATGATCCCGGCTTTCCACAAAAGCCTGTAGTCATTGTACTTCACGTATTCACTTTCCTGATAATTTGCTGAAGTAAAATCGTTGCTTTGAGTTCCTGCAATACTATCCAGTGGGTATGCCTCAATGCTGAGGTCATAGCGATATTCGACCGACTTGATGGTGACAAACATGCTGATACCGAGGAATAATCTCGAGTTTACCTTCCATGACCACCCTCCTCCAATCCAGTCATCCCTGAATCGATTCTGTGTTTGCACAACGGCAAAATACCGCTCAAGTCCATCATATCTTGAAAGGATATTGATTTCCTGGTTTACTGACTGGGCTACATCAAGCTTGTAATTCTCATTGTTCAGCATGGCAAGCTCAAAGCTCATGTCTGAGCGTTTCTTCGGCTTAATCATGTAGGACAAGAAGCGGGGCTCCACCAAAATGGTCGACCATTTCAGGTCGATGCCATCTCCCAGGGCATTCTTGACGTTAAGAAATTTGAAAGAAAACAAACTGGCATGGACCGATAATTTTGATTCCTTGATCTCTGATATGCTCGCCGGGTTGTAATAGATTGCACTAGGTCCCGCACCACCACCTACTACTGCACCTGCAAGAAGCGAAGATTCCTCATTAAAACTCCTAACCCAGTGGTTGTATGATTGTGCATTTAGTTGGGCAAAACCAAATAATGATAATGTAAATAATATCGCTCCAAGGATTTTTTGATTCACTTATCCGGGATTTAATGTACGAGTATATCTGTTTGCCATTCAAATATAATTAATATTCAGCATTGGACACACCAGAATATTGATGAAATTCAATTTTCAAGAAATATACCGATTGATGATTAGCCAAAGTCGGAAACCTGCTTGAGCTTTTCCTTATCAATGATCTCAATAGATTTGCCAAAGATCTTAATGATCCCATCCTTGCGGAACTCCGAGAGCGTTCGGATCACATTCTCTGTTGTTTTGCCTATGAATTCAGCAATCTCCCTCCGGTTTAGGGGAAGCTCAAAGTAATCAGTCTCATAAATTTGATCAGCAAAAAAGAGCAAGATGTAGGCCACCCTCCCATGAATATTTTTTCTACGCAATGAAAGCGATTCAAGGATGATCATATCCGAAACACTACTCATCTTCTTCATAATGCTCAAGGCAAAATCACCATTGGTATGGATCATCTTCTTGATATCATCCAATTTGATGTTACAGGTGACAGAGTCCTCCAGGGCCGTTACCGAATAATTGTATTTATCATCAGAAAAGACACTGAGCAGGCTGACAAAATCAAAAGGTTTGGCAATCATGATGATCTGCCCCTTTTCATCAACTCCGGATTTGAAAAGCTTAACCAGCCCACTTTTGAGATAAATAAAGCTTTCAATAGGTTTACCCTCCTCCAGGATCACCTCTCCCTGCCTGAAAGGGCTCTCTACCTTGGTGTTGCACACAAGCTCGATGAGTTCGTCATCAATATTCTGAAAGAACAACTCCTTCAGGTCACATTTTTCGCAATCGCATTTATTCAGGGCCTCTTCCATGATTATTCAAGGCAATATTAATGATTAAAAGTATGATTTTTATCATGGTATGACAAATATCATATACGTTCCGTTGACTTTAGTCCTCGTTGTGTGATACTTTTAACAGATCAATAAAACGACATATATCAATTATTAATATTAAACGCTTCAAAAATGGAAAAGTTATTGATACTCGGAGGGGGCACTGCCGGTACCATGATGGCCAACAAGTTCAGGAAAGTCCTTGACAGGTCGGAATGGGAGATCACCATCGTTGATAAACACCGGACCCATTATTATCAACCCGGGTTCTTATTCATCCCTTTTGGAATCTATTCAAAGAATGATGTGATCAAACCAAAAGGTGATTTCTTCCCCTCCGGTGTAAATGTAATTTACTCTGATATAGATAAGATAGAAGGTGAAGGAAATGTAGTACATCTGGAAGGCGGAAAGATCTTGCATTATGATTACCTGATCATTGCAACAGGCGCAGAAACACGTCCTGATCAAACTCCCGGGCTTAGTGAAGGACTGTGGAGAAAAAAGATCTTTGACTTCTATACCATCGAGGGTGCTGTTGCCTTGCATAATTTCTTTAAGGATTGGGAAGGCGGGAAACTGGTAATGGCTATCTCTGAGATCCCTTATAAGTGCCCGGTCGCTCCTATTGAATTCGTTTGCCTTGCTGATGATTATTTTACTAAAAAAGGGATCAGGGATAAGGTGGAGATCTCCCTGGTAACTCCAATGTCCGGGGCTTTCACCAAACCTATTGCAACAAAAATGCTCAGCGAACTGCTGAAGGAAAAGAATATTAAAGTAGTACCGGATTTTTACATCGAAAAGATTGATAATGAAAAGCAGGCGGTGGTATCATATGATGAGCTGGAAGTACCCTTTGATGTACTGACGATCGTGCCTGTCAATATGGGATCCGAAATGATAGAGAGAAGCGGTTTGGCCGGCGACCTTAATTTTATCCCTACCGATAAAGAAACCCTGCAGTCGAAGAAATTCGATAACATCTTTGTGATTGGTGATGCAGCTGACATTCCCACTTCAAAAGCTGGTTCAGTGGCACACTTTGCAGGTGATATCCTGTTCGAAAACTTTTTGAATGCAATTGAGGGAAGACCACTCACGGCCAAGTTCGATGGTCATGCAAACTGTTACATTGAAACCGGATTTGGGAAGGGAGCCCTGATCGATTTTAACTATGATACCGAACCCCTCCCGGGTACATTCCCTTTACCCGGAATTGGCCCTTTCGGTTTGCTGAAAAACACTAAGATCAATCATTACGGAAAGATCATGTTCCGCTGGATCTACTGGCATATCCTGCTAAAAGGTAAAAACATGCCCATTGAGGCCGAAATGACATTTGCCGGCAAACGTGTACCCACAAAGCAATAATCATTATGGAGAAGAGTATTCAAACCCAGATAGACACATTGAACGATAAGGTTGATCTTATCCTTGAATATGTGAACCAGCAGCGGCTTAAATCACAATCAGTCGATGATTTGATTTCCGATGTCTCCATCATTGGCAAGGATATGTATGATTCGGCTGTGACGGAACTTGATAATAGGTCGATTGAACTGGATCCAGAAGATATCAAAATGATCGCCCTGAAGGTGATCAGGAATGTCAGGAATATTAATGGTGTGCTGGACACTTTCGAAAGCACGGCCGACTTTCTGAAAGATGCATCTCCCATTATGAATGAGATGATCATTGACCTCATCAAAAAGCTAAATGAGTTCGATCAGAAAGGGTATTTCGAGTTCCTTTCCGAAGCAGGAAATATCATTGATAATGTAGTGACACATTTTAGTCGTGAAGACATCAGACTGCTTGCGGATAATGTCGTTCCCATGCTGGAAACCGTGAAAAGCCTGACCCAGCCGGAGATGCTTAAATCGGTCAATAATGCTGTGAAGATATTCAGCAGAATTGAAATGGAGGCTGTTCCTGAATACTCAATATGGAAGCTTATGAGAGAAATGAACAAGCCAGAAATGAAACGGGCCATAGGATTCATGGTTTCCTTCATGAAGAACATGTCAAAACCCGAAAATGACAATCAATAACTTCTAAACTATACATAAAATGGAAAAAACAATTGCAGGTGTAAACATCACCTTGAATGACGAAGGCTACCTCACTGATCCGCAACAATGGAACGAGGATGTAGCAAAAGAGATTGCCGTAGAAGAGGGCATCGAGCTTACTCCCAAACATTTTGAGATATTGAGTTACCTCAGGGAACAATTCCTGGCCGGTGAAGGACTCAGTATCAGGAAGGTTGGGAATTCCGGCATTGCCAATATCAAAGAGCTGTACCAGCTATTTCCGGGCGGTCCACTGAAAAAATCATCAAGAATAGCTGGCATACCCAAGCCGGCAAGCTGTGTTTAATCATTAAAAATCTATTGATATGACTAATAAAGAAGAAAATCCCTTGAAAAAGGTATGTATCATTTGTGCAAAGGGCACAATCGAAGACGTATATGCAACCCTGGTCATGGCTAACGGAGCCGTGATGGAAGGCATAGAAGCAAAAGTGTTCTTCACTTTCTTCGGGCTTGATGCCATTACCAAGAAGCAAATGAAAAAGCTCAAAACTGCCACTGTAGGGAACCCTGCAATGAGGATGCCCGGTGGTCTGCCTTTTCCTACCCTTTTAGGTGTTGTTCCCTTCGTGGAAGCGGGTGTCTCCTGGATGATGAAAAAGGAAATGGATAAATTGGATATCCCCCCGGTGGGAGAATTCCTTGAGATGATCACCGCCGGTGGCGGAGAGATCTATGCCTGCAAAATGGCTGCTGAAATGTTCAAACTGAAAAAAGAAGACCTCTGGGATGAAGTCATAGACATCATCACCATCGGTGACTTCTACGCCATGTGTGGCGGACAAAACACGCAGATTATTTTTACATAAACGACTATTAAAAGCTATTCTTATGAACTTAATAAGATCAATTATCCTTTCCTGTTTCGCCATGCTGCTTGTTTTTGAAGCACAGGCTGAGGAAAAGGAGTACCCGCCATATTATAAGGTTGCCACTGTAAATGGCAGCATGAACGATGTTGCCAGGAGCGTTAAAACTGCCCTGGAATCACATGATTTTGAAGTGATCGGACAGTATAATCCCGGAAATAATGACAGCTTGGTGGTATTGTGCTATACCCGTAAGGACTTTGCCGATATCAGCCTGAAGTTTGAAGACAGGGGAGCCCTGGCAAGTGTCATGAAGGTTGGCTTGAAGAATAATGATGGCCAAATCGATGTGTCCATGATCAATCCCGAGTACATTTTTTATGCATATTTCTATGAAGGGATCGACCCATACATCAGCAAACTCGAAGCCATGGAAAAGGATGTAAAAACCGCTTTATCTGTCATTGGTGATGACTTCGAACCCTTTGGTGGGTTTGAGGAAAGGGACGATCTTGAAGATTATCGATACAAGATCATGATGCCCTATTTTACCGATCCTGTAGATTTGACCGAGTACGATTCATTCGAGCAGGGCCTATCTATAATAAGGGGAAACCTTGATGCCGGCATTGGTAATACTGTGAAGGTATATGAAGTTGTATATCCAGACCATAAGGTTGCCATATTTGGTGTAGGACTGCTTGATCCGGAAGATGGAGAGGCAGCCTTCCTGCCGATAATTGGAGCTGATCATGTTGCTGCCATGCCTTACGAGATCATCCTACAGGACAAAGAGGTTACCATGCTACATGGGAGGTACAGGATTGCCCTGCACTGGCCTGAACTGGGAATGGGAACATTTATGAAGATCATGAGTACCCCCGGCAATATTGAAGATTTTATGCTGGGCATTACAGAATTTGAAGAAGATTAACTACTAACCAAAAACAAAATATCATGAAAAAAGCAATGAAAAAACTATGGATTGGTGTAATGGCAATGCTTATTTTTTGCCTGGTATACCCTCCCGATGCCAGTGCTACCGACGGCTATTTCAGCAATGGGATTGGAACAAAAAGCAAGGGAATGGCAGGAGCAGGGATCGCATACATGAAAGGGCCTTTTGGAGCAGCTTTTAACCCTGCCGGACTTTCATTCCTCGACAAGAAGTGGAGTGTTGAGGTATCTGTTGGCCTGTTCAATCCGAACAGGAAATATACAGTAACAGGAGCAGCTACAACTCCAAATAACTGGGGATATATGGGGCCTGATGGCTTTGTTAACGATCCTCGTTTTATGGCTTTTGGCCTTGCAGAAGGTACAGTCGAAAGCGATAAGAAGTATTTTGTGATCCCGGCGATCGCCTTCAGTTATAAGATCGGGGAAAAGCACAACCTGGGGTTCAATTTCTATGGTAATGGAGGGATGAATACAACCTATGAGACCAAGACCTATTACAGTGAGATCATTGATGGTTTTGGGAATCCTATGCCTGACGGCAATCCTAACCCAATGGCTAATGTTACACAGCCTACGGGTGTTAATCTCCAGCAAATGTTTATCTCATTGACCTATGCCATCCAGTTAGGGAAACACAGCATTGGAGTGTCACCGGTTTTTGTATATCAGACTTTTGAAGCTACAGGCCTCCAGGCCTTCAGGGATATGGGCATGGCCGGTAATCCTATGATGCCGGTAGACCGTTCCCAATACGTAACTAATAATGGAGTTGATAATTCAACTGGTTTTGGTGTAAAGATTGGTTACCAGGGTGAATTATTCGATGGTTTCAGGCTGGGTGCTTCATTTCAGCCCAGGATCAAAATGTCGAAGTTGGATAAATATGCCGGTTTATTTGCTGAAGAAGGCGGATTTGATATCCCCAGCAACTGGCAGGCCGGTGTATCTTATACTATCGCAGACAAAGTTACCATCATGTTTGATGTGAAACAAATCTTTTACAGTCAGGTGAAATCGATTGCAAATCCCATGAACCCAATGGAAATGATGGCCCAGGTACCCAATATGGGATCAAGTTTTGATCCTGCTGACCCGGCTACCTACATGGTGCCTAATGAGCAGTTTGTTCCTTTAGGCGACGAAAATGGTGCTGGATTTGGCTGGGAAGACATGACCGTATTTAAACTTGGTGTTGAAGTTGCCTGTGTAGATACATGGCAGTTCAGAACCGGATTCTCATATGGCAAACCGCCTATTCAGGAATCAGAGGTTATGTTCAATATTCTGGCACCTGCAGTGAATAACACCCATCTTTCTCTTGGTTTTACAAAAGAGATCAAAGATCATGCTCTGAACTTTGCTGTTACGCATGCACTGAATAACACAGTGTCAGGACCCAATCCTTTTGATCCTGCACAGACTATCGAATTGGAAATGAATCAATGGGAGTTTGAATTGGGATTCAGGTTCTAAATCAACCCTCATCTTTTCATAATTTAATCGTTTAAATTCCCTTGGAGGCCAATTTATTGGCCTCCTTTTTTAGCTGGTAGTGTGAACATCAAATAATTTTGTTTGTTTATATTTGTCGTTGAATATAATGATACAATTATGAGATTGAGATTTACTGTTTTAGCCATGTTATTGGGACTTTTTCTGCTGTCAGGGAAACCTCTTATAGCACAAATCGACTCATTGATCATGAATACCGGAGAGGCTCTTGTGGGTGAGGTAAAAGAACTAAGGCAAGGTGTTGTGACAATAGAAACGGATTATAGCGATAGCGACTTTAAAGTAGAATGGGATAAGGTGAATTATATCCACACTGAAAGGAATTATATTATCTCCACGTCGAATGGCGACCGTTATCATGGTACACTGATCTCTTTAGAGGGAGACGCGACCAAAGTAATTGTTAATGATCTGGAGCATGGCCCTTCGACTGTAAATATCATCGATATTGTTCACCTGAAGTCGGTCGACAACAACTTCCTCAGCCGTATCGACCTGCTGATGTCAGTAGGATATACGTTGACCAAGGCGAATGAAAGCCATCAGCTTAGTGCCAGGATCAATGCCGGATACTTGTCGAATAAAATTGCTGTAGACTTGTATTTCAGCGCAGTTAGGAGTATACAAAAGCCTGACAGCATCACTATAAGTACTAAACGTACTGAAGGGGGATTAGGATTCAGGTTCTTTATTTACCAAGACTGGTTTGCACTGGCAGGCGTTGAGTTCCTGCAGAGCTCGGAGCAGAAGTTGAACCTCAGGTCACTAACCAAAGCGGGTATTGGGAACTATATTTTGAATACTAACAGGATGTATTTTGTCCTGGCCGGGGGGGCTGCATGGAACTATGAGGATTATAACGATATTACGATTGAAGACAGAAGTAGTGCGGAATTATTTGCAGCGATTGAATACAATATTTTTGATATTGGTGACCTGGATCTTAAAACGAGCATTGTCGGATACCCCAGCTTAACTGAGAGCGGCCGTTTCAGGACCGACTATTCCTTCGATCTGAAATATGAGTTTCCGCTGGATTTCTTTATTAACCTGGGATTCACCCTGAATTATGATAATATGCCGGTTGAAGGAGCTACCACTACGGATTATGTATTGCAGACGACCTTTGGCTGGGAACTGTAAAAGGTATCGATTGCTGATTCAACGATTTTCCTTTTTATCCTTTGTACTTTTTTGCTTGTCCAAAAATTGCCTGTCCCGAATGAAATGAGGGATACCAAAAAAAGACATCCCCGGTCAAGGTTTTCACCCCGAATGCTCGGGATTCAAACTGCGCCCGGGTCATTAAATGCTTTGCATTTATTTGAATACTGCCTATAGAGGAGAAGAAGGGACTGGCCTCATGAAGTTTTGGTAGTATTTCAAGATTTCATGAGTGTTAAAAATTACCCTTGTTTGACCCCGAGTACTTGGGGGAGTTTGGGTGATTTAGTGAGGGAAATCGTAGAAAACAACAAAACTTTATGCAGCCTTGATCTTTGCGCCTACGCTGAAGCTTCAGCGCAAGCGTTTGGTGCTTTTCTATCAAGGGAAAAGCACATTAAAGCAATAAATACATATATACTTTGAATTCCTTAAATTTGTATTAAAATAAACCAACAGATATGAAAAAATCTATAGTCCTCATTTTAAGCTTACTCTTCACCTTACTGGCATACAGCCAGGAAATACAATATGAAGATGTAGTATATCTAAAGAACGGATCGATCATCCACGGGATGATTATTGAACAAATTCCGAATCAAACAATAAAGATAAAGACTGCTGACGGGAACTTGTTTGTATTTGAGTATACCCAGATCGAAAAGATTACCAAAGAGGAGGTTCCTCAAGAATATCAGCCCAAAGAGCAGAAAGCCGCGCCGGCAAGCCCATATGTAGGGAAGGAAAATGGATTTGAAGGTACCGTTGATCTTCTTTTCGCCGTACAACTTGAATGGGGAGAACCTGTTTTAGGTATGCACTTCATTGGCGGTTACAGGTTTATACCGCAACTTTACCTGGGAGCAGGGACCGGAGTTGAGATTTATTCCGAAGAAACCATGCTGCCTCTGTTTGTACAGGTCAGGACAGACTTTGTAAAGGCAAAGGTAACGCCCTTCTTTTACGCAAATGTTGGATATGCTTTTGGCTGGATTAATGGAGAAGAAGGCTCTGACTGGGGAGGCGTTTTTATGGAACCGGGCATCGGCTTCAGGTTTAATATTGCTGAACATTTCGGACTGAATATTTCTTCCAGCTTTAAGTTTCAGCGGGCTTATTATGCCGACTATTACTATGCTCCCTACTACTCCCAGAACTATCATGATGCCCGTATCCAGGAAACCTACCGGCTCTTTACTTTCAAGGTTGGATTTTCATTTTAATATCAATCCGGCCTGAATTTTGAACAATTAAACTATAGTATTGTATTATTCATATTGTTCGAAGAGTTTTCTTTGCTTGAACAAAAATTCATTTTTTAGTTTTTTAAAATATATACCACATCAATTAAATAGGATCTCATATGAAAAAAATCAAATTACTCTTAATCGCAATAATTTTCCCAACTTTAATATTCGCCCAGGGAGGCGTTGAAATAGTGCCCTTTGCCGGATATATGTTCGGTGGAAGTGTGAAGTATTATGAAGGCAAGCTAAAGATCGAAAATGGTATGAACTATGGAGTTTCCCTCCTGGTCCCAATTCATAATTTTCTTGATGTTGAAATAAATTACACCAGGATGCAGAGTAAGGCCTCTTTCTCACCATACTATGGTTATCCGAACCTGGAATATAATGAAACAAACCTGGCAACTAACTACATACAGGTGGGTGGTATAACGAAATTCTACTCGCAATCAACCCAGGTAACACCCTTTGGTTCATTATCGCTTGGAGCTACATGGTTTGTTCCCGAAGTTGCATCATTCAATACTGTATGGCGTTTTTCTGCTGCCGTTGGCCTTGGAGTCAAGATTATGCTTAGTGACCGGATCGGGATCATGTTGCGCGGACGACTGCTGATGCCCATGTATTTCGGAGGAGTTTATATGTATGGGGGATCAGGAGGGTCCGGTGCCGGCGTTAGTACGGTGGTTGCTCCTTTGCAGGGAGATTTTAATGGTGGCCTGATCATAAAATTAGGAGGCAATTAGACCTCTTAGTACTATCTTTGCTGTTCTATGAAAACAAAGATAGAGCTTGATACCTGGAACAGAAAAGAGCACTTTGAATTCTTCAAGAAATTCAGTGAGCCATTCTATCATCTCAATATGAATATAGAATGTACTATCGGACTGAAAAGTGCTAAGGCCAGGAAGGATTCGATCTTCGCATGGTACCTTTTCAATGCCATGAAGGCAGCCAATATGGTAAAGGAATTCCGGTACAGGATAGAAGAGGAGGAGGTGTTTGAATACGATCTTGTTCATGCTTCTCCAACCATCAGCCGTGAGGATGGCACTTTTGGGTTTGCACAGATCAATCTTATCGAAGATTTTGGCTTGTTCCAAAGTGAATTGGAAAAGGAGATCGAACGAATAAGGGGATTGAATGGCTTGTTTTCGGCATCGGAGAGACCTGATGTGATCCATTATTCCGCTCTGCCCTGGTTCAGCTTTACTGGCCTGAGCCATCCACGTAACTTTGGTGATGGGGATTCTATTCCAAAGATCTCATTTGGGAAAATATTTGAACAAGGCAACAAATCATACCTGCCACTCTCTGTGCAAGTGCATCACGGACTTGTTGATGGGTATCATGTGAGTTTGTTCGTGGAAGCCTTTTCGCATTCCCTGAATGAATAAGCTTTAGCGAGGGAGGGATTTTGTATTTTCTATGTGCTATTTTTAATAAAACAGTAGTTACAGCAAAAGGAAAGGTTTGAATAGAACGATGTGGACGGTGATAAATGGCACATGTCTCATGAAAAATGATCAATAGAACATGATTGACTATCCATCAATATTTTCCCCAACATAATGAATCACCACCCTGTTGGTGATGCCCTTCTTGGTAATTGGGTCGCTTGCTACAATGATGATAGGGTCTTCTTTTTCAGCCCATTTATTGTTAAGCAGTATCCGGTCTACTTCTGCGATGAACTTACTCCCTGACTCTGGCTGCTTCATATAGAAAGGTGTAATGCTGTATAGTACCGACATCTGCCTGAGCCTCCTTTCATTTTCGCCGAAGGCGATCAGGGGAACCTCCATTCTTTGCTGCGAAAGGAATACGCTGCTTCCACCCGAATGTGTCCAGGTCACGATGAATTTTGCATTCATGTCGCGGGCCATCTGGTGCACCCCCCTGGCAATGGCAGCTTTGCGATTGAGGGGGCCTTTATATTTGATTAGTTTCTCAGCTGAATTATCGAGGCTTTTCACGTATGCATTGGTTTTTGCAGCAATACGGTTCATCATCTTCACTGATTCAACGGGATATTTCCCTACTGCTGTTTCACCTGATAACATCACGGCATCGGTCTTGTCGATTATAGCATTTGCTACATCAGAAACTTCCGCCCTGGTGGGAACCGCTTCATTGATCATACTTTGCAGCATCTGTGTGGCCACGATCACGGGTTTTCCATGCTCACTGCATTTTTTGATGATCTGCTTCTGGAGGATGGCCACTTCTGCCAGGTCCATCTCAACACCAAGATCACCCCGTGCTACCATCACCCCGTCAGTTTCTTCCAATATTTCATCGAGATTATCGATGGCCTGTGGTTTCTCGATCTTACTGATAATAGGGATATATCTGTCGTCAAAGAGCGCTGAAAATCCCAGGTCACCACCGGTTTTGCCCAGGCCTTTTGGCCTGGCAGCAAGATCAGTAAGGAGCTTTTTCAACACTTTGATATCCTTTCCACTGCGGACAAAACTCAAAGCCAGGTACTCAAAACCATTCTCAACAGCATAAGAGACACATTTAAGGTCCTTATCCGTCAGGGATGGTACCGTAAGATTGCTGTCGGGCAAATTAATCCCCTTACCGGTGCTGAGAAGGTTCCCTGATTTAACCAGGCAATGCAATGCAGCATCTTTTCCATTTCCGCTTTTCTTTATGCATTCGAGTTCAATATTTCCATCGTCCAGCAAGATCTTTTCACCTTTCCTGGCTTCGTCAATAAAGGATGGTAAAGTGGTTGAGAAAGCGTGATCATAGCCGGTTGATCCCCCAACAATTTCATTTTTAATGAACTTGATCTTATCACCTTTTTTTAGCTGCATACCGCCATCAATCACCTTGCCCACCCTGATCTTTGGGCCGGAAAGATCGCCAAGCATGGCAACATAAATGCCTGTTTGCTTTTGTACGCTGCGGATGTTACTAATGAGCTTATCATAGTCGCTGAAACTGCCATGTGAAAAGTTTATCCTGAAAACTCTTGTTCCGGCTTCGATCAGTTTTTTAATCGTTTCTTTATCAGAACTGGAAGGTCCCAGTGTGGCAATGATCTTGGTAATGAGAAATTCGGTTGCGGGCATCTTATGTGTGTTGTATACTGTTATAATGAAGGACTTACCAAGCCAAAGCTGGCTTATCCGATATTATATAAAACCTTCAGGTTTTCATGACCTTGTCGAAATCTATCTGCAGACCGATCAATTTACCGGTTTTAATTTCAAGGATCTGTTGAAGGTTCATGTGATAATAATACTTAAAAATTTAGTTTGATCCCGGCATCTTTGGGATTTTGTGTGCTCATAACTATCTCCGTCTTATACTCCTGTGGCACCTGATCCCAACTGTTGTAAAATTTACCGTTGATATAATAGCGGTCAGTATTAACTTGTTTTTTTACCATCGACTGGTCGCTGCTAACACCATAGGTATATTCCGGTGGGGCGGTACCGGCTGCATTGCCATCGAGGATCAGTTCCATGGTTCCATCACCGTCCATATCGGCGCGTACCCAGTTCAGCTCCAGTATCCTGTTATAGGTTCCTTCAGCGATCATTTTATGGATCTCTTTGTTGAAAGCTTCGATAATAGTCTCAGCCTGTTCGAGCTCTCTCCGCAATGCAAAATGAAGCGATTTTACCAGCATCGGCGTCTGGCCGATCTCCAGGTGTTCCGTAACATCATTAACCTGATACTTTAGCAGGTACTGGATAAGTAAAGCATCCACCAGCATATAATCGATTTCTGATGACAGTAAACGCTCCAGGTTTTGCTGGTCATTATCTCCCGTTACCAATTCAACCTGGTCAGAGTTGATATTTATGCCATAAGAATAGTCTTCTACAACACCGATCTTGTTACCATCGAACTCATTAAAGGTGGTGGCGCTTACATCACTGCCTTTCCTACCTACGAGTACTAACTGATTTTGGAGATAGGCTTCCGAATACAGGTACTTTTCTTCCCGCTCCTCACTCAGCCAGAGTGCAGCACTGCCATCAAAGTCGCCGGCATCAATACCTTTAATTGCTTCGGCGAAGTCCAGGATCTTATATTCCGTCTTGATGCCGATCCGGATCAGCGCTTCTTTAACGAGGTCCAGGGCACAAGCTTTCTCTGCCTCTATATTAGTGAAAGGGGGCCAGACATCCGATGCCAGCTTAAGTTCCGTAGTTTGAGAAAATACACTGAAAGAAATAAGCAATATGATTGAAAATATTAGTTGTTTCATGTTCTTATAGGATAAATTGATTTGTATTATTTCAAAGATACGAAATAAGATTGCGTTTCAAATACTTAGTTATATAAAACAACTTGGCTCAAAAGTTGTTATACCTTTGATTTCAATTCATAATTATATAGAGATGGTAAAATATATTTTTAGTACGCTTGCTGTATTCTTATTCGGTATTTTCCTGCTGCCTGCTCAGGATGATGAAACACAATTAGCCTGGCCCAGGGAAATAGAAACTGAGAAAGGGTCTGTGATCACATTGTATCAACCCCAGCTCGAATCATTTGAAAATAATATCCTTATCGGAAGGATGGCGATTTCGGTAAAGCCCACAGAAAAGGAGCTGATTTTCGGGGCCATATGGTTTTCTGCCAGGCTTATTACTGATCTGGAAAACAGGATTGCGGTTCTGGATGAAATGAATATCACACAAACACATTTTCCGGATGTTGAAGAAGATAAGGTTGAACAATTTGCCCGTATGATGGAAGATGAAGTAGAGGGATGGGATGTTGAGATGTCGCTCGACAGATTGCTTGCAAGTTTGGAGGTGGCAGAAGTCTATCAGAAACAATCTGTTAATCTGAATAACTCTCCGCCTATGGTATATTTCAGGACCAGTCCTGCTACCCTTGTTTATATCGATGGTGACCCCATTCTGATGGATACTGAAGAGTCAGGGATTAAATATGTTGCCAATACGCCTTACTTCCTTGTAAAATATGAAAAGGACGGAAATTATTATTTAAAAGGTGCTAAATGGTGGTATACTTCAAGCCAGGCAACAAGTGGATGGGATGAAGCAAAGAAGGTTCCCAACAAGGTTAAAAAACTGGCTGATAAAACGATTGATGATGAAGGTATCGAACAAGATTCCGTTCTCATGGTTATGGATGAGGCACCTGAACTTATCATTACAACTGAGCCGGCCGAACTTATTTCTACAGATGGTGAACCAAAATATACCCCTATCGAAGGAACTTCCTTGCTTTATGTAGATAATACGGAAAACGATATCCTGATGGATATTAATAGCCAGAATCATTATATCCTCCTCGCAGGGAGATGGTATATTTCAAGGACACTTCAGGATGGGGACTGGACTTTTGCCGAACCAGGTGAACTTCCCGCTGAATTTGCTGATATCCCGATCGAGAGCCCTATGGCGAGTGTCAGGAACAGTGTACCTGGAACAGAAGAGGCCAATATTGCAGTACTGGAACAAACCATACCCCAAACGGCAACCATCGACAGAAGTACTGCTACAGTAAAAGTATCCTTTGATGGCGAACCCCAGTTTGAAAAGATTGAAGGTACCTCAATGTCCTATGCAGTAAATTGTGATATGAGTGTCATCCTTGCTGATGGGAAGTATTATTGTGTGGACAATGGAATCTGGTTTGAATCGGCAAATGCAAAAGGACCTTATACCGTGAGCATCGAAAGGCCTGAAGGTGTCGAAGACATTCCTGCCGAAAACCCGGTTTACAATGTGAAATACGTTTATATATATGATTACACTCCGGAAGTAGTTTACGTGGGCTATACACCCGGATATACCTGTTCTTATGTATATGGTGGTGTGGTTGTTTATGGTACCGGCTATTATTACAGGCCATGGTACGGTCATTACTATTATCCACGCCATGCTACCTGGGGATTTGGAGTACACTATAACCCCTGGACCGGCTGGGGATTCTCAGTTGGGATTAGCTTCGGAAGACATTATGGACGCTATGGCATGTGGGGTCCGAGGGGGTATAATCGTGGATACAGACATGGCTATAACCGCGGATACAGTCGTGGGTATAACAGGGGATATTCTCAGGGGGCCAAACGAGGATATGCCGCCGGAAAGAGCTCCTCAAACCGCAATGTTTATAATAACAGGTCCAATGGAGTAAAATCGACCGGTGTGAATCAACGGCAGACTGCACAAAATAATGCAGCAAGGAATCAGGCTGGAAATACAGGCCGCCAAACGCAAGCTCAAAACCGGTCCACACAACCCAATAATACGAATGCAGGCAGGGGGTCAACCCAGGACAGGTCACGTGCTTCAAGCCAGCAAAACAATGTTTATTCCGACAGGAATGGCAATGTGCAACGACAGAACAATAATGGTAGTTGGGATAGCCGGTCAAACGGACAATGGCAGCAGCAACAATCTGGAAACAATCACTCACAGCAGAATACCCAGCAGATGAACAGGGATGCCCAGTCACGTCAGCAGGGTTCCCAGCGCCAGAGCAATTATAATTCAAGTAGAAGCACACAATCCAGGTCAAGCGGGGCATCCAGGTCTGGTGGCGGCGGATCTAGAGGTGGTGGCGGTGGCCGAAGAAGATAACTCTACTTGCATTTAAAATGTATGTGTAGTATATTTATCCTTCAGACGGGAATAACTTAATCAGTATTTGTTTAACCCCAAACCCATGCATTATGAGAAAATCATACTTGTTTGTTGTTATTATGCTGTCATCATTTGTGATGTACGGCCAAAGCGTTTTGCACTATGAATTTAATAACTCCCTGACGGATGTGAATGGAAATGGTCCCGAATTAACAGTCCTTGGAACGGACGGTGTATTCGTTCAGGACACCTTACTTGAGATAGGTTCAGCAGAGAAAAGGGTGTATCGCTTCGAAGCCAATTCCGGTTTTCAGTTTGATAATACCGCGGCGGGCAATTTTTTAGGAGAGCAGTATACGATCGAGCTCTATTTCGTATTTGATTACCTGGACAGCTGGAAGAGAGTGGTAGACTGGAAAACCCGTACTTCCGACAATGGTGCGTATGTCTATTATGGAGAATTGAATTTCTATCCATACCAGTACAGCGCAGATGCCCCTGTGCTTGAAAATGAGTATACTTATTATGTAATCACCAGAAACGCGGATTCACAAGAATTGATCATATACGCAGATGCAATTAATCAAATCTCGTTCATTGATACTGGCGGGGATGGATTGCTGAGCACTGATAATATGTTGAATTTCTTTCATGACGACCTGGTTGTACCTAATGAAGCCAGTTCAGGCGCTGTGGCCATGTTAAAGCTGTATAATTATGCATTGGATTCAGCAACGATAGTGCAGAAATATGAAGACCTGGCCGGTAATGTATTTGCTGTCAATGAGAATCGAAAAGAAACGGTTTCTATGAATGCATTCCCCAATCCTGTATCGGATAATTTCACGCTTGATCTGAGTGGTTTTAGCGAGAATGAAAAGATAAATATCAGTGTGGTGAATGTAATTGGAATCAAGGTGTTGCAATTTGAGCATTTTGCCGGTGCAAATGACCGGATCAGTGTCTCGGTTAGCAATCTTCAGTCAGGGATCTATTTTATACAGGCTGAATCTCAGGGACAACTGGCCACCAGGAGGATAATGATTCAATAGCCGATCAATCAGTTTACTTTATGCCTTATTCTGGACGAAGTACATATCAATGGCCCCTTTGTTTTTGGCATCGATTTTCCCCCGGTGTATACATTTAAATCTGCTCTTTACCATTTCATAGGTGGCAGATGAAATATTTACCTTTCCGGCCTCGGAACCTGATTCTATACATGAAGCTATGTTAACGGTATCCCCCCATATGTCGTATTGAAATTTCTTGGTTCCCACTACTCCTGCAATGATTGGACCTGTATGTATGCCTATGCGAAGATCAAAGTAGGGCTTTCCTTCTTTAATTCTTTTCTGTTTCAGCCTAAGCATGAAATTCCGGATCTCCAATCCGGCATTCACTACATCGAAAGGATTCGTTTCATTTGCAACCGGTAAGCCACCGGCACACATATATGCATCACCAATGGTTTTTATTTTTTCTACCCCATGCCTTGAAATAATTTTATCAAAGGCTTTATAGCAAAAGTCAATCTCATTTATCAGTTCCTGGGCCGACAGTTTTTCGGCAATCTTGGTAAAGCCTTTGAAGTCTGTGAACATGACTGTTACAAGGTCGAAATTCCTTGCTTTTACATAGCCCTTTTCCTTTAATTCAGCGGCCGTTTCAGCCGGGAGGATATTCAGTAACAATTCCTCTGAACGTTCTTTTTCCTTTTTAATGGTCTCTCTTGACCTTCTGATATATCTTAAGCGACTGTATAATCCGGCAGACAGCAATAAGACCGCAATCCCACTGATGAGGAAAATGTTTCGCTGTTTGTTTTTTCGGCTGACTTCTTGCTGATGCACCATTTCCACCCGAATAATTTCCTGTTCTTTCTGCAGACTGTCCTTTAACATAATCTTCTTGAATTCCATTGCCTGAAGATTATGCATGGTTTCCTCTGATTTCAGTTCATGCTCCAGTTGAATCATATGCTCATGATATTCAAGTGCGAGCTCTGTTTCCCCTCGTGATTTGTGAATTTTATACAGGCATTCGCAGGCTTCCAGTTTTTCCTTTTTGGCGCCAATTGTATCCGATATTTCAAATGCTTTTGTGCACCATAGCAGTCCATCCCGGAAGTT
>Ga0164313_10000513_pt1 | contig 31471 bp, 24 predicted proteins | sample GuaBasSedimGuay4_FD_113735 | JGI IMG/M metagenome (GOLD analysis project Ga0164313, IMG submission 113735) | Subseafloor sediment microbial communities from Guaymas Basin, Gulf of California, Mexico - Guay4, Core 4569-4, 0-3 cm | ecosystem: Environmental > Aquatic > Marine > Hydrothermal vents... | reverse complement strand
ACCAATCTAAACCGGTTCAATTTGGTTTGGAACCTCACTGCCAATGGGGAGACTGTGAAAAAGGAGACTGTGAATTGCCCCGACCTGGAGCCAGGAAAGAGTGTCATCATCAGCATGGACCTGCCGGATGTTGAATATGAGGGAGCAAGTGCTTATTTCCTTAACCTGGAGGTGGTCACCCATAAATCTGATGGGATGGTGCCAGAAGGGCACACGGTTGCCAGTGAACAATTTAATCTTACCCCTGAAAATCCAGGAACCACGAGTATGGATGCTTTTTCCGGGGTTGGAGTAAAAGATCTATTCATTGTTGAGACCAAAGAGGCCATCACCATTCAGATTCCTGACGGAGAAATAGTATTCGACCGCTTAACAGGATTTTTAACATCATATGTATGGAGAGGAAAAGTGTTATTAGATGTGGGTCCGGAACCGAATTTCTGGAGGGCTCCCATAGAGAACGATTTTGGAAATCACATGGATAAGCGATGTGGAATGTGGAAGGAGTTTGGCAAGGAATTGGAGCTTCAGACTTTGGTGCCTGTGCAGTCGGACAACAAGGTGATGCTTCTGGCAGAGTATATACACCCCGGGAATGGCTCCAATTATATGGTGAGATATCAGTTTAACGGGAAGGGGGATATCCTGGTTCATGCAAAGTTCACTCCTTCGGTGGACGATTTCCCCGAGATACCCAGATTTGGGATGCGGATGGTCCTACCGAAAGATTTTGTTCAGCTCGATTACTTTGGCAGGGGACCGCATGAAAATTATATCGATCGGAACCATTCAGCTCATGTGGGAAATTATAAGAGTACGATCAGCGAGCAATACGTGCCCTATATTTCCAATGGAGAATGTGGAAATAAAACCGAGGTAAGATGGCTTACTTTGACTGGTTCGGATGGAAGTGGATTGAAAATTAGTGGCATTCCCACCATTGATTTTTCTGCACTGCACTATTCACAGGAGCAACTGGACAGGGAAGAGCGCGATGGAGCTCATACCTATGACCTGGAGAAATCAGAGCAGGTATTTCTGAATGTGGACTGGAAACAGATGGGAGTGGGGGGTGATAACTCCTGGGGAGCCCGTACGCATGCTGAATATACCATCAGGGCTGAACCCCTTGAATACAGCTATTTGATTTCACCTTTGTAATTGCCAAACATTAATTATTTAATGGGTCACTCGCGGTATAGTACAGCCTTACTGGCAATCATTTCATGCCTGTTGTGGTCATCCGCTTTTGCAGGTGTAAAGATTGGATTGCAGTATGCTACACCGCTTCAGTTTGCAGGTACCCGGTTCTTTATTGCCGGACTGTTGGTTCTGCCTATTGCGATCAGAATCAATCCGAAATATTTCAGAATCCTCCGTGCAAATTATAAAATGATTTTACTATTTGCTTTTCTTCAAACATTTCTTCAATATACCCTGTTCTATACAGGGATAAATATGATCCCCGGTGCCATCGCAGCAGTGGTGATTGGATCCCAGCCACTCTTTATTGCCCTTGTGGCTCATTTTTTAATGCCTGGTGACAGGATGACATGGACCAAAACCCTGATCATCCTCTTTGGAATTCTGGGAGTTGTGCTGGTAAGTTTTGGAAAGGATCCTGAATCGGTGACAGGCCAAATTGCCTTGCTGGGAATCGCAATGATGCTGGGAATAAATGTGCTATCTGGGTTCACGAATGTTTTGGTAGCCAGTGAGAAAGGAATGATCCCTCCCCTGGTGATCAGCTCAGCATCCATGATCATCGGAGGGGTCGCTCTTTTCCTTTTTTCCATCCCTTTTGAGGGGATCCGTTTCGATCCTAAACCGGTTCCATATTATTTTTCCCTGGGCTGGCTGAGTTTGCTCTCGGCAATAGCTATTTCAATTTGGATTACCTTGCTGAAAAGACCTGGGATGGTGGTTTCTAGCCTGAATTTGTGGAAATTTCTCATACCCCTGTTTGGAGCCCTAATTAGCTGGATCCTTCTACCAGCCGAACATCCGGAACCAATCACATTGGCAGGGATGATTGTCATCGCCTCTTCGCTCGTTATTTTGAATCTGTCTGCCCGGAGAAAACGCTCGAACATTCAAGAAAAAACATAACTTTATCCGGCAATTCTTCCATGAGAATTCAATTTCGGACATACCTGTTTGCGTTAGCCCTCTCTACGCTTTCGAGTTTGCATGCCCAGCAACTTCCTTTGGCAGTGAGGGGTGTGATGGATCTGCGAAATTATAACTTCAAAGCTGATGGACCTGTTAAACTCAGGGGGGAATATGAGTTTTACTGGAACCAGATGTTGAATCCGGCCATTGAGGGCGACACTGGAGAGATGATCTATACAACGGTGCCCGATTCGTGGTTCAAGCTTCGAAAAGAGTATCCCGAAATTGAGCGCTATGGCTTTGCCACTTATAGATTGATGGTACTCTTACCAGACAAGGTGGATGAGGTCACATTCAAAATAGAGGATGTCTATTCTGCTTCAGGGTATTTCATTAATGGAACTGCCATAGACTATCTGGGATTTCCCGGAGTAAATAAATTCCAGACCGTGATTAAGTATGGCCGGCCACTGGTAACAGGATCTGTTACCAGCCAGGAGGTTGAATTACTTATCAGAGTAGCCAATTTTGATAACAGGCTGAGTGGCATTGTGGGGGGAATCATGGTTGGATTGCCTGAGCAGATGCAGGAGCAACGTCAGAAGGATTTGTTCAGGGGACATTTTCTGATAGGGGCTTTCCTGATCATCGGTATCTATTTCCTGGGCCTTTACCTGATACGGTCGGAACAGTACCGACTCTATTTTTCTATCATCTGCTTTCTTATGGCAGTCAGGGTTGTCATGATCCTTGACCTCCCCATTCTACATGCGATAAATCTAAACGGACTGACCACTGCCAGGCTTGATTATCTGAATATCTATTTCTTTGCCCCATTTTTTGCAGCTATGATCAGGTCCCTTTTTCCCATAGAATTCCCAAAATTGATATACAGACTTATTTTATGGATCTCACTGGTATTTATCGCCATAGTGGTTGTATCGCCTATCAGCCTGTTTTCCTATACAATTCCGTGGTTTTTTGGATTCTTTATTGCAGAGAGTATGGTGTTCGTGTACGTGATACTTCTTGCCTGGATCAGGGGCCGTAGCCATGCGCCCTCTTTTACACTGGGTATGATGATCCTGTTTGTGGGTACCCTCAATGATATGTTGAACGAGATCGATGTGATTGACACAGCTTACATCGTACAGTATACCATGTTCATATACCTTTTGGTCTATGCCTATATTTTCGCTGATAAGTCCAACCTTCTTCAGAAAAAGACTGAAAAACTGGCAGAGGAAGTAAGCCAGGTTAAGAACAACCTGGAGGACCTGGTGGAGGAGCGTACCACAGAGTTGCACTCCATGTCAAAACAGTTGGAGCGACAGAAAAAGAAGCTGGAGACCACCAATCGCAATCTGGTTGAGGCCATGAATGCCAGAAACCGGTTATTTGCCATTATCGGCCATGATGTACGCGCCCCCATTGGTTACACCCGTCAGGCCCTGGAGATGATTATAGAGAATCCTGATATTACTGATGATGAGCGCAATGAGTTGCTAAAGATGATAGCAAGTTCTTCAGAGGTAACCTATAACCTTCTGGATAACCTTCTGGTATGGGGGCGAACTCAAACCGGTAAGCTAAAAGCTATGCCAGTGAGGTTTAAATTAAAAGAGTTGATCGATGAGAGCCTTGAGCTGGTAAATGTAGGATTGAAAGATAAAAAACTGAAGGTAGAGGTCTATGTGAGCGAAGAGCATTATCTGGACGCAGATCGGGATCAGCTTTACATTGTAATCCGGAACCTGCTTAACAATGCCATGAAATTCACACCCCAGAACGGCTGGATTTATATCTCGTCCAAGAAGCAAAAGGGGGAGGTGGTAATCTCAATTCGCGATACCGGGATAGGGATTCCTGAATCCATGATTAAAAAAATTCTCGAAACCGAATCCCATGTAACCACGGATGGGACGCGTGGTGAAAAAGGATCAGGTTTGGGATTGAAGATCTGCAATGAAATTATTCAGACCAACAATGGATGGATCAGGATCGAGAGTGAATCGGGTACAGGAACCACCATTTTGCTTGGAATAAAAGCCGGAAGAAAGCCAGGCTAACCTTCTCCCAGACCCGGCACCCTTAGGTAATGTACTTTACGGCAGTTCCGTAGACCAGTATTTCAGCAGCCCCCTGCATCACAGTGCTTGTGGTATACCGGAGGTTTACAATTGCATCGGCATTAAGGGCTTGTGCTTCCTGTATCATTCTTTTAGTGGCAATGGCCCGTGCCTCATTAAGCATTTCAGAGTAGCCCCTGAGTTCTCCCCCAACCATCGATTTTAGTGCATTCCCGATGTCTCTGCCCAGGTGTTTTGATTGAATCATTGTGCCTTTTACAAGACCCACCAGTTCGTATTTTTGACCCGGTATGTTCTCTGTATTGTAAATCGGAATTAATGTCTCCATAATTAATTTAATTATTTGTTTACAATAGAAGTGAGCAATTTACTCCTCGTTATTCAAACTTACACAAAAATTTCGCTAAATTTATTTTTATGAAAACCATCACCATTGAATCTATTGAGGTTCTTGACGAAGAGCTGCAGACCGAGGTGCATCATACCTTTGGAATGGAACACTATACGGATTATGTATTCAAACCCAGAGGGGGCAAGACCTATTCTGCGACCATTGTTTATGAGGATAGCCGGAAGGTAATCAAGAACGTGGAGGAGCGAAGTGTAAAGTTCCCGGACTATCAATTTAGATTGGAGGACCTGGATATGGATACAGGGGTCATTAAAATATACACCATAAAAAACGGAAGTATCACTAAAATAGAAAGTTGCTAATATTTACTTAAATCGTCCTTTTCTTCCTCGTCAATCTCTTTGATTCGCTCAATGTAGACTGAAATAAGTGCAACAATAATGGCAAAAGGTACAATCAACATAACCAGGATCCAGAAGAAACTCAGGCCCTCCTGCCTAATTGCGAAGATAATTATTCCTGCTTCCAGAAGGATAAAGAAAATAACAAGGATCATTACAATGGTGGGAGCAACTCTTTTATCCATGATGCCTGATGTATTACTCTCTCGATTTGATTTTAACTTTTGACGATCTCAACCCAATTGCACTGGCATGGACAATCAGATCGCCCGGTTCACTTCCTGCCTGGAGAATCAGTAATTGTTTTCCTTTTCTTACCTCTTTCGAAGCCGCACCATAGGGGGTATGATCTGCAGGATCCCCATTGTCTATTACCCTGATCTTACCTGGTCCGTCCAATGCGTAATTCACCAGGTGGTTGCTGTGAGGATTGATTACTCCTTCGCTATCCACAACATTTGTGGTGATGTGAACAATCCGGTTGTCGGATCTGAATTCTTGTTGATCGGGGTGCATGGCCAGGGCATAGGGAGAAGAGGAAGTGCTAAGCGTATCAGAAACCACTTGGGATTTGCCGCGCTCATCCGTAAAATAAGCATGAGCAACAAGTTCTCCTGGTTGGTAAGGGACGTTGGCTTTAATTACCCCATCGGTAAATGATTTTCTAAGAAGCGAATGTATTAGCTTGTTATTCAACTGAATATCTACTCTATCACAATTGGTAAAGACAACCACCTCCTTGGTGGATCGGTCATCTTCAAAACTCCAGTGGTCCACCAGTGGAGCTCCTGCCCAGCTTATTTGCCAGGTTTTAAGATTGTTCAATGAATCAGCAAGGATGGAATCTTTCACCGTAAGCTTTACCAGGGGATCTTCCCTGTACTGAGAACCGATGTACCAGGCATAAGGTTTAATAAAACCATTGGTCTCCATTAGCCCATGCCTTAATCCACGGTCTGGCCAGCCTGCAGATTCTCCAAGGTAATCGATCCCTGCCCAGATAAACTGTCCTGCCACGAACTCATCCATGTTATTCCATGAGTTATCGGCAAAACTGATCTTCTGGTAATCTTCCATTCGGTGGGTGCCGTATGCTTTTGTTTCGGTGGCTATAAAAACCAGGTCTGGATACTGTTCATGCCATACCTGAAATGAGTCCGAACGATAGTTGTAAGATACCACAGGGGAAACATGCATCATCCGGGAAGGTACTTCATGGTCCTTTTCTGAAGTTCCCGGGTGAAGAGCAGCAGTGATTTGCCTGGTGGAGTCGATGGAGAGTACCAGTTCTTTCATGTCATTATACAAGGAAATTCCTTTGGAAGGGTCGTTAAGTTGCTCCATGGTTTCATTTCCCACACTCCAGAGTACCACGGAAGGATGATTTCTGTCGCGCCTGATAAAATTTGAAAGGTCGGTTTCCCAGGTGGATACAAACCGACTTCGTTCATCTTCATCATGCCAGCTCTCTTCCCATTTATCGTACATCTCATTTATGACCAGGAAGCCCATCCTGTCACACAGATCAAGGACTTCCGGGGAATGTGGGTTATGTGCCAGTCTGAGTGCGTTCACACCAAGCTCTTTGAGAAGGTTCAGTCTTCGTTTCCAGCTCTCTATGGGGACAGCTGCACCCAGCTCACCTCCATCGTGGTGGAGGCAAACCCCTTTCATCATTACCTTCTCTCCATTAAGCAGGAATCCCCTGTCGGGATCGAATTGTGCTGAACGAATTCCATGCATGGTTTTTATATGATCGATCTGTTTGTTTTTATCCATCAGGTAACAATTCACTGCATATAATCCGGGTTGGTCCGGAGACCAGAGCTCAGGGCTATCAATGGTGAAGGTTTTTTGTTCCACAATGGTGCCCGAAGCCTCAATAAAATCAGTACTCTGTCCCTCAGCAACGATTCTTCCTCCGGGATCAACTACATCAAATCTGACATCGAAACGCTGAGGTTTCTTCCCATTGTTTTTAACTTCTAGTGAAACAGTTACTTTCGCACTGCCTGATGGGTCAATTACTGAATTTACAACATTTCCCCACACAGGAATATGGAGTTCGTTTGTCGCAATAAGCTTTACATGACGATAGATTCCTCCTCCTGAATACCAGCGGTCCACCGGTAAATTGCTGCAGTCGGTCTTTACAGCTATTACATTGAGTGTATCTCTACGAACCAGGGAAGTAATGTCGTGGTAGAAACTGGAATAGCCATAGAGCTGTTTCCCAAGATGTTCCCCATTCAGGAAAACATCCGCATTCATCTGTACCCCTTCAAAAAGCAGGTAAAATTGCTCCATATCTTCAAACTCTGCCAGGTCGAGTGTTTTTCTGTACCAGGCAATGCCCTCAGGATAAAATCCTCCGGCAGTTCCTGACGAATTCTCTTTTTGCACTGGTTGTTCGATCATCCAGTCATGAGGCAATGACAGGTATCTCCATTCTGAATCGTCAAATCCTGGTTCTTCCGCACCAACAGCATTCCCGAGCATAAACCTCCAGTTCAAATCTATGGTTGTCTCAGTCCTGGGTTGGGTTTCTCTGGTCTTGTAGATAAACCAGGTGGCCAGGATAAAGGCGACGCTAAGTATGACCCAGTGAACTGTTTTCATCAGAGGTCCTGTTTTTTTAGTAAATATTCGAAACGCTTTATAAACATATTGATGGATTCGCAATGTGCAGCCTTCAGGCGTCGGTTTACTGCAGGCTGTGAGATGCCCAGCATCTGGCTGATCTCCATCTGGTTCTTACCGATTAGGTTCAGGAACATGGCTTCGGCCTGCTCATCTGACCAATCGTGAATCAGGATATCCATGAAACTGCATGAGAGGGCAAACTCGGCATTTAAGTCTTTATCCGGTGTGATGATGGAGAGGCGCTGGTTTCGCTTCATTTTAGCCATCCCATTGGTAGATGATCTGAAAGCTGTGCCGTCCGATTCTCTCAAGTGATCCTGAGCATATTCAACCGGTCCTATTCCTTCACATATTTTAAGATCCAATCTTTCGGAAAGCTCTTTGTAGGATAGGAACCTGAATGCACTGAATAGCATAATAACAGATCTCATAGAGTGTGCAGGGGATTCGGACATAGTCAGGAATTCGTCCATTCTGATAATCTCATATTTCAACTTGCCTTCTTTAGGAACCAACCGGTTAACGGCTTGAAAGGATGCCCTGATCAGATCAGGGATTTTGCTGAACTTCGCATCCGAAACCCTCGAGCCAGGGGCAAGTTCTCCCGCGGCCACAGCGTAATGTGCCTTTTTTGTCATTCCGACCTAAATAGTATTTTTCCGGGTATTAAGGGTTTTATTAGGGAAAATAGTTAGACGCCAAATATATAATATATAAAGGTTATAATACAACCTTCTTTACAGAAATAGTCATAAGCCCCACTTATTCATATATTGACGAACGTCCATTATTGAGTGATAAACGTCTGAAAAAGATAGTTGTAAGGATGATGCTTAGATTCATTCTGAATAACTTCGGTAGGGTCCATTCTATCGTATTATTGTTGGGATAAATATTATTTTTGGAGCGATAGCTTAAGAATTGACTTAAAGGTAAGATAATGAAACGATTAATATTTATTGTGATAGCTTTTGCACTCCTTTCAGAGGGTATTTCCCAGGAAGCCACCCGCTGGAGAGGTCCATCGGGAGATGGAGTATACGCCGAATCGGGATTATTGAAGCAGTGGCCTGACAATGGCCCTGAAGTTTTATGGACTTATGAAGAGTTGGGACAGGGCCATTCATCGGCAATCGTATCCAATGGCTCAGTCTATACATCGGGAATGGTGGACGGAACCGGTTTTCTTTACAAGTTTGATTTGGAAGGTAACCTGATTTACAAGCAGGCTTATGGACCGGAATATACAGAGAGCTGGTATGGTACACGTGGAACCCCGGTGATAGTAGGTAATAAGATCTATCTGGAGAGTGGACATGGAAAGCTGATTTGCTTCAATGAAATTGACGGAGAGATCGTTTGGAGCAAGGATTTATTTAAAGATTTTGATGGGTCCAACATCACGTGGGGTGTAAATGAAACTCCGGTGGTGGATGGGAGGATCATCTATGCCACACCGGGTGGAACAAAATACAATGTGGTTGCACTTAACAGGTATTCGGGAGACCTGATCTGGACAAGCGAGGGACTTGGAGAGTTATCCGCTTATTGTACACCTCTTTTGTTCAATCATAATGGAAGAAAGATTCTGGCCACTCATACAGCTTCACATTTAATAGGTCTGGATGCAGCTTCAGGCAAAGTGCTATGGTCGCATAAACAACCAAATAAGTATTCAGTTCATGCCAATACTCCCATATATCACAACGGAGAACTTTTTTATTTCAGTGGTTATGGTAAGGGAGGTGGCAAAGTGAAACTCAGTGAGGACGGAAGCTCGATCTCCAAGGGTTGGTTTATTAAGAGTGTGGACAGCCGCATGGGTGGAGCCGTATTACTAGATGGATACATTTATACTTCTGGTGACATGAACCGTGAATGGCGTTGTCTGGATTGGGAGTCGGGTAAGGAGATGTACGCTTCAACTGATATTGGCAAAGGTGTGGTAATTTATGCTGACGGAATGCTCTATTGCTATACTGAAAAGGGCGAGTTGGCTCTTGTGAAACCAGATCCCTCAGGTTTTCATGTGGTCAGTAAAACCAAGGTGACCCTTGGATCTGAACAACACTGGGCACATCCTGCCATTTACGACGGGGTGCTCTATGTAAGGCACGGACAGGCTCTTATCAGTTATAAAATAAAGTAGAAGGTAGATGAATAAATTGAGTTTGGTTTGTCTGATGATAATTTTTGGACTGTCCTATGAGGTTTACGGGCAGATGGTACAATGGAGGGGACCAAACAGGGATGGGATCTACACGGACAAATTGCTGTTGGATGAGTGGTCTGAAGATGGTCCGGAGGTTCTCTTTACGGCTGATAACATCGGAAGAGGGTTCTCCTCGGCCGTGGCCACAAAAGATATGATCTATGTGACGGGAATCAGAGATAGCACCGAGTTTCTTTCGGCCCTCGATATGGAAGGAAATTTGCTCTGGCAAAAGCCCTTCGGAAAGGCATGGCGAGGTACTGGTGGGTTATGATATAAGGAAGGGTTAGTGGGTTATTAATTTAATGGGTTATTTATATGAGAAGTGGGATTGTTTGGATATTGATGGGATTTATGGTATCGGTTCAGGGGCAAGCACAAGATGCCCAATGGAGAGGAGCCGACAGGGACGGGAAGTACAGGGATACAGGGTTGCTAAAGCAATGGCCCGAAGAGGGTCCTGAGCTGTTGTTTAAGAAAGAGGGACTGGGAAACGGGTATTCCACCCCAGTGGTTTATGAAGGTAATATCTACATCAGCGGACGGAGAGACAGTGTGGAGGTACTTTCCAGATTGGATATGAACGGTCAGATCAAATGGGAAACCGTATATGGCATGGCATGGGATAAATCCTTTCCTGAAACCAGGAGCACACCAACCATTGAGGATGGACGTGCCTATATCATGGGTGGACTGGGAACCATTGTTTGTATGGATACCGAAACGGGCGATATCATCTGGAGTGTGAATACCCACGAGGATTATAAGGGAGAGTTTCACCGTTGGGGTATGGCCGAGTCCCTGTTGCTTACAGAGGACGCTGTGATCTCCTCGCCGGTGGGGGAGGTGACTGCAGTAGTGGCTTTGAATGAGGAGGATGGTTCCCTGAAATGGAAAACGGAGTCTTTTGGAGGAGCCAGGTCCTATGTATCGCCGATGCTGATTGAGCATAATGGCACCCCGATGATCCTGATCACTACCAGTGAAGATATTATGGCAGTGAGTCCCGAAAATGGTGAAGTGTTCTGGAATATAGATCTGGTTACGGATTATGGTTATCGGGAAGGACGCAGGAACAATACAAACACCCCTCTTTTCCATAATGGAGAGATTTTTACCACTTCCGGATATGATGCAGATGGAGTTATGTTGAAACTTTCGGATGATGGCAAATCAGCAGAGGTGAAGTGGCACAATGGTGGGCTTGATGTGCATCATGGTGGATTGGTGCTTCTGGACGGATACATGTATGGCGCCAACTGGGTCAACAATGGAAACGGAAATTGGGTATGTCAGGAATGGGATACAGGGAAGGTGATGTGGGAAGAAAAATGGTACAACAAGGGATCAATTATTTTTGCAGATGGACTCCTTTACATCTTTGAGGAGAAACAGGGACATGTGGGACTGGTGGAACCCTCCCCGGAAGGTTTTAAACTGATCAGTTCATTTCTTCCAGAGGGGGGATCGGGGCCCTGGTGGGCACATATGTCCATCTATGACAAGAAGCTGTTTATCAGACATGGAAAGGTGTTATTTGTGTATGATATAGAAGGTTAGGGTGATCAGTTACATATGGCTTCGCCATGTTACAGAATAGTGGCCATGCAAGATCATTTAGGATTATTGAGTGAAAAAGGTGAAGGTTAATACGACAAATATGGCAACCGGACTGCTGGTTTTGGCAGGAGTCCTTTCCATCGGGTGGTGGCTTGCAAAAGACCCGGTGGATGAACTGGTGACAACCCAACCCGGATTGGATAACCGGGGAGAACATTCGGTGGTGGCTGATATCGATATTGGAGCCTATTTTGAAACCATGGGGGAGCTGAACAGCGAGCTTCAGGAGACCTGGCCCCGGTTCAGGGGAGAATATTTTGATAACATGAGCCGCTCAAAGGTGGCTTTGATTGATAAGTTTCCTGCTGAGGGTCCAAATGTAAAATGGAGAGTTGAACTGGGAGAGGGGCATGCAGGAGCAGCCATCTATAAGGGAGCGGTCTATTTGCTGGATTATGATGAAGAGCTGCGGGCCGATATTCTCAGATGTTTTTCTCTGGTAGACGGAGAAGAGATCTGGGAAAGGGGATATAAGATCAACCTGAAAAGAAACCATGGCATGTCGCGTACTGTACCGGCAGTTACTGAAGAGCATATTTTAACCATCGGTCCCCGTAGTCACGTGATGTGCGTGAGCCGGCAGGACGGCGAGTTTATCTGGGGACTGAATGTGGAGAAAGAGTATGAGTCGGAGATCCCTTTGTGGTACACCGGGCAGTGTCCTTTGATCGATAATGGGAAGGCCATTATTGCCACCGGGGGGAGATCTCTTATGGTCGCATTAGATATGGAAAGTGGGGAGGTACTCTGGGAAACCCCCAATGAAAATGGATGGCTCATGTCCCACTCATCTGTATTGCCCTATGAGTTCCAGGGGATCCGGATGTACGTCTACAGTGCTTATGGCGGCGTGTTTGGGGTGGCCGCAGATGGACCAAATGCAGGAGAAATATTATGGCAGACCAGCGCCTGGAACCACCAGGTGGTAGCACCATCCCCTGTTTGTATGCCAGATGGAAAAGTATTTCTGACCGCCGGGTACGGTGCTGGAGCGATGATATTACAGCTCTCAAAGTCGGGGGATCAGTTTAGTGTGGAGGTGATAAATGAGTATGCACCCAAGGAGGGCCTGGCCTGCGAACAACAGACTCCGGTGGTCTTTAATGATCACCTTTTGGGGATTCTTCCCAAGGATGCAGGGCCGTTGAGGAACCAGCTGGTATGTGTTCATCCCGACGACTTTACCAAAGTAATATGGACCAGCGGTCAGGACAAAAGGTTTGGATTGGGTCCCTATATGATTGCCGACAATAAACTCTTTATAGTGAGTGACGATGGAACATTGACTGTGGTCACTCCAAGTACCCGCGAATACATTGAGCTGGATAGTTACCGGGTACTGGAAGGTCACGATTCATGGGGCCCGCTGGCAATCGCCGACGGGTACCTGATCATGCGCGATTCGAAATCAATGGTGTGCCTTGATATAGCTAAATCCAGGCAGTGATATGTAAAACAGATGGCCATGAAAAAAAGAAGTCTTACAATTGTGGTGCTGGTGATCCTGGGGGTGATCCTGGGGGTTATTGTCATAGATTTTCTGAATAACCGTCCCGACCGCCGTGGGGAGAATCCCTATGCCCTGAAGGTGGATAAATACAGGGAGGTGGATCCGGAGTTGATCTCCCATAAGGAGACGCGAAATTTCTCGCTTGGAGTGATGATTCCATCGGGGATCTTCTATTACAAGAAAAGCCTGTACATCACCGGTAACTCATCACTGGTAGTACTTGCACTGGATGGTTCACCGGCAGATATGCACGAAACGCTGCCCCATTCCACCTGCCTGGCGGTGAATGATCAGTACATTTTTATAGGATTTCCAAACTTCGTGGCCAAGTATGATCACTCCGGTGAGCTTTTGCAAAAGTGGACCGAGCTTGGAGAAAGTACAGTAATTACCTCATTGGCCATAAAAGATAATTATGTATTTGTGGCAGATGCAGGAAACCGAAGGGTGGTGATCTATTCCGATCAGGGGGAGGTAACAGGTGAGTTTGAAGGGAAGTCAGAGACCGAAGCGGGGCATGGCTTTATTGTACCCAGTCCCAATTTTGACCTGGCTGTAAACAGTTTTGGCGAATTGTGGGTGGTGAATCCGGGTAAGCATGCCATTGAGAATTACAGCGATGATGGACGTATGCGTGGATTCTGGGAAAATGCCTCCTTTGATATTGACGGATTCCTGGGGTGTTGTAACCCTGCCCGAATTACTGTTATGGATGATGGTTCATTTGTGACCAGCGAAAAAGGCATGGTCAGAATCAAGATTTATGATCAGTCGGGGCAGCTTAAAAGTGTGGTTGCTCCTCCCGATCTTTTTAAGGAGGAGGGGAAAGCACCGGATGTGTGTGTGGATGAAAATGGGGTGGTCTATGCACTCGATTTTGACAAGGATGTGGTAAGGGTTTTCGAACCCATTTAGCTCGAGCAGGAAGCATATTAATCTAGAGATGATGGACAGACGAATTTTTTTACAAAGGATTGGAAGGGGGACCCTGCTGGCAGCACTGGCAGCTGTGGTTGGAGTACTTGTTTCAAGGCGTCAGGTGGTCGGTGATCAGGATTGTTCAGCCAATATTCAATGCAGAAATTGCAACAAACTGACCAGTTGTGAGTTGCCCGAAGCTGTAAAGACCAGGGAAGATGGAAGAGAAGGATAAAGGATTGAGCAGAAGAAAATTTATCAATGATGGGGTAAGGCTCACCCTGGGATTGACGGTGGTGGGGACCGGTGTTTTCTCTTTGAAGCGATCCGCCTCCGGAAAAGATTATGTGTGGCAGATCGATCCTGTAAAATGTACCCAGTGCGGACGTTGTGCCACCGAGTGCGTGAAATCAGATTCTGCTGTCAAGTGTGTACATGCATATGACCTTTGCGGTTATTGTGATTTGTGTGGTGGGTATTTTAAGCCCGGAGCAAAACTGCAGACCGGAGCGGAGAATCAACTTTGTCCCACCGCTGCCATACAAAGAAGGTTTATTGAAGAACCCTATTTTGAATACATCATTGATGAAGAACTCTGTATTGGATGTGCAAAGTGTGTAAAGGGTTGTTCAGCTTTTGGAAATGGGTCCCTTCACCTTCAGATCAGGCACGATCTCTGTTTGAATTGCAACCAGTGCGCCATAGCCACTTCCTGTCCGTCCGATGCCATCAGCAGAGTGCCAGCAGATAAGCCGTACATTATTAAAGGTGATTTCACCAGCGAGGAGGAAGGTTAATATGCTCAAAAGAATCCCAACAATTGCATACCTGGTTCTTTTATTGTTCCTGTTGACAGGAGATTTCCTGGAGGCACAGCAAAGATTCCCCAAACCCGAATTTGATACAGGATATGTGCAACCCAGCCCAACCACCCCTGAACCCAGGGCTATGGCTCTGGAATATTTCGATGTTTTTGTACTCCTTGCGGTCCTGTCACTGGCATCCTGGCTGGCCATCAAAAAACGATCCAGGAGGGGATTGCTGTGGTTATCCATATTTTCTTTAATCTATTTCGGATTTTATCGGGACGGCTGTATCTGTTCCATCGGGGCCATCCAGAATGTGGCCCTGTCTATCTTTGATCCGGCCTACGCCATATCCATTACGGCACTGCTCTTTTTTATTCTACCACTCCTGTTTGCCCTGTTCTTCGGAAGGGTATTCTGTGCATCGGCATGCCCACTGGGTGCCATACAGGATCTAATAGTGATCAATCCCATTTCAATTCCAAGCTGGGTCCGAAAAACACTGGGATTTATACCGGTAATTTATCTGGGATTGTCGGTATTGCTGGCTGCCACAGGAAGTGATTTTATCATCTGCCGGTATGACCCCTTTGTGGGGATATTTAGAATGGACGGACCCTTTTTGATGATTTTCCTGGGAATTACCTTTTTGCTTCTGGGAATGTTTTATGCCAGGCCCTATTGCAGGGTATTTTGCCCCTATGGTGTACTGCTCAGCTGGATGTCTAAATTCTCCAGGAGGCACATGACTATTACTCCATCAGAGTGTATTAAATGTAAGCTTTGCAAAGACTCCTGTCCTTTCGATGCCATCGAGGTGCCGATAAAACAGGAGTACAGAGCCCCTGAGGTTAGCAGGAAGAACCTTAAAAGATTTATCCTCTACATCGGATTGATTCCTGTGCTAACCATTCTGGGAGGGTGGATCGGGTCAAAATCCCATATTTTCCTCAGCAGGGCACATCCTGATGTTTACCTGGCCGAGTTGATGATCAGTCAGCCCGAGCTCAGAGAGGATGAAGAAAACCTGGATATCCAGGCATTTCTTGAATCGGGTGATACATTTGAGCAGCTGGTAGAGGAGGCCTCCCTGATCAGGAAAAAATTCAGAAAAGGAGGATTGGCACTGGGCGGATTCATTGGATTGGCACTGGGAATTACCCTTATGAACCAGGTGGTGTTCCGCCGCAGGGAAGATTATGAACCCCACAAAGGCGATTGCTTCTCCTGTGGGCGATGTATGGACTATTGCCCGGTGGAAAAGTAGAAAGTATGCAAGTAGAAAGTAGAAAGTAGAAAGTATAAAGTAGAAAGTATGCAAGTAGAAAGTAGAAAGTTTAGATAGATGAATAGGGAAAAAAATATAAAATTGGCCCATAGGGTAGCTCTTATTTCAGGGATATTCTGCGGAGTGGTGGCGTTGCTGCTGCTTCTGAATTTCTGGCAAATGAAACAGCATGAACCGCTGGAAAGTGCAACCATCGAAGCGCTGGTAGAACGACTGGCCAGTGAACCCAATAGTGAGATCTTGAAGGAAGAAATCAGAAGTTTTGATCTGCTGGCACGCAAAGCCTACTTCACCAGTCGCTGGCAGATAAAGACGGGAACCTACCTATTGCTGGTAGGGGGCATTGTCCTGGCTATCTCCCTGAAAATATTTACCGATCTAAGGGCCAGAATCGAACAGCCGGAAGAGGTTACCGAGGAGCTGCTAAAGGCCCGTGCCAATGCACAGTACTGGTTATTTATGACAGGTGGACTGGTGCTGGGGCTTTCACTTGTGGCAGCCGTATTAAGCAACGATTACCTGAAATCATACCAGTCCATGGGAGTGGTGCAGGAGACAGAGGCCGCGCAGAGTAATGTGGAGGTTATTGAGGTTTTCCCCGTAGAGCAGGGTGAGGTTGAGGCAGGAAGTGAAGGGGTTGTATCGGAAGCGAAGGAAGCTGATCCTGAAGGGACAGAGAGCCCGGAACCAGCTATTGCCTCTTCCACTGAGGAAACTGCGGCACCTTCAACTCAGCAACCTGAAGGCTTCACAAAAGAGGATTTTAAAAAGAACCAGGCAGTCTTCAGAGGATATATGGGATTGGGTGTCTCCTACCATAAGAATATACCTGTCAGCTGGAATGGATCCACCGGGGAGAATATTAAGTGGAAAGTAGCTACCAGCAAACGTGGATTTAGTACTCCTGTGATCTGGGGGGATCATATTTTTATTTCCGGTGGGGACAGCCAGGCAAGGATTGTGGCATGCTACAATCGCCATACGGGACAGTTGGAATGGGAAAAGGAGGTGACGGATATTCCCGGTTCTCCTGCTTCTCCACCACGGGTCACAGATGATACCGGACTGGCTGCACCAACCATGGCAGTTGATGGGAAACGTGTGTATGCCATTTTCGCCACAGGCAATGTGGTTGCTTTCGACCTGGCAGGAAATAAGGTATGGGGACGCAACCTGGGTGTACCTAACAACCACTATGGGCACTCTTCCTCACTTCAGATATGGGAAGCCAAACTGATCATTCAATACGATACCAATACCAAAGGAAGGATGCTTGCACTTAACACCTCCACCGGGGAATCCATATGGGATGTGGAGCGTCCGGTACATATTTCGTGGGCTTCACCCGCTCTAATAGAAGTGGATGGAAAGATTCAGATAGTGACCACCTCCGATCCCTTTGTGATGGGGCACGATCTGCAAACAGGTGCTGAATTATGGAGGGTGGAAGCCATGATGGGAGAAGTGGGCCCATCGGTGGCTTATGAAGATGGTCTGGTCTTTGCTACCAACGAATATGCCCGCTTGGTAGCGGTGGAACCAAAGCCGGATACGGAATATACCTGGGAAGATGATGAATACCTGGCAGAGGCTGCCAGTCCTGTGGCACACAACGGATTGCTCTACCTGGCTACCTCCTATGGGGTCCTTGTGTGTTATGATGCAAAAACCGGCGAGAAACAGTGGGAAAAGGAGTTTGATGAAGGATTTTACTCTTCTCCCATGATTGCAGACGGAAAACTATATATCGTTGACCTGGCCGGAATCACACATATTATTAAGGCAGGTCGCGAGGGTACAGTAATTTCCGAGCCTGAACTGGGTGAGGGTGGATATGCGCTGCCGGTATTTGCCGATGGGGTGGTCTACCTGAGGGGATCAGAGCATTTGTATTGTATTGGTGAATAAAACTTGGGAAACAAGTTATATTCAGTTAGTAAGTTAGTAGGTTAGTGAGTTAATGGGTTAGTAGTTATTATGTTAATGGTTAATTGGAGTAATTAGGTGGAGGTAGAATTTAAAGATATTGATCATATGGTGGAGGAGCTTGGGAAGCAGCCTGGTGCTGTTATTCCAGTTCTGCAAGCCATTCAGAAGAAGTATAACTTTCTCCCTGAGGAAGCCTTAAGACGGGTATGTGAGATCTCCGATATTACACCCGCCCAGATTGTGGGTGTAGCCAGTTTCTATTCACAGTTCAGGTTTACACCTGCAGGTAAGCATATGATCAAGGTATGTGTGGGTACTGCCTGCCATGTGAAGGGGGCCGAACAGGTTTATGATGGCATGAAGCGTCAACTGGACCTGGATGAATCGGAGGATACCACAAAATCGGGTAAGTATACCATTGAAAAAGTCAATTGCCTGGGATGTTGTACACTGGCACCTGTGGTTCAGATCGATCAGGTCACTTACGGTCATGTAACTACGGCCCAGTTGGGATCCATACTGGCCGATTTTGATCAACAGAAAGATAGCTCAGGAAAGAAACGATATAAATATGCCGACGGAAGCGAAGTCAAAGGGGAGATACGTATCGGTCTTGGTTCCTGTTGTGTGGCCAGTGGCAGCGATGAAATCAGGGATACTGTGAAAGATACCATTGACAGGAACGGTCTCAATGTGAAATTGAAACATGTGGGATGTGTGGGAATGTGTCACCAGGTACCCCTGGTGGAAATCGTTCCAACCGAGGGAGAGGCCATACTCTATTCCAAGGTGAAAGCTGCCGATGTGGAACAGATCGTAGAGAAGCATTTTCAGCCTGATGGGTTTTTCAAAAAGGTAACCAATCGCCTTCTCAGAGCAGCAGATAACATAAGAGACGACAGCCGCTGGATGGGGGTGGATCGTTACTCGCTGGATGTGAGGGAGAAACATGTTTCTTCTTTCCTGGATAAGCAGGTGCCCATGGCCACCGAGTTCAGGGGAATCATCAATCCCATTGACATTGAAGAGTACAAGCAGCGGAATGGGTTCAGGGGAATGGCCAGGGTACTAAAGGAGATGACACCAGTGGAGGTAGTCAGTGAGATCGCAAAGAGTGAGATAAGAGGCCGTGGAGGTGCCGGTTTTCCTACTGGACAGAAGTGGAAGATGGTGGCTGAAAATAAGAGCGAGATTAAATACGTCATCTGTAACGGAGATGAAGGTGACCCGGGTGCATTTATGGACCGAATGTTGCTGGAATCCTATCCATATCGGATCATAGAAGGAATGGTGGCAGCTGGATATGCGGTAGGAGCCAAAGAGGGAATCTTATACATCAGGGCTGAATACCCTCTGGCAGTGAGCAGAGTGCTCCAGGCACTTGAGATTTGCAGGGAACAGGGTTATCTTGGAAAAAGTATCATGGAGACAGGGTTTGATTTTGACCTCACTGTCTACCAGGGTGCCGGTGCATTTGTCTGTGGAGAGGAGACCGCACTGATAGAATCCATTGAAGGGAAGCGTGGATTTCCCAGGATCAGGCCCCCTTTTCCTGCAGCTGAAGGCCTGTGGGGAAAGCCCACACTGGTAAACAATACAGAGACCTTTGCTCAGATTGCCTATATCCTGAAGAATAAGGCGGAGTCATTCAACAGGGTGGGTACAGCCACTTCCAGGGGAAGCAAAGTATTTGCACTGGCAGGGAAAGTGTCCCGGGGCGGACTCATAGAGGTTCCCATGGGGATGACTATCAAAGAGGTGGTGGAGGAGATAGGTGGAGGAGTGGCCGGAGGCAGATCCTTTAAAGCCGTGCAGATTGGAGGACCTTCAGGAGGATGTGTTCCTTCATGGAAATCGGATACACCCATCGATTTTGAATCCCTTAAAGAAGTGGGTGCCATGATGGGATCGGGGGGATTGGTCGTACTTGACGATACCGACTGCATGGTGGATATCGCCAGATATTTTCTGACCTTTACCCAGAATGAAGCATGTGGAAAATGCAGTTTTGGTCGCATTGGAACCAAGCGAATGCTTGAGATCCTGGAGAAGATTACCCAGGGAAAAGGGACCCATAAGGACCTGGAGAACCTGGAGCAGCTGGCAGAATGGACCAGCAAAGGCAGCCTGTGCGGGCTTTGCAGTACAGCACCCAATCCAATTCTCTCCACCTTAAGGTATTTCAGGGATGAATATGAGGCCCACCTCAATGGCACATGTCCTGCTGGAAAGTGCAAGGAGTTGATTCGTTATGAGATCACCGATGACTGTATTGGGTGTACACTTTGTGCCCAGGATTGCCCGGTGGGTGCCATTGCCTTTAAACCCCATGAAAAGCATGAAGTTGATAACGATTTATGTATTAAATGCGATGGATGCAAGCAGGTTTGCCCTGAAAATGCGGTGATAATTAAATAGTTATGGGTTACATATGGCTTCGCCATGTTACAGGTTACATCTGGCTTCGCCAGGTTACAAATGGTTGAATGATTAAACTTAAGATAGACAATAAAGAGATTCAGGCTGAGAGCGATAGGGTGCTGATGGAAGTGATCAGGGAGACCGGTATCGAAGTGCCTTCCATGTGTTATCTGAAGGATGCTGCCCATTTTACCTCGTGCATGGTGTGCGTGGTGAAGGATCGCAAGAGTGGACGAATGATCCCGTCGTGTTCCCTGAAGGCAGAAGATGGAATGGATATCATCTCCATGGATGAGGAGGTAAAGGAGGCCAGGAAAACGGCCCTCGAGCTGTTGCTTAGTGAACATGTGGGGGATTGTGAAGCGCCATGTCAGATAACCTGTCCCGCTCATATGGATATACCCCTGATGAACCGTCTGCTGGCTGAAGGTAACTTTTCAGAAGCGCTGAAGGTGGTCAGGAAGGATATTGCCTTACCATCTGTTCTGGGAAGGATCTGTCCGGCCCCCTGTGAGGGAGCCTGTCGAAGGAAGTCCATCGACGAGCCGGTATCTATTTGTCTCCTTAAACGCTATGCAGGTGACCATGACCTGGAACTGGATTCTAGTTGGATGCCTGAGAAGGCACCCGACAGTGGAAAGCGGGTGACAGTGATCGGGGCTGGTCCGGCCGGACTGGCCGCAGCTTATTACCTGGCACTAAAAGGGCACATATGCCAGGTTTTCGATCGAAATGAATTACCCGGAGGCAGCCTGATCAAGGAGGTTTCAGAAGAAGATCTTCCCGGTGAGGTTCTGCAAAAAGAGATTCAACTAATCGCCGATGCCGGAGTTGATTTTAAAATGAACTCAGAGGTGGATTCCGCAGCGTTTAAAGTTTTGTCAAAGAACAGTGACGCAGTGGTTGTTGCTGTTGGGAAAGGTGAAAGTGGCGCAGCGGAGTGGGGATTACCCATGCATGCGAGGGGAATTGAAGCTGAAGGCAAAACCTACCAGGTAGGTGACACCTGTGTCTTCGCAGTAGGCAGCGCTCTCAAACCCTCCAAATTGGCTATCCGGGTATTGGGACAGGGCAAAGAAGCTGCATTTAGTGTGGATCAGTACCTCAGGAAGAAGCCTGTTTTAGGTGAGCACTCCAGGTTTAATTCCCGTTTTGGAAAACTTGTGCCGGCCGAGTATGCCGAGTATATGAAAGAGTCGGTTGAGGGACCCAGACTGGAGCCAGAGGCCAGGGGAAGTGGATTGAGTGCAGATCAGGTGATGGAGGAGGCAAAGCGTTGTTTGCATTGTGATTGTCGTGATATGCATACCTGTAGTTTACGGCTTTACTCAGAGGATTATGGGGCCGATCAGAAGCGGTTTAAATCTGAAGAGCGTCTTTTGTGCACCAAGCAGGATCACCACGATCAGATTATCTATGAACCTTCCAAGTGTATCAAGTGCGGAATCTGTGTGAGAATTACTGAGAAATATAAGGATGATTTTGGCCTCACCTTTATTGGCAGGGGTTTTGATGTGGTGGTAGGGGTACCGTTCAATGAAACAATAGGAGCCGGATTGAAGGAGGCTGCACTGGAGGTAGCAGATGCATGTCCCACTGGGGCTATAAGTAGAAAGTGGAAAGTGGAAAGTGGAAAGTAGAAAGTGGAAAGTGGAAAGTGGAAAGTGGAAAGTGGAAAGTAGAAAGTGGAAAGTAGAAAGTAGAAAGTAGAAAGTGGAAAGTAGAAAGTGGAAAGTAGAACGAGAGATGTTAATAATAAAAACAGGATGGGTGGGGTGATCTCTCTGCTCGTGCTGGTTTTGTGTATCCTGATCTTTCTCTTCAGGCTCAGCGGGATGCCTGTTGTGGAGAGGTGGCTTGGTGTGGTGTTTCTGACAACTGCCCTGCCATTTTCTTATCTCCTGATTTCAGCAAAGAGACTGGGAAGGCCGAGCCTTTACTACATCCAGATTGTAGCCATCCTTCTTTTTATTCTTCTGGAACTATTTCTTGACTATATTTTTCAAATTGATTTCAGGAACGAGCAATGGATGACCTTTCTCGCTTTTTGGCAGCGAGCTAATACGGGTATGTAGCTATGTTAAAAATGTATAAAGTATATCGTATTGTATGGATAGGAATCATTCTGACCTTATCATATACGATGACCCTGGCCCAGGGAAGCAAATGCTGGGGGAACTTCCGGGGAGATATGAAGTTGACCGGGGTGAGCAGTGCATCCTTACCCAACCAGCCTGCCATGCTCTGGAACTTTAATACCACGGAGGGCATCAAGGCCGCACCTGTGGTGTGTGAAGGGATCATTGTGGTGGGCACTGTGAGAGGGAATCTTTACGGGATAAAAGACGACGGTACCCTCAAATGGAAGATTGTCACAGAAAACAGCATTGAGGCACCTGCCCTGATTGTAGATGGGGTGGTCTATGTGGGGAACCTTGATGGAACGCTATATGCGGTGGACCTGCATACCGGGGCCATAAAGTGGACTTACCTTACTGAAAATCAGATCATGGGATCGCCCACCTATTATATGAAGGGCAAGAATCATGTAATCATGGTGGGGAGTTATGACTACTACCTTCATGGGGTGGATCCGGCTACAGGAAAAGGATTGTGGAAGTACGAGACCTACAATTTCATCAATGGGGCATGTGCACTATACAGTGGGATGGCTGTTTTTGGAGGTTGTGACGGCTATATTCACATGGTGGATGGTCTAACAGGAAAAGCTAAGACGAGCATGGAGATCTCTACCTATGTGGCCAGTTCGGCCTGTATTGACGGTGACTATGCCTATGTGGGAGATTATGACGGACGGTTTTCTGCAGTGGATCTACTGGGTCAGAAGGTGAGCTGGACCTTTGAGAATAAGCAGTCCAATTTGCCTTTCATTGGATCTCCGGCACTCATCGGCAATCATGTCTTTATTGGAAACCGTGATAAATATGTCTACTGTTTGAACAAAAAGAGTGGTGAATTGGTCTGGAAGTACAACACAGGTGGAAGGGTGGATGCCTCTCCGGTAGTGGTAGGCAACAGGTTGTTGACAGCCAGTATGAGGGGTGATCTGTTTCTGCTGGACCGAAAGACAGGAAAACCATTGTGGACCTATGAATTAGGAACAGCTGTAAATTCAAATCCTGCAGTGGTAAACAACCGTATTTATGTGGCAGGTGATGACGGCAGGATCTACTGTTTAGGAAAGAAATAGTTAATTAATGATGGCAGAACGATCCCTGATTGGGGAGAGTGATCCATGATAATAGAAATTAAATAGAAGAGTATGAACATTATGCATATTATCCCGGGATCGGGAGGGAGTTTTTACTGTGGGAATTGCCTTAGGGATGCCAAGTACGTTGAAGCCATGAGGAAGTCGGATCACATGGTAAGAAAACTGCCTATGTATCTTCCGCTCTTTGCGGATGAACACGATCTGAGCCGGGAAGTCCCTGTTTTTTATGGAGCCATCAGCATTTACCTGAAGCAGCTCTTTCCCATATTCCGAAAGGCTCCTTCCTGGGTTGACAGTGCACTTAATTCCAAACCCATGCTCAAACTGGCTTCTAAATTTGCCGGATCGACCAGGGCCAAAGGTCTGGAAGAGATGACTGTTTCTATGTTGCTGGGTGAAGAGGGACAGCAGAAAGACGAGCTGCAGCGCATGGTGGACTGGATTGTTGAAAATTGTGATCCGGATGTGATTCATCTTTCCAATGCCTTGCTCCTGGGCCTGGCCCAGCAGTTATCGGAACGGCTGAAAGTGCCTGTGGTATGTTCCCTGCAGGATGAAGATGTATGGGTGGATGTGATGAAACCTTCCGCCAGGGACAGTGTCTGGAAACTGATGTCAAATAAAGCCGAATATGTAAGCTCATTTATCTCAGTAAGTGAATTCTATGCGGAAGTGATGAAGGAGAAGATGGAGATCCCCGACCAGAAACTTTCCACAGTGCATATCGGAGTGGATCCTGCAGATTACACATTCAAACCTGTTTCGGAAAAGAAACGCAACATCGGATATGTTTCCCGCATGTGTCATGGAAATGGACTGGATATCCTGGTGGATGCATTCATCCTTTTGAAGAAGAAGGAGGAATTTGAGGATGTGGGAATGGTGTTGACCGGAGGCTCCACTGGAGATGATCGTAAATATATTTCGGATATTAAAGGGAAGATAAGAGAGCATGGCTTGCAGGAGCAGGTGGAATTTCATGAGGATTTTGAGGAAGAGGGATTGAAGGAATATTTCGAAAAGGTCTCTATGGTATCGGTGCCGGTGCGGAACGGGGAGGCCTTTGGGATTTACCTGCTGGAGTGTATGGCATCGGGAATACCTGTGGTGCAGCCCGACCTTGGTGCATTTCCCGAGATTATAAACCTCACAGATGGAGGTGTGATCTATAAGTCAAATACGCCGGAAGCTCTGGCTGAATCGTTGGAAAGTCTTTTAACCAACTCCGAAGAACTGGACCGCTTGAGCAGGACCGGAAGAGAAGGAGTAAATAAGCATTTCAACATTGATGTTCAGGCTAATAACATGATAGCACTGTATGAACGTGTGATTCAGGCCAATCTGGGAGTCCAAGTTGAAACTGCTAACTAAACGTGTATCTTAAATATGTTACTGGATCTTGACCATATTACCAAAGGATTTGGCAACCCGGCCGATCCCAACTACCGTCCTGTACTTAAAGAGCTCTCCATGAAGGTTGAGGAAGGGGAACGAATAGCCATTCTGGGGCCTTCCGGATCGGGTAAAACCACACTTTTGAACCTGATTGGCGGACTGGATTATCCCGATAGCGGCTCTGTGAGATTCCGTGGGAATGAGATCACAGGGTACTCTGTTCCTGAAATGGACCGGTTCAGGAATCAGCAAATCGGATTTGTATTTCAGTTTCACCATCTGTTGCCACAATGTACGCTGCTTGAGAATGTTCTGGTTCCCACTCTGGTTAATCATACCAGGTCTGAAAGAGAGGAAAAGCTTGAGCGTGCCAGCGAACTTATGAAGAGGGTGGGGATATGGGAATTTCGTCACAAGTTGCCTGGAAAGTTATCAGGTGGGGAGTGTCAGCGGGCTGCCGTGGTAAGGGCCATGATCAATGCTCCGTCGGTTTTACTGGCAGATGAGCCTACGGGGGCACTTGACAGGGAAAATGTGGATGTCATGGCCGACCTGCTTCTTGAATTAAATGAGAGTGACGGACTTACCTTACTGTTAGTAACCCATTCAATGGACCTTGCCAAACGCATGGGTAAGATCCTTGAGTTGAAAAGTGGTAAGCTCGAACTTAAATAAGCAGCATAATAGGGTTTCATGGATACGAATAGGTTAATAAGAAACAACCTTGTCTTTTACCGCTGGAAGAACTTGTTGCTGGCTCTGGGAGTGGCCATCAGTGGTGCGGTATTAACCGGTGCATTGATCGTCGGTGATTCGGTGGAATATAGCCTGAACCGGATTGTGGAACAACGCCTGGGGCACATAACCCATGTACTGAAAGCAGGAGACCGTTACTTTACCAGTGAGCTTTCTGAACGGATTGGAGAACAACTGCAGGTTCCGGTTTCCTCTCTCCTTATCCAGGAAGGAAGTGCAGTGGCTGATGGGGGACAATTAAGGCTAAACCATGTCCAGGTACTTGGAGTGGATCAGGGCTTTGATGATCTTGCGGGGATACAGGGATTTTTCAGTGGGCTCTCGGGTGACAGCATTATCATTAGTAGCAACCTGTCGAACCGGCTTAGCCTGGAAGTAGGTGACGAGGTCCTGCTACGTATTCAAAGGGCCAGTCTGATTCCATTGAATGCGCCCTTTGTATCTGATGCCGAAGCTGTGGTATCCCTCAGGGCAACGATCAGGGATATAGCCGATGCTGATCAACTGGGACTTTTTAATCTGAAGGTTTCACAGACGGCTCCTTTCAATGTCTTTGTGTCACGCTCCAGATTGGAGAAATTAATGGATTTTGAGGGAAGGGCCAATGTATTGTTGCTGCAGGCCGGTGAGGGAAAGGATGCCGACCTGATTCGGGCTTCCGTAAGAGAGCAGTTCTCAATTGCTGATGCGGGGCTGAAGCTGCGAACCATTGATGAGCTTAATCAGCTGGAAGTTACCAGCGACAGGGTCTTTATTGACGATGTTTTGTCATTTCCTCTACATAGTGTAGCTGGGTCAGGGGAGGGCATTCAGACCTATTTTGTAAATCAGCTGGAGTTTTCTGGACGGCTTACTCCTTATTCTTTTGTTTCCACCCTGCCGGCACATATGCTCAATGATAATGAGATTATCATCAATGAATGGCTGGCAGAAGATCTTTCAATCGGAGTGGACGATACCCTTCGGATGTCCTATTTTGCGGTTGGACCATTGCGTGAGTTAATAGAGAAGTCCTCAGCATTTGAGGTTAAAACCATTGTGCCCATGGAGGGGCGGTTCGGTGACCGGAAATTGATGCCGGATCTGCCGGGTCTCTCCGATGCAGGAAATTGCCGGGACTGGGATACGGGAGTCCCCATTACCCTTGAAAGCATTCGGGATAAGGATGAAGATTACTGGGACCAGTATGGGGGGATTCCCAAAGCTTTTATTTCCATATCAAAAGGAGAGGAGTTATGGAAGAATCGTTTTGGTACCTATACTTCTTTTCGGTACAATGGAGATGCATTGAGTTTGGCTTCCCTTGAGTCATCTCTCCGTGAGAAGATTGATCCGGCCATGCTGGGTATTACCCTGGAAGCTACCCGGGTAAAAGGAGATGAGGCTGCCGGAAGTGGTGTTGATTTCAGCCAGTTATTCGGAGGGCTCAGCTTCTTCCTGCTTGTGGCCGGGATTCTGCTTATCGTTTTGCTTTTTTTGCTAAACATGGAAAGCAGGGAGGAGCAGCTCAAAACCCTGGTTATGCTGGGTATCCCGGTGAAAACCATCCGTCGAATGTTGCTCATTGAGAGTATGTTGGTTGCCCTGGTGGGTGCTGCGGCAGGATTGTTATTGGCGATAGCTTACAACCGGTTGGTATTCAATGCATTGAATGGTGTATGGAAGGATGTTGTACGTACAGAGATGATGCATATGGATGTAAATGCTTCTACCCTTGTCACCGGACTGCTGGCTACACTTGTAGTCGCATTTTTCGCACTCTATTTCCCCCTCACCAGAAAGTTAAAGCGGCAATTCAGGAAACATCTTGCAGCTGGTAAAACGAGGCGTATAAGACTTATCAGAAGAGGGCTATCCATGCAGCGCATTTCAGCTGTGGTCTTTATTTCGACCGGACTTGTGGCACTGGGTCTGATTGCTACCCAGCTACTTCGTTTGGAAGTTGTAAATGTGCCAGTCTTCTTTTCGGCAGGTGGATTATTGTTGGTTGCCGCCGTATTTTTTTTCCAATGGTATCTGGGCCGACTTGATCAATCGCCCGAGTCGGGGATCGATCTGCCTTTACTGAGCTGGAAAAATGCACGCAGAAACCGTACCCGTAGCATGAGCATTGTGATCCTTTTTGCCATAGGGGCCTTTATGGTGATTTCCACGGGGAGCAATCGAAAGGATCTGTTCAGCAATTCAGAAGACCTGTCCAGTGGAACAGGAGGTTTCCTTTTCTACGCCGAATCTACCGTGCCGGTTCTAAGGCAACTTAATGATCCTGAAGTGCAATATGAATACGGACTGGGCGAGGGGTACTCATTTGTTCAGCTTAGAAAGGCGGATGGTGATGATGCCAGTTGTTTGAATCTGAATAAAATAGTGAGCCCGCAGGTACTTGGTGTAGATCCATCTTTGCTGGAGGGCAGATACTCTTTTGTAACGCGTACTCCATATCTGGATGAGCAACACCCATGGTTGTCGCTTCAGCAGGAATTGCCTGGCGGATTGATTCCGGCAATTGCCGATGAGACCGTAATTAAATGGGGATTGGGCCTATCGGTTGGGGATACACTTCATTATACCAATTCCAATGGGGGAAGCATGGAGCTGCTGTTGATTGGTGGACTGGCACCATCTGTGTTCCAGGGTAATGTGATTATAGCGAATGAAAACTTCCTCGAGCATTTCCCGGAAAGTAGCGGAACTCACGTGTTCCTGGTAGATGGAGCATTGACCGACACAACACTGATCCGGTCCGAACTTGGACGGGGATTTCGGGATCTGGGTTGGGACATGCAGCTCTCCTCGGAAAGACTTGCTGAGTTTAATTCTGTGACCAACGCTTATCTTTCCATTTTCCTTGTGATGGGGGCACTGGGATTGCTATTGGGAACTTTTGGACTGGTGGTGGTGCTTTCCAGGAGCATCCTGGAACGTAAACAGGAGATTGCCTTGTTGAAAGCAGTGGGGTACAGTCAAAAAAATATCCGCAGCCTTGTGGTCAGGGAGTACCTGATTCTATTATTGGTGGGTATTGTAAGCGGCTTTTTTTCAGCCATTATTGCAACCCTGCCTTCCATATTGAGCACCCATACAGGGACCTCTTTCTCATCCATTATCCTATGGCTTGCTATATTAATTATCAATGGATGGCTCTGGATCCAGCTGATTACCCGATCAGCACTTAAAGACACTTCCATCTACGCTGCGCTCCGGAATGATTGATCATTTTTATGGAGAGCTCTCCATCTAGTGGAATCCCTTTCAAAATGAAAATATAGCCTTTCGTACATCTTCTCAGTGAAGACTTTCTTTCTGTATTTGATTACAAAGACCAAATGTATGTGAAGTGAATAAATCGATCCTGGACCAGGGACGGTATCAGTTTAAACGGCAGCTCGACTATAAGCTATCCTGGAGGGGAGGGCTGCTGGTTGAAGTCAACCCCCGGCATACCTCACAAAGATGCTCATGCTGTGGACACACAGCAAAAGAGAACAGATCGCCAATAACTAAGGTCCGCTAAATGCCATATTACCAATCTTTCGGCACAAATATAGAAATTAACTTGTCAATTTTCCGGTAGCATAAGATTCTTATCCGTTGTATATTTGGGCTGTACTTTATCATTCATTGTTAAGTAAAATCCATGTACAAGGAATTATCATTTGAAGAAAAATATGATGTAATAGGGAGAAGAGAATCTTTATATGAGGGAGTCTTTATAACTGCAGTTACTACGACAGGCATATTCTGCAGACCTTCGTGCAGGGCAAAGAAACCAAAAGCGGAAAATGTGATTTTCTATGATACACCCCAACAAGCCATACAAAATGGTTTCAGACCCTGTAAGATCTGCAAACCTATGAATTTGGAGGGAGATGCACCTGATGAGATAAAAAATATTATTAGTGAATTACAAGAAAACCCTTATCTTAAAATTAAGGATTTTGATTTAAAACAAAGGGGAATAGAACCAAGTCAGATCAGAAGATGGTTTAAAAAACATCATCACATGACCTTTCATTCCTATCAAAGATTGCTTAGAATAAATTTGGCATACAATCAGATAAAAGGTGGAAATTCGGTAACGAATACAGCTTTTGGTTTGGGGTATGAATCTCTGAGCGGGTTTAATGAAGGATGGCAGAATATTTTTGGAAAGCCTCCTAAAAATATAAAAGAGAAGAGTGTCATTAATATTATTCGATTTACCACCATATTGGGCCCCATGTTTGCCTGTGCTACAGATAAGGGCCTTTGTTTGCTGGAGTTTACAGATAGAAGGATGTTGGAAACAGAGTTTCAGGACTTATGCAAAAGGTTGAATGCAGTCATACTTCCTGGAGAGAATAAGTTTCTTGACCTGGTGCAAATACAGGTGTCAGAGTATTTTGAAGGAAATAGAAAAGATTTCACCATTCCTTTAGATACTCCTGGAACCGAATTTCAGCAATCTGTCTGGAAAGTATTGCAACAAATTCCATACGGAGATACATGGTCATATAAAGAGCAGGCAATTAAACTGAATAAACCAAATGCAGTAAGAGCAGTTGCAAATGCCAATGGAAATAACCGAATTGCTTTTGTAATTCCCTGCCATAGGGTTATTGGAAGTAATGGAGATCTGACAGGATATGGCGGAGGGCTTGGTAGAAAAAAATGGCTGCTGCAACTTGAACGCAAAAATTCCGGGAAAGTCATTCAAAAGGAAATAGCATTTGAGTAAATCAGTGCCTCATTAGCTGCATTATTAGGAATGAAATGAAAAGTAAAGAGTACAAGGAGATTCAAAGATTCAGACAGAAATGGATTTGGGTCCCCTTAACAGGGATATTTGGATTATTCTTGTGGGCTATTATTCAGCAAGTAATTTTAGGAAATCCCTGGGGTACTAATCCCGCACCTGATAGTATTCTAATCCTGATATCTATTATTCCAATTGGACTTATTCTACTGTTTTATTATTCGAAACTTGAAACAAAGATTTCTGAAAAGGGAGTTGAATATCGATTTACACCCTTTCATTTGAAAAGGCACAAAATAGATTGGAACATGATTGAATATGCTGAGTTAAGAAAATATGATCCAATTAAAGAATACGGTGGTTGGGGGATTAAATTTGGAAAACGAGGTAAAGCATTTAATGTCTCCGGAAATATCGGACTTGAATTAAAATTGAAAAACAGGAAAAAAACTATTTTGTTTGGAACACAAAATCCCGAAGAGCTTAAAAGAGTGGTTGAGCAATATATCAAAATGCGGTAAAGTGCATTATGGAACAGCTAGTAAAGAACAGACAATATTTCAAATTTTGTGCTTACGGCTTTCTTAAAAACCTTCGTTTTTTTGATGCCTTCTTTATTCTGTTCCTGGTTGAAAAAGGATTGCCTTTTACGCAAATAGGAATCCTCTATGCGGTTCGGGAAATAATTATCAATGTATTTGAGATTCCGTCAGGAATAATTGCAGATACATACGGGAGGAAAATTGCACTGGTCGGTGCGCTTCTTGTTTACATCATCTCGTTTTCTGTCTTTTACCTCTCCAGTGAATTCTGGCTATTTCTGATCGCATTTATTCTATATGGGATAGGCGAAGCCTTTCGCTCTGGTACTCATAAGGGTATGATCATGGATTACCTGAAATTGAATCATTGGGAGAAGCAAAATATCAATTATTACGGACATACCCGTTCCTGGTCCCAGAAAGGTTCCGCCATATCTGCACTTATTGCGGGCTTGATCGTTTTTTATAGTGGTTCGTATCAAAATATCTTTCTCTATTCCATTGTT
>Ga0164313_10000512_pt1 | contig 31492 bp, 30 predicted proteins | sample GuaBasSedimGuay4_FD_113735 | JGI IMG/M metagenome (GOLD analysis project Ga0164313, IMG submission 113735) | Subseafloor sediment microbial communities from Guaymas Basin, Gulf of California, Mexico - Guay4, Core 4569-4, 0-3 cm | ecosystem: Environmental > Aquatic > Marine > Hydrothermal vents... | reverse complement strand
CTTCCAAAAATGATAGCCATCACCCATTGCACCGGATTCGCCATGAAAATTAATATGGAGATTTTCCCCTTCAGCAAGACCGATAACCGTTCCACTGATGGTGTTCCCCTGTTCCAATGAAATTGTGTCTAAAGGATAATCATCAGGAACAGACACGTAAATCTCGTTTGCATCATCATACCGGTATGCGTCATCATAATAGACGTCAGTGTATAGAAGATCGCTACAACTGGGGCACAATCTGAGCCGAAAGCTCCCTTCCGGTAGACCGAGCAGAGCAAAATCTCCGTCTTGGTTTGTATTTATCCCGCCCATCCAGTAGTTGGAATCATAGTCCACAGCGTAAACGTGAACATTTTCGATAGGACCGGAGCCGTTGTCCCCACCATCAACTTTACCTGAAATACTTCCGCCTGGTTCCATCCAGAAGCTGTGCGTATCACCGGCCTGAACAGCCTGGGCCTCGTCGCACATCCATTCAGAAGCGCCACCCGACCACTGGGTGATGTAGTTTAACCCCGCACATGTGGTGTCGGAACGGAGATAAGCATCTGTGTCCAAAGGTATGCCGTGGATTGCATAATCTCCATTCACATCAGTTTGCGTACCTGCATAATGACCGTTGTGGCATTTATCAAAATAGATGTCGATGCAGACACTCTCGAGGGGCAGGGAGGAAACATTATCAGTAACTGTTCCGGTGATACTGCCGCCGAGTTCAAGGTCGAAATCTATCCCTAGAATGTTTCCAGTTTCAATGTTGACCGGCACTGCATCACTGCAGTATCTGCTGCTTGATTCCGATGGTCCATCACTGTACCACTCGTTCACATAATCAAACTGATTAGCGTTGTCCGATCGTACATAGTATTGCCCGGTGACAAGCGTTGGGCTCACGTAATGGTTGGAACCGTCAACCGTGGTGCTGTTCACCCAAATGTAATTGCCACAGGGGTCTCCCTGAATAAAGGCGATTGTTATGGGATCAGCAGTATTGACGACACCCGTGATTTTTCCATCCGCTAAAACAGGAGAGTTGATGACCCATGTTGCCAACACGGCTGCGAGGCAGATGATTGCCCATTTTTTCATTTGTCTCCCCCTCTGGTTAAAAATTTCGTCCAGTTAAAATTAAGAGGATATTGATATTCAGCTATACATTAACTGTATTCAAGTATGAAAAGATGTGGAAATCATATGAATGAGACAAGGAATCATATGAAGGTGAGCGTGTACTAATGACAGATTTATGCAAAAATCATGCAAAATGTATCAAATTTAAATATAATATAATCACAGGTAGTTATTCAGTATTTAGCTTAACCCTATCCTGCTTAATATGTAATTTACTACCTATTATTGATACAATTTTGTGTAAATATTTACATAATTGTATAGAATGAGTGTGCGATAGTACGTTAATACAGGACGTCCCTACACAACAAAAACTTGGTCCAACTTAATAGATTCGATCCATTCGCTTTATTCCGACTTTCATTGAAAGAACATTCCAGTTGAGTAGAAAGATAGGGTTCATGCAGTATGCCAGTTTTGAACCTTCAACCTTAAAAACTGTTTAAAATCATTAACATTCCGTGTTACCAGTATCAAACCATTCACCGCAGATATTGCCGCAATCTGCCCATCAACAAATGTCGGGGTTAAGCCTTTCAACGTTAGTCTAACGCGTTCCTTTGCATGCCACTCCGCTGCCCTGTCATCGTAGGAAAGAATAAGCATGGTCCGTTTGACGATGTCGTAAAGGAATGAAGCAATGACTTCACGCTTTCGTGATCGCGGAAGGCGTTGGCAACCAAATTGAAGCTCATATCAAACCGGAGCCGCAGTGACGATTTCGTTTTCCCATTTTTCGAACATCTTCAAGACCGATTTATCAGGAACGGTTTTTAATGGCTCTGAAAGCACATTTGTATCAATGAGGTATTTCATCCCTCCAACCCCACTTCTCTTCCTGAAGACAGATCTCGAAGCCCCTTGAAATCTCTATCAGAGATCTCAACCCCTTCATCCTCAATCTTACGCCGGAATTCAGAAATAGCACTCCAAAACCCTGTATATTTTCGGCTAAGTCGTTCATATTCTTGGATCGACAGCAATACTGCAACCGGTTTTCCTCGTCTGGTCAATTCGACAGATGGCCCCTTTTCGACATAGTGGACAATGGTGAGAAGCCTGTTTTTTGCTTCTGCTATGGAAAATTGCTTTTGCACGATAACCACCTCCTTAGGGCATTCTTTTTACCCATGATAGCCATCTTTATAGCCATAATTAAACGGAAACTTGCTTTATGGAATCTTATCGAAGTCATGCGGTTAATAGGGTCAATCTGCCATTGACTCTGGTGAGCACGGATTTTCAATCGTTCCGATTCGAAGTGTTTGCAAATTGTTACACTACTGTTTTTTTGCTGTCAGCCACTCTTCAGCCAGGTCATATGCCCACGTGGGTGAACCTTCAAGATCGCCGTGCATGATTCTGGTGAGTGCATCTATCCAATGCTGGCTGTGCTGCATGGTCGTCAGGCGATTTCTGAGCATGGCCGCACCTTTTTGCGGTTCCGAACTTAGTTTTTGTAAAATAATCTGAATCTCTTCGCCTAAACCGTCAGCGCCATAGTAATGCAGAAAGCCGTGCCAGGCTTTTTCTATGTTCGCAAAATTGTCGAGCGGCTCGGATACCGTCTTCAATTTGTCGAAGAACCATGTGCGTGCTCCACCTTCCAGCAGACGAAGTCCCCGGTCGTGGATACCATATGGCACAAGCTTTACATAGACAACTGTTTTTTCGGCCAGGCCGAGCTTAACCAAAAAACCGAGTTTTCGATAAAGCAGATCCGTTTCCTGGTAGAACACAAAATGAATTGTAACCGCGCCCCTGTTCCGGCCAGACATTGAAATAGATCAGGGATACCTTTTTAAAAAGGGGTTTCGCCTGCAGGGCTGCTTCCAGTTCCGCACAGATGGACAGGCCCCCCAGCCCTGAATCCAGGACCGCGATCAGAACCCTTTCTTTTTTCCGAAGTGCTGCTATTTTATTTTTTATTGTCTTATGCATTTTTCGGAACTCATCTTTTTAACGCGAAGCAATCCCGGACTGTTGTGCAGGTACATGAGTGAAGATGTATATCCGGCTGCGATAAATATCTCTTCCAGTGCGTCAAACAAAACAGTTCGATCCGGCCAGCGGAATGATTTTCCCCTCAGTTTCAGATCTTCCCACGCTTTCTGAGCACGGGGGTTTCCGGACAGCACCTCTTTTTCGGCTTTTGCACAGAGAAACATTTCACACACCAGCGGTTTTACCTGCCAGAGACACCCCTGTTCGCCCAGGTAAACACATTTGTTCCCCTGATGGGGGAGCTGTAAGCGTTCATCGAGTAACTGTATATCGATTTCCGGCGTCCGGAGGGCGTTGATGACCACATCCGCAAAAAATGTGATAATGCCATCCCGCGTACAGCAGGCACTCAAACGACTTCGGTAACAAGTATCCGTGCATAGGTGGTTGAAATGTTTTTCAAGAAATCGATCCACGTCATGGCGGAAGGACAGATAGTCGGCGATCTGCGCCCCGAGGTCGGCCAATTCGTCTGCCGTGAGACCGGATAGGTGTTTTCTGACCATTTCCAGGGCTTCACGCTGCTCTGTTTGATACTCTGTCATTTTTTTCAATTAAAGGAGAGCAACTGAATGCTCTCTTCGGGGGTTAGGATGGAAATCTGGGCGTCTTTAAAACCTTTCCAGTCTCAGGGTAAGTTTGGTTTGCATTTTGTCCCCCAACGATTTGACGTATATTTGTTAGGATTTTAATGCGTCACCTGCCATTTGTCAATCATCGTATTTTAATGCGGTAGATCACTTTCGTTAAAGACTTGAAGCCGTACCGTCAAAACCGGATTGTCTTGATTTTCGTATGAAATTTCTATAGCTTTTATTCGATTAAGACTTTTTGCCCTTTGTGTCCACATTTTTAATAACAGGAGTCTATAACCATGAACCAACCGGATAACACCATTGCCGTCAATGTCGTGGTTGAATTGACCCCCAATTCCCTGCAGGCCATCGTTGAAAACGCGAAACGAATCACGGGAAGAAATGAGAAAGGCCACTACAAGGTCGAGACGGCCGACAAGGTCGGAGAGATGATTTCCCGGTTTCTTGCCGAAAATAATTTCGAGGATTTCGTGAATAATTCTGAAAACTACAACCCAACCCGGACAAGCCGGAAATTCTAATATCGGATATCAAAATACTAAACAACTTCAAATGACCCAATACCAAACACTTAAAAGGATTCTACCATGACTTTTGAAACGATCATCTATGAAAAGACAAAATCAGTTGCCGTCATCAAATTGAATCGACCCGAGGTGCTCAACGCCATGAACCGGCAGCTGTGGATCGATTTTCAGGCTGCCCTGGACACAGCCCGACAAGACCCCGAGGTAAAAGTTCTGATCATTACCGGCGTGGGTCGGGCATTTTCCACCGGCGCCGACCTTAAAGAATCAAAATCAAGGAGCCTGGAAGCGTACAGGACTTACCTGGTCGAACTCCAGGAAGCATCCCGAAAGATCATCCGCTTTGAAAAACCCACCATCGCGGCCATCAACGGATATGCCCTGGGGTCGGGTTACGAACTGGCGCTGGCCTGCGATATCAGGATTGCCGCCCAAGAAGCTCAGATCGGTTCACCCGAAGCAAAGGTCACCTCAGCGGTAACCGGAGGGGCCCTGCGTCTGTTGCAGGACCTTGTAGGCCCGGCCAAAGCCAAAGAGCTGCTTTTTACCGCCGAATACATCGATGGTATAGAAGCCGAACGGATCGGGTTGGTAAATAAAGCGGTACCTTTAGATCGACTGATGGACGAAGCTTTGTCTATGGCTGGTAAAATGTCGGCGAATTCGGCCTTTTCCATTGCGATGATAAAAAAGGGATTGCGCATGGCGTCCGGTGAAGTCAGCCTGGAGGCTTTGATGGAATTCGAAGTAGAATCTTGCCTGGCCTGTGTTTCAACGAAGGAGCGTCAGAAATCGTTGCAAGCATTTGAGACACGTAAAAAGTAAAACTTAAGGAGTAAAACCATGCTCGAACATGTATTGAATGCCGACTCCGTGGCCATTATAGGTGCATCCAAAAATGAAACCAAACGGGGGTTTCAGACAATCCGAACGCTTTTAGATGAAAACTACGACGGTAAAATCTATCCGGTCAATCCGAAAGAAAGCAGCATACTGGGTTTTCAGTGCTATAAAAAAACATCGGATATTCCCGGCCCTGTGGACATGGCCCTGATCGCGACCCCGGCCCGAACCGTGCCATCCGTGTTGGAAGACTGTGGCAAGAAAGGCGTGCACGGCGCGGTGGTACTGGCTGGTGGTTTTGGTGAAACCGGCCTGAAAGGAAAGCTACTGGAAGAGACCATTGTGCAGACAGCTCAAAAGCATGGTATCCGCATTATCGGGCCGAACACATCGGGCATGATCAATTTTCACAAAGCCCTGAATCTGGTCGGGCTGCGCGATGCACCCAAGGGCGATATCGCTCTTTTAACCCAGAGCGGCAACATGGCCTTGACGCTGATCACCGAGGCGAAAATAAAAAGCAAAAAAGGATTCTCCTATTACGTCGGTGTGGGCAACGAGGCGGATATCAAGTTCCATGAATATCTGGAATTTTTTCGCAAAGACCCTAAAACCAGAGCAATTCTGATGTATGTCGAGGGCATGCGCCAGGGCCGCGAATTCCTGCAGCAGGCCCACATAACCACCATTGAAAAACCGGTCATTCTGCTTAAAAGCGGGCGCTCATCGACAGGGAAACAATCGGCCGGTTCCCACACCGGTGCGTTGGCCGGCATCTCTGCTGTTGCCAAAGGGGCTTTTGAACGCGCCGGTATCGTGGTGATTGAAAATTCCGATGAACTGTTTCCAGCGGCCGAAACCCTTTCCAGCCTGCCACCCATGAAAAACAAAGGTGTTGCCATCCTAGCGGACGGCGGCGGCCATGCCACCATTGCCGCTGATTTGCTGAGTGACCTGGGTATCGACATACCGGAACTGGCGGAATCCACCAAGTCAAAGCTTAAAAAATTTTTGCCGCCCGCGGCCTCACTGCGCAATCCGGTGGATGTCGCCGGGGGAACCGATTCAGATCCATCCGTCTTTGCTGACTGTGCGCGGATTCTGCTCAATGATCCCAATATCGGCGGACTTTTGATTGTAGGGCTTTTTGGCGGTTACGGCATACGCTTCGCGGAAAGCCTGTCGCTCATGGAGGAAGATGCCGCTCACCAGATGGGGAAACTGGTCGCAAAAAAGGGCAAGCCAATCATCCTGCACAGCCTTTACAGTTCGGAAAAACCCCATTCGCTGGACCTCCTGCGTTATTACGGCATCCCGGTATATGATTCCCTGGATGTGGCTTGTAAGTGCATTTCCGTTCTGGCTACCTACGGTGCCTACTGCAAAGCCTACCACGTCAAGACCAATTTTGTGCTCAACTGGGGTTCCAAGGCGCTGAAAGAAGGCCAAACCTTGATTAAAAATGCTGAAAAGGAAAACCGCGCTTGTCTCCTCGAACCTGAGGCAAAAGCGCTGCTTGGTCTTCACGGCGTCAACATCGCTGCGGAATATCTGGCCCGGACAGCAGATGAAGCGGCGGCGGCGGCGGCGGCAAACGACATGGATGCTGCCGCTGTGCTTAAAATTGTCTCGCCGGACATATTGCACAAAAGTGAAGCCAAAGGGGTCGCCCTGAACCTGGAAACTGAAAAAACGGTACGCCAGGCTTTCGAGGACATTGTTGCCGACGCTAAAAACTATAAGCCGGATGCCGACATCCGGGGAGTACTGGTTGCCCCTATGGCGAAACCCGGTCTCGAAGTGATTATCGGGACCAAAATTGACGATCAGTTCGGTCCGGTCGTCATGTTCGGCCTGGGCGGTGTCATGGTCGAGATCCTCAAAGATGTCGCCTTTCGTGTGCTGCCCTTGTCCCGCCACGGCGCCAAAATGCTCATTCAGGAGATCAAGTCTTTCCCCATCCTAAACGGTGTCAGGGGGGGGGTAGCCGCTGATAAAAATGCCCTGATTAGACTGCTCTTAACCTGTTCCGAGTTAATGGAGGCCTACCCGGAGATCCTGGAGATGGATCTCAATCCGGTGATCGTACACGCTGAAGGATGCACGGTTGTGGATGCCCGCATCCTCCTAAAAGAATCATGATGTGGGCAAAAGGAATGCACCCACAATGATGCGTTCAACCTTTGCTTGACAATGATTTCCTTAATAATATAGAAAAACACAAACGTTGAAAATCAAATGCAGGTTATGCCAGGCTTTAGCCATCCCGACCTTGAAGGGATGGCTTTTTTTTTCATTTAAAAAGGAACTCTGAATGATTACTAAAATCATCGTTCTCATCGCCTATTTCCTCATAATCCTGATCATCGGATTCATTGCGCGCACACGCCTTAAATCATCGCCGGAAACCTATTTTCTGGCAGACCGCAAACTGGGCACCCTGGTGCTCCTGGGAACCATGGTGGCGACTAATTTTTCCGCTTTCACCGTATTCGGCACTTCCGGTGCAGGGTATCGGGACGGCTATGCTTTTTTTCCGATCATGGGATTCGGGACCGGCTTCATGGCGCTGACCTTCTGGATTTTAGGACGCAAAATCTGGGAAGTCGGCCGGCGGACGAACGCGGTAACCCCGCCGGAACTGGTTCGTGTACTCTATGAAAGCCCCCTGCTCTCTTTTATATTTTCCCTGGTGATGATCATCTTCACCATTCCCTACCTGGCTCTGCAACCCATGGCCGCCGGCTATGCCCTGGAGGCGCTTATTGGCATGCCGTACATTTACGGTTGTATATTGGTCACCGCAATTATTCTCATTTACACCCTGCGGGGCGGTTTAAGGGCCGTGGCCTGGACCGATCTGTTCCAGGGTGTGGTCATGTTTTTGCTGCTGCTGGCGTCCCTGATCATCGTGGCTCAACACCACGGAGGGTTTATCGAAGCCAACCATAAAATCCTGGCGTCCAACCCGGAGCTGTTTTCGCGACCGGGGGGAACCGGTAAATACACCTACGGCATCTGGTTCAGTTTCATCCTGCTCTGGTTTTTCTGCGACCCCATGTTTCCCCAGCTCTTCCAGCGATTTTTCTCGGCCAGAAATCCCGACAGCATTGCCAGGACCATGCTCTTTTACCCCTTGATATGCACGGTCGTCTTTTTTCTGCCGATTTCAGTGGGGGTACTGGGGCACCTCTCCTTTCCCGACCTGGTGGGCAAGGAAGCCGACAAGATTCTACCCATGACCATGACCCTGGTATCCGGTGATTTCATGGCCGCACTGGTCATTGCCGCCGGTCTGGCCGCCCTCATGTCCACCATGGATTCCCAACTGCTCACGCTGAGTTCCATCTTCACCAGGGATATTCTGCCCATCGGCGGCTGGTTCAAAGGCAAAACCAGCTTGAGCGGCAGAATTTTTGTCTTTTTCCTGAGTATTGCCGGCTTGCTTTTAGCCTATAAGCCGCCGGCGACCATCCTGCAGATCGCCACCCAGACATTCACCGGCCTGGCGGTTCTTTTCCCCACGGTTATCTTCGGCATTTACATGAAAAAAGTCTTCGCCGCGGCCGCCATTCTGTCCATTGTGTGCGGAGAAGGCATCATGCTGCTTTTTTATTTCAAGCTGCTGCCGACAGGACCATTTCTCCCGGTGGTGTGGGTAATGGCAGTAACCTTCGCGTTTTACCTGGGCACACATTTCATTATCCTGATTAAACGCCGGGAAGTCGTTTGGAAACTGCCGAAGTGGGTGTTTGACCGTTATGTCTACCTGATGGGTGCGGTGTTTATCCTGGGTATGGACTACTGGGCCTGGGAAAAGGCTCAACCGCTTATCGCGGGTGTTCCCGCCTGGATAGGATTTTTTGTCCTTCTTTCACTGGTACAGACGGTGGGGATGGTCTACATGGTACGCAAAAAAAATGATGAATAACCAATATCCAATAACGAATGATCAATGTCCAAGTTAAGGCAAACAGCATAATGCTTTCGGAATTAAGCACAAAGCTTGGCAGGGATAAATCCCTGCGCTACAAATCCGTCGGCTTTCTGCCATGTCGTCCAGGGCTTCAGCCCTGCTGAAAATCGATCATTGGAAATTGGATATTGGATATTCAAGCTCTTTTGGTGGTCATGATGGTATCGCCGCTTTGTACACAGTACCGTTGCCACTGATTCGACAGGATTCGACGGCAGCGGGCACAACAGCGGACATGCCCCGGGAGAGTGTGAAGGTTGTGCCGCCGGCAGCATCATCGGAAACAACGACCTTGCCCGAGGTAACCAACAGGATTTCAGCACTTCTTTCCGCTGCGGACACGTAAGGTTTCCCAGAGCTCGGTTCAATGACGGAAAGTTCAAACTCCCTGGCCGGCGTATGATACACTTTTTCACAAGCCTGACCCAGCTGCGGCTCGATTATTTCCAGGGGCTGCTCTTTGAATTCAAGCACATCGAGCAACGCAGGCACATCAACGTGTTTGGGCGTCAGCCCACCCCGCAACACATTATCGGAGTTGGCCATCAGTTCGATGCCCATCCCATCAAGGTAGGCGTGAAACTGCCCCGCAGGCAGGTACATGGCCTGGCCGGGTTCCAGGCGGACAAGATTCAATATTGCGGGAAAAAGCACACCGATATCGCCGGGGTACGTTTCGTGGAGTCTGACCATCCATTTGAAAATCGGATTCTGTGACTGCCCTTTTTCGGCGCGAAAAAGGGCTTCTGCCAATACCTCGCGGACGGCCTCTATTTCCATCGTCAGAAGCCTTGCAATAAAGCCCTTCAATCCCGGCCCATCAGACGTTTGTTCAAGTTCGCGGATTTCATGCTTCAGGGCGACGGAACACACTTTTTTGAGGCACAAAAGCATGTCAGGTATTTCCCGAAAGCCGTTCAGCGCCCAAAAGGGCGTCAAGGCGCTGATTAATTCAGGTTTGTGGTTGTCGTCCCTATAGTTGCGATCCGCCGCATCCAGCGGCAGTCCCTGTCGATTTTCTTTCTGGAATCCTTTCCGCGCCTGGTCCAGGTTTGGATGCGCCTGAATGGACAGGGCCCGGCCGAGGGCCAGGACCTTGAACAGATAGGGCAATCTACAGTTGTAGGCTGCTGCGGTTTTTTCTCCGAGAATATCCTGCGGACATCGCGCAATCAGATCCAGCAGGGATTCTGCCTTATCTACCGTTTCCACGGTGGAAGGCGCTTTGGAATGGGCCCCCATCCATAATTCAGCCTCGGGTTCCTGCGTGGGCGATGGCCTGCCCATCAGTTCAGCCAGGAATGTGTGCGACCCCCACGCATATTTCTGGATCGGGTTTTTTAATACACAAATCGTCTTCATTTTTTATTCAAATAGATCCGTATGACTGCCGGTTCTAACAAGGCAGAGTTCGCTGCCTTCGATCCGATAAATCAGCAACCAGTCGGGTTCGATATGGCATTCGCGGCAGTCCTTCAGCGTGCCTTTCAACGGGTGATCCATTTTCGCGGTCGGCAGCTTTTGCGCTTCAACCAACATTCGTATGATGGCCTTGAGCTTTTCAAGATCCTGATGTCGTTTTATCAGCCGTTTGACATCCTTTTTGAACTGAGTATCGCGCCGTATGGACCGCATCACTCAAATCCCAAGATCATCGAATAACGCTTCGGCAGATGAAAATGACTTGCCTTTGCCCTGACGCGAATTATCGATTACCTGCATGGTTTTTCGATCGGGAATATGCAGTTCAAACGGCAATCCCTTATGAGCAATAATTTGTCGATAAAAGAGCTCAAATGATTTTGACACGGACAACCCCAGCTCCTTGAGAATAGATTCTGCTTCCTTTTTTACCTGTGGATCTATCAAAGCACGGGCCGAAGCGGTTTTGGTTGTTCCCATAATATCCCCTTTTGTGTAGATAGCATATAATATGCTATAATTGTCTTTATGTCAATAACCGGAATAGTCTATGACAACCGGTATATGATTTCGTGTTTTACAATTTTCGTGATTTCGTGATAGGTTCGTTAACAGATGACCGTAAACTCAAATACGAATTACAGCGTACTGGACAGGCCCGAGGTGCTGATGTTCCTGTTCCATCCCCGGGCTGAAAGCGGGGTCTCTGTTCAGGCTGAGACCGCTGAGGATATCTTGATACCCGTGGATGAGGGCATTGCCATAGGAGCCCGCTTTCACCTGACCGGCAAAAACGGACCCAGTGTCCTTTTTTTTCACGGCAACGGCGAGATCGTATCTGATTATGACGGCCTGGGGCCCATGTACAATCAGTTGGGCATTAATTTTCTGCCCGTTGACTACCGGGGATACGGCCGTTCCAATGGTGAACCCTCTGTTTCCACCATGATGCAGGACTGCCACGTTATCTTTGAATTTGTAAAAAACTGGCTGAAAGAAAATGGATACGGCGGACCGCTGGTATGCATGGGGCGATCCCTGGGAAGCGCTTCCGCGCTCGAACTGGCCGCCTGTTATGAAGACGCCATCGATGTCCTTGTCATTGAAAGCGGTTTTGCCCTGGCCGGTCCGCTCCTGAAGCTGTTGGGCATCGATGTGACCGGCCTGGGATTCGAAGAGGAAAAAGGCTTCGCCAATATCGACAAGATCGAGCGTTTTCACAAGCCCACCCTGATCATTCACGCAGAGCATGATCACATCATACCCTACACGGATGGTCAGGCCCTCTATCACGCATCCGCGGCAGAACAAAAACAACTGCTCAAAATACCCGGGGCCGACCACAACACCATATTCATGCGGGGGCTTTCCCAATACCTTGCCGCCATCCAAGATCTCATTCAAGGGTTGCCCGGTTGACCCCGCATACCATCATCTGGGATTTCGACGGCACGCTCTATCCCCTGCACCCCTATGACAGTGAACAATCCCTGCTGCGGCTGCGGCTGGAACAGCTGAAAGGACCGCAACGCTGTTTGCGGCACACCATGATCCGATGGTTGATTCATGCGGACATGCAGCAATGGTTCACTCACGGAAGCCTGAGGCATATTTACGGCCGGCTTTACGGGTGGTGCCTCAAGGGCACACCCGTACCTCTGCTGGACCGGACGGCTGAAGGTATTGCCGCCCTTATTTCACTTGACACCAGAAAGGCCCTGCACCGGTTGTGCGCCAACGGGTTCCGTATGCTGGTCATCAGTTGCGGAACCCTGGACCTGAGTGAACGCGTATTAATGCAAGCCGGCATTCGTGAGTGTTTTGAAGCTGTGCAGGCTAATCCCTTGCGAATTCATAACAATTTGATATCAGGGGTGGCTGCGCACCTCATCACGGCCCATGACAAGCTGAGAAGGGCCCAAAAAATCGTCGGCCATCGCTCACAGGGAATTATGGCTGTTGGTGATGGATACACGGATATTCCGCTTCTGGACTGGGTGGAAAAGCCGGTCATGATCGATCCCGGCAATGTCAAGAAACGGCAATACCCTTCAAAACCTTACCTGTTTGTGCCCTCCATTCAAAGCCTTCAAAAACACTTGCTATCGATCGAGAATTTATTATAACACATCTGAGCCCGGCAACGGAGAAACACGTGGAAAAACCCAAACTGATTGTATTCGATATGGACGGCGTCATCGTGGACGTCTCCAGATCCTACCGCGACACGGCCAGGCGGACCGCCAGGTTGTTTTTCAATGGTATCCTGTCCGAGGAAGACCTGCCCGATCCCCTTTTTTCGCTTACGGACCTGGCCAGGGTCAAACAGGCCGGCGGCCTCAACAACGACTGGGAACTGACCTATCACGTCCTGTCACTGCTGCTGACAAAAGTGAAAATGCCTGCAGACGGCCCCGTACAAAGTGGATGGACGTGCCATGCGGAACTCCTGTCCCTTTGTGATGTGTCCGGTCTCGCACGATTTTTAAAAACAACCACGGCACCGCTGGCTGAACTGCATAATCGGCAGCCCTCCCCTGACAACCCCTGGATTGTACGGATGTCCGAAGGCGATGTAGGTACGGGAAACGTCATCAAACAGATATTTCAGGAAATCTATCTTGGTGGCAAACTCTTCAGAAAGACGTATGGTATCCCCCCTGACTGTCACCCGGGGGGCGGGCTCATCGACCGGGAAACGCTGCTCATTCCCATCTCTATTTTTACATCTATGGCTGAAGATCATCTACTATCCCTTGCCACCGGTCGTCCCAGAGCCGAGGCTGAACACGCGCTATCGCGTTTCAGTCTGGAGCCATACTTCGACATGATCTACACGCTCGACGAATGCCTGGAGGAAGAAAAAAACATCTTTGAAAAAACAGGCAAGCGTACATCGCTCAGCAAACCGCACCCGTTTATGCTGGATGCCATTGCCCGGAATTTTTCGGAAAAAGTTGATGAATGGTATTATGTCGGCGATATGCCCGATGATATGATGGCGGCTTCCCGTTCAGCTTACCCATACATAGGGTTGGGCATCCTGCATTCCACGCCGGACAAGGATGCTCTGCAAGCCGATCTCGTCAAAGCCGGTGCCGCTGACATTATCAGCAATGCAGATGGAATATTGAATTATTTTACCTCGAGTTGAAGGTCACAAATTCTCTACAATAGTATCGATTAAATATTCAATAACCAATAATCAATTTCCAATGATGAATTTGTCAGCCGCACTTGGACATTGGACATTCTGTGTTGGATATTCATTATTCGTAGTTTATCACATCTCCCGCCGCAAAACCTGCAACACATATAGCGGTTGGCGGACTAAAAATTTGCACCCGTTAGCCAGCAACTCCTCTTCAGGTCTGAATCCCCAAGCAGCACCGACCGGAACCATGCCGGCGGACACGGCTGTCTGCATGTCAACGCCCGAATCCCCGACAAAAAGAATCTCCGCCGGATCAACCCGCATGTTACCGGCGATGGCCAGTGCGCTGTCCGGGGCAGGTTTTCGGCGGTACCGGCCGCCCTGGCCGACAACTTGTTCGAAGCACCATCTGCCCAGCATTTTTTCCACGCACAGGACAGAAAATTCATGGGGTTTATTACTGCACACCGCCATTTTAACACCCTTTTCGGTCAAGCTGTCCAGCAGTTTCGGTATGCCTTCGTAGGTCCTGGTTTTTACGTCCCAGGTGCTTTCGTAGTCCTTTTTAAAAGCGTTGAGTGAACGCCTTACAGAATCGTCTGAACGTTCATTTTCAGGCAGCGCACGTTTGACGAGCATCTTGCTCCCGTCGCCGACGAAAAAACGATATGCTTCCAGATCATGGGTCGGAGCCCCCCTGCCTTCGAGCACGCGGTTGACCGCATCGGCAATATCCTCCAGCGTATCCAGCAGGGTCCCGTCCAAATCGAATATGACGGCTTTGTATGGCATCCTGATCATGGGATTTTCCCGGGGTGCAAACCGCAAAGGGCAGACCACACCCCGATCAAAAAAATTCTATCGGTCGGGGTGTTGTCTGCAATCGACGGCTGGTCCTATATGCCTGAACTGAAACCAATCGGTTTCGGTAATCACCAACGTTCCCGAAGGGTAAACAACTATGGGAAAAAATTATCCAAAATAGGTCCGGATGAATTTCAAAAAGCGCTCATTTTCTTCATCCTTGCCCGGCGTGACACGGAAAAAGCCGTTTTTGCCATGAATTTCACCGATTTTTTTCAGATAAATATTCTCATCCAGGGCGGATTTTAAAATCTCCGCCGTCGTTTTACCCGTCATGGTCCCATCGATCAACATATAATTACCGTTGGCCGGATACGGTTTCAGCCCCAGCTTTTTCAACTCATCCGAAAAGATGGCCATCCACTTGTTGTTATGTGCCACCTTTGCCTCGACTTCACTCGGGTTGTCTATGATGGCTTCAGCCGCCGCCGCAGACATCCGGCTCACGTTCCAGGGCAGAAACATGCGGTTGAAAGCGGCGATCATCTCTTCGGAACCCAACACAAATCCGAACCGGACACCGGCAAATCCGTATGCCTTGGAAAATGTTACCGATAAAAATACGTGGGGATATTTTTCGATGAGGGATACTTTTGACGGTCGGTCCGGATTGTAATCCAGGTAGGCTTCATCCACGCAAAGGGGAATCCCCGTTTCACAAAACCGAATGAGGTCTTTATCTTCGATGAAGACCCCGGTGGGGTTATTGGGGTTGATGATCAGCATCAATTTCGTCCGGTCATTGATGGCGTTGAGCATACCATCCACGTCGTACTGTAGATCATCTTCTCTCACCGGAATCTGAACGACCTTAGCATTGCACAGCTCGGCTCGGGTCAGGAATAGCTCAAAGGTTGGACTGGACAGGATGAACTCATCTTGGGGCTGCAAAAATACGCGCATCATGGTGTCGATGGTATCCGAAGAACCATTGCACAGGGCCACATTATCCGGGCCCAGGCCATACATTTTACCAATTTTGGTTCTCAGCTGTAAAAAACTATCTGGATACCAGTTGCCTGCCCGCAGGGCGCGTGCGACCCCTTCGATGACCTTTTCCGAGGGGGGAATGGGGTTTTCATTGAGCATCAGGCGGGCATTTTGCGGGTTATCCATTGCCTGATCTAAAATGCCAACATTGTATTCCCTGGCGGTGTACAACCAGGGAACAAACCAGTCTTTGAGTGCTTTCGTCATTTTTTCTCCTATATTGTTAACTTAATTTATGATTTGGTTGGTTCAATTGCATCAAATATTTTTTTCATCATTACAGTACTGAGTCCAGGGGGCTGTAGTCCATGTCAAATGCCTCAGCGACCCCCTTGTAGGTTACCTTTCCGTCGATGATGTTAATCCCCTTGGCCAGATCCGCATGCTCCAGCACCGCCGTTTTATATCCCTTATCCGCCAGTAACAGCGCATAGGGCAGTGTCGCATTGGTCAGCGCTATGGTGGAAGTCATGGAAACCGCACCGGGCATGTTGGCCACACAGTAGTGAATGATGCCGTCAACTTCGTAGATGGGATCGTCATGGGTGGTAGCTTTGGCGGTCTCGACACATCCGCCCTGGTCGATGGCCACGTCCACGATCACCGAGCCCTTCTTCATGCCGGAGAGCATTTCCCTGGTGATCAGTTTGGGTGCCATAGCCCCGGGGATCAGCACCGCCCCTATCACAAGATCGGCGTCCGCCAGCAGGCTTCGCAGGATGGCCGGGTTGGCGGCAATGGGAAAACAGTTTTGGGGCATCACGTCGGAAAGATACCGCAGTCTTTCGAGGTTAGTATCCAGAAGGTAAACTTTGGCACCCATACCGCAGGCCATCTTGGCCGCGTTGGTTCCGACAATGCCGCCACCGATCACCACCACGGTGCCTGAATTCACTCCGGGAACACCGCTGAGCAGAACGCCCTTGCCGCCGTAGGTCTTCTCCAGGTATTTAGCGCCTTCCTGGATGGCCATGCGGCCGGCAACTTCACTCATGGGCGTCAACAGCGGCAACGAGCGGTCCTTTTTTTCAACGGTCTCATAGGCAATGGCAATGCATTTGCTGTCTATGATGGCTCGGGTCAACACTTCATTGGCTGCAAAATGAAAATAGGTAAAAAGGATTTGTCCCTCGCGGATCAGATCGTATTCCACCGGCAGGGGTTCTTTTACCTTCATCACCATTTCACACGAACTGTAGACGGCCTGGGGTGAATCGGCAATGGCCGCCCCGGCGTTGACATAGACTTCATCCGAGAAACCGGACCCATCCCCGGCCGTGGTTTCTACCGTGACTGAATGACCGTGCGCAACCATCTGTTCTACACCCGCCGGCGTCATGGAGACGCGGTTTTCTTTTTGCTTGATTTCTTTCAATATCCCGATTTGCATGATAACCTCCTGTTGTTAGAGTGTCTGCAATGACTTCATTTCAGTTTAAAGACATTTGGCGGCAAAGGCGACCATCTCTTCGGTTGCTTTGGAAAACTGCGCTGCGGTCCGCTGCAGGGCCGGATGAGTGTTGTACTCATCCCGCGTGTAACCGTCCACTGCATAGGCTTTCTCGAAATAGGGGATGCGCATGAGCTTGTCCAGCACATCTTTGGGGGTCTCCGCGTGGATGCGATCTGCCTCGAAAACGATATCCTTTTCATTTTCGAAATTCATCACCTGGTCGATGAAGGAGGGTGGGCAGGTCATCACCACGGCTGCACCGGTTTTTTCCTCCAGGTGCCAGATGCGGGTTTTGCCTTCCACCGTGGGACCAAACCGCAGGGAGCACGACAGCATCTTGCTGGGCAGGTTGTTGTCTTCGAGATATTTATACGCCTTTTTGAAAATAGCAAGTTCGGCCAGCCGGACATCCCCGTCGGTCAGTTCGATCCCCTCTTCCGCAGCCGCGTCCCGCAAACCGCCCAGGTCTCCGTAGCGGGATTCCATGTGGGTGATCACCGAACGCCATTTGCTCAGGTCCACGCCGTTTTTCTGGGCGGTCTGCAACCCTCTTTTCACGGATTCAGCGCAATCCACCAGCTGGGGAAGTATGAAGGTCAGGGTATTGTTAGTAGCGATGCCCCGGGCAGTCAGTTCTTCGATCACGTCGTATCCCTCTTTGGTTCCGGGCACTTTGATCATGACGTTGGGATTGATGGCGGCGATATCCAGGGCCTGCTTCATCATGGCATCCTTATCGAACGCGCTCCTCGGATCGGTCTGGCCTGACAAATAGCCTTCCTTGTAGCCGCTTTTTTCGAACAGGGGAAGATACATGTCCGACCCGCGCTTCACGACCTGCCGATAGAGACTCCAGAACAGGGATTCCGTATCAATGCCGGGGTTTTCGGCAACAATGGTTTTGGCCACGCCTTCCCAGTAGGGGGGATCATCCTGGATCGCCTGCAGCGAAAGCGGGGGATTGGTGGTGACACCACGAAATAACTGGGTTTCCGGAGAGCTTTCGTTATACATACGATCGAGCTGGCCCTGTATGATCTCCCGGTTTTCAGGAGCCGCCTTGTCTAACACTTTGCGACACCAGTTGTTATAAATCACCGGAGACGAATCCCACCAGATCTCCATTCCGGGGCTGACTTCGACCAGTTTTTCAAGCAGGTTTTTCTTTTCCATCGGTTTCCTCCTTACGTCAAATATTTTAATATATGGGGTTGGTTAGGTTAATGAATCTGTAGTATAGGGTTAAGTTAATCCGTCGGCCGTATCTGCCGTACGCTAGGCCCTCCTTTCCTAATTTTTAGGGGTTCCCATCACTGAGTCAAATGGTACCGGCCCAGTTCCACTTCAAAGCCATACTTGTCTCCCCTGAAGTAGCAGCAAAGCACTTCTACGGGGATGTTGCGATCGTTGTAGGTCACACTTTCCATGTACAGGGCGGCACTGTTGACGTGCAGCCCGAGCAGCCCGGCAATCTTCTGGTTGATGTTGACGGCCCGGATAACCTGTTCACACCGGGTTAGAGCCACACTATATTTCCGGGTAAAAATTTCGTACATGGAGCCGGTGAGGTCCATATCCAGAATACCGTCAAAAATATCCACGGGCAGATAGGTTTCCTCGTAGATCAGCGGAATGTCGTCGCCGGTCCTGAGCCGTTTGACGGCAATAACCCGGCTGCCGGCATTAAGGGCCAGGTTTCGTTCCACGTGCTTGGAAGGCAGTTCGTAGCCCTTCTTCAGGATACGGGTTTTTTCAAGAACGCCGGTCTTATTAAGCTCCTGCCCGAAACTGGAAATGCGATCCAGCTTGCGCCGCAACGCCACAGGTTCCGATGCAGTGACAAATGTGCCCAGCCCTTTGGCCTTTCTAAGCATTCCTTTAGCGGTCAACTCACCGATGGCCTGTCTAAGCGTATTGCGGCTTACATCGCACATCTGGGCCAGTTCGATTTCCGAGGGTATTTTTTCTCCGGTTTCATACCTCCCTAGCAGGATCGATTCACGCAGCCAGGAACTGATTTGAAGGTATTTGGGAATCGGATTGTTGGGATCGACGATTTTCACCTTTTTCAATTCCTATAATATTCACTGATCTTTTTTCTAAAATAATGTTTAGGGAAATATGCGCGGGCAAACTATTAAACTATTACCGGTTCAGGAGCGGTCGGGTATCCTCTATCGCTTGCCTGCCAGCAGTTCCATGATTTTTTCCCGGATATCGTCCCCACCCAGACCCTGGTAAGGAATCTGTTCACTCAAGCCGCCGTGACCTTCTTTGGAAGTTCCCATACGGCCATAGCGCCCGGTGAATCCTCTTTCCAGCAGCCAGGTACCGAACCGCACACCGAGTCCGGACGTGATGTTCTGGGTTTCCACCACCAGAACGAATCCACCGCCGGCCAGCTTTTCCAGCATGGCGTCATCCGCCACATTGAGGGTCGGCTTGTTGATCAGCCCCACACTGACCCCATCTGCCTTGAGGCGTTCCACCACATCCAGGCAGCGGTACAGCATCTCTCCGTAAGAAACGATATATCCCTGATTCCCTTCCCGGACTACCTCATCCTTTCCGGGAGTGAAGGTATAGCCACCGCCAAAACAGGCCGAACCATCTTCAGCAAGTATGAACGGGGTGGCGGACCGGGTGGAAAACAGGAACCGCAGGCCCTCGGCGTTGAAAACGGTCTCGAGAACCGCCCGCAGCTGATTGCCATCCGCCGGATAGTACAAACGGGTGTTGTCGTTTTCCGGCAGGCCGTTGTCGGCAAAAAAATTGTTGATGCCGAAATGGCAGGTATTGTCCGCCATATCGTCCACACCGGCGTGGGAAAAATGGGCCAGTACATTGGACCGGTTGAGACGGGCCATGGTAATTTCAGAAACCACCATTTCCAGGAACGCGGAAAAAGTCCCGAATATGCCCTGTTTGCCCTGTTCCGCACCGAAACCGGCGGCCACGGAAAAATTGTTGCGTTCCATGATACCGGCGCTCACGTAAACCTCGGGAAAGGTCTTGCGGATGTGATGCAGCCCGCAGGAACCCTCAAGATCGGAATCCACCACCAGCACCCGAGCCTTCCGGTCCGGCATCTTTTCAATTATTTCGCATACGATCTTACCGAAATTATCCCGGTTTTTGGCCTTATCCGTAGTGCTGCCCAGGTATGCAGCGGTGGCAGTCTGCTGGGTGGATAATTCAAGGAGGTCCACCGCCGCCTGCCACCCCTTTTCCTTCAGGTAGGCAATGGCAAACGCAACGGGGATGACATCGTGGCCCTTGGGCAGTCCTTCGATGCCCGGGACCCCCACAGCCATTTTACGTTTGTTGACCAGGGCCACCGGTCCGTCGGTGACCATGGCTTTCCGAATCCGTTCATACAATGTCGCCAGGTTCTCGCCATCGCCGGTATCCACCCGAAGGCTGTGCCCTTTGAGCGTGCCTTCCACGGTAAACCCCTTCAAATAATCGCTGGGATGTCCGGCGATGGTCACATCGTTGTCGTCGATCAGCAGCTTGACGTTGAGCTGCTGGGCAACGGCATACCGGGCCGCTTCCGCATCACCGCCTTCCTGCTGTGACCCGTCACTGCCGAACATGACCACGATCTTGTCCGGATTGGCCGCCGCAACACCGTTGACATGGCTCCATAAGTGTCCCAGACGGCCGGAACTGAAAAAAACACCCTGTTCATCCGCCCTTTCGGGATGACCGTAAAGACCGCTGCCGTATTCGCGATAATGCAACAACGATTCGTCGGGTTTAAAGCCGTTGAGCACAGCCATCATGTACTGGATGGCAACCCGATGGCCGGCTTCGTCGAAATAGACGGGATAAACCGAATCACTTCCTTTCATGAAACCATCGACGATGAGAAGCTCTGGTACGATGTCATAGGCACCGCCCGTATGGCCGCCCAGCCCCTTGGTGTTGGCATAAGCGGTAAAAAAGACGATGCTGTCGCGAACCACCGCTATGTTGGTCCGTAGCTGCTTTGCCTGGTCATCCGAGAGTTCGCTTTGGGAGGTGGAAAACCTTAATGCTTTGAATTCGTCCAAATCAATCGGAAATTTCATTTAGTCCCTCCAATATGACACGTTGTCCGGCTCAAAAAACTGCCTGCCGTGGCTGAGCTTCCAATCGCTATGTCCTGGAAGCAATTGTTTTTTTTAAACATATTGGTCACGTTTCGTGCTTCGTTGTGCGCGTCAGAGCAATGAAACCTCCCCGCGGCAAGCTGCGGGGAATTAAACCCTAAAAGAGATTAAAATTTATGTCTAATAGTCTAGATGTATAGACAACTAAGCGTATGGCTATCGCAACCTTTTCCTTTTTGCAACAAAAAATTTCAGGCTAACCGGAAATTAAGCCAAAATCTTTTCCCGTTTTGGATCGAACAGAGCGCGGTTGCGTTCACGTTTGGCCGGATAGACCGTTTTGTAGGATTCGATTTCAAAACCGTCAGTCACATCCGCCATATCCGCGGGCAGATACCCGTAGCAGATATTCCTGCCGATGGTGTGTCCGTAGCCCGAACTGGAGGTTACCCCGACAACCTTGCCACCGTTGAGGATGGGGGCACTGCCCTGGAGCATCAGGGGGGCACCCACATCGATGGTAAATGTACACAGCTTCCAAGCTGCCCCCCCGGCCTTGATCTCGGCAAGGGCCGCCCTGCCGATAAAGTCTTCCTTGTCCAGGGCCACGCAGAACCCGATACCGGCATCGTAGGGCGTATATTCCGGTGTCAGTTCCGACCCCCAGTCCGAATAGCCTTTTTCCAGGTGAGTGGAGGCGATGACACGGTACCCGGCATTGGCAATGTTAAGGTCCTGTCCGCTTTCCCAGAGGGTTTCGTAAACGTGGCCGGCGAACTCTGACGGGACGTACAGTTCGTAGCCCAGCTCGCCCACATAGGTGACCCGGAAGGCCATAACCGGTGCATGCCCAAACATCATCTCTTTCAGCGTGCCGAAGGCAAAGGCATCATTGCTCACATCTTCCCGGGTATTGCGCTGCAGCAGTTCCCTCGATTGGGGACCGATGACGTTGAGCACCGCAAAGGCAGATGTAACCTCCTTGAAGCCGACCGATCCGTCCGTGGGCATGTGGTTTTGAATCCACCAGGCTGCCCGCAAGCCAAATGCGGTTCCCGCCACCAGGAAGAAGCGGTCTTCCGCAACCCGTCCCACGGTCATGTCACACTCGATGGTGCCCCGGTCATTGCACATCTGGGTATAGATCACTTTGCCCACGGGCTTATCGATCTGGTTGGCGCATAGCCGGTTCATGAACGATAGGGCTCCCGGTCCCTCCACCTCGAATTTGCAAAAGGAGGACTGGTCGATGAGGGCCACATTCTCCCGGACGTTCTTGTGCTCGGCGGCTACGTGGACAAACCAGTTGGGTTCCTCGAAAGTGTGTTCGTCTTTGGGTTCCACCCCTTCGGGGGCAAACCAGTTGGCTCGCTCCCACCCGTACTTGGCGCCGTACACAGCACCCTTTTCCTTAAGCAGATAGTAAAGCGGGCTGCGCCGCACCCCCCGCGCGGAATCATGCTCTTCTTTGGGCCAGTGGATGGTGTAGTGCTTGCCGTAAAGCTCCCGGGTACGCGCCACATTGTAGGCACGGCTTTTGTGATAGGGGCCGAACCGCCGGATATCCAGAGGCCAAATGTCCAGACTCGGCTCTCCCTCGATGATCCATTCGGCCATCATTTTGCCCGCACCGCCGCCGGCGGCAATGCCGAAAGCGTTAAAACCCGCGGCCACAAAGCAGTTGTCCAGTTCGGGTGCCGGCCCCATGATAGGATCGCCGTCAGGCGTAAAAGCCTCCGGACCGTTGACCAGCCTGGAGATTCCAGTTTCCCCGAGGCAAGGCGTGCGTACCATGGCCGGTTCCGACAGGCTCTCGAAATGTTCGAAGTCGGCATCCAGCAGCTGGGAGATGAAACCGTTGTCAACCCCGTCGACGGCCCACGGGATGCCGTTTCGCTCATAGCCGCCCATGACCATGCCCCCCACCTCCTCCTTGTAGTAGAGCAGGTTGTCCTTGTCCCGGATGGTGGGCAGATCCGGCGGCAGCCCTTCGATCACTTCGGTGACAAGAAACTGGTGCTGGAACGGGACCAGGGGAATGTTCACCCCCAGCATCCGACCGACCTGCCACCCCCACATGCCGGTGCAGTTGACCACCACATCGCAAGCGATGTCACCCTTGTCGGTTTTGACGGTGGTGACGCGCTTTCCGTCGAATTCAAAGCCGGTCACCAGGGTGTGTTCATAGATTTCGCATCCACGGTTTCGAGCACCCTTGGCCATAGCCTGGGTGATACCGGCGGGGTCTGCCTGACCGTCAGTAGGCATGAAAGCGGCACCTACCAGGTCGTCGATGGTCATGACCGGAAACAGGTCCTTTGCCTCTGACGGCGTGATCATGTTCATCTCCAGGCCGAAACTGCGGGCCGTGGTGGCGCCTTTTTTCAGTTCGTACAACCGCTCGGGTGTTTTGGCAAGATGCAGGCAACCCGATTTTTTCCAGCCGGTGGTCAGGCCGGTCTCTTCTTCAAGGTTTTCGTACAGGCTGACGCTGTACTGGAGCATACGGGTGATGTTTCGCTCGGCCCGCAGTTGCCCCACCAGACCTGCCGCGTGCCATGTGGATCCACTGGTCAGCTCCCCTTTTTCAACAATGACGACATCGCCCCATCCCATTTTTGTCAGATGGTAGGCCGTACTACAACCGGCGATACCGCCGCCAATAATGACGACTTGTGCACTGTCTTTCATATATATCTCCTATCATATCGCTTGCGCGACTTTATCTGTTCAGGAACCGTTTACCAGGCTTGCCGGATCAAAATCGGGATTGGTCGGTTCAACGCCCCATTCTTTTTCCACTTCAGCCACAAACCTTCTTAAATCACCGGCCACAGAATCAGAAAGAGGTGTCGGTTGATGGTTGACCAATATATCTTTCACCTTTTCTTTGGCCAAATCATAGGGATCCGGTTTTCCGGCATTTATCCAGGTAGTTCGATTCATTCGTTCAAAAAATTGCGGTCGGCTTTGTGTGCGCATATATTTCAGGGTCATCGGTGACATCAGAAACTCGGACTTGTAGCCTCCTTTCCGGACTTCATCCACACATAGTGTCTCATCACTGACTTCGACCCCCCCAAGAAAATACATTATCATGTTAATGATGTCGCTATCCAATAACAGCTGAGGAAAATCCACAACCATGCCACACTCTAACATTCCTGCTCCGTATAAGACATTGTTCCCTGACATTGCCGCAATGAGAGCTGTTAGCGTTTTTTCGTGGCCGGCTTGTGCACCACCGGCGATATTGCTATCCGTCTACGTTCCACCACTCCAGGAAGGTACTCCGTAAAATTGGGCCATTTGGGCGTTCATGGCCGCAAATAAGGCCATTTCCGGAGAACCCACCGCAGCTTCACCGCTTTTTAGATCCATCGAAGTCGTCGAACTGCTGCAAATCACCGGAGCTCCGGGTCGAACAGCTTGGTGCATCACGACACAGGCGAGAAATTCGGCATTTTGAACAGCCTGAGTGCCTGCCAGGGTAATCGGACTGGTAGCGCCTGACAGCGCCATCGTTGTAAAGCGAACCGGAATGCTGAGTTCGGCGGCCTTCATACCAATTTCACAGCAATGTTTGACCAGGCGTAAAGGGGTTACCGGACAGGTAGAAGCGCATATAAGGGGATTATCCACCAAGGTGTCTTCGCCACCGGCAATGATGGCCGACATTTGATAGATTTTTTCCAAACCCTTGCCGTCACCAGGTCCTAAGCTAACCGGTTTGTCCGTGTTATGCACAAGCGCTTCATAATTATGGAGTGTATAGGCCGTCGGATCTACATCCAGTGAAGAAACGGGTCGATGACAAACGCCATAGGCATCCAGTGCATCCATTAATCTTGTTCCGGCAGCCAGATCCTTTTTGGTTGAATCCCTGATTTTACCGGTATTGATATCGACAACACTGACACCTTCGCCAAATGAGGTGAAAGTCACCCTTTTACCTTCCATGATATAGCTTTTATCATGGTTCCGTGCGCCCAGCACAATTCTGGACGGTGCTGTTCTTATGGCTTTTTCTACAAGGTAGTGAGGGATCTTGACAATTTTCTTGTCATTATCCACCCGGCAACCGATGGAATAAAATAGATCAAAGGCATCCTCATCTTCCACATAAACACCGGTTTTTTCAAGTACTTCAAGACTGGCATAGTGGATGTCGCCAATCTCATCATCGGACAAAACTTTGAAATCAACACCCTTAATTTGAAATTTACCACTGCAGATGGCACGATTCATTTTTTTCCTCCTTTTATGTGGGTAATTGATGTGCTTCCGTCAGGCGATATCAACCCGAACGCGCGATGAATCGAGTTCATTCTGAAAATTGGCTGAAAGCCGACGATTGGTGATCAGCACGTCGATCTGTTTGAGCGGCACCCGTTCCTGCCTGAAGACAGCCCCTCCATGGGTCCGCTCAACCAGACCCTGCTCTTCAAGAACATCAAAGTCGCGCCGGATCGTCATTTCGGAGACTCCTAACATTTCGCTGAGGGAAGAACAATCGCGCAATAATTTAGATAACGTCTGGGTAAGGGAACAACTCACCCCCTCCCCCCGATGGGGGTTGAAACAAAGCATGGTCTTCTATAGCAGGATGCTTTACTAAAGGGAGTATTCCGCCGAAAGGTTGTAGATCATGGTAAAAGGTACGTAGAATCAGCGCAAGGCCATGCTAGCGCCTACGATACACTTTTGGACATTGGGCGGATAATCCTCGAAATCGTCCAGAATTCTGAACATTCCCTATCCCCTGTCATTTGACGGCAAGCTTCTGCCCGGTATAAATGACGCTGTTTTTGTTCAGTTTATTGATCTTTCTCAGACGATCAATGGATAAGCCGTAGCGACGACCAATACTGTAAAGCGTATCGCCCTTTTTTACGATGTGATAGGTGGTCGCCTTTGTCTGTGGGGCCACCGGTTGGGTGCTGACAGTTTTTGACCCGCCGGCCGCAACTTTTTTTCGCATTTGAATCAGTTCTTTGTCCACCTGATCCATGCGCCGAGCCAAGGAGCCTTCAAGCCGTGCCAACTGTTTTTCGAGCGTCCCGTTGTCCTTGAGAATCTTTTCCAGGTTCACAACTCTTTCGCCAAGGCCCTCCAGCTTGAGCATACGTTTTTCCACCTGATCAAGGCGATCTTCAATTGCTTTCAGCTGGGTCTGCTCTCGAGAGCCTTGCCCCATTGGCAGAAAAATATAAATCAATACCAGAAGGATCACAACGACGGGTATCCAGATGATGAAACTTCCACCCCTGCGGGCGGCGCTGGACGCAGCACCGGTTTTTTTTACCCCGAGCGGCGAATACTCTTCTTCGTAGTAGGCCTCGGCCTCTTCATCACTTGATTCGGTGCTCTCCTCGGAGTCTTTCCACTGCATTGGCATCATCTCCCTGGAAAATAATCAGATAGTGATCTCCAACTACGCAAACAATTTATAAAAATCAACACATATTTTAAATGAATTGATCAAATGCTCTCCAAAATTGCTGCCGAAACGGATCCGCTTCAATCAGAATTTCATGACGTGCGCAGTTCAGCTCCACCAGGGTGCATGTGGGCAGCCGGCCCTGAGCCGCGGCTTGCGCCTGCAGAGATACGATGGAATCGTTTCCCGCAGCCACGATCAAAACCGGAAGGTCTATCTCTTCGAGAAAATCCTTGCGGCTAATGACATCGATGGAACGAAACGTTGCCAGGAGCCATTGATGGGTTACACCGCCCAAAGCAAGCGCCGGGGTTTCACGCACCTGGCGGTTCACACGCTCAAACCGGATACGATCACTGGTAAGATGGTTTTTTCTAAATCTTCGCTCCCCCGGCTTACAGTCGCCGGCACCCGGTACATAGCGTTCACCCAAACCCAGTTTTACCGCCATTTGTACATATGCCTTAAGGATTGTTTTCAAAGCGTTGGGCATGGCGACGTCGATAAGGGGCGCTGTCAGAACAGCGCTGTGGAACTCACCGGGATTGTCATGCAGGTAACGCAACCCGACATGAGCGCCCATGGAATGCGCCAACATCTTAAATGGCGGCCTGGCGCACGACTTGATCACCGTTTCCACAAAATACGTCAGGTCGGACAGATAATCATCATACGTATGCACGAATCCTTTTTGACAGTTCGAAAGCATTCGGGAAGAAAGCCCCTGCCCGCGCCAATCCAGGCTGTAAACATCATACCCCCGCAAGGTCAGATCATCAACGGTTTCAACGTACTTCTCCAGGTATTCGCCTCTTCCGGTAAGCAGCAGCACTGTCCCCCGATGGTCCGCCTTCACGGTTTTCCAGACCCCCCAACGGAGTCTGATTTTCCGGCCTGCGGCCATATACCCGATAGAAATCAGCGACCATCGGCAGAGCCGGGGGTATGAGGAAGGCCCCTCGAAGGGGCTATGCTCTGCCGATGGTCGCTGATTTATACCAAGAATTTTTCTTTGATGATTTTTTTCAATCGTATTCATTGTCGTCCATTTGGGAACGTTCAGATTGTATACATTGAAGGCCTTATGTGTTGAAAACCAATTGAAGATGAAACTGGAACCATTTAATAAACAAAGATAAAATTCTTGGGTTTTACTCCCTTTTTAAGCCACCGGCAAAGCCGGTGGCTTAAAAAGGGAGTAATCTTCATAGCAGTCATTAGAAACAATCAGTTGTAGTATTGTTGGATTGAATGATCCAAATCGAAATCGGGATCGCTATCGAAATCGAAACACTTGTCGTAGTGAAACGAAGATCCCGTCATCGGGGGGTCCTGATTGCCCCCTCGGGTCCTTGGACCCTTTTCTACAACTATATTGGAGAAGAACCTAATTTCTTCAAGGAGCTGTTGACCTGCTTTTCCCTATCCATTATAGATGCATTAGAAATGGTCGACCACTTTACAAACAAGGATCACAAGCAATGAGCCATCACGCCCACCGATTTGTTGAAGATTACCAGGGTTTTGTCGGTTTCGGGTTCAACCGTGAAACCGATGAAAACACAGTTATATACTACCTGCAGAAGTTTTCGGATGACGATCTGATGCAGGAACTGAAAAAAAAAATGACCGATGAAGAATTGACCGACATTTTCAACCTGATCACGCGACTCTTAAAAAAACACCTCACGGAACCCCAATACCATGCGCTTTTTCTGAAAGAGTAATTTTTGCTAAGCAATAATTACGAAACACGGCTTCGCCGCTGACATACAAAATACCACCTCGAAAATGTGAGACAGATGCTTACGGAAAAACAACTGGATCGATATGCGGATGTTCTGATACGGGGACTGTGCGCATCTCAAAGGCGGAAAGACGCGCCTGATATATGAGAATGGAAAATTCCACATTTAAATTCACCCGGCGCTTTTAGCGCCGGGTGAATTTAAATGTTAGACTTTGTATTTGCCGAAGTCTTCCGGGTTGAGCTTCTCTAAGTATTCCGCCCATTTTCGGCCTTCCTCGCTGTCATCGAAAACTTCGGATGGGCCTGCATCAGTCTTGGACTTCTGCACGACCCTTTCATCCACATAAATAGGTGAATTGAAACGTAATGCAATCGCAATGGCATCGCTGGGCCTGGCGTCGATGTCAAAGGTTTTGTCTCCGGATGCGAAATAAATTCGGGCATAAAAGGTATTGTCTTTCAAATCGCAGACCTCCACACGGGTAACACTCGCATCCAGGGTTTCGCTTAAAATTTTAAATAAATCATGGGTCATGGGGCGATCGAATTTTATATCCTGAAGGGCCGAGGCAATGGAGGTGGCCTCTAACAGCCCTATCCATATGGGAATGGCCTGGTCGTTTTCATCCGCCTTTAAAATGATTATCGGTGTATTGGACGCTGGATCCATGGTCAGCCCGGCCACACTCACCTTATGCAGCATAACTTTTATCTCCTTTCAGCCCTGAATTGGCGGATGTGTCCTGGTGCCATCTTCCCCAAAGTGAATGCGACAAGGCCCTTTCTATGTTCACCCTGACTGTGTTCCCGGTAATATCGGCGGTCATGGTTTTCTCCGATCCGTCGATAACAAAATTTACGATTTTATTGCAGCGGGTGCGGCCTGACCATTGCACGGGACGATCCATTGCTTTCCCATTTTCCATGGGCTGCCGCTTGCTGTGGCCTTCAACCAGGACGAGCTCCTGGCTACCCACCATTTCAGCATTGATTTCAGCGGTTATCGCGGCCTGAACATATAGAACGTGCTGCAGCCGGGATTTTTTTTCCTGCTCGTCAACTTTTCGGGGAAATTTTCGTGAAGGCGCAGAGGGTCGATCCGAATAGTTGAATACAAACAGGCTGTCGTATCGCAATTGGCGTATCAAGGATACGGTATCCTCGAAATCAGCCATGGTCTCCCCGGGAAACCCCACAATAATATCCGAGGTAATCGCCATCTGCGGACAAACCTCACGCAGCCTGCCCACTTTTTCCAGGTAGACTTCACGGGTGTATTTCCGGTTCATCCGTTTGAGAATTCGGTTAGACCCCGACTGAACCGGCAGATGCATGTGATGACACAATTTATCGAGACGGTGAAAAGCGCCGATCAAATCTTCTGAGAGATCCTGGGGGTGTGATGTGGTGAACCGGATCCTGGCCAGCCCCTCGATCTCGTTTATTCGGAACAGAAGTTCCGCAAATGAGCAGAGCCCCTCTTTTTTACCGTAGCTGTTCACGTTCTGCCCGAGGAGCGTTACCTCCCGTACGCCGCTGCGGGCGAGCAGCTTAATTTCGCTGACGATACGATCCGGATTCCTGCTCGTCTCGCGCCCTCTCACATAGGGAACCACGCAATAGGCACAATAATTGTCACATCCCCGCATGATGGTAACAAATTTCGATATCGCATCTGTCGGTGTAACCACAAGCTGCATCTCAGCCTCTTGGGGGAATTCCGACATTTCGACGTCCACGATCCGGCAGCGCTGATGGGCTATTTTTTTTATGGCCAGGGGTAGCCGGGACAGCGCGTGGGTGCCGAATACCAGATCTACATGCGGCATTCTTTTTAGTATCTGCCGGCCCTGTTGTTGTGCCACGCATCCGCCGACACCGATGATCAAATCAGCATTTTTCCGTTTGAGCCGGGACAGCCTGCCCAGAAAGCTGAAGGCTTTCTGTTCGGCTTTTTCCCGAATGGCGCAGGTGTTGGTGATTATCAGGTCGGCTGATTCGACAAATGGTGTTGGCTCATATCCCAAAGGTCTCAGGCTGTTTTCGATCTGTTCCGAATCGTAAACATTCATCTGACAACCAATGGTATTAATGTATAGGCGTTTGCTCATGGTCACTCAACCAGCTGTTTTCGCCCGTGTAAAATGATTTTTTTGATATTGCGCACATCTATGCGCACATCGCCGAAAGAAGATGTTCCAAAGCAGGGGGTGTCATTCTCCACGATCAGTTCAACCTGCGCCTGCCCCTTCAGGGATACAATGGCCGTTGCCTGGTTTTCCGCCATCACAAACAAAATAGAACGAATCTTTTCAAAGTCAATGGAAAGGTCCGCTTTTCCCAGTTTGCCGATCAGATAGGTCTGCCCGGCAAAGGAAAATTTTTCGAGTTCCATGGACACGTCGTCCTGGTCTACAAGTGTGACGGTGAAATTTTTATCCGGTTCGGGGGTTTTGATTGACGACGGATCCCCCATGGTTCCCATCCCCAGGGCCAAGCAACACATCCAGATAAACAGGACACCATACAATCTGCTCCTCATGTTAGCCTCTTCTTTGTATATGGCTCTATGAATATATCGCGTTTCAACTCTTTAATCAAAACATTAACATATTCATCACAACCATCGGGTATATTTATCGATATAACTCCACGTTCAGAATCAATAGTTGTCATATTGGCAATGCCGTCGTAGCCTTCGAAGATGAATTTCATAAAACCGATCTCGCGCCTGTCGACACGCAAATATTTTTTTCTGCACTGCATGATAATAATTTTTCAAACACGGCCACCCGGAGCGAAGTCCGAACAACAGTCTATGGTTAGAAACTGTTACAATTATTTATAATTATATAGGATTTAATTATTAATTGAAAATATCTCAGTTGTAAAGCGCATTTGTTGTGATATAGATTCCCGTACTTATGAAAATGAACTGGGAATTCAAACAAACAGATCAGAATACCGTTCCCGAGTTGACCCGGCAACTCGGGTTTAACCCGGTAATTTCCAGGCTGCTCAACAACCGATCCATATACACTTTGGATGCCGCCCAACGGTTCCTGAGGCCTTCTTTTAAACATCTGCGCCCCCCCTTCCACCTTAAAGGTGTTGAAAAAGCCACCGCCCGTATTATTTCGGCGCTCAAAAAAAAAGAGAAAATTCTGGTCTTCGGTGATTATGACGTGGACGGCATCACGGCAACCTTTCTGATGTACCGGTTTTTGCGCTCAGCCGGTGCGCAG